>Ga0206836_10196_pt1 | contig 14937 bp, 8 predicted proteins | sample Alteio_BWOrgCont_28_FD_152871 | JGI IMG/M metagenome (GOLD analysis project Ga0206836, IMG submission 152871) | Enriched cells from forest soil in Barre Woods Harvard Forest LTER site, Petersham, Massachusetts, United States -... | ecosystem: Environmental > Terrestrial > Soil > Temperate forest >...
GTATAGCACAGCGGGCCGAGAATCCATCTCCTCTAACGCTGACGATTCGCCAAACATCTCCAAAACCGACCTTTCAGGCGGAGTTGCGTAACACCGGAGAGCATACCTTATTTCTCTGGGGCGTTATGCACCGTGATTTTGCCAAGAACTCCTTAAGGCCAGAACTGGAAACGATTAGCCTGTCACTAACAGACGCTCAAGGCAAGGTAATCCCTATACAGTGGAACCCTTGCAGCATTAAAGTCCCGGTCTGCGCAAGCACCGACACCTCCGATGCGCTTGTCGTGACCATCTCTTCAGGGGCATCCTTTTCCTTCTCGGTTGATCTGGAAAATTATTGGGATGGACGCAATCTTCACCCTTTCGCACCCGGCCAATATACCCTTAGCGCCGTATACAACAACGAAGTGGCCGGACTCACTCCTGACATGAAGTCCTACCTCAGATTCAATCGCTTGCCGCCGCTGTATTTGGCAGCATCTGGGCCGGATGGAAAACCAATTACTCTCGATCCGATGACAACCTACTGGACAGGAACGGTAACCTCCAACCCGCTGCCGTTCACCATGCCTGCCCCGTGAGTTTCTGAAGGCGGCTCAAAGAGCCTAGATCATTTGCCAAGGAATATCGGTAACGAAATTAGAATCAAACTGTGAACGTGAGCGAAGAGCGGTGGGATGCGGTGGTGCTGGGCGCGGGCGCGGCGGGGATGATGTGCGCGATCGAGGCTGGGCGGCGCGGGCGGCGTGTGCTGGTGGTGGAACGTGCGGAGCGCGTGGGGAAGAAGATACTGATCTCCGGCGGCGGGCGCTGCAACTTCACCAACATCCATTGCACGGCGGAGAATTTTCTTTCGGCGAATCCGCATTTTGCGAAGAGCGCGCTGGCACGGTTTACTCCGGCGGAAATGATTGCGATGGTGGAGCGGCATGGCATCGCGTACCACGAGAAGACGCTGGGGCAGATGTTCTGCGACCGCAGCGCGCAGGATGTGGTGACGATGCTGGAGCATGAAGCCGCGGAGGTGGGTGTGGTGGTGCGTTGCGGCGTGAGTGTGACCGCGGTGCGGCGCGATGGGGAGTTCGTGTTGACGACGAGTGCGGGAGAGATGCGGGCCGCGGCGGTGGTGGTGGCGACCGGCGGACTGTCGATTCCGAAGATGGGCGCGACGGGGTTTGGCTATGAGCTGGCGACGCAGTTTGGATTGAACATCGTCCCATGCAGGCCGGGGCTGGTTCCCTTCGTCTTCAGCGCGGAGGAGCGCGAGCGCTGGTGCGATCTGAGCGGGGTGTCGGCGGAGGTTGTCGCGCGGACCGGCAAGCAGAGCTTTCGCGAGAAGATGCAGGTGACGCATAAGGGGTTGAGTGGGCCGGCGGTGTTGCAGATTTCTTCGTACTGGAAGCCGGGCGAGGCGGTGGAGTTCGACCTCGCGCCGGAGCAGGATTTACTGGAGCCGCTGCTGGAAAAAAATACAGTGCGCGATATGGGGAATGCGCTGTGGGCGCTGCGGGCCGCGCTGCCGACGCGGTTTGCGGAGCGATGGCTGGCGGTGCATCCACCGCGCAATTGGACCAATCAGGGGCTTGCGGAGATGGAGCGCGGACTGCATGCGTGGCGCGTGGTCCCTGCGGGGACTGAAGGCTACGCGAAGGCGGAGGTAACCGCCGGCGGCGTGGATACGGCGGAGCTGGATGCGAAGACTATGGAGAGCCGGCGGGTGCCGGGACTCTACTTCATCGGCGAGGTGGTGGACGTGACTGGGTGGCTGGGTGGGTACAACTTCCAGTGGGCGTGGGCGTCGGGTGTGAGTGCGGGGCGGGCGATTTAATATTCGCGGGGCGAAAATTTTATTGAACGATGAGTTTATTGCACTACGAGCGTGAGGGCGACGCTGCGGGTGAGGCCGTCGCTGGTGGCGGTAACGGTAATGGGATAGGTGCCGGAGGGTGTTGGCGTAGCTACTGCTGTGCCGCTGCCGGCGGTGGGTGGCGGAACGTAGCGGCCACCGGAGCCGCATCCTGACAGGGCGGCAGTGGCTATCGACAGGAACAATACAAGCGAGACGAGTTGCGGCAGAGAGCGGCGGCGCAGCAGAGCGAAGAGGCCTACGGGAATTAATAGTGCGAGCCAGAATCCGGAAGGTGCGTTGCGGCTGACGGGTGGATGCAGCGCGGCGAGGGTGAGGCCGGTATCGACGGTGACGGAGATGGTGGCGGTGACGCCGAGGGTCGCGGAGGTTGGGTTGACGTTGCAGGTGGAGTGCGCCGGGTTGCCGGTGCAGGTGAAGGCGACGACGCCAGAGATGCCGGTGGGCGAGGAGAGCAGCAGCGGAAAGACGGCGGGCGTTCCGCTGGGGGCGCTGGCGCTGGTGGGGCCGTTGGGGTTGAGCGAGAAGTCGATGCCGCTGCCGGTGAGCGGAAGCGTCTGCGGCGAGCTGGCGGCGTTGTCGACGAGGGTGAGCGTGCCGCTGCGCGCGCCGGTGGCGGTGGGCGAGAAGACGACAAGCAGCGTGCAGGTAGCGGTGGGTGCGAGGGTTGCGCCACAGGTGCTTGAGGCGAGGATGGCGAAGTCGCCGCTGGCGGTGATGCTGGAGAAGGTAAGCGCGGGGCCGCCGTTATTGGTGAGGGTGACAGCCTGCGCGGTGGCGGTGAGTGCGATGCCGGTGGCGGGGAAGCTGAGGCCATTGACCGGTGAAAGCGAGATGCCGGCGGGCGCGGTGCCGGTGCCTGAGAGCGTGACCGTCTGCGCGCGGTACTGATCGGAGAGAGTGAGCGCGCCGGTCTGCGCGCCGAGGCTGCGCGGGGCGAAGGCGACGGCGATATTGCAGGATGAATGCGCGACAAGGGAGACGCCGCAGCCGCTGGTTGCGGTGAAGTCGCCGCTGGAGATTTGCGCGTTGAGCAGCGTGAGTGCGACGTCGCCGGTATTGGTGAGGGTGACGAGTTGCGTCGCGCTGGTGGTGGAGAACGCCTGCGCGGCGAAGGTGAGTGCGAGCGGCGAGAGCGTGTCGGTAGCGGGGTTTGTGCCGGTGCCGGTGAGCGAGGCGGCCTGGGTCCCAGCGCTGTCGCTGAGGGTGAGTGTGCCGCTGCGCTGGCCGCTGGTGGTGGGTTGAAAGGTGATGGCGACGGTGCAGCCGGTTTGCGCGGCGAGGGTTGCGCCGCAGGTGTTGGCGGTGAGATGGAAGTCGGCGCCGGTGAGGGTGGGCGTTTGCAATGTTGCGGTGGCGCCGCCGGTATTGGAGATGGCGATGTTTTGTGCTGCGGTGGTGCTGCCGACGTTGGTGGCGGCGAAGGTCAGGCTGAGCGGCGTGAGCACGATGGTTGCGGGAGCGACGGCTGTTCCGGTGAGCGTCGCGGTGGCGGGGTTGGCGGCGAAGTTGCCGGAGAGCGTAAGCGTGCCGTTGCGCTGGCCGGAGGCGGCGGGTGCGAAGACGACTTGCAGCGTGCAGGCGGCAGAGGCAGCGAGCGTGGCGGCGCAGGTGCTTGCGGTGAGCGTGAAGTCGCCGGTGAGGATGGGTGTCTGTAACGTCGCGGTGAGACCGCCGGTGTTGGAGACGGTGATGCTCTGCGATGCACTGATGGCATCGGTGGGCGTGGACGCGAAGGTGAGCGCGTTCGGCACGAGCGTGATGGTGGCCTGGGGGACGGCGTTGCCGGTGAGCGCCGCGCTGCTGTGGCCGTTGGGCATGTTGCCGGAGACGATGAGGAAGCCACTGCGCGTGCCGCCGGCGCTGGGGGTGAAAGAGATTTGCATGGTGCAACTGGTGTTGACGGCGAGTGCCGCGCCGCAGGCGTCAGTGCCGGGGACGATGGCGAAGTCGCCGGTGACGGCGATGCTGGAGATGGCGATGTCGCTGCCGCCGTTGCTGGTGAGCGCGATGGTCTGCGGCGGCGCGGTGAGGCCGATGCCGGTGGTGCTGAAGGTGAGGCTCGGCGGCGTGAAGGAGAGGTTGGGCGGCGCAATGCCGGTGCCGCTGAGCGAGACGGCCTGCGAGCGCGTCTGGTCGGTGAGGGTGAGCGTGCCGGTCTCCGCGCCGACTATGGTGGGCGTGAAGGTGACGGTGAGGGCGCAGCTTGAGTGCGCGTTGAGCGAGTTGCCGCAATTATTGACGACGCTGAAGTCGCTGGTGGTGGAGGCGGAGATGAGTGTGAGCGCGGCGTCGCCGCTGTTGGTGAGAGTGACCTGCTGGCCGGCGCTTGTAGTGTTGAGTAACTGTGGGCCGAAGGCGAGTGTGAGCGGCGCGAGGGTGTCCGTCGCGGCGAGTGTGCCGTTGCCGGTGAGGGTCGCGGTTTGGGTGCCGGAGCCGTCGGTGATGCTGAAGCTGCCGTTGCGCGTGCCGCTTGCCGTTGGCGCGAAGGCGATGGAGACGGTGCAGCCGACGCCGGGGCCGAGTACCGGGCCGCAGGTGTTGGCGGTGAGGGTGAAGTCGCCGGTGATGACGGGGGTTTGCAGCGTGGTGGAGACGCCGCCGGTGTTCGAGATGGTGAGGTTCTGCGACGCGCTGGTTGCGCCGATGAGCGTCGCGGCAAAGGTGAGCGAGAGGGGCGCGAGGACGACGGCCGCGGGCGCGACAGCGTTGCCGGTGAGTGTGGTTGTCGCCTGGCCGCCGGAGACATTGGCGAAGATGGTCAACGTGCCGCTGCGCGTGCCGGTGGCGGTGGGTTGAAAGACTACGTTGATCGTGCAGGTAGCGTTGACGGTGATGGCGGTGGTGGGGCAGTTGTTGGTTTGCGTGAAGTCGCCGCTGGTGGTGATGCTGGTGATGGTGACCGGCCCTGCGCCCGTGCTGGTGACGGTGATGGACTGCGCGGCGCTGGCGGTGGAGACTTGCTGCGCGATGAAGGTGAGGCTGGTGGGCGCGAGCGTGATGGCTGCCTGCGCGTTGGTGGGATTGAGCAGCGGAATCTGCCAGAGGCCGCGGCCATAGGTCGCGGCGCGGAGCTCGCCGATGTGGCCGTCGCCGGTAGGCACTGTGGAAGAAGCTATGAGTTCGACGATGGGTGCGTTGGGCAGCGCGGTGCCGTAGACGCTCCAGCAGTTGGCGGCGGCGCATGTGGCGATCTGTGTGGTGACGTAGACGCCGGTGTCGAGCGCGACGTAGAGGGTGTTGGCGTCGTTAGGGTCGACGACGATGGAGTTGGCGGGGGCGTTCGGCAGGTTGGAGGAGATGTTCGTCCAGTGCGCACCCGCGTCGGTCGAGCGATAGGCGTGCGGCGCGTTGATGCCGTTGGCTGCGAAGCCCATGACGGTGGCGTAGAGGGTGTCGCCGGTTGCGTCGTGCGCATCGACGACGATGGAGGAGATGTCGAAGCCGCCGGGGTTGAACTGGCCGCTGTCGGAGCTGTCGTTGGTGACGGGCGAACTCCAGAGGTCAGTCCATGCGGTGCTGCCGCTGGCAGTTCCGGCGGCGGTAGTTGCGAAGAGATGGCCGCTGGCGGTGGCGCCGCCATCGAGCGCGCCGGAGATGCCGGCGTAGAGCACGGTGGCTCCGGCGTTCTGCGAGGCGATGGCAGAGCTGGCGGGACCGCCGGCGGTGAGTGCGCGGATGAAGGGAGCGGTGGCATTGCAGGCGGCGTTCTGCGGGCCGGCGAGCATGGGACTGATAGCGTTGCTGCTGGACCAGAGACTTCCGCCCGCAGCGGGGCCGCGCCAGATGCGGCAGGTGCCGAGGATGAGATCGGAGGACACCGCTGGATCGAGCAGGAACGGCGGATCGAGTAGAGACGCGTCGCCGGAGACCTGCGCTGCGCCGATGCTGGGGACTCCGGTGAAGCTGGCGGCGTTGCAGGCAGAGCCACTGGTGCATTGGGTGATGCTGACGCCGGCGGCGGTCGAGACATACCAGTTCGCCGGGCTGCTTTGGTCGATAGCGACGTTGCCGCCTTCGCCACTCGAGACTTGCGGCCATGCGGTTAGCTGCGATGCGGTTGAGGTAGCCGCAGCGCCATTCGCACCGAGGCCGGTGAGCAGCGTGTCCGGATCGGTGGGATGCTGCGCGAAGCTGACCACCTCCGCGAGTGAACCGAGCGCGGCGTTTAGATTCTGAAAGTGCGTGGCGTCGTCGGGCGAGCAGATGGTGGACTGCTGGTTGACTCCGTCGGTGGAGCGCCAGAGGCCGCCGTCATTGCCGAGATAAATAAGCGGCGCACTGCTGGTGAGTAGCGCGGCGATGGCATGCTGCGCCGGAGCGACCATCGCGGGAGCGGCGCAACCGTTGGCGGCGTTGGTGGTGTTGCGCAGCGCGCAGGTGGACGATCCGCTCGACGCGAGCGTGCAGCGATAGAGATCGACGGTCCCTGCAAAGAGAACGGTATCCGGCGATGTGCCGCTGGGGACGGCGGTAAGGGCGAGGTTGTAGTCGCCCTGCGGGATGGCGGTGTTGCCCGTGCCAACTTCGAGCGGCGTAGCGGCAAGCTGGTTGGCGAAGAGCACGGTGCTGCCGGTGCACGCGCTGCCGGAGAGCGCGCAGGCATCCCGCCAGAGGCCCTGGTCGAGATTGTTGCGGTCGACAGTGAGCGCGAAGAGGTCGCCGGTGATGGGCTGGACGGCGAGCGCTCCGCGAAAGATGGGGCAGGCGATGCTGCCGGGGTTTTCAGAATCGACGGGGCAGGCCGTGGTGGTGAGGCCGCTGCCGGGCTGATGCGCAAGCCGTGTCCAGGTGATGCCGTCGGTGGATTCGTAGTAGCCGTGATAGCGGACGGCGGCGTAGAAGCGCTGGCGAATGGGATTCCAGAGGACGGCGGTGACCGCGTTGCCACCGTTGTTCGCGCCGGCGGAGAGCGGCTTCTGGACGATCTGGCTGCCGTCCTGAATGGTGCCCATGTGCCAGGTGATGCCGGCGTCGGTGGAATAGAAGAGGCCCATGACGCTGCTGGAGGTGCTGGGTGCGTTGACGATGACGCCTTCCGCGGCCTGCGAAAGCGCGGCGACGACGAGGCCTGGACTCGTCGTGCTGAAGGCGAAGCCGGCGACGCCGAGGCCGAAGAAGGAGTGCGAGCCGGCAGTGCCATCCTGCGCGTTCTGGATGAGCGACCAGGTGACGCCGCCATCGGCGGAGCGGAGCAGGCCGCTGCCATAGAAGGAGTCGGTGGCGTCGTTGGGGTCGCCGGTGCCGGCGAGCAGGATGCCATTCTGGATGGCGATGGCGCCGATGCTGAGCGATGGGATCGCGGCAGTGCCGCTGTTTGCGTTGAAGACGGAGAGCGTGTCGGTGAGTGGAGTGAAGGTGACGTTGGCCGCTGCGCCTGCGGCGTTAGTGGACTTCCAGATGCCGCCGCCGGTGGTACCGAGGTAGACGGTGTTGCCCGTGGGGTCGGCGGAGTCGATGGCGATGGAGGTGATGCGGCCAGTGACGTTGCCATAGGCGAGGCTCGCGATTTGATTGGGGCCGATGGGCTGCCATGCGGCGGTGAGCGAGGTGGTGCGCGGAGCGGCGAGCATCGCAAGATGCTGACTGCGCGCGGCGGCTAGTGATTCGGCGGTGCTGGTCGCTGCGGGATTATGGCGTCCGGCGAGGAAGCGGTGGGCGCGCGCGGCGGCAGCATTGGGCTGGGTTTGCGGCGTCTGCGCGGTGAGACCAGCGACGGAGAGAGAGAAAAGAAAAAAGAGGGCGGAACGTTGGGCGACGCGTTGGGCGGAACGAGGTGGGGCGCGCTCCGGCAGCAGGAGTTGAAGCTGCGGCAAGCGATCTCTTCGCGAACTAAAAGACACGTACATAGGGGCCCATACCCGTTTCGGCAGGCATATCTCAATATGCTAGAGCGCTACCGAACGGAGTCGATGCGAGGGCCCGATAAAGAATTGCTTGAAGTGCCAAAAAGGGATGAGAGTTTTTGAAGCTTTATTGACAGGGGGCCGTGGCCGGCTCTTGCGGACGGCTCTGCGCTACTAGCAACGGACGATCTTGGGGGAATCGATCGAGCGGGTAGCGTTCCTAGAATCTATCACCAGCTTTGCCTGTTCGACAATCCGCGGCAGATCGTAGGCGGAGTGGTCGGTGACCAGCAGGACGCAGTCGTACTCCCCGAGCGACTCCAACGGCGTGGAGTGGAGATGCAGATGGTAGTGGCGGCCACTGCCGACGGAGGGGAAGTAGGGATCGTTGTAGGCGATGCGCGCGCCCCGGCTGCGCAACATCTCCAGGATGACGAGCGCGGGCGATTCGCGGAGGTCGTCGACGTCGCGCTTGTAGGAGATGCCGAGCACGAGGATGCTGGCGTCGGCGAGCATGATGCCGTTGCGTTCGAGCGCGCGCTCGGTGGTCTCAACGACGTAGCGCGGCATGGCGGCGTTGATCTCGCCGGCGAGCTCGATGAAGCGCGTGGTGAAGCCAAACTGCTCCGCCTTCCAGCTAAGATAAAACGGGTCCAGCGGAATGCAGTGGCCGCCGACGCCGGGGCCGGGATAGAAGGGCTGAAAGCCAAAGGGCTTGGTGGCCGCCGCGTCGATGACCTCCCAGATATCGATGCCCATGCGCTGGCAGAGCTGCTTGAGCTCGTTGACCAGCGCGATATTGACGCAGCGGTAGATATTTTCGAGCAGCTTGGTCATCTCCGCCGCGGCGGGCGAGGACATGGAGATAGTGCGGTCGAAGACGGTGGTGTAGAGAGCGGAGGCGGCGGCGGTGGCGCGGGCATCGACGCCGCCGACGACCTTGGGAATTTCCCGGCGCGGGGTGGTCGTGTTGCCGGGATCTTCGCGCTCCGGCGAGAATGCGACCAGCACGCCGTCGAGTTTTTGCGAGGGTGCGGCTGCGTCATCACGCAGCACGCGCAGGTTATGCGATGCGCCGATGCGCTCGATGGTCTCGACGATGACCTCTTCGGTAGCACCGGGGTAAGTCGTGCTCTCAAGCAGGACGATCTGGCCGGCGTGGAGATGCGGCGCAATCGCTTCGATGGTGGAGACGACGAAGCTCATGTCCGGCGTGCGGTCCGCGTGCAGCGGGGTTGGGACGCAGATGAGGATGGCATCCATCGCGGCTGCTTCCGTGAAGTCGATAGTGGCACGGAAGCCGTTGCGCTGCGCGGCGCGGATATGCTCCGGCTCAATGCGGTGGATGTAGGAGCCGCCGGCATTGAGCGTGGCAACCTTCGCGGGATCGATATCGAAGCCAGTGACCTGGAAGCGCTGCTCGCTGAAGATAAGCGCGAGCGGCAGCCCGACGTAACCCATGCCGATGATGCCGATGCGCGCATCGCGGCGCTCGATGCGGTCGAGGAATTCCGCCAAGGTCAGAGCGCCGGTCACGAGGCAGCCTGCTTGCTTGCGTATTCGCTGCGATACCAGTCGACGGTGCGGCACAGCCCCTCTTCAAAGCCGACGATGGGCGTGTAGCCGAAGGCTTCGCGCGCGGCGGAGATGTCGGCCAGCGAGGTGCGGATGTCGCCGTCGCGCGGCGGCCCGTGCTGCGCGGGGCTGTCGAAGTCGAGCAGATTGGCGAGGATGGCGTAGGTTTCGTTGAGGGTGTGGCGCTCGCCACAGGCAATATTGAAGACGCGCCCGGCGACGGCAGCGGCGGGGGCCTCGAGCGCGAGCAGGTTGGCGCTCACCGCATTCTCGACGAAGGTGAAGTCGCGCGCCTGTTCGCCATCGCCCTGGATCACCGGCGTTTCGCCGCGCAGCATCTGCAAGATGAACTTCGCCATGACGCCGGAGTAGGGTGAGTCCGGCACCTGACATGGGCCGAAGATGTTGAAGTAGCGCAGGCAGACGGTTTCGAGCCCGTAGACGCGCCAGTACGATTGCATGTAGAGTTCGCCGGCGAGCTTCTGCACCGGATAGGGCGCGATGGGCTGCGGCTGCATCGTCTCCACACGCGGGAAGCCGGGCTGATTGCCGTAGGCCGACGATGACGCGGCGTACAGCACGCGCTTCACGCCGGCAGCGCGCGCGGCTTCAAGCAGGTTGAACGTGCCGTCGAGGTTGCTCTCGTGCGAGGGGCGCGGGTCTTTGACCGAGCGCGGGACGCTGGGCAGCGCCGCTTGATGCAGGATGAAGTCGACTCCCCCACAGGCGCGGCATACCGCGGCGAAATCGCGCAGGTCGGCTTCTTGCAGGTCGATCTGCGCAAGGATGTCGACGAGGTTTTCGAGGCGGCCGGTGACGAAGTTATCCAGCGCGCGCACCTCATCTCCACGCGTGACGAGAGCGTGTGCGAGGTGCGAACCGATGAAGCCCGCGGCGCCGGTGATGAGGTATTTAGCCATTTTGTGTCTGTCAGTCTAAGGATACCAATCGCGACGATGAGGAATCGCCTGAGAAAACAAATGCGGCCTGCGGGCCGCATCGTTTGCTGCCGAAAAGACTGTCTCTACCAGAGTCCCCAGGCGCGGCTGATGTAGTCCAGCAGCGTCATGGTGACGAGCGCGAGGAAGGTAAAGAAGCCGGCGCCGACCGTGATTTTGATGAGGCGGGACTGATACTTCACATGCATGAAGAACAGGATGACGACGACGGCCTTGAAGCTGGCGATAGCGAGGGCGATGATTGGGTTGAGGACGCCCAGCTCGACATAGGCCGCCCCGACCGTAACCCCGGTGAAGACCAGCAGCGTGAGGAACACAAAGCTGTACTGCAGCGGCGTGACGATGTGGTGCTCGGCATGCTCCGGGTTGGTGACGTTTGCCGGGTCGTGATACTCGTGGTGCTCGGACATCTCTCTTCTCCTCCCGCTCTTGGCGGAACCTAGTGCAGCGGGTGCCGGTTAATCAGGTACAACAGCGGAAACAGGAACAGCCATACAATATCGACGAAATGCCAGTAGAGGCCGAAGTTCTCAATAGGCGCGACGTAGCCGGAAGAGAACGCGCCTCGTCGCGCGCGCAGGATAAGCCAAACCAGAAGACCGACACCGATAATCATGTGCAGCGCGTGCATGCCGGTCATGGCGAAGTAGAGGAAGAAGAAGACCTGGGTCTTCTCCGCCATATCCGGCGCCAGGGGCTTCTCCTTGAGGCCGTAGGCGGCTGGATTCTCAAACTGGCTGACGTCAAAGTGCGCGCCGGGGATGTGGTGCAGCTCCCACTTCTCCTTGTACTCGACGTACTTGACGCCGATAAAGACAAGGCCGAAGAAGGTAGTCAGGATGAGCATGATGACCAGAAGGCTCTGCTTCCGCACCTCAGCCGCCCATACGCCGACCGCCATGCAGAAGCCCGAGCTGATGAGCATCACGGTATTGAATGCGCCGAGCGGGATGCTGAGCTGGTTGGAGGCCGCGACGAAGGCATCGTAGTACCAGTTGCGAAACAGAAGGTAAGCGAAGAAGAGGCCGCCGAAGAACATGATTTCGGTGAGCAGGAAGAGCCACATGCCGAAGGTGCCGGTCTCGCGCTGCTGTTCCTCGGTCGCGAAGTGGTGGAGGTGCTGGGGCAGCACTTCGTGGTGATCTTCATGCATGTGGGGCGTGGCTGCGATCGTGTTATCCAACGGTCGTCACCTCTTGTTCCGTCTTGCGGGCGAGCCACTCGTAGTCGTAGGCCTCATAGTCGACGATCGGCGTCTCGATAAAGTTTGGGGTAAGTGGGGGCGACTGGATCTGCCATTCGAGGCCGGTCGCCTGCCATGGATTGTTGCCTGCGATGGCGCCATACTTCAGCGACCAGGCGAGGTAAAGCACCGGTAGCATATAGCCGACGCCGAGCACAGTAGCGCCCGCGGTCGAGAGCACGTTGAGCACCTGATACTCCGCCGGATACGAATGATAGCGCCGCGGCATGCCGAGGTAGCCGACGATGAACTGCGGCAGGAAGGTGAGGTTGAAGCCGATGAAGGTGGTGACCGCGGCCAGCTTCGAGAGCGACTCGGGATACATGCGGCCGGTCATCTTCGGCCACCAGAAGTGGACGCCGGCGAGAAACGCCATCAGCATGCCGCCGACCATCACGAAGTGGAAGTGGGCGACGATGAAGTAGGTCTCGGTGAGCTGGATGTCCATGCCCAGCGCGCCGAGGAAGACGCCGGTAAGGCCGCCGATGGTGAACAGTCCCATGAAGCCGAAGGCGTAGAGCATCGGGGTTTCAAAGGTGATGGAACCCTTCTGCAGGGTGAAGGTCCAGTTGAATATCTTGATGGCCGAAGGCACGGCGACCAGCATGGTCAGCAGCGAGAAGACCAGTGCCGAATAGTTGGAGACGCCCATGATGAACATGTGGTGCGCCCAGACGAAGAAGCCGAACAGCGCAATCGCCACCGAGGAGAAGGCGACTGCCGTGTAGCCGAAGACGCGCTTGCGGCTGAAGGTCGAGATGACCTCGGAGATGACGCCCATGCCCGGCAGAATCATGATGTACACGGCCGGATGCGAGTAGAACCAGAACAGATGCTGGAAGAGGATAGGATCGCCGCCCTTGGTGGGGTCGAAGACGCCGATGCCGAATACCCGCTCCAGCGCGACCAGCACCAGCGTGATCGCCAGCACCGGAGTGCCAAGCACCATCAGGATGGAGGCCGCATAGTGCGCCCAGCAGAACAGCGGCATGCGGAACCAGGTCATGCCCGGAGCGCGCATGCGATGGATGGTGACGATGAAGTTCAGCCCGGTAAAGATGGAGCTGAAGCCGGCAATGAATACCCCGACCGCTGTCGTAAGCACATGCGTATTCAAGTAGTGCGTCGAGAGTGGCGTGGTGAAGGTCCAGCCGGTATCGACTCCACCCAGTACCAAAGCGGTCAGAATGGTGATGCCGGCGATAACATACAGATACCAGCTAAGCAGATTGATCTTCGGGAAGGCAAGGTCCTTGGCGCCGACCATGATGGGTATGAGGAAGTTCCCGATCGTCGCCGGAACGGACGGCACCAGGAAGAGGAAGACCATGATGATGCCGTGCATGGTGAACAGCTTGTTGTAGGTATCGGAAGAGACCAGGTCTGGCTGCGGCGTCAGCAGCTCCAGCCGGATGAGGCCGGCAAAGGCGCCGCCGATGAAGAAGAAGACGGTGATCGACATGAGGTACAGCATGGCGATGCGCTTGTGGTCGCCGGTAAGCAGCCAGCTCAGCAGGCCGTCCTCATTATTGATGTAATGCCGCTTCGGCATGGTGGCTGTCCGCTGGTCGGGCAGCTTCAAAATTGTGTTCGATTCACTCATGGTTTCACCATTTCCGGCGTTACGGGCGCCGCCTGGTTCGACTGCGCTGTGGTCAGCGTTTGCTGCACACGGTAGTTAGTCTGCATGTTCTTGATGTATTCAACGAGATCGATCAGGCCGTCTTCGCTGATCTGGCCCTGGTAGGTCGGCATGATGGGCGCATAGCCGGCAGTGATGTGCTGTGACGGGTTGAGGATGGCGTCGCGCAGATAGGCGTCCGTCACCTGCACCTGCGAGCCGTCGTTTAGCTGGAGCTTGGAACCATAGACGCCGGCGAGGCTCGGCCCGCGGGCGGCGGCGTTGCCGGAGTGACAGGCGTTGCAGCCCATGCTGGCAAACAGCCGCTCTCCGTTCTGCGCCAGCGACATGCCGCTGGTGGAATCGCGCGTCCACTTGTCATAGTCGTCGGGCGTCATCGCGGTGATTTCGCCGATCATGGCGGAGTGCGCCGTGCCGCAATACTGCGTGCAGAAGAGGTGATAGGTGCCGACGTCGGTGGCCTGAAACCAGACGGTGGTGTAGCGGCCGGGGATGACCTCGCGCTTTACGCGGAAGTCGGGAATGGAGTAGCTGTGGAACACGTCCTGCGAGATCATGGTGAGCTGCACCGGGCGGCCAATGGGCACATGCAGGGCGTTGATCTCATGCTGTCCGCCGGGATGCTCGGCCTTCCACATCCACTGCTTGCCGACGATGTAGATGTTCATGGCGTTGGTGGGCGGGTTATAGATGCGGAAGTAAAGCAGCGCTCCCCACACGAAGCAGACCAGGAAGAGCGCCAGCGGAATGATCGTCCAGGTCGCCTCCAGCAGGGTGGAGCCTTCGACCTGCGTGGCGACCGGGTTCCTCGCCTTGCGATACCGGATGGAGAAGCCGAGGATCAGCGCGCCTACGAGGGCCATGCCGACCACGGTCATTGCCAGCAGGAAGAAATAGAGCGCATCCATATAGGGCGCAATGGTCGACGCCTCCCTCGGAAAGAGCGCCGAAGCGTTGAGCCACTTCACCAGAAATTGCCAGAGTACTGGACTAATATGCATCGTTACCCTTTATTCGTTCTGTCACGCAGCAAGTCTTGATCGCGTCCGAGCTTGATATCGCGCCGGAACATCAGAAACATAAATCCGCCGAGGCCGGCCATGGTCACCATGCCGCCAAACTGCACTACGCGGGCGATGATCAGCGAGTGCCGGTTGGTCTGCGGATCGTAGTGATAGCAGTAGGTCAGGATGTTCGCGACCGGCGAACCAATTTTGTTGCCCGAGGCCTCGATTAGGCCGAGCAGCATGTCCTTGGGCGAGTATTCGACGCCAAGGTAATACTGCGCAATCTTGCCGTCCGTGGTCACAACCTGCAATGACGAAGCGTGCGCAAACTGCGACAGCTTGCCGTCGGGGCCGGGAACGCGCACATAGCCGTAGCCGGTCGCGCCAGCCACCGCGTCGATGGCCTGACTCTGGCCGGTGAGGAAGTGCCAGCCGTCCGCCGTCTCCGGCCGGCCGTAGCGCTTCAGGTAGGTGGCTTTCTTCTTCGCGGCGTCCGCCGGGGTCTCGCTTGGGTCGATGCTGATGACGATGACGTTGAAGTCCTTGCCGGGGGTCAACCGCACCATCTCCAGCGCGCCGGAGATGCCGTCCAGCTCTTCCGAGCAGAGCATCGGGCAGTTGTAATAGACCAGCGCGAACAGCGCCGGGCGCTGGCCGAAGTAATCTCCGAGATGGACCGGCTTCCCCGTCTCGTCGACGAAGGCGGCGTCGAGCGGAAGCGGCTGGTTGAGGCGCTGGGTGATGCCGACCTTCTGCAGCACGTTCGGCAACTGGTCGCCGACATTCTGGCCCTGCTGC
>Ga0206836_10197_pt1 | contig 14909 bp, 12 predicted proteins | sample Alteio_BWOrgCont_28_FD_152871 | JGI IMG/M metagenome (GOLD analysis project Ga0206836, IMG submission 152871) | Enriched cells from forest soil in Barre Woods Harvard Forest LTER site, Petersham, Massachusetts, United States -... | ecosystem: Environmental > Terrestrial > Soil > Temperate forest >...
ACGCGTCGTGAGTTTTGGCGAAATAGATCTCGGAACGTACTGGAACGTCGGCAAAAGCCGGGATGCGATAGTTGCGAAACGTCGGATTGATCATGCGCCCGTTGTCATCGAAGACCATCTTTTCCTGCAGGGTCCAGCCAATCCCCTGAGCGATCGCTCCATCGACCTGCGCTCTACACTGCATAGGATTTATGATCACGCCGCCGTCGGCACCATGGACACTTTGCAGGATGACGATTTCGCCGGTAATGCGGTTAACCGCAATTCTAAAGCCCTGGACCTGAAAGGTGACACTGCGCGGAGTTCCATAAGCCTTGCGAACAGACACCATTTGACGTCCAGCCTTACGCGCGGCTGCCGAGAATTCCTCCAGCGAGACACGGATGCCGTTGTACGATATGGCGTCGTGTTCGAGTCGGCAGGCATCACGACCTACGGCATAGTTTTTCGAAGCGAAGGTGAGCATGCGATCACGCAGGGCTTCTGCCGCCAGTCGGACTGCGTTACCCGCCACCACCGTACCTGCACTGGCAAAAGCGCCCGTGTCGTAACCGGTGCTATCGGTGTCGGATTGGACGACGCGCACCCGCGAGGCGGTGCTATTCAGTACGCTGGAGACGATCTGCTGGTGAACCGTCGTCGTTCCATTGCCGAATTCCGCAGTGCCAATTGCAAGCTCATAATTGCCGTCTTCGCCGAGACCAAGGCGTGCCTCTGAACGATGTTCAGTGGGCGGCACCGAGCCATGCATGGAAATCGCCATGCCTTGCCCCTCGAGCCAGTCAATGCCAGACGGACGCGTCACTCCGTTGCCGCGCTTCATTGCGGCTTGTACCAGGTCGAGGCACTGATCAAGTCCGTAGCTGCCAAACTCGGTATCGGTAGGCCCTTCGCTCCCGGCGATCATCTGATCCTCGGGCGTTACCATGTTGATGCGACGAAACTCGTACGGGTCAATTTTGAGGCTGCGAGCCATTTCGTCCATCGCCGATTCGACGGCGAAGATCGTCTGCGTCATTCCATAGCCGCGAATCGCGCCGGCCGGCACCATATTCGTGTAGGCGGTATAGCCGTCAACCTTCTTGTTGGCGCATCGGTACACGGCGACCGCTTCACCGCAGGCCGCGTACAAAGTTTCACCACCGTGATTTCCATACGCACCGGTGTTCGAGACAACCCGCACTTCCATCGCAGTCAGAGTGCCGTCGCGCCGTGCCCCGACTTTCATTTTGACGCTCATGGGATGGCGAGTGGTCGCGGCGATAAACTCCTCTTCCCGAGTAAACTCGAGCATCACCGGGTGACCCGTCTTTAAAGTCGCGAATGCACAAATGTCTTCGGTCAGCACTTCCTGCTTGCCGCCGAAGCCGCCGCCGACGCGTTCGCAGAAAACGCGGACGCTGTCCGGCATAAGACTGAAAAGGTAACAGAGCTTCTGCTTGGTTATGTGTGGCGTCTGACTGCTCGTACGAACATGGAGCCGATCCTGATCGAGCCAGGTAATCGTGCAATGCGTTTCTAGATGGGCGTGCTGTACTCGATGCGTGGTGTAGGTCCCTTCGTGAATTACGTCGGCTTCTTTGAAGCCCGTCTCGACATCGCCAACGTGGCCGTGAATTTCGAGCAGGATATTCTGACCCGGGCGCCGGATGCGCGATTCCGCGCCCTTGTTATGGATGACGGGCGCACCCTTGCTCATCGCTTGTTCGGGGTCGAAAACTGCGGGCAACAGTTCGTAATCGACCTCGATTTTGCGGCATCCCTCTTCCGCCGCACCTTCGGTTTCTGCGACCACCGCGGCAACCCGCTGACCTACGAAACGCACCACGTTGTCGAGCAAGTATGAGTCGTTAGGATCTACGTGATAGTCGTCGTGCGTGGCGGAGGTATATAAAAGACGCGGGACGTCCTCCCAGGTGTAAACGGCGCGCACGCCAGGAATGGCTAGTGCGGCATCCTTGCGAATCGCCTTGACATTTGCATGCGCATGCGGCGACCGCAGCAACTTCAAATGGAGCAGACCTTCGATCGCAGTATCGAGAGTGTAGGGAGCCTTGCCGGTGACGATCGCCTTGGCGGCTGGAGCCAACAAGCCGGCACCGCAGGACTTGCCTGGTAGATCCTCTTCGATTGCTTTGACGCCGTGGATAGCGTCTTCGATCGCATGATAACCGGTACAACGGCAGAGGTTGCCCTTGAGCGCGCGCGGCAGGTCCTTGAGATCTTCTGCGTTAAGACTCGCCGCAGTCATGATCATTCCTGCAGTGCAGAAACCGCACTGGAAACCAGCAGCTCGCATGAACGCGTTCTGCATGGGATGTAGTTCGCCATCCTGGGCGAGGCCTTCGATGGTCGTTACCTCGTGACCGTCAGCGCGAAAAGCCGGAATCAGACAGCTGTGGACGGGGACGTTATCGAGCCATACAGTGCAGGCGCCACAGTCGCCCGCATCACAACCTTTCTTGACACCGAACCATCCTATTTCCCGCAGGAATGTTCGCAGGCATTGGCCAGGCCTGGGCTCCTTCGCGAAGGTTTGGCCGTTGACCCGATAACTCACGGTTTCACCTGACTCGACAGTTCGCGGCAAATTTCTTCTGCAAAATAATGGGTCATGTGTTTGCGATATTCAGGGGTCCCGTGAACATCATCGAAGAATTCCGGAATCTCACGCTCCAGGCGGCTATGCAACGTCTCCGCATTGGGAATTGTGGGAAACTCCAGGCGGCGAGGACGCTCGGTCGAAGCGGAAATCGTCAGCATCAGGGTTCCATCTGTCGGGTCGAGCGTACCCGCCAGCAAAGCGGTCGAACGTCCCAGGTGAGTCAGCGATATTCGGCGAAAGCAACTTCGCTTGCGCAGCGCGGAGGCCGGCAGTTCGATGCTTCGAAGCAATTCGCCTGGCTGCAATTCGTTTTGATGATTGCCGGTGACGAAATTCTCGACCGCCATGCGGCGTTCGGCGCCATCCTGCTGCAGGATTCTGCAAATGCCTTCGAGCGCGACGGACAGCGAAATCATCGGCCCTGCGGGCAATGACATGCAGACATTCCCGCCCACGGTGGCAGTGTTCCAGATTTTGAACGACGATAAGAACGATCGGCAGCATTCACCAATCAGCGGCGCGGCGATCCAATCCGTCGGCGCGTCAATCGCGACCAGTTTGGCAATTTCGCAAGTGGCGGCAATCTCGAGACCTTTGGCGCTGGCCGTCAACGGCTCCCAGTGGAATCCTCGTAAATCGATCAATCGGCGCAAGTGCGGTTGCTGCTCCGAAAAAAGCCAAGTGCCGCCGGCGAGCCACGCATCGCCTTCGCGCCAGTCGAGAGGTCCGTCGCTGGGAGCCACATGTCGAATTTCGCGAATGCTGTTCAAGTCCATGCAATCCCTCGCGGATGTCCTGCGTGCACTGAAGATCGTTGCGCATCGGGGAATTAGATGAATTTTACATTGAGCCGTATCAGTCAGCATCTCCTAATAGACAATTTCAGTATATACTTGATGGAATTTGCTCCATTAAGGAGGGGCGATATCCAAACCCCTAAACCGGCAAACGCGTTTCCCCGGCGACCCGAACGGCGAGAACCGTTAATCTCTTTGCTATATAGATGGAGCACGCGATCGCGATCGCGGAGCGCTTCATCGCCAGGTGACTCAGATGGAAAAGAGCAAAATTCTACGCAAGACCAGGGTGCCGCATCCGGTGGACGGGGTTCATTTCACCGAGGTTGAGATCGCATGCTCGACCTGCGATGGCTCGAAGGTGGTCGTCGTTCCAGATATCGAGCTGCCGAAGATGGATGAGAGTGCGCTGGAGGATATCCGCTGCCACGAATGTGAGGGTATCGTCGCCTGATCTACGCGCGGGCCCGTCGTAGATCTGTCAGGCGCGCCACAACATTGTTATTCCGTCTCAATGAGCTTTCACTGTGGGAAGTGTGAAACCTTTAAAAGGTTTCACGATCTTCTCTACTCCTCCCCAAATGCGGTCTTTCTTCGCTTGAGCGATCCCGTTTTGTGGGCGATCATAGAAACCTTGGAGCGCTGATGTGAACGGAATTCATGACATGGGCGGAATGCACGGCTTTGGTCCGGTCCCGCGCGAGCACGACGAGCCGGTCTTTCATGCTGAATTCGAGCGCCGAACGTTCGCGCTCGCACTCGCGATGATGGGCAGCCGTAGCTTCAATGTTGACGAGTATCGCCGCACGATCGAACGGATGCCGCCGGCGCAGTACCTCGCTGCCAGCTATTACGAGAAATGGTTATACGCGCTCGAGCATCTGCTGATCGAGAAGGGTGTTGTCGCCCGCCGCGAAATCGATGTGGTGATGGAGGCGTTGCGGGCCGTCGGTGGTTCAAACGGCGCTCATCGCGCAGCCGTCAGAGGGATCGATGAACTGCACGGATCTCGCGCGGGAGAGCCCAACGCCGGCGAAGTTGCGCAGCATGAGAATTTGGCTGCTGGCAGCACGTTGGGGGCGGCCTCCGATGAGACGAAGACTGCGCATGGTGCAGACGATTCGGCCGCCTTGTCTGAAGCGCTCGGCGGCGGCGCGCGTTCATTGCGCTTCGATCGGAGTTTTCGCCCACGCTTCAAGCCTGGCGATCGCGTGATTGCGCGCAACCTCAATCCGGAAGGCCATACCCGGCTGCCCCGCTATGCCCGCGGCCATCACGGAACTATCCATCGCGATTGGGGCATATTCGTCTTTCCCGATACACATGCGCACGGCGGCGGCACCAAGCCGCAACATTGCTACGCGGTGGAATTCGACGGGCGCGAGCTCTGGGGCGAGGACCATCCGGTGGGCGAGCGCGTCTATATCGATCTGTGGGAAGATTATCTCGATTTCCACCTCAAAGCGGACACTGGCGAGGTGCGACCGCGAAGCGCGGCGGCGCGCAAGCATTCCTCGAAGTCGGGCAAGCCGCCCAAGCCGGGCGCGAAGGCTCGCGCAACCAAGCCGTCACGCCGGGTCGCCGCGAAGAACGACGGTCGTGGGACGCAAAACCCATAGCTCGAAGGAACACGGGTTAAGAGACCATGAGCGGAAAGCATCGCGACGATCACGATCACGACCATAACGCACCCGAGTCGGGCCCGGCTTTGCGCGTCAAGGCGATCGAGACGCTGCTGGTCGAAAAGGGGCTGGTCGATCCCAAGGCGCTCGACGCTCTGGTCGATACCTACGAAAACAAGGTGGGGCCGCGCAACGGAGCGCGCGTGGTCGCTCGCGCGTGGGTCGATCCGGTGTTCAAGGCGCGCTTGCTCGAGGATGCGGCGGTCGCAATCGAAGAGGTGGGCCTGGCGGCGGGTCCGCAGGGTGAACATCTGACGGCGCTCGAAAATACCGCGACGGTGCATAACATGGTCGTCTGCACCTTGTGTTCCTGCTACCCGTGGCCGGTACTGGGATTGCCGCCGGTGTGGTACAAGAGCGCGGCTTATCGATCGCGCGCAGTGAGCGATCCGCGTGGGGTGCTGCACGAATTCGGACTCGACCTGCCGCCCGGCGTTGAGTTGCGAGTCTGGGATAGCAGCGCGGAGCTCCGCTACATGGTGCTGCCGATGCGCCCGGCCGGCACCGAACATCTCAACGAAGAAGAACTGGCTGCGCTCGTCACGCGCGACTCGATGATCGGGACGGGCGTCGTCGCCGCGCCGACGGCCGCCGGCGCCACGAAATGAAATTGGTGGCACCGCCGGCTGGCACCGCGACGGCGCCCGGTTCGGCGAATACCGCCGAAGCGGTATTCGCCGAACCGTGGGAAGCTCGGGCCTTCGCGCTAGCCGTGACGCTCAGCGGTGGCGAGCATTTTGCCTGGGACGATTTCCGCGATCTGCTGATCGCGGAAATCGCTGCCGGCGACGCGGCCGCGGCTAACGCCGGCCCCGCGCGCCTGCCGGACGACACCGCGGCAGCGCCGTACTACGAGCGCTGGCTGGCGGCGCTAGAGAAGATTCTCTGCGCGAAGGCGATGCTGAATGCAGAGGAAATCGACCTGCGGGCAGCCGCGATCGCAGCCTCGCCCCCGGCTCCGACCAAGGCGCAGGGCCGGGGACCCATCAAGATCGCTTAAGCTGGAGGAGATCGATCAGGTCTTGCGTGCTGCCCGCGCGGCGGGTTCGATCACGTAACGCTGCCATTCGAGCAAATGACTGAGCGACTTCATGTCCGTCATCCGGTCGAGATAGACCTCGCCTTTCAGATGATCGGTTTCGTGCTGGATTACCCGCGCATGAAAATCGTTGGCGACGAAGTCTAGCGCTTCCCCGTTGCGGCCGAGTCCGGTCACTCGCAGTTGTTTGAAACGCGGCACGCGTCCGCGCAGTTCTGGAATACTCAGGCAGCCTTCCCATTCTTCGAGCGGCGACGAATCGAGGACGGTTACGGTTGGATTGATCAGGTAGGTCAGCGGCACGCTCGGCATGTCGGGGTAGCGCGGGTGGTTCTCCACTTCGAGCACTGCCACTTGCAGCGCCAAGTGAACTTGCGGCGCCGCGAGTCCCACGCCGCTGTATTCCCGCATGGTCTCGACCATATCGTCGAGCAGAGTCTGAAATTCAGGCGTGGCGATTTTGGCCGGATCTACGGGATTGGCGCGCGTGCGGATTACAGGATGACCGAGTCGTGCGACCTTCAAGATCATGTGTCGTATCGTCGATCCTCCCTCTTAGCGCCGCTGGACTCGATTGCGACTTATGCTGAACCATCGTTCAATGTCAGCGCGCAAGTCTGGCCTGAAAGCCCCGCGGTCGCGTACGCCTTTGTGTGGCGACCTTCTGGCGCAGGTTCGCCTAGGTTTCGGCTTTGCTGCCCGCTGGCATCTTCACTGTCATGCCGCGTCCACCCTGTTCAGCGTCAGCGCGCCAGCGATCGATCGACTCCAGATTAAAGCGCCAGTCGCTGCCGACCTTGAAAGCAGGGAGCTGCTTTTTCTTAAGCAGCCGGTAAATCGTCGATGGATGAACTCGTAAGTAGCTGGCAACTTCTTCCAGCGTCAAAACTCTCGCCATTGCCGCCCCCCTTCAAGGTAACTTGGAGACCTTGAAGCCTATGCTTACGTTCGCCATGCTAACAACATGTGTGCAGAATGACAACTACGTTGCTCAAGTTTTTACTCGGTCGTCGAGCGGGAATTAGGTGGAATTCGTTGCCAGGGGCGCTATTTGCTCGTTATGCACAACTTGTTACAAGACCGTTGCTAACTACCAGTCAGCAGGCTTTAACGATCGCCCGGCGCGAGCGTCTGCAACCAACAAATTGTAGCGCGAGACTTTGCGTGGTCCGATCGATGAACCGACTATCAGACCGACTAGCCAGTCCGCGCGTCATCTCCTTATGGATTAAGCGCCGGTAACGGCACCGTCAGCGCGTCGTAAACGGTAAGCCGCGGCCCATACGCCGATTGAAAGATCCCGATACCCTCGGCCGGTCGAATCAGGTTGGTGCGATCTGCCACGTTCAGCAGTGTGATCCGATCGATCACCTCGCCGATGTGCGGTACCTCGAAGGTGCGCTGCCCGCTCAGGTCTATCTGAATGACATTTGGCAACGATTCCAGGTCGGCAAAGTCCCCGCGCAGGCCGCTGCTGTAGATCGTTGAGATACTGAAAACGTACGGCTTCCAATTATAGGTGATACCGCCCGAAGCGCCGTAAAGCGGTTGATGATCGAGCACGATATAGTGCCGGTTGATGTAGCCGAGCTCGTCCGGATCGAAGTTGAACTGCCCGGTCGCTACACCCTTCTGCAGATTCCGGCCGATCGTCGTGCTCGCATGCATCGAGAGATTCCCGGTGTTGTAGCTGACCGCGGTTTCCGTGCCCCAGATGTAACCGTGCTTGTAGTTGAAGGGTGCAAAAATTGGGACGTCGCCAAACTGGCCGGTATCGAGGTAGTGCTTGTTGTATTCGTAAAAGGCGTCTTCCGAGATCGTCATGTGCTTCATCACTTGATGAACCACGCCGACGTCCCACTCGTAGTCATCTTCGGTTTCCGGCGTAACCGTACCGGAACCCGCGAGCCCGGTCGTGCCCGCAAATGCCTGCGGCGCGCCGGGCGAGATTCCCTGGAAGCTCGGTACCTGGAAGTAGCGCGCGAACCCGCCATGGAGCGTCGTATCGAGCCATGGTTGATACACCAGGTTGATAGTTGGGCTGGCCTGATTGTTGTAAGTGAAGCCGCTTAATCGATCCCAACGCACACCCGCGTTGGCGCGCAGCTTCTCGGTGATCTGCCAGGTGTCTTGCACATAGATCCCTGACAGCAGATTGATTTTGTTGACGTTATTGATCACCCGCACCGGCGTGAAAGGAGGTATCTGGTCGCCGTTGCTGTCAATCTTGAAGACCAGCGAGTTGTCGTCCGCCTCTACTCCGTATTCGCCCAGGTAGAAGCCCGCGCCCAATGTGTGGTTGCGCCACTTGTATGTCAGATCGCCTTCGAGCGTGTTGTCCAGATCGCTATGGAACGCGGTTGAAGCCACTCCCTGGTATAGCAACTCACCAACATTGTCCGGCTGGAAATCCTGCGAGATATAGTGCGCCGAGTACGCCAGTTGATAAGTGAGATTTGGCGTCGGCGAACCATTCAGCGACAGCATCCCGAGGTAATCGCGAAAGTCGAGATAAGAGTTAATGTCGGACGACGGAATGTAGGGCGCGCCGGTCAGCTTGAACTCGACCGGAAGACCGGGTTGATTAGGCAACTGGTTATCACTTGCGGATACCGACGTGACCAGGCTCAGCCGGGTCGTCGGGTTAAGGTCGTAGGCAAAGTAGCCGAAGCCTTGTTCTTGATCCGTATGATTATGAATCGCATCCGGCGCCGGCGTCGCCGAACTGAAAGCGCTGTTACTTCGGTTATACAGTCCGCTCAGGTAGTAACTGAATTTCCCGTCACAGCCGCCGTACTGGAAGCTCGGCTGCAAGGTATCGCGCTGACCGCCATACATGCTGACGCTGCCGCCCGGCGCCTCGCACCCGTCCTTGGTCTCGATATTCAAGACGCCGCCGGTCGCATAGCTGTAACGCGAGGGCAAAATGCCATCGAGCAGGCTGATCGATTTGATGAACATCGGATTGATCATCGAGACGAACGGCGGATTGGTGTTGATGTCAAACGGCACCATTACCCCGTTTATCTCGTACTGGAACTGCGGCCCTTCGGTGTTACGGATGTGAATCTGCTGGTTCTGATCGAGTGCCACGCCCGGCATCTGCGTCAGCACGTCCGCCATCGTCGCGTTCTCACCCTTGGGCAGGTTCGAAATATCCTGCGCCGTCATCGTGTATTTGTTCGCGCCGGTGATCGAGACCCCGTTGGGCGCGTGAATCATCGTCGCGCTGATCGGCAGTGACAGTGCCGTTTCGGCATCGAGCGCAATCGAGATCGGCTCGGCGCTGTTGCGCGGCAACTGCACGATTTTGATCGCGGACTTGAAGCCGGGCTTGCCCGCGTCGAGCGAATAAATTCCCGGGTTCGCCGGACCCATCTTGAAATGGCCGGCGTGCTCGGTGACGCCGTGAGAAACGGTGCGTCCATTCTCGTTGCGCAGCTCGACATTGACTCCCGCCAGCGGCCGCCCGAGCGCATCGGTGATAGTCCCCGACAGTGGCAGCGCAGCCGCGAGACATCGCGGCGCCAAGGCCAGGGCTATCGCCAACGCGAGCGCGACCGCGCACCATCTTGTTAGCGCAGTCCGCGAGACTAAGGTCTGCAGGTGGAAGTCGTGATGAGGGGCCGGCGGGTATTTGGTGGCGATCATGATAATGAGAGTGATTCTCAATATCCGCCACCGATGAGCTTGTCAACTGTTCGATGGACTTAAAGTACATCCATCGGGCCGATGGAGATTCCTTCGCTACGACTTCAATCCGAAGTCGGATATCCAAATGGATTAAACGCCCGGTGGGGAACCTGTCTGATGCGCCCAGTCCGGGGTTCCGGCGACAGCGACATTCAATCGAACCAGCGTCGATGCGCCGGCGGGTCAGGAAGCCTCTCGTGGCATGGTCGAAAGATTTAGAGCGCAGGCGATCAAGCCCGTCGTCAGCCTTTAGAAGGTTCTTCTAGCGCTTTCAATTTCCAGGTCGTCCCCCCAACTCCCCTTTCCGAAAATTTTTAAGGTACCTCCCGGCGAGTTTTTAAAAGCAGAGATACGCCAAACTATGCCCTACCCATGCACCGGCGGCTCTCGTAAACTGCTTGTAGAACTGCGATTGGGGTCGCACAGAAACGAAGATTTCGTTCTAGACCAACAGGAGGACAAATATGAAGATTCGCATGATCATCTCGGCCACCGCTTTGCTCTGTGCAATGGGGATGGCGCCTGCGTTCGCGCAAACTGCGCAGCAGGATCTCGAGCAATATGTAAACAGTCATCCGGAACTCAAAGCCAATCCGAGCCTCATGAATGACCCGCGGTACTTGGCGAGCCATCCCGACTTGAATCATTTCCTGGAGACTCATCCGCAGGTCGATCGGGCGCGCTACGGACAGTACGGCGCATACGACGAGCATCATCATTGGCACCGGGCCGAATGGTGGCATAAGCATGACCCGGGCTGGATCGAGTCCCATCATCCGGATTGGTACAAAAACCATCCCGAGTGGGCGCAGGAGCATCCGATGGGAACCCCGGAACATCCGGTCGGAGCCCCCGCATACCATGCCGGAAACCCCAATTATCACCCGGCGGGAAACCCCGAATACCATCCGAACGGAGTGAACGAATACCATCCGAACGGATATCCTGAGCATCCGATGGGCGGTCCCGTACCGCCGCCGCATCCCTATCACCAGCCGCCCAACGGCTAAGGCCAGGCTGACAACTGTCGTTTTGCGCTGATAGCTAAGGGACTCGACCACTGCCAAGCGGTGCCCGAGACTGAAAGGAATCCAGGATCAAGCAAGAGTTATCAGTCTCGGGCGCCGGATCTCTCTTCCGTTTGGCTCCCTCATTTCGGTCGGGTGTTTCGTTCTATCAGCTTCGCCGCTCGTCGCAACTTCCGCGACCGTCCCTTGGAGTCAAATCGGTCGAAGGGTTAGCACTCTCCGACGCGGGCAATTTCCGTCGATAGCCATACAGAGCTGAACTCTCTGATAGAAGCCGCCAGCGGGCACCGGAGTTACCGGATCGGGACGTTGTCGGGAGACTTGGAAGTGCAGGAAGGGCCCGTCGGGCGGGCACGAGATGGTTGGTGATCCCAGCGGGAGTCGAACCCGCGTTACCGACGTGAGAGGCCGGTGTCCTAACCACTAGACGATGGGACCAGATGTGCTCTCAGCGCATTCCGAGACTGGCGCTGCGCGCGCTTTGGCTGAGGAGGGAGGATTCGAACCTCCAATCCCCTGATCCAGAGTCAGGTGCCTTGCCGGTTTGGCCACTCCTCAGCGCAGCCCACATTTATATCCAGCCGCACGCGCACTTCCAAGAGCCCCGGGCCGATGAGACGGAAAACCTAAGCAATAGGCGCAGCTCCCGTTAGTGGCGAACGACACCTGCCGCTCAATCGGAATTCGAAGGCGCGATCCTGTCTCTCGCCAATGCCGCGGATTCCTCCACGAAGATTACCGCTGGCGCCGTTATCTCCGTCGGCGCCAGCATCCGCGCCGGTGCAGCTTGAGGCGCGGCAGCAAATCGCGTTTTACGGGTGATGTAAAAGGTTAGCGCGCGGCGGCAGCGTGGCGCAGGGTTTCGGCGTGATGATTAACCAGCCCGTCGCATCGCGAAAGCAGTCCCGGGTCTTGGCAATACTGCTCGATCATGTAGCTCAACTCGCCGAGGTCATGCACCAGCAGGCGCTGGCAGCGCTCGTACTCGCTGCGCTCCTGCAATGCCTGCAACAGATCGCCGACGAGGTCTTCGAGTTCGCTCTCCTCGACTTCGACCGCGATCGTGAGTGCTCGCTCGATCGAAAAGGCGGAGTCAGGCTGCGTCATGTAATGCTCGATAACCTCGCGCAGCCGGTTCATCTCGGCCGCCTGCACCGGCACCGGGCTCGGTCCGTCGATCACGCCCTCGAGTTCCAGCACGGTTGCGACCAGGCCGAGCGCGCCGACGTGGCGGGCTTCGTCGCGCGCCATCCCGAACCAGAATTCATGCAGCCGCGATTGGCCGGCGAAAATCTTCGCAAAGCGCGCGTACAGCGCCATGCTGCGCTTTTCCAGGGCGATCGTAGTTTCGATCACTTCGCGGGTGGTGAGCACGAGTTGGATATTAACGTCAGCGGCCGTCATTCGTAAAGTCGCGCGGGTAAGGCGGGAGAGTGTTCAGGTTGACTTCCAAACCTGAACACCCTCCCGCTATCAGGTGCCCCCGCCATGCTCATCCAGTGCCGCCATGCCTGATAGTGTCGCCGATGTTGCCGTGGCGTTCGCCGGTCGCATCCGCCCCCGACGCCCACCGTGACCTGAGCCGCCAATATTGATCAGCGCGCGCGTCGGTCCCGGAAATCGATCACGCGAGCTTACTTCGCCAGCTCGGTCGCGCGCGTCTCACGAATGACGGTCACCCGAATCTGTCCGGGGTAGGTCATGTCGGTTTCGATCTTGCGCGCGACGTCGCGCGCGAGCATCGTCGCGTCTTCGTCCGAAACCTGGTTCGGCTCGACGATCACGCGCATCTCGCGCCCGGCCTGCACGGCGAAACACTTGTCCACGCCCTTGAACGACTTCGCGATAGTCTCCAAGTCTTCGAGGCGTTTAACGTAGCTCTCGAGCACTTCGCGGCGAGCGCCCGGACGTGCTCCGGAAAGTGCGTCGGCGGCGTCCACCAGCGGCGCCAGGATGGTCTCGGCCTTGACCTCCTCGTGATGCGCCGCGATCGCGTTGACGATCTTTGCCGACTCGCCGTACTTGCGCGCGAGTTCGCCGCCGATCAGAGCGTGGGAGCCTTCGACTTCGTGCGTCAACGCCTTGCCGATATCGTGCAACAGCGCCGCGCGGCGGGCCTGCTTTTCGTTGAGGCCGAGTTCGGCCGCCATCGCGCCGCAGATGAAAGCAGCTTCGATCGAATGCATCAACACGTTCTGCGCGTACGAGTAACGATACTTGAGCATCCCGAGCAGCTTGGTCAGTTCCGGATGCACGCCGTGGACGCCGACCTCGATCAACGCGCGCTGACCGGCTTCCTTGATCGATTCCTCGACGTCCTGCTCGGCCTTGCGCACGACCTCTTCGATCCGACCGGGATGGATCCGCCCGTCGGAAATAAGGCGCTCCAGCGCGACCCGCGCAATCTCGCGACGGATCGGATTGTGGCACGAGATAACCACCGCCTCGGGGGTGTCATCGATGATGATATCGACGCCGGTAGCGGCTTCGATCGCGCGGATGTTGCGGCCCTCTCGCCCGATGATGCGCCCCTTCATCTCATCGGTCGGCAGCGCTATGACCGAGACCGTGCGCTCGGCGACGAACTCGCCCGCAAGCCGTTCGATCGCGATCGAGATGATGCGCTTGGCGCGCCGATCTGATTCCTCGCGCGCCTCTTCCTCGACGATCCGGATGTGCCGCGCCGCGTCGTGCCGCGCCTGCCCGACCATCTCCTCGATTAACGTGCGCTTGGCTTCCTCGCGCGTAAGGCCGGCCACCGCTTCGAGGCGGCCGCGGGCCTCGTCGATCAATGCCTGATGCTCGGCCTCTTTGTCGGTGATCGCCTTTTCGCGATTACGCACCGTCTGGTCGCGGCGATTGAGCTCCACTTCGCGTCGTTCGAAGGCTTCCTGGCGCTTTTCGAAGGTCTCTTCGCGAGTCTGCAGCTTGGTTTCAAGCGCTGCCAGTTCGCGTCGCCGTTCGCGCTGTTCGCGTTCCGCATCGGCGCGTGCGCCGACCATCAGATCTTTGGCCTTGAGTTCCCCCTCTTTGACCAGCAGTTCACTCTTGGTTTTGGCTTCTTCAATGATTCGCTGGGCTTCACTCGCCGACGACTGGGCCGTGTCGGCTTCGACCTCTCGACGCGACTGCAGCGCAAAATAGAAAACCACGCCGCTGAGGCCGATGCCCAGGAGCACTAATACAATGTCTAACAACACCTCTTTATCCTCCTGAGCCCATTGCTGCGTCGGCGGCCGGCAAGGTCGCGGCCGCCCGATGCACAACGGACTCTGTAACGATTAGGCCGAGGCGCCGATCGCTCGGCGCTTCGGGTAGCTGGTCCAGCACTTGAAACGAATAGGCCAGACCAGCCGTGACCGTCTGGGGCGCGAGCGCGGCTATCAAGCGATCGTAATAGCCGCTGCCACGGCCGAGACGCTGTCCGGCAGGGCCGAATGCCACGCCGGGGACGCAGATCAGCGCACGCTCCAAATCGGCGTAGCGCACGACCTCTGCCCCCGTGGGTTCGAGAATGCCGAAAGCGCCCGGCTGCAGCTCCGCTCGGGTAGCCACACGGACCAGACTCAAACGATGGGTTTGCGCGACGACGCGCGGGTAGAGCACGCGGCGGCCGGAGGCGAGCGCGTGAGCGAAGATCAAATCCGTCGCGACTTCGTTATCTTTGGCCGCGTACAGGACTACACACGCGGCCTCGGCGTAGCACGGCTCATCGATCAGATTTCGCTGAACGAGGGTGGACAGGCGTTCGGCGCGATACGCCGGCAGCCCGGCACGGCATTCCGCCAGGATTCGCCGCAGAATTTTCTTTTGGTCCGCCACGCGTTTGCCATGGCGGGTGCAGGGTCTAAATTGGCGACTTGCTCATGCCCGGTCGATGCCTGCGCGCGTCTATCCGTATGCGTAAGCCGCCAGCCGTCGCGCCTTCGCGCCGGTCTGGGGCGGCTCTCAAGCCGTGTTGCACGGTAAAAAACAGCACGGGTCCTTGTATCCGCGAGCGCCGCAATGCGCCTTAAGTTTCGGCCCCACTAATCCCCGCCCCTCTGACTCAATCATCGGTCTATC
>Ga0206836_10198_pt1 | contig 14869 bp, 12 predicted proteins | sample Alteio_BWOrgCont_28_FD_152871 | JGI IMG/M metagenome (GOLD analysis project Ga0206836, IMG submission 152871) | Enriched cells from forest soil in Barre Woods Harvard Forest LTER site, Petersham, Massachusetts, United States -... | ecosystem: Environmental > Terrestrial > Soil > Temperate forest >...
TCGGGGCGGCGATGACGGTCATGATCGCGCTGCGCTGGCGGCGGGCGCTGTGGCCGCTGTCGGCGCCGTCGAACTTGCGGTTGGGCCAAGGTGGCTGATGCGTGATGGTAAAGCAAACTTCATCCCACGGACCGGCTATGGCCGCATTCCGGACATCATCCGTCACCACATACTGGTTCGTAGACAAGCCGACCCGTCCGTCCGACCACGGAAGGGCGCTTTTTCGGGAGATAAGGCAATGTCGTCGATGAAGAGTTTATTCGTTGCTCTGCCAGTGGCCATAGGCCTACTGGGCGCGCCGATCTTGGCGCAGGCGCAGGATCGTGGGCATGGTGGATATCACGGTGGTGGTGGATACCACGGCGGTGGTGGATATCGCGGTGGCGGATATCATGGTGGTGGCCGTGGCCCAGGTGTCGCGGGCGCGATCATCGGACTGGGCGCCGCGGCTGTGATTGGTGGTGTGATCGCCAGCCAGGCCTACGCTCCGCCGCCGGTGGTCTATGCGCCTCCCCCGCAGTATTATGCAGCGCCGCCGGTGGTGTACGCGCCTGCGCCGCCCCCGGGCTACTACGGCTACTGATACTCATCCACGGGGGGTTACAGCCAGCGATCGACTGCGTGAGCGGTGATCTCTGGCAGCAGCCCGGCCGCGTCGTGACGTAGCTGGGCTGCGCGTTCCGGGTCCCCTGTCCGTTCCGCCGCTGTTGCCGCGTTGGCGGCGATTTGCGCCCAGACGGCGTTCTGCCAGGCGCCATGGGGTGCGGCCAGGGCCAGGGCCTGCTTGAACAAGGCGTCCGCGCCGGCGGCGTCACCCGCGGCCAAGCGTAGCTCTGCTCTGTTCGCCTGAGCGCGGGCGATCGAGATGGCTTGGGGACCTTGGTGGGCGGTCAGGAGTTTTTCCACTGTCGTAAAGGCGTCGTCGGCTTCCTTCAGGCGGTTCTGGTTCATGGCCAGCAGGCCTTGCAGGCGGGCGACGCGGACTTGTGACTGCCATCCCGGCTGTTCGGTGACCAGGCTGGCCATGGCCTCCTCCAGATCGGTTTCGTTCACGCCTTGATGCGCGACGAGTTGCACTTCGCCCAGCGTCAGCCGGGCGTCGATGACGCCGGGGGAGTCGGAGCCAGCCGCGGCGCGGGCGGTCGCAAGCGCGTCTTTTGCCTCGTGGAGGGCCGCGACCATGTCGCCGGCGTCCATGGCGATTGCCATCTCGGTTTGCATGTGCAGCAGCGTGGCGGCAGGGGCGGAGTCCGTGGTCAGCGGGGCGATGGCGGCCTCGGCCGTCTCGGCATGGCCAAGTTGGGAGAGGGCGGTGGCCTGTTCGGCCAGCTTGACCCCGTAGGTTGGCGATCCGGCGCCGTAGAGGATGCGGGCCATGTCGGCGGCCTGCTGGAATTGCCCCGCGGCTGCCTCCAGTTGCGCCAGGGCGGCATCCGCCCGGCCCTGACTTTCGAGGACGGTCAGACGGTTCGCGGATGGGTCGGTCCCCAGCAGCGGCACGATGGGCGCCCATAGTCCCTGGACCTGGTCGGCGGCGCCGGTGTCGATCAGGCGGTCGGCCCGCAGGTTGGTGATCGCGACAATCAGGTTGGTGTCGTTGGATTGTTGCGCCAGTTCCGATACGCGCTGCTCGACCGGTTCGGCGTTGCCGGGTTCGCCGGCCTGGAACAGCAGGAGGATGAAGGTTTCGTCGATCCAGCCCTCGGCGGTGCCGTCGTGACGGGTCAGGTCGTGGATGCGATCGTAGAAGCGGATCACGCCATTGGCGTCGCCCATGCCCGCCGCCGCTCGGGCGCGCTGCAGCAACGTGTCGCGCAAGTAATTATTGTATTGTTGCCAATGGTCCTCGATGAAGGCGATGGCCTGGTCGTCGTAGCCGGCGGCGGTGCGGTCGGCCCCTTCTTGCAGGGCGGTTTCCGCGGCGGCAGTCAGGCAGGCGACGCGGAGGACGTCGAGCGTTTGCGACAGGGTGACGCAATCCTGGCCGATTTTTCGAGCCTCGGTGAAGCGGCCGGTGCCGCGTAGCCAGACCAGGGCGTTGAGGCGGGTGCGCATGGTCTCGGGGGTGTCGGGGCCGTAGCGGCCCGCCATGATGGCGACGGCTTCGGCGCGTTGGGAATCGGCCTGGTCGTGGCGGATCGTGACGTCGAGGACATTGGCGAGCATCAGGTGTGCGACGGCGGCCTGGACGCTGTCGGCGTCGTAGAGGGGCAGGATTTCGCGCAGGTCGGCTTCCTGCGAGGCCAGGTCGTGCTGGCGGGTGGCGGCGGTGATCCGCATGTCCAGCGCGGTCCTCAGATAGGCGGCGCGGGATGGGCCGAGGGTGCGGAAGATGGCGACGGCCTGACTCAGATGTCGGGTGCCGTCGGGCAGTTGGTTGACTGCTGTCAGGGCGCCGCCCAGGTCCTTTTCGGCTACGCCGATCGCGAGTTGGTCGGAACCCGATCGGGTGATCGTCAGGACGGTTTCGTAGGCACGCGCGGCGCCCTGCATGTCATTTGTCGCTGCCGCTGTATAGGCGCGTTGCCGCCACAGGCTGATGCGGGTCTCCACTGATCCCGAATCGCCTAGCGCCGCGAGGCCTTGCACTACGGCCTGTTCGGCCTCGGGGTAATGTCCGGCTTCTCGCTGAGCGATTGCAACGTCCACCCAGCCGGGGGCGATATAATCAGGGCCCAGCTTCTGGTCGACGGCCAGTTTCTCCTGCTCGACCACGAGCTCGTCGTCGTATCGCTTCAGCGCACGCAGGGCTTGTGCCTGCATGATCAGGACTTCGTACTGCCAGTCCAACGGCGCCTGGACGTTCGCCTGGTGGTTTGCGGGGGCAGCGAGGATCTGCCGAGCCCTTTCGGCCAGAGGGAGGGCTTGGTCGGCTTGGTCCATGGCGATCAGGCCCTTGCCCTCGCAGGTCAGGGCCTGGACGACAAAGGTGTAGGCCAGGTTGGGAGTACCTTCGCCAAGCTGGGCGGCCTGCTCGCAGGGCCAGAGCGCGGCCGTTGGCGAGAGGCGTGCGAGATCGGCGCCGATGAGGGACAGGGTGGCGGCCTTCTCGGCGCGGGTGGCGTTGCTGTCCATCATTTGCTCGACCATGGTTTGGTGGCTTTTGATGGCTTCGGCATCCCGGCCGGCATTTGAGAGGATCTGACCTCGCTGCACCTCGACTTGGGCGGCCGCAACGGCGTTGCCCTGGGTTTTCAGGGTGGTCGCGACTGTTGTGAGCTGCATGAGGGCGTCGTCGTAATGGCCGAGGGCGGTCTCGGCGTTGGCGTCTGTCCGCATGGCCGTGACCGACCGCTGCGCCTGTGGGCCCCAGGTGGTGACTGCCAGCGTCAGCGCTTGCAGGGCCAGGGGCGCGCCTGCCTGGGCGTCTCCGATCTGGGTATCGAGCTGTGACAGATTGTTCAGCAGGGTGAAGAGGATATCGGGCTTGGCGGTTGGCAACTTCTGATAGACCGCGAGCGCGGCCTCGGCATACGGGCGTACGGCTCGGCGCCGGTTATCGGTGTCAGCGGCGTTGGCTAAGGCGCCGGCGAGCTTCGCCCGTTCATCCGGGTCATAGTGGTCCACCTGGTCCGAGGCGAGCAGGTCCTGGCCTAGTTTAGTCGCGTCATCCCAGAAACTCAGGGTTTTCAGGCTTTCGAGCAGGTTGTTGGCGGCGATCAGGGTGTCTCGGGCAGCGGGGCCCTGAGCGTCCCGGTAGATCGCGTAGGCATCCTGGTAGAGGGGCAGCGCATCCGAACCTCGGTCGAGCTGGTTTTTCAGGAGGTTGGCGCGTCTTGTTTCTAGGCCGGCGGCCAAGGCTCGCGAGGCTGGTCCCTGGGTGCGGAGGATTTTTTCGGCCGCCAGCCAGTCGGCTTCTGCGTCGGCCCAGCGTTTCTGGCGTTCGTAGAAACGGGCTCGATATTCATGCGATTCGGCATTCAGGCGGTCTAGTGGTGGGAGGACGTCTGCCCGGCGTTTGATCAGGACGCCAAGGTCGGCTTCGGCGCCGGCGGGGTCGCCCATGTGTTCGCGGATTTCGGCGCGGTTTTCCGAGAAGATCGCCTCGCAGAGCGCGGCTTCGCGGGCGTCGGCGGCATCGGGGCAGGATTTCAGGCCGTTTTCGACGTAGGGGAGCGCGGTGGCGTAGTTGCCGGCGTGAAGGATCAGGGCGTTCTGGTAGTTCAGCGGGCGCCAGTTGAAAACGGGTTTGGCCGGGGGTTTGGGAGTGTCGTCCGGCGCCTCGGTCAGGGGGGCGGCGGGCGCCTGGTCGGGCTGGGTCTGGGATGGAGGCGCGGTTGTGGCCTGATCGGGTTGGGTTGGGGGCGGGGGTGCCTGGGTCTGAGCGCGTGTACGCACCGTTGGTGCAAGACTCAGGAGGATGATCGCGAGCCACGTGCGGGCAAGGCGAAGCAGCGTCATGCGCGCAATCAATCCTTTGGGGAGCATCAAGGTCACGGATTACTCGCTCAGTCTTGACCGATGGTAGCGGGAAATCGTGACCGCTTCGTTACTCGGCCGGCTGATGCCGGAGGCGAAGCCGAAATCCGCGGCGGTCATGTGTAGGGCGCTGCGCATGGTCAGGGCGGCGAAGCTTGCGTTGATGCGGTCTACGTAAGCGAGCAGGCAGGTGAAAATGGCGATTGGCAGCGGGCGCAGATAGATTTTGCGGATGGCCGAGGCGCCCGCGTCGCATGGCATGGTCGTTTCCCCGGCATTTGATTGGTTGTTTTGCGTGTTGTGGCGGTGAGGGTGGCGTTTGTAAAGGCAAACGTCTGGCGCGGTTATTGCCAGGTGGTTCCGGTCCAGCCGGTTTCGTCGTAGTCCGCCATGCATTGGTCGACCAGGGCTTCCATGCTTGTCAGTGCGGTGCCTTTTTGCGCCCAGGTCAGGGCTTGGGCGCGGATATCCTCCCAGCCTCCGGCGTAGTTGCGTTCGTAGAGTTCGTGGCGGCCACCGAACTCGGTGCCGATGCAGTCCCAGAGAAGTTTCATGATTTTGATGCGCTCGCGGTGGCCGATGTTATGGCTGCCTCGGACATATTGCTTCAGGTAGGCGTCGATTTCGGGATTTTCGAAATCTTTTATGGAGGAGGGGAGGTAGATCAGGCCGGAGGTGACCGTGCGTTCGATGATGTCCTTGATGCGGGGGTACGCGTCGGGGGCGAAGACGCGGTAGGCCTGGCCGGCTTCCAGGTTCGGCAGGACGGCGTCGTCGTTCCAGGGAGCGGGGTTGTGGGCCATGGCGTTGGAGAGGGACCAGAAGAGGTTGCGCCAGGCAACGACTTCGCCCAGGAGGACCTGGTTGCCTCTGGCATCGTCGCCTCCGGTGCAGCGCAGGGCTTTCGCCAATAGGCCGGTGATGAAGTCGAGCTTTACGGCGAAGCGGGTGCAGCCTTGGAACTGGAAGCCGTTGGTGAAGCCGGAGCGGGGATAGAAGCTCAGGACTCTCGCTGGGTCCCGGTAGATGAAGACATCTTCCCAGGGGATGAAGACCTTGTCCAGGACGAAGATCGCATCGTTTTCATCGAAACGGGATGACAGGGGGTAGTCGAAGGGGCTTTTGGCGGCGCGTTCGTAGGAGGTGCGGCAGATCAGTTTCAGGCCGGGGGCGTCTATGGGAACCATGAACATCAGGGACATGTCCAGGTCTTCCGTCGCTGCCTTTGAGGACTGGCCCATGAAGTTGTAATGGGTGAAGGCGGCCGACGTGGCGACGACCTTGGCGCCGGAGACGATGATGCCTCCGTCGGTTTCCTGGTCGACTGAAACGAAGACGTCCTTGGAGGCTTCGGCGGGCAGGTGGCGGTCGACGGGCGGGTTGACGATGGCGTGGTTCATGAAGGGGACGGTTTCCTGGGCGCGCTTGTACCAGGCGAGGGCGTTGTCCTTGAACGGGCCGTAGTAGTCGGGGTTGCCTCCGAGTGTGTTGGAGAAGGCGGCTTTGTAGTCGGGGGTGCGGCCCATCCAGCCGTAGCTCAGGCGGGACCAGGCGGCGATGGCCTGTTGGGCGCCTACCAGGTCGTCCCTGGAGCGGGGGACGCGGAAGAAGCGGTGGGTGTAGCCGCCGGAGCCGGTGTCGGTGGGGCAGGTCAGGATGGCCTGCTGCGCGGGGTCGTGCAGGGCGTCGTAGAGGCGGGCGATCGACCTTGTGGCGTTGCGAAAGGCGGGGTGGGTGGTGACGTCAGGGACACGCTCGCCGTCGATATAGACGCAGCGGCCGTCTCGCAGGCTTTGGAGGTATTCGGCACCGGTGAAGGGCCGTTTGCGGTCGGCAATGACGTCTTCTGGGCGCATGGTTTTCTCCCTGGGGTTTCCCTGTGTTGGGGTTAACGCATTTTAAGGTTGGCGGGGAAGTCTTGCGCTTGTGTCCCGTCCGATGCCTGATACGAGACGAACATTACACCGGGGGAAACCATGGACGAAGCCAAGCATCTTTTCGAACCGACAGGCGATTTCCAATGCCTTCACGAGTTTATCCCAGCCGCTCGGGCCAAGTTGTCCGACCATATCTGGGGCTATCTGGTGGGCGCGACGGAGACTGAGACGACGTTGCGGCGGAACCGGATGGCGCTGGATTCGCTGGCTTTGCGGCCTCGGGTCTGTGTCGATGTGTCCAAGGTGGACCTGACGACGACGCTGTTCGGGCGGTCTTTGCGGCTGCCGGTGATTTTGGCGCCGGTGGGGTCGCTGGAGAGCTTTCATCCGGGCGGGGCAGCGACCGCGGGGCGGGCGGCCTCGGCGTTTGGGATCCCGATCATGGTGTCGAGCGTGACGCATCCCGGGTTGGAGGAGGCCGCGGCGGCGGCTCCGGGGCCGAAGATTTTCCAGCTTTATGTGCGTGGGGATAACGCCTGGATCAGCGAGCATGTGAAGCGTGCTCAGGCAGCAGGGTATGACGCGTTCGCGATCACCGTGGATACGGCGGCGTATTCCCGGCGGGAGCGGGATATTGCCGGGCGGTTTGTGAAGCCTTGGCGGGCGGTGGCGACGGGGCAGAGCTACCAGGCCAGTTTCAGTTGGGACAACGTGAAGTATTTCAAGGATCATCATCCGGATATTCCGTTGATCCTGAAGGGGATTGGGACTGGCGAGGATGCGGCCCTGTGCTGCGAGCATGGGGTGGATGGGGTTTACGTCTCCAACCATGGCGGGCGGCAGTTGGATCACGGGCGGGGATCTATGGATATCCTGCCGGAAGTGATGGCCGCGGTGCGTGGACGTGCTCGGGTGATCGTCGATGGTAGCATCTGCCGCGGGACGGATGTCGTGAAGGCGATCGCGATGGGGGCTGATGCGGTGGCTATGGGACGGATGTATTGTTATGCGCTGGCGGCGGATGGAGATGCCGGGGTGCACAAGCTGCTGGAGCTTCTTGAGCACGAGTTTGGGGTGGCTATGGCGTTGGCCGGCGCTCGGGCTTTGAAAGAATTGCATCCGGGGTTTGTGCATCGGGAGGCGCCGATGGTGGCTATGCCGCATCAGCATAGTGCTTTTCCGTTGTTGCAGACTACGCCTGAGTTCCGGGGATAGAAGGTAGTCGAAGGTCTGGCTGGAGGCGCGGTTTGGTTGGGGCCGCGCCTCTTTTGTTTCGGGGGAGTACTTTGCGGCGGGCTCCGCTTTGATTCACCACGAAGCGACTGTGTTTGTTGTCAACGGCTTTTTCGCTTTTGGCTCATTCTTCATCATAGTCCATGTCTCCTTCTGAGGGGCGTAAAGACCCGCCCGCGCCGCACGATCGTGGCGTGGTCGGAACGGCCGGTTCAAGGACGAGCCGCGCTGCTGCGCGGTCGCCTGTGGCGATCCTTGAGCCGCCCGCTCCGCCCCCGCCTTGAGATCATATGTGGCCGGGACGAAGGAACGGCGTGTCAACCGAACCAAGGAACGCCTGGGTTTTCCATGCCGCAATCAGGTGCGGGGCGCGGCGGCTTCGTCCTCCCATGGCTGTCCGGTGCGCAGGATCGCGTTGGCAATCACCACCATCCGGCGCATCGTTGCGATCAGTGCGACGGATTTCTCTTTGCCCTTGCCAAGCAGGTGCCGGTAGAACTGGGCCAACGGCCCGTCCCCACGGATCGCCGCCATCGCCGCGACATACAGCAAGGCCCGCACGCGCGGCCGTCCGCCCTGGATCCGGCGCTTGCCGCTGAATTTGCCCGTGTCGCGGTTGTAGGGCGCCAGGCCGGCCAGCGCGGCGATCGCATGGCGGTCCACCGCGCCGAGTTCCGGCAGGTCCGCGATCAAAGTGCGCGCAACGACCGGACCGATGCCGGGAATGCCGCGCAGCAGCTCTTCCCGCGCGCGGAACAGCGGCGAGGCATCGATGATCTGGCCGATCGCCCTTTCGATGCGCTCGATCTCAGCCTTGAGCTGGCGCAGCATCGCCAGGTGCGAGCGGCGCAGCAGCGTGTTGGCCGCGCGCGCCTCGCGTTGCGTCTCGGCGACCATCATGTCCACCAGCTGATGACGCCGTGCCAGCAGCGCGCGCAATTCGACCTGCTCGGCCCGTGGCATCGGCCGCGGGGTCAGGGCGGCGACCTCGGCGAAATGGGCGATGACGGCGGCGTCGATCCGGTCGGTCTTCGCCCGCTGGCCGAGGGCTTCGGCGAACTTGCGCACCTGGCGGGGATTGACGATGGCGATCGGCAGGGCTGCATCATCGAGCGTGGCGGCGACGACAGCTTCATAGCCACCGGTTGCCTCCATCACGATAATGCGCGGCGATAGCGGCCGCAGCCGCCTCAGCAGGTCCTTCAGACCAGCGGTGTCGGTGGTGCAGCGGAAGGTCTCGCCGCTGGGACGGGCGTGCACCTCGATGCTGTCCTTGGCGATGTCGATGCCGATGAAACTGCCTGTGTCCATGTCTCCCGGTCTCCTGGATGCGGGCTCTTGCCCTGACGACTGTTCGGGTTTGATGGACGCTCTGGCCGGCGCCGCTTGCTTCGTGGCGGACTTTAGGAACGGGACACGATCGGGCTGCCGGCCAGGTAGTCGCGTCCGGCGGTAGCTAACACCGGATGCCGGGGGGAACATAGGAGTCACGAAGTTTCGAAGTTTCGAAGTTTCGAAGGAAAAGGATTGGATGTCGGCCTGCGGGGACAAGCGCGGCTTAGCAGAGGGTGGTTCTAATACGAACGGCCCGAAGTGTTGACCTTTCCACGTCGTGGTCGGCGAAGGCCGACCATCCACGAATTTCTCTCAACCAGCACCGCAAGCCGTGGGTGGTCGGGCTGATCCCCAACACAAGGCCGGGGACGACCATGACGGGAGAGGTCGACGCTTCGGGCTGTTAGCATAATCATTTCATTTTATATTTCGTATTTTCTTCGCAACTTCGTGGCTTCGTGGTGAATCCTGAGCGGTGTGTATGGAGCAGTGCTGCCTCAATAGTGACGTTGAAGCGGTGGTCCAGCCTCAGACGAACTGATGCTCGGAACCACCAAAGCGGCGAACAAGCATGACAGCGACTGTGTTGCCCAACACGTTTACAGTGGTGCGGCCCATGTCCATGAACGCGTCGACGCCGGCGACCAGGGCAACGCTTTCGATGGGCAGGCCGAGCGCCACCAGGACGGTGGTGGCGGCAACCAGGCCTCCGCCGGAGACGTTGCCCATGCCTTTCGTGGCGATCAGGCCGGTGACCAGGATGGTGGCGTATTCGGGCAGGCCCAGGACGACGTGGTGTGCCTCGGCGACGAAGGCGACCGCCAGGCCGACGTAGAGAGACGAACCGTCCTGGTTGAAGGCATAGCCAAGGGGGATGACGGTGGAGACGATCCGGTTCGGGATGCCGATACGCTCCAGGATATCCATGTGGATCGGGAGTGTTACTTCCGATGATCTTGTGGTGAACGCTAGCAACAGCGGTTCGGCGATGTGGTGGATGACCGTCAGCGGATTGGTGCCTATGGCGAGCAGGGCCAGCATCATCACGATGACCAGCACGCCCAGGCCCAGATACATGATGCCGATCAGGCTCAGCAGGGCGTAGAGCGTCTGGCCGCCTTGCGTGGCGAACAGCCAGGCCATGACGGCGGCCACGGCGATGGGTGCGAGTGAAACGATCCAGCGCACCATGACGGAGATGGCGCGCTGGGTGGCGGCCAGGATGCCGGTGACGGGTGCTTCCTCGCCTTTCAGCGTGGAGAGCGCGGCTCCCAGCAGGATGCCGAAGAGTAGAACGGGCAAGACCTGCTGGTTGGCCATGGCGCTGATGACGTTGCCGGGGACCAGGTCGGTGATGAACTGCACCCAGTCGACCTTGAGGCCGGCATTGGCGGGCACTTTGCCGGTAGCGGCCATGGTGGCGCCCAGGCCGGGGTGGAACAGCATGTTCATCCCCAGGCCGATCAGGAAGGCCATGCCAGTAGCGAAATAGAACCAGACGAAACTTATGACGATGATACGGCCGAGAAGACGGATCTCCCGGCCCATTTGGTAGACACCGAGGGTGATGGAGGTGAAGACCAGGGGGATGACGAGCATCCTCAAGGCTTTCACGAAGGTCTGGCTGACGGGGAGGAGCTGTTTGGCGAAATCCGGCAGGAACTGGGCGATAGCGGCACCGACGGCGATGCCGAGCAGCATTTGGACGGGGAGGGAGAGCCTCATCGCTTCAGCCAGGCCTCGCACAGGCTGACGACGCGGTCGATGTCGGCGTTGTTGTTGTAGAGATGGAACGAGAAGCGCAACAGGTTGCGGCGGACGGTCAGGCGGACACCGTTAGCGGTCAGGTGGTCGTAGAGGGCGGCCATATCCTTGTCGCTTGTGGCGTCGTGCGCGTCACCCATGGCGTGGCCGATGGTGACGATGTGGCTGGCCTGGGCGTTCGATACGCCTCCGAACACCGGTAGGCCGATTTCCGTCATGCGGGCGGCGAAACGATGGGATAGCGCCATGACGTGGTCTTCGACGCGCTTGGGGCCCAGGTCGAGCAGCAGGCGGATCGAGGCTCCGGCGGCGGCGGCGCCCAGATAGTTGTGGTTGCCGACATCGAAACGACGGGCACCTTGGGCCAGGCGGTAATGGGTGAGGTCGCCGGCCTGGGCTTCGTGACCGTCTCCGATATCGACGCCGAAGCGGGAGACGTAGACAGGGTCCAAGGCGTCCGCGACCGCTCGGCGGACATAGAGGAAGCCTATGCCATAGAGCGTCATCAGGCCTTTCTGGCCGCTGGCGGAGAGGGCGTCGACCTGCCAGGCCTCGACATCGGTGTGGATGATGCCGATGGATTGGGCGGCGTCGACCATGAGCAGAACGCCTCTTTCCCGGCAGACGCGGCCGAGTTCAGCGACAGGGAAGCGGAAGCCGGGGGCGAAGGAGACGGTGGCGACGCTGATGGCGCGGGTGCGGCTGTCAATGGCGGCGATCAGGCGGTCGAGGGGCACGGAGCCGTGATCCTGGTCGACGGTTTTGACCTCGATACCGAATTTGCGTGCCAGGCCGTACCAGGGGAACAGGTTGGCGGGGTGTTCCAGACTGTCGCAGACGATGACGTTGTCGCCGGGCTGCCAGGGCAGGGCGGCGGCGAAGGCGGCGATGCCGTCGGTGATGTTGCGGGTGTAGGCGATCTCGTCCGGGTGCGCGTTGATCAGTTCGGCGAAGGCCGCTCTTGTGGTCTCGGCGGTGTCGACGGTCTTCTTTTTGTCCAGCGTACCGGCCATCTGGTCGTCCAGCATCACGTCAATGGCTTTCCGAGCGCCGGTGTAAAGGAGGCCTCGGGCGGCAGCGTCGAGGTAGGGGCCGGTTCCGGTGCCGGGGAAGAAGGCGCGGGCGGCGGCGATGCTGGGCGAAACGGGCGTGATGTCCGGCATGGGGCGGATCCTGTTGACGGTCTGACGGCAGTGTAGGGTCCGGGGCGAGGCATGTTCAACCTGCCGTGACGACAGGGGGACTCACCAGTCTTTGAGTAGGCGAAACGAGAGGACCATCCCTAATCGTTCTTATAGTTGTCACGAAAGGCAGACGAGAATGTTACGGCTTGCTCTCTTCTTTCTGGTTGTTTCAATCGTTGCGGCATTTTTCGGCTTTGGCGGAATTGCCGTTGCATCAGCTGAACTCGCCAGAATCCTGTTCTTCATCGCCATTGTGATCTTTGTCGTGTTGCTCATCGCCGGCTTGATGGCAGGCAGTACGATATTCTGATGGCTCATGCTGCACTGCACGCATGAAATTTGCTTTTGCTGAATCGGAAAGCGCATGCTGGCCCCATCAACGGGGCCAGTTTGCTGTCCGGCCCGATCCTCCTTCATAGCCTTGGTGACTGCGCTGACCGGACAGGGACTCTAACCTGCTGAAATCACAGGAGGAAGCACGTCATGTCCACAGTTGCGGCGATCCTGAAGCATAAGGGTTATGCGGTTGTCACGGTCGATCCGGATGCGCGGATCAGCGATGTCTCGGCCGTGCTGTCGGAGCAGCGCATCGGCGCGGTGCTGGTGATCGATGAGACGGAGCAGATGTTGGGCATTGTCAGTGAGCGCGACATTGTCCGCTGCCTGGCGGCCAATGGTGCTCGGACGCTGGAGATGACCGCGGGGCAGTTGATGACCCGGACGGTGCAGGTGGCACGTCCGGATACCACCGTTGCGGAAGCGATGCGGATCATGACGGCGGGGCGGTTCCGGCATCTGCCGGTGCTGGATCAGAACACCCTGGTGGGAATGATCAGCATTGGCGACGTGGTGAAGGCCCGGATCATGCAGCAGGACGCGGCGGTGGAAAGCCTGACTGCGTATGTGGCAGGGTCGGCGTAGGGCGTCGACGGCGGTTGTGGGCAAAAGCGTGGATGGCCATGACGGTGCGCTTGGATGGCTGGGTCGGCCTGGCGTTTGTCAGGTCGGCGCGTAGACGCGGCCGTCGAAGAGACGCCGAGCAGTGCGGTAGAAGGCACCCGAGTGGGCGATCCAGTCGCCGTTGGCGGTGCGTTCGACCTCGGCGCCCACGGTCAGGATGCCGGAGGGCATGCCGAGGCGGATCGAGCCGCCAGGGGGCTTCGTCAGCGCCTGGTTGACGATCGTGCCGGTGATGCAGGCGGCGACTGACATGCACAGCGATGAGGTGACCGGGAGCGCCCGGTGAGGCTGGCCGTTGGAGATGAAGCGGGCGGTCAGGTCTACCTCTGACGCCGTTACGGGGGCGCCGGAGAGGGTGGGGGCGTCCATCGGTGGGGCGATGAAGCCGATCGCTGGGGTGCCTCGCATGGTGGCGGCCTCCTTGGCGTCGGCGGCGAGGCCCATGGCGACGCAGGCGGTTTGCCGGATCGCATCCAGCTTGGCCAGGATGTCGTGGCGCGTGTCGAGGTGATCGGGCAGTTCGGTGCCGGTCAGGCCGATGTCGGCTGCGCGGATGATGACGCAGGGCTTCGCGGCGTCGACCAAGGAGACCTCGATGGTGCCGACGCCGGGGACGTCCAGGCGGTCAGTGACGTTGCCGGTGGGAAGCAGTCTGCCGGTGGCCGCGCCTCCGGGGTTCAGGAAGTCGAGGCGGATGGGGGAGCCGGTGCCGGCTACGCCGGGGATGGCGAGGTCGCCGTCGGTCTCGGCCTTGCCTTCGCGGAGGGCGAAGGTGGAGCGGATGATCTTCTTGGTGTTGGTGTTGAAGATGCGGACGACGGCGGTGTCGCCATTGGGGCGGACCAGGCCTTCGTCGACGGAGAAGGGGCCGACCGCGGAGGACATGTTGCCGCAGTTGCCTCGGTATTCGACGGAAGCCTCGCGAATCTGGACCTGGGCGAAGGTGTAGTCGATGTCGGCGTCCGGTCTGTCGGACCGGGAGAGGATGCAGATTTTCGAGAGAGAGGAGGTGCCGCCTCCCATGCCGTTGAGCTGGCGGCCGTTGGGGTCTGGGCTGCCCATGGCGGCCAGGAAGATGGGATCCCATTGGGGTTGGGGCGGGAGATCGCCTCGGTGGAACATGATGGCCCGGCTGGTGCCGCCGCGCATGAAGACCGCGGGTAGGGCGAGCAGGGGCATTGGCGGGTCCTCCGGTTGTTGGGAGGAGCGTAGCACTGGGGGGTCGGTGGGGCGAGTGGCTGTGCCTCCCTGAGATTGCAATCGTCGGGTTCTAGTGCCATCAAGTCAACATCTGCCATCTTGATGGCAGATGTTTGGCTGCCTATCTGCCGGACAAAAGGAGGTCTTCTTGGCTGAACCGCAACTGTCCGTCCGTAGTGCCAGAGCACGCGACCTCGCACATCGTCTTGCCCGACGTGAAAATCGATCGATCGCTGATATCGTCGAGCGCGCGCTGGAGGCCTATGAGGTCCGTGAAGCCGGGCGAGAGCCGGCTTCGTCCTTCTATGACCGTTTGTCCACGGAATGCGTGACGGATGTCGATCTTGAGGCGGTCATCCATGCAGCGCGGACCGTCCATGCCGGACCGGACCTGTGATCTTTCTGGATACCAATGTCCTGTCGGAGACCCTGCGCAAATCTCCCGAACCGGCGGTGATTGCCTGGCTTGTCCGCCATGATGCCGAACTGGCCCTGCCAACGGTGACGATTGCCGAGATCGCCTTCGGCATTGAGAAGATCCGTCCGGACCAGCGTGCCGACCGACTGGAACGGGGACTTGCGGATTGGCGTCATCGTTTCGCCGGCAGGATTTTTGGGCTGACCGAGGCGGCGGCCCTGGTCTATGGCGAGATCATGGGTTCGGCTTCCAGGCAAGGGCAGGGCATGTCAGCGCCCGATGGCATGATCGCCGCGATCACCAAGGTCAATGGCGGGAGGTTGGCGACCCGCAATCTGGCTGATTTCCGGACGGCGGGTTTGAATCTGATTTCCCCATGGGAGTTCTGACGAGCGGCGAATTCAAGCATCCGAGGTTTATACCAAGCGTCTTTGACAGCGACTCTTGCATCTGATGATCATCGCAACCAGACCTTTGGT
>Ga0206836_10182_pt1 | contig 14837 bp, 12 predicted proteins | sample Alteio_BWOrgCont_28_FD_152871 | JGI IMG/M metagenome (GOLD analysis project Ga0206836, IMG submission 152871) | Enriched cells from forest soil in Barre Woods Harvard Forest LTER site, Petersham, Massachusetts, United States -... | ecosystem: Environmental > Terrestrial > Soil > Temperate forest >...
ACGGTTAAAGCCAGGGATTAGGGATCGGAGCGGCTGTCGTTCCAGACGGGAACCGGTTGGGAATCGGATTCGTATCCTGCATTGGGCCGGTTGGCTCACGAGGGGTTCGTCGATGGTCAAGTTTCTGCTGTGGTGCATTTTGCTCGTGTTGTGCTGGCCGCTGGCTCTGTTCGCGCTGGTACTTTATCCGGTGGTCTGGTTGCTGCTGCTCCCCTTCCGGGTGGTGGGAATCGCGGTGGATGGGGCGCTGGAACTTGTGGGCGCGGTGGTCCTGCTGCCGGTGCGCGTGCTCAGGGCGATTTGATTGCCCAGTTTTTTCAGGCTGTAAAGGATGGAACCGCTCCAGCCTCGCTATACGGCGATAGCGAGTTAGCGAGAAACGCTGTGGAAGATGGGGCTCAAGTCTGAGGTTCCCGTGCCCGAGGCGTACCAGGCAGCCCAGTAGTAGGGGTGCCGATAACGCGGATCGCGCACCAGCGATTGGCGCGCTGCGGTTAGCGCCTGTGGTACGGTTAGCCCCTTCGCCAACCCGCCATAGAACGCATCCATCATGGGAACGGCAGCGCCGGAGTCGATCTGCCAGCGTGTGGCCACTACGTCGGGCACGCCCAGCGAGGCGAGAGTAGCCACAATGTCACCCATGCCGTGGTTCCACCCGGCTTCTTTTTTCCCGCTTGAGCAGGCTGAAAACACAGCCAGCCGCGCCGCTCGCGGAGGGTGCTTGCGCAGCAGTTCGCTGTCCAGCCACGGGGTGTCCGAAGCGGTCGCAAACTTCATCGGCGACAGCAGCAGCCGCGTGCCTCCCTCCTGCTTTTCCGCGTGTCCTGCAAAATGAATCGCCGCCGCAGTCGCCAGGCGCGCCAGCACCTGGGGTTCCGTGGCCTGATCGCCCACCAGGAGGCTGGGATCGATGTCGAATCGCGCGACTGCCTGCGCCTCCTGCAGCACCTCCGGCAGAAGCTGGGTCTCTCCCGACGCAACCGAGGCACCCACTACAAGCGCCCTTCCCGCTTGCGCCCTATTTGCCGAAATTGCGTCCGCCCGAACTGAACCCGATGGAACCGGCTGGGTTGAAGACGAGTCGGTGATGAGCAGTGACGGCGACTCCTCCAGATCGGCCCGCAACCCAAGCTCGCCCGCAGCCGTCGCAACCGAAGGCCACGGCAAATTTCCCAGCAGCGGATCGCGTTCCAGCAAAAGAGGTCCGCGGCCTGCCGGAACCCGGTCAGGTTGGCTCAGATCGACCGCCCCAACCACCGGATCGACAAGCAGCTCTCCCACTCGCCGTGCCGCGCGATCCACGGCGTCCATCGGTGTTTCCGGCGAATCGACGGCTCGCTCCAACCTTTCCGCGGCCGCCAGCACCTCTTCCTTGCGCACTGGAACCTCAGTCCACGTCACGCCCAGGGCGGTGGCCCGGTAAAGCAGCAGGCGATCCGGCAAAACCACCTGGCCCAGCAGGCCGTCGAACCCCGGACGCCTCAATGTACTCTCGACCTTGGTCTGCAGACAGTCCAGACCCTTGTCCACGCAAGCCGCAACTGGAATTCCGAGAATCCGCAGCCGGTATCGCTCCCACAGAGCCAGCACCTGGTCGCCAGGCCGCTTTTCGGCCAGCCACACGCCCGCCAGCACCGCATAGAGATCGCGATTCTGCTGTGCCAGCACCGAATTCTCCTGGCCGCCTTTACCGCCTAGCCGCTCCTGCTCCACCAGCGCATCGTGCAGCAGCGGTTCCGCTGCCTCGGGCTGTCCCCGCTCCAGGGCCAGTTGCCCGCGCGCTACAGCGTAGTTGCGCAAATAGACCGCGTTCCGCTCTCCCGCCATATGCGCGTATGCGGAATCAAGCAGCTTTCCGGCTTCATCCGGCTTGCGGCGCTCGAGGTACACGTTGGCCATGGCGGTCTCGACCTCCGCCAATATGGATCGAACCGATTTGCCGCCACCGCTGGCATCGAGTTCGCTCTGCGCCTTTTGCATCGCCTGCTGCGCTTCATCAATCGACTCTGCGCGAATGGCCGCAGCAGCCAGATTGAGCCGCGCTGTAGGAAGCAGTTGCCGGTTCTCGGTCAGTTCCAGCGTCTCCACAACTTCCCTCTGCAGCAGCAGCGCCAGCCGAGAGCGCGGAGTAGCCTGCTCCACCTGTTCCAATCCGCTCAGCGTTCCGGAAAGGCGCAGCGCCGGATAGTCGCCTGCATAGAATTCATTGATCGTCGCCAGATAATCCCGCCACGCAGCCTCCGCATCGCCTGCGTCCACCGCCGCTCCGCCACGCATGTTTCGAACTCGTAGCTCGACAAGCGCATAGCCCCGGTCGTGAGCCAGGCTCTCCGCACGCACAAATGCCGGATTGTCCTCGACATCGGATCCCGGCGCCGGGTCACAGTAGGCATCCATTGCCTGCGCCTCGGCCTGAATCCAGGCAAACTCCGCGTGCCCGGCCAGCAGCGCATGAGCCACCGTGTAGCAGCCGGCATAATCCGCCGTCGATTGAAGGGAATTGGCGCGCTCTACTTCGGCCCGTTCTTCGCCTGCGGCGTTATGGAGAGCGTGAAAGAGTCTGCTGGCTTCCTGCGCCTGGTCGCCGGAGCCAAGGTAGTCGCCACGCACGTCTTCATCGATTGCCTGCGCAAGCGCATGGGCAGCCTCGGTAAATTTCGAATCGATGGGGGGAAGTTCGGAGACGAAAGCGAGATCGGAGGTGGTGGAAAGGCCAGATTGGAGGGGATGGAAAGGAAGGAACTCGGTGAGCCAGGGATCTTGATGTTTTCGTTGCAGGGAATCGGCGAGGGAGTAAAGCAGAGTGCGGGCAGCTTGGCAGTCTTCCGCGCAGGGCGATCCTCGCGACTGGGCTACTGTGGCTCGATCCGGCGTCAGCGGGAAGGCCGTGTCCAGCAACCGCGGCAACAGCGCCGTCGAAAGCTCTTCGTCGATCGCACCCAGTGCCGCAGCGTCTCCAGCCAGCATCTTCATGGCCTGAGGCGAGGCCAGATGCTGCTCCATCCGGCTCTGGTGCGTCTTCAGCTGATTCAGCTTCTGCTCCAGCGCCTGCAAGCGGCGGCGGCCTTCCGCCAGCCAGCGCGGGTCGCGCTCGAAGCGCAGATAGCGGTTCCAGGTTTCCACGGCGTTCATTACCTGGCCGCGGTCTTCCATCGCCACGGCTTCATTGAACAGGACAACCGGATCGCCGGGAGCCAGTTCATCGGCGCGGCGCAGGTTGTCCAGCGCCGTGGCACGATCGTTTTCGCTCCCCGTCGCCGTCCCGCGCTGGAAGTAGGCCGAAGCATCGTCCAACAGCAGGCTCGAGGTCACCGGCCCGGCAGCCACCAGCCGGTCAAGAATCTCAATCGCCGGATCGAACTTCTCTTCCAGAATGTCGGCGCGGGCCTCCAACTGCAGCCAATGCGCGTCTTCCGGAGCCGCTTCAAGCTGGTGCTCGATGCGTGCCCGGGCCTCCAGCAGCTTGGCCGGTTCGCGGCCCGTCGAGCCGCCACGCAAATGCATCTGTGGCGTCACGTCGGCAAAGCCGGCGCCCGGCATGCGCAGATCGAAGATGCGCGAATGAGTGTAAGCCTCGGCGAGCATCCGCTCAGGATTGTTGGCTATCCGCCACCATGAAACAAGTCCCACGGAAATCATCAGCGAAGCCGCCAGCCCGGCCCCCGTCCACAAATAGAGCCGCGGAAGATGGAGCAGGGGAGTCCGTCTGGAGCTAGACAGCCGTGGAGTGCGCGCCAGCTCCGCAGCCAGCTTTCTCTGACCCTCGGCAGACGCCGAAGCCAGACCGGCAAGAAAGGCGCTTTCTTCCGGTGACACATCCGACGACAGCGCGCGCAGCCGCCCCGCACACACGTCGCACTCGGCCGCATGGGCAATCAATGCATTGACCTTAGCCACTTCCGACGGACGTACCTCGTCGCCCAGAAGCAGCGCCCACTGGCCGGGGTCTGGGCAGGTTGCTACACCTGCTGGCTTGATCCGTTTGCTCTCAGGGTCCACGGTCTCTCGACGCGGATTAGCCTCGCGGGAAAGCCTCCCTTGAATCAGGTCCTCCAATGCGCCGGCCAAACGATCGGCTGCGCTGCCTGGAGGGTTCTCTGGAGCCTGGCCCGGATTGAAATCGTTATTCATGTCTGCACTCTATTTAACGGGTACGCGGAAAACATTCCTTTCACAAAAGCGATTTAGGCATTATCCAGGTTCCGGGCGGCCGCCGGATCCTTTGTGTCCCACCTCGTCACGCAGCCAAACCGTCACCCGCCGCAAAGCGCTTTCCACTCCTTTAGCCGTCAAACCGGACGCAGAAAGCCGCGCAATCTCTTCTGCCGTATAGCCTTGCCGGTAGTAGAGCCAGAATAGCGCCCGGTCGCGCCCGGAAATCGTTTCCGGAGCCGAGCGAAGCTTCTCGTCGAGTTCGGCCAGCAGCGTCGATTGCTGTATCCGCGCCGCTGGACCGGCCCCATCCATTGGCAACTGCGCGTCGTCGTCCCCCAGAGGCATGGTTACCACTTTGCCACCCCTCTTGGTGGAATAAATGCGGCGGAAATAATCGTTGGCCACCGAGGACGAAACCAGGCGCAGCAACCCCAGGAAAGAGTCTTCTCCGCGCGGCTCAAAATCGCGCAGAATCCGCCGCTCCTGTTCGCAAAGTTTCAGGAGCACTTCCTGCACAATATCGTCCACCGTTGCAGGCGATGGATCGCTTACCCACATACGGCTGATGCGCAGCGCCACCAGCGAAGCCAGGGGAGTGCAGCGGCGCACAAACTCCCCCCACTCCGCGGCATCGACCGAGTGGGCACAGGCTTTCGCCAAGTCGTTCACTGTGGCGCGTGATTCGTTCATCGCACGGGACACCAGTTTACCGCACAGCTCCTGCAAGAGTTATTTGTTAACAAATACCGGATAACCCGCCTTTTGCCCAGTCCGCAAAGCGTTTTCCCGCTGTGCTAACATCCCGCCAAGCGCAACAAGGAAGTTTTCGAAGGAGCCCGGAATGCAAACCAACCTTCGCCCCATGTCACTGGGCGAGATACTGGACCGCACGGCCCAGCTTTACCGCACCAACTTTATGCTTTTCGCGGGCATCGCCGGGGTCTATTCCGGCGTTCTGCTAGTGCTGAACCTGGGGCAGATCGGAATGCAACAGCTGCTGATGCATCTGCACATGTCGAAGCAACTGCCGTGGTTTGCGCTGGGGTATCTGCTTTTCATTCTCCCCCTCATGTTCATCTTTGCCGGTGCAGCCGTCGCCGCCAATAATCGCGCTGTGGCCTGGGTCAACCTCGGCCAGCCAGCCACCATTCGCGGCGCCTATGCCAGCACCCTGCCACGCCTGGGACGCTACCTCTGGCTCATGACCATCGTCGCCTTCTTCATCTACCTTCCCTTCATATTTCTCTTCATTGGCTACTTCGTTTTCCTTTTTGCTTACGGAGGCACGCACGGGCTCTTCGCCGCGGGCGGCGCCAATGCCAACCCAGGGGCCATGTTCGTTTTCCTGGCGGTTACGGCCGTCTTCGGCCTGCTTGCTCTGGTCGCGGGCGTCTATGCCGTCATCATGGCTCTGCGCTATTCGCTGGCCATTCCCGCCTCGGTGATTGAGGACCTCCGGGCGCGCAAGGCCATCCGGCGCAGCATCGACCTCAGCAAGGGATCGCGCGGCCGCATCTTCGTTCTCTTATTGCTGATCTTCGTCATCGAACTGGGACTGGTGACCATCACTCAGCTCTTCTTCCTTATAGCTATGTTCACCGCCGCCAAGCATCAGGCTCAGTTGCCCGTCTGGATGCAGATCGTGCAGCAGATCGTCGGCTTCCTCACCAACACCTTTATCGGCCCCATGTATGCCACCGGCCTCACCCTCTTCTATTACGATCAGCGCATCCGCAAGGAGGGATTCGACATCGAGTGGATGATGTCCGCCGCTGGCATGACTGCGCCGCCTGCCACGGACATCTCTCCGATAACAACACTCTCTGAGACTGGCGTCTGGGAGCCTCTTGCGGCAGTTGAGCCGTTCGCGCCGACGGAACCACCTGTGCATAGCGAGCCGAAGTTGTCTGACGCTCCCTCTCCGGCTCCAGAGCCCGCCGCGGCCGATGATTCAACCGCCCAGCCGCCTGGAGCCTCTCCACCGGAAGGCGCAAATGGATGAGCCTCTCCATCCGTCGACGCTAAGCGAGATACTCGACCGCACTGCGCAGATCTATCGCTCGCGCTTCCTCGTCTTCCTCGGCATCGCAGCCATACCCAGCGGAGTGCTGCTCGTGTTCGTCGGCATCGTCGCTCTGCTCGTGCTGCGCGTGGGTCCGGTCAACAGCCCCGCATCGGTATTCGCGGGCGTGGTGGTGGCCCTGCTGGTGGGAGCGGTATTTCTGATCGCGCTGCCCACCCTGCTCGCTGTAACCGCCTTAGCCATGGCTGCCATGAGCCATGCCGCGGCCCGCGCCTTTCTCGGCCAGCCCATCGGTATCCGCGACTCCTACAAAGCCGTTTGGCCACGAGGCTGGCGTGCCGTCGGCCTTTATATCTTCGAGGTCGTAGTTGTCTGGGTTGTGCCTTTTTCCGCCTGGTTTCTGACGGTTATGTTCTCCACCCTGCTGGCAGCCCTGGGGGCGGCTTTCGGCGGCGGCGGCGCGATTTTTGTATTGGCCATCATCCTCGCGGTGGCCGGACTCGTTACCTACGGCTTCTGGATGGCCACACGCGTCTCGCTCGCATTCCCGGCAACCGTCGTTGAGCAGGCCAGCGCCTGGGACGCGCTCCGCCGCAGCGCCACGCTGACCAAAGGAACCAAGGGCCGCATCTTTGTGCTTTTGCTGCTCGGCATCGTTCTCAACTTCATCCTCTCCATGGCCATCGCGATTCCGCTCTCCATCCTGGTGGAGATGCTGCCCGGCGCAAACACCCCGCAGCACCTGCAGACAACCGGGATGCTGGTCATGCTCGTCGTTTACGGCGCGGGCTTTGCCGTCCGGGCGATCACCCGCCCCATCACAGGCATCGCTCTCATCCTCTTCTACTACGACCAGCGCATCCGCCAGGAGGGCTTCGATATCGAGTGGATGATGCTTCAGGCAGGCCTTGTCGTACCGCCTCCTCAACCACAGTTGCGGACAGAGGCGCAGCCTTGGCCGCCGCCAGCCGCCTCTGTGACGGAGAACCGGCTTGCACCCGAAGGCGCGCTCATCGCATCCACCGAGCCGCCAGCCCAACCCGCCGCGGAACCGCCTCCGGCCGACTGACGCCGATTCCCGAACACACATGGCCGCATTTCCTCTATCATCTCCGCAACCATCAAAGTCCCCCTCCGCCTGACCCTGCACGAAAATGGGTGTCCCAGGTTTCGATTTTGAAACCTGGGATTACTCGCCAAACCAGCATCCGGAGAGCCCGCAATGAACGATTCGAACCTTCCCACGCCGCCTTGGCCGCCCGCACCCCAGCAGTCGTACACGCTCCCGCCGCAGGGCCACGTCTTCGGCATGACCTTCGGCCAGATACTCGACCGCATCTTCCGCCTCATGCGCGGCCATTGGAAAACCTTCGTAGCCATCGGCGCGCTTCCCATGGGGCTATTGATTGCTTTCGAAGCTGTTTTCTTCGGCGCGTTTTATTTCGCCGGCGTCTTCAAGCATCCCCCCGCGCAGCCCAACACCGCCGCCATGGGGTGGACCATCCTTCCTCTCGGCCTGCTCTTCATCCCTGCCATGCTGTTCATTTACGGGCTCTACTACGGCGCTTCCAGCTATGCCGCTCTGCGCGCCGATCACGACTTCACGGTCACCGCCGGCGAAGCCCTTCGCCATGCCTGGAGCAGGATCGGCCGTTACATCTGGCTCCTGTTGCTGCGCAGCGTAATCGTCGCCATCCCGATCATCGTTCTGGCATTCGCCGTCGCTGTGGGAGCCGCCTTGCTGGGCCTGGTCAGCAGAGGAGCGACACCCAGCCCGGCTGCCCTGTTCTTTCTCGTTCCGCTCGTTGTCCTGTTCTACCTCGGCGCCATCGTCTACGCCATCATCATGAGCCTGCGCCTGTCGCTCGCCTTTGATGCCAGCGTCTACGAAGACATCGCCGCCTGGCAGGCAATCAAGCGCAGCGGCGTGCTCACCCAGGGCGCTAAAGGCCGAATCTTTCTTGTACTCCTCATTATTTATGCCATTAGCTATGTGGCCATCATTCTCATGTACTTCGTGGGCGTGTTTGTGGTTGTGATCGGCGCACTCGCCGCCGGCGGCCACGTCAATTGGACGTCGCCGGTTACCATCGTCCTGGCTGCCCTCGCAGGCGTTGTGATTCTGGCAGCGGTCCTCCTCTGGAGTGCTCTGCTGTTAGCTGCCTACTCCATCGCGTTCGCCGTCTTTTATCGCGACCAGCGCCTGCGCAGGGAAGGCCCGCCGCCAATGCTAGGACCCATCGCCGCGCCGATTCCAGACCCCGCTCCCACGCAGAGTTGAGCCATTCATCGCCGACGACGGATGCCCCATCTGCAAGAAGTATGTCAAAAAAAATCGCCTGTCATCCTGAGCGACCGCAGCGTAGCAGAGGGAGCCGAAGGACCTGCTGTTCAGAATGTCCAGCAGGCCGCCGAATGTTGTATTCACCGCACCAGCAGCGCAAAGTAGAATGTCAGTCAATTCGCGTTGCAAACCGGAGAAACGGTATGACGGAACCTTTGCGTCCTTTGAACCTTGGTGGAATCCTTGATCGCGGCGTGCAGATCTTTCGCGCGCAGCCGCTTCTCTTCTTCGGTCTGGGCGCAATCCCCGGCCTCGCGCAACTCGGCTCGGCGCTCGCCGCCGTCCATCCAAAGACAACCACCGACCCGACAGCCGTGCATATCTCCCTCGTCATGGCCAGTTATGGAGCCTCTTTGGTTTTCTGGGTAGCGAAAATTGTTCTCCAGGCCATCGCCACGGCCGCCATATGTCTTGCAGCGTCCCGCGTGCAATTCGGCGAAGCAGTTTCCGTTCAATCTGCCTTCGGCGCATTCACTTCCAAAGGAGGCCGCCTTGTTGGCCTCACTTTTCTGGAGGGAATCTACGCGGGTTGGCCCTTCATCGTTGCCGCCTTCATCAGCGTGGGAATGGCTACATCCGGGGCCTCCATTCTTCTTCAGGCGCCTGTCTGGATTCTCGGCGCAATCCCCTGCGTCGCTCTGTATACCCGCTACGCACTCGCGTTTCCAGCAACCGCCATGGAAGATCTGCCCGCACAATCGGCAATTCAGCGCAGTATCAATCTGGGAGAAGGCGGTCGATGGAGAATCTGTGGTGGATTCGTGGTGCCGGCTGTGCCCGCTTTAGCGCTGGCCGCAGGTTCTGCTGCTCTTGTTGGCAGTTTGAAGACATACAGCCCGCTGCTGACCGGGGGCCCCTTCGCAGTTGCCGGCATCAACGGCATCGTTGGATTGATCGTAGCCCTAGTGTTCACCCCTTACAGCGCCATCGTGCTCACCCTGCTCTACTATGATCAGCGCATACGCCGTGAAGGCTTTGACATTGAGCAAATGATGGCCGCTGCCGGACTCAACCCGACCGCAACCCTACCCGCCCCCGACGTGCCCGTTGCATCTGCCGTCCCGGAAGAGGGTCAGGCATGACCGGACGCTCTTCCTGCGCGCGCGCGGCTCTGGCCGTGTGCTTCGCCCTGCCGCTACCCAGCGCCACGGCGCAATCCGCCATCGCTCCGTCCGCGCCACCCTCCGTTTCTCTTAGTAAGCCCCACGACGCCTCATTCGACGACTACCGCGCCCACCTTACTTCGCTAAACAACCTTGTCGCCGCCTGCGCCAAAGCCCGCGACATGAACGCCTGCGACCCCTCCCAGGTTGGCCCCGACGACGAGGTTCCGCTCTCCTCGGCGCCCAATGCCGAACGCCGCCTCGTCCGCTACGGCTGGCTGCGGGTGATCATTTCGAAAGCTCAGGACAAGGACGCGGCACCACCCAAGCCCAAGCCTGCCGCCGTGGTCGCGGACAAGGAATCATGGGAGAACGTGCGCCCCGATCCGCCCACCACGACCCAGCTTTTAAAGGACGCCCAGACGCGCCTCGCCGCCGACCTGGCACAGTCCGACGCCCCCGTCGCACCGCTGCCCAGCCACGATCAGGAATGCGCCATGATGAAGCGGGTGCTGGCCGGCGACGAGTATCGCAATCTGGCCGAGGACACCGCCAGAAACTCGGTGATGGAAAAAGCCGGCACCTGGCTCAACAACCTGCTGGCCAGCGCGGTCAGGGCCAGCGCCCGCGCTCCCTGGCTGGGCCGCGCCCTGGTCTGGGGATTCATCGCCGCCGTGTGTGTCGCCCTGGTCTGGGGCCTGCTTCAACTAGAGCGCCGCTGGCGCATCCGCCTTGTCCCGGAAGACCGCAGCCCGGCACCCGGCGCAGCCTCTGCAATCGCCTGGCAGGTCTGGCTAGAGGACGCGCGCCGCGCCGCCGCCGCCGGCCTGTGGCGCGAGGCTATTCACTTCATGTACTGGGCTTCCATCTCGCGCCTGGAATCGAAACGCCTGTGGCCCGCCGACCGCGCCCGCACTCCCCGCGAATACCTTGCTCTTGTTGCCCCCGAAGATCCGCGCCAGCCCGGACTTGCCAGTCTCACTGGCAGCTTTGAGCGCGTCTGGTACGGCGGCCGTCCAGCCGCAGAAAGCGACTACCAACGGGCAGAGCAGATCGCCTCTGCACTCATTTCAGGCGGTGCCACGGCCGATGCCGGAGCCAAAGGCGGTGCCCGATGAGTTTTCGATTCTCGAGGGAAGGGAATGCGTATAACGCGCTGCGAAAGGGTTTCGTGGTTGGCGGTTTGATTTCGTCGGTGGCCGTTCTTTTCTGTTTGTTTCACCCCAATTTCTACTGGCTGGAGAGGCTGGGTTTGCTTGGCGTTATCTTTTTCTCTACCGGTAACGTTGTGTTGATTTATTGGCCCAAGGAAACGGGCGCGCGATTGAAAGATGACGAGCAGGGAGGCACGCCGCAATGAAATTCCTTTCCTCGCTCGACGCTAAAGACCGCCGCCTGCTGCTCTGGTGCCTTGCCGTCGGCACCGTTCTCTGTGTGGCCATTGCTTTCCTGATGCCCGGCCCCAACACGAATAACAACCCGCTGCCCTCGACGTATCTCTCCGGCCAGCATGGCGCACGCGCTGCCTATGAAACTCTGCTGCGGTCCGACTATCCAATCGAGCGCTGGGAGCGCCCGCTCGGCGAGCTGGCCGCCACCGCCGGTCCGGACACGGTGGTCATTTTTGCTGAGCCCCTCACCCGCGAACCGAGCGATCTGAAAGCCGTTCGCCAGATCATCGAGCGGGGCGGCCGCGTGCTCTCCACCGGCTTCTGGGGCGGCTTCATCCTGCCCGGCGACGCCAGCGGCACGCCCGACACGTTCTCCTTCGCCGCCTGCAAGCTGGAGCCCGAAGGCCTCAATCCTCTGGCCGGCGCTGGCGAGGTCTGGATGGTTCCGGAAGCCGGCTGGCAGGTGGGCAATCCGGCCTTTCACATCGATTACACCTGCGCCGGCCAGCCCGCGGTGGTCGAGTACGACTGGGGCAAGGGCCACGTGGTCTGGTGGGCCAGCTCGACGCCGCTCGAAAACGGTTCTCTTGCCCGCGCCCACGATCTCGACCTTCTGCTCAACTCCATTGGTCCGCGCGAGGGCCACCACTTCTATTGGGACGAATCGCTGCATGGAGAAATTCGATCCAGCCTTAGCTACGCCGCTGGACCCTCATGGACCATGCTCTGGATCGGCTTGCCCGTCCTGGGCCTGCTCGTGGTCCTCAGCTTCAGCCGCCGGTCGGGACCTGTTCGCGAGCTACCGGCCGCGGTTCGCGCCACGCCCATTGAATTTCTTGACGCGCTGGGCTCGCTCTATCGCAACGCCGGCGCAGCCTCCACTGCTGTAGCCATTGCTCTGGAGCGCTTTCGCCGCCAATCCCTGCGTTTGTGCGGTCTGCGCGGCAAGCAGATGGCCGCAGCGGATCTCGCCGCCGTCCTGCGCCGCCGCTTCCCGCAAACCGATGCGAGTCTTGAAGCCGATCTTGCCGCCTGCGAAGAGGCCGCATGGGCCGACACCATTACACCGCGCGACGCTCTAAAGCTGATCCAGAAGCTTCACACCCACCAGGAAACTTTAAACGCCGCCGCAAAGCCGGGCGCAGCATTCGCAATTGCAAACGATAATCATTCCAGCAAGCAGGAAAGGGCTTCATGAGCGAGGAAAACCAACAAGAACCGAACCAAAATGCAAACAGGGCGGAGCACCCCCTCCGTGCCACGGGCCAGTTGATCGCGCACGCCCGCCAGGAGCTTGGCCGCGTCATCGCCGGCCAGTCGCAGCCCATCGAGGAAGTCCTGATTGCCGTCCTCTGCCAGGGGCATGCGCTGCTGGAGGGCGTGCCCGGCATCGCCAAGACGCTCATTGTCAAGGCTCTCGGCCGCCTGCTCGGCGTTGGCTTCCAGCGTGTGCAGGCCACGCCCGACCTGATGCCCGCCGACATTCTCGGCACCTCCATTCTGCGGCCCGGTTCAGACAGCTTTACCTTCCACGCCGGACCCGTCTTCACCGATTTACTGCTGGTGGACGAGATCAACCGCATGCCGCCCCGCACCCAGGCCGCGCTGCTGGAATGCATGGAGGAGCGCCAGGTCACTTCGGACGGCGTTCGCCGCCCCCTGCCCGCATGGTTCACCGTCTTCGCCACACAGAATCCGGTCGATTTCGAAGGCACCTACCCGTTGCCGGAGGCCCAGCTGGACCGCTTCCTGCTCAAGATTCGCGTCGCCTACCCCACCGAACAGGAAGAGCTGCAAATCCTCGAGCGCCATCACGCTGGTTCGGGCGCCGGACTTCTGGAAGACGCCAACATCGCGCCCATCCCGGAAGGGCTGCTAGCCGCCGCCCGCTCTGAGGTCCGCTCCATCCGCATCGAGCCGGAGCTTTACACCTATATCCTGTCGCTGACGCGGCGCACCCGCGAGTGGCCGACGCTGCTTCTCGGCGCCAGTCCCCGCGCCGCGCTCAGCCTGATGCTCGTTGCCCAGGCCGGCGCCGCCTTTGATGGCCGCGATTACCTGGTCCCCGACGATGTGAAGCGCGCCGTCCAGCCCGTCCTGCGCCACCGCGTCATGCTCAAACCCGAAGCGGAGTTGGAAGGCTTCGACGCCGACCGCGTATTGACCGACGTAATCGCCGCCGTGCCGGTGCCGCGGAAGTGATCTCCCCGTCCCTCCATCCCGGCCCTATACACGCAGCCTTCGAGCCGCGCAGCCGCTGGGCCTTTGGCCTCACCCCGCGGAGCGTTGCCCTGCTCTGCGCCGGCTTCCTCGGCCTCATCCCCGGCTTCTGGGACCCGCGCCTGGCCTACTCCATGCCGGCCTGGGATCTTCTCGTTCTTTTGTTCGCCGTTCTAGACGGTCTACGCCTGCCCGCCGCCCGCAACCTCTTCGCCACGCGCACCTGGTCCAACGCCCCCGCGCTCGATTCCGAAACCGAGATCGAGCTCACCATCGAGAACCACGGCAAACTCATCGTCGATTGCCGCCTGGTCGACGACCTCCCGGAAGCTCTGGTCGCCCACCCGGCCACCCATCGCCTCACTGCCTTCCCACGCGTCCCGGCAAGCCTTAAATATCGCGTCCAACCCCAGGAGCGCGGCGACTGGACCACTGGCTGGCTCTATCTCCGCTACCGGTCAGGCCTGGGGCTGGCGGAGCGCTGGGCCCGCGCCCCGCTTACTCAGCAGGTCCGCATCTATCCCGCCCTCCGCACCGGCGAGGAGCAGCAGATCTTTCTCGCCCGTAGCCGCCAGATCGACCTGCAACTGCGCCAGGCGCGCCTGCGTGGGCTGGGCCGCGACTTCGAAAGCCTGCGCGAGTACCGCGAAGGCGATGACCTGCGCGACATCTGCTGGACAGCAACTGCCCGGCGCGGCGGCCTCATCACCCGCCAGTATCAGACCGAGCGCAGCCAGGCCGTCTGGATCGTCCTCGACTGCGGCCGCCTCATGCGCTCCCGCGTCGCCATTCCAATGGAGGGAGACGGGGGTTTCAACCCGCGGACATCGCCAGCCGAACGGGCCCGCGCTTCAGCCCCGGAAGAACGCCCCCCTCACTCCAAGCTCGACTACGCCTGCACCACCGCCGTTGCCCTCGCCCAGTTGGCCCTCTTCTCCGGGGACCGCGTCGGCCTGCTGGCTTACGGCCACACCATCCAGCAGCGCCTGTTGCCGGGCCGTGGCGCTGCCCACCTGCGCCAGTTGATCGAGTCCTTAGCCTTGGTCCGGGCCGAAGCTTCCGAAGCCGACCATCTCCGCGCCACCGCCACGCTGAATCGTCTGCAGCCTCGCCGAGCTTTAATCTTGTGGATAACCGACCTGGCCGAAACCGCCATGCGTCCCGAGGTCATCGACGGGGCCACGCAACTGCTTCGCCGCCACGTCCTGCTCTTCGTCGCCATGGCCCAGCCGGAGGTCGAAACCATCGCCCAGGCGCGCCCCAAATCCGTCGACCAGATGTTCCGCGCCGCAGCCGCGCAGGAGATGGCCGCCCGCCGCGAAGTCCTTCTTGCCCGGCTCCACGAGCACGGCGCACTGACGCTCGATCTCAACCCCGAAGCTCTTACCTCTTCCGTGCTCAATCAATACCTGACCGTAAAAGAACGCGCCATGGTGTAGGCGTAACTAACAGGCGACTCGCCTGAGCCATTCGTGGTATTTGCCATGCCCCTTTGTAGAGTTACTATCGATTTCAACCGGGGATGACCATGCAAAGCAGAGACCGCGCCCTCAGGGGCACCGCAGCAGCACCTGAACTCTGGGGTGGCGTTTACATGATGC
>Ga0206836_10200_pt1 | contig 14815 bp, 14 predicted proteins | sample Alteio_BWOrgCont_28_FD_152871 | JGI IMG/M metagenome (GOLD analysis project Ga0206836, IMG submission 152871) | Enriched cells from forest soil in Barre Woods Harvard Forest LTER site, Petersham, Massachusetts, United States -... | ecosystem: Environmental > Terrestrial > Soil > Temperate forest >...
GAGGGCATGACGATCGCCGGGGCTTAGGGTATGGGGGCAGTTGGGGTTATGGACCTGAAATCGTGCAGTCTGGAATACGCGCTCGGGCATTGGACGCCATGATACAAGCAGTCGTTGGGGGATGCGCTCCGGCGTTCGGCAGAGCGGAAGCGGCTGTGGCATGAGGATGGGGCGGCCCTTCAGCCCTTGACGGTTGTTGGGCTACGGTACCTGGGGCGTTGCCCCAGGCTGGGATAGTAGCGCGCCGTTGGCGCTGGGATGCGGGTTCAACTCTCGGTCTACTTCTGTAGCTTGTGGATGTAGGTCAGGAGGTCTTTGATCTGGGCGTCGGTGAGTTTGCCGTTGAAGGAGGGCATTTTATTTTTGCCGTCTTTGATGATGGCGGTGAGATCGGCGTCCTTGAGTTTGAGGATGTCGGGGGCGTTGTAGGGGCGCACCGCGAGCGACTTACCGACTGGCGAGCCCAGGCCGTCGGGGCCGTGGCAGAGCTCGCACTTCGCCTTGTAGAGCTCGGGTCCGGAGTTTTGAGCGAGGCCATTGAGACTCGCAAAGCAGAAGGCAAGGGCGATAGCTGCGGCGCGGGCAGGGTGTTTCAACATGGGGTCAGAACTCCTTCGAGTGTGATGCGGATACAAATAATGTTCGCATAAAAAAGCCAGAACGCCTAGTGATCTACTAGACCCTGTTTACTGAGGGATGTTGCTGCCGGGAGGGGCTAGGAGTTGGGCGCGGAGGCATACTTTATCTGGGTAGCGCCTGCCTGGCGGAGACGCTTCTCCAGTTCCGGCTGGGAGCTTTCTGGCGGGCCGACGACGCCTACGAGTATCTTGCCGGTGGCGATCTCAGGGTCGGTGATGACGCCTTTGAAATTGGGCAGGCCGGCGCCGATGAGCAGGGTCACCAGGGTGGTGAGGATGGCCCCGAGCATGGTCATTTCGTAGACGATGATGCCGTTGGTCCAGACGGGCGTGATGGACATGCCGCCGGTGACCAGGGGATAGGCCTTCTGGGAAATCGTAGTAAGCAGATAGCCGCAGGTGCCGCCGCAGATGCCGCCGAGCACCGCCCAGCGATAGGGGGCGCTGGTGGTGTGGGAGTCGGTGAATTCGTAGCCTTCGTGGGGCTCGCCGGAGACGATGACGATTTGCTTGGCGTCGAATTTGAGGTCGGCGGCGGCGGCGCGTAAGGAGTCGACGGCGTCCTGCGCGGCATCGGGACCGGGGTAGAGAGCGTAGAGGACTTTCATTCGGCCACGTCCGTGGGCAGCGGCCCTTCCAGAATTAAGCTGTGATGCTGTTCCTCGGCGGGGACGGGGAGTGGGAACCCAGGGTGGGGCTGGAGGCCGACCTTCATCTCCCAGACGGAGACCATGGGCACGAATTTGGTGAAGAGCAGATAGAGCAGCGCCATGGCACCAAAGCTCGCAGCCATGAGCGTGTCTTCCACCCAGGTGGGGCGGTAGGTGCCCCAGGAGTAGGACAGGAATTTGTGATCGAGCGCGGGCACGATGATGAGGAAACGCTCAATCCACATGCCGACGACGATGAAGCAGGAGGCGATCGCAGTCCCGGTGACGGTGCGGAGGCGCTTGCTGGCCAGGATGGGCATAGGGATGATGAAGTTGCAGAACACCATGATCCAGAACAGCGGAGCAAAGTGCTGGCGAATGCTGACCCAGAAGACAGCCATCTCCGAGGGAGTGTTGCCGTACCAGGCGGTCATGCGCTCGGCGAAGGTGAAGTAGAACCAGAGCAGGCTCATGGTGAGGAGGAGCTTGCCGAGATTGTTGAAGTGGATGGGCTTGAGATATTCCTCCAGGCGCAGCAACTTGCGGAGCAGCGCCATGGCGAGGATCAAGGCGGCGATGCCGCTGAAGATTGCGCCGACGACGAAGTATGGGCCAAAGATGGAGGAGTGCCACATGGGCACCAGGGTCATAGAGAAGTCCCAGGAGACGATGGTGTGCACCGAGACGGCGACGGGAACGATGGCGATGGCCATGATGTGCATGGCGATTTCGAGGCGCTGCCATTGGCGTGGCGTGCCCTGCCAACCGAGGGCCAACGCGCGGTAGACCTTCTTGCGGAAGCCGGTGGCGGCGTCGCGGACGGAGGCGAAGTCGGGGATGGTCGGCAGATAAAGAAAAATGCAGCTACCCGTGAGATAGGTGGAGATCGCAAAGAAGTCCCACGCAAGAGGCGATCGAAAATTAGGCCAGATGCCGCGCTGATTGGGGTAAGGGATCATCCAGAATGCAAGCCAGGGGCGGCCAATATGGCAGAGCGGAACCATGCCGCCGATCAGAATTGCGAAGACAGTGATGGCCTCCGCACAGCGAGTGACCGGCCGTCGCCACGTGGCGTTGCAAAGCCGCAGGATCGCCGAGATCAATGTGCCTGCGTGGCTGATGCCGATCCAGAAGACGAAGTTGGTGATGTCGAAGGCCCAGAAGACGGGGGAGTTGATGCCCCAGACGCCGATGCCGGCATAGAGCTGGTAACCAAAGGCAGCCACGCCCGCGAGGACGAGAGAGGTCGCGAGGCCTACGGCGATCCAATACTTCCTACTGGTGTGGAAGATGGGCCATAGCAGGTCGTGCTCGATTTGTTCAGCCGTTCGTTGCATCTTGCCAGGAGCCTCGTTCGAGATAGGTCACATTGGGTTTGGTGCCGAGTTCGCCCAATAGCTTGGTGGCGCGGTGCGAGCGATCGAGCCGCGAGACTTCGCTGTTGGGATCGTTGAGATCGCCGAAGACGAGTGCCTTGGATGCGCAGGATTGGGCGCAAGCGGTATTGAATTCGCCGTCCTTCAGGTCGCGCTTTTCGGCTTCGGCCTGGATCTCAGCCGACTTGATGCGCTGCACGCAGAAGGTGCATTTTTCCATGACGCCGACGCTGCGGACGGAGACGTCGGGATTGAGTTGCAGGTCGAGCGGCTTGTCCCATGCCGGATTATAGAAATTGAAGAAGCGCACGTTGTAGGGGCAGGCATTGGCGCAGAAACGCGTGCCGATGCAACGGTTGTAGACCTGCGCGTTCAGACCTTCAGGCGTGTGATAGCTGGCGTAGGTGGGGCAGACGGGCTCGCAGGGAGCGTCGTCGCATTGCTGGCAGAGGACGGGCTGAAAGCGGACGCGGGGGTTGGGGAAATCGCCCTCCCAATAGCGCTCCACGCGAATCCAGTGCATCGCGCGGCCGCGGGCGGCCTGGTCCTCGCCCACCGTGGGAACATTGTTTTCGGCATGACACGCGACCACGCACGCTTCGCATCCTGTGCAGCGGTCGAGGTCCACTACCATAGCCCACTTGTGAGACATAGAATTCGTCGTCCCTTCTCTCCGCCGTATGCGGAGCAATGCGTGATGCTAAAGACGTAATGCTAAAGACTAGCGCGGCTCTTCTTCGTGCGGGAAGCCGCTTAGTCCTCCTGAGAACAATACGAGGCTGGCCTGCTCGGGGCCGCCGGCGCGTGAGAGCTTGACCCGAGTCGCGGCCCAGGCGAGCGAGCCGGTTTCGTGTTCGGCGAGCGGCGCGAGGATCGAGAGGGGATTGACGCCGCGGCCACTGGCGAACCGGCCGAAATCTTCATGTCCCTGGCCGACCGGCATGGCCACCATATCGGGCGCGATTCCGGGGGAAAGGATGGCGGGAGCGCGCACGCTGCCCTGCGGCGAGGCGATTTTGACGAGGTCGCCGTGCTGAATGCCCAAGCGCTCGGCGGTCTTGGGATGCAGCTCCACCCAACTGGACCACATCGCGGTGGTGAGGACGTCGGGCAGCTCCTGCAACCAGGGCAGATGGGCGAGTGAGCCATCGCCAAACGACTGCGAGACGTAGGGCAGGAAATAGAAAGGGAAATCGGCGGGGGCGCCGGCGAATTCAGGGGCAGTCAGCGCCATGGGGGCGTGTTTGGCTGCGGGAGACGATGTGCCTGCGGCACTACGCGATGCTGAGGGGAGTGTCCACCAGCCGCCTTGCGCTTGCGCGGCTTCCCAGAAATCGTCGTCGGTCTTTTTGTCGATGGAGCCGCCGCGCGCACGGAGCGGAACAAATGCGGCGCGCAGCATGGCGTCGAACGTCTTCGAGGGAAGGGCCTTGGCGACGTCGCCACCAAGCTGGTGGGCGAGGTCAAGCAGCACGTCGGGCATGGAACGCGTGTTGTGCAGCGGAGCAACGGCGGGCGCAGCGAGGCCGGCCACCGACTGGAACGAACCCGACTCGGGCAGGGTGTCGAGCCAGGACTCGAGTGGTGCATGGTCGGGCAAGATCAAGTCGGCCTGGGCGCTGGTTTCGTCGATGAAGCTGCCGAAGCTGACGATGTAGGGAATTTTGGCGATGGCTTCCCGGATGTGCGTTGCGGGCGGCGCTGAGAAGATGGGATTGGCGTCGTAGAGCAGCAGCATCTGCGGCGCGTGCGGCTGGCCAGTCAATGCGGATTGCGCCAAGGCATTGAGGGCGGTGAGGCTGGCTTGCGCCGGTGCGGCGGTATTGCCGAGAGGCGGTTCGGGCGTGAAGCCGAGGATGGGGGCATGATCGCGGCCCGTGTCCACCAGGGATTCCAGGGCATTGACTGCCAGCGCGTTGAAGAGACCGTTAGTGTGCGCGAGCGGCGCGCCACCGATGATGGCGGCGGCCGATCCGCTGCCTGCGAGCTCATGCGCGAGACGGGTGATGACGGCGGCGCTCACTCCGGTTTGCTGCTCGACTGCTTCGGGCGTGAAGTCCGGCAGGCCCGCGGACCAACCGACGATCTGTGAGCCTGCCCGCGATCCCGCAGCCTGGGGTGAGAGCTTTTCGCGCAGGATGACATGGGCGATGCCCAGCGCCAGCGCGCCTTCCGTGCCGGGGCGGCAGGGAACCCACTCGTCGTGGTTGGCGCCGGTCTGGGACATACGCGATTCGACCTGGACGAATTTTGCGCGGCGACCGGGGCGGCCCTGGCGCATCTCGCCGTAGCCTACCGATTGCGCGACCGGAGAGTTCCAAGAGCCGAGGAAGTCGGCGCCGAAGGAGATGACATAATCGGCGCGGCCGAGATCGAACGTGGGCAGCGCGGCGTGACCGAAGCTGAGGAGATTTGCCTGGCGCAGGACGGCTTCGTCGAAGGGCTCATACCAGACCGGCGGCGGCGCGCCGAAGGCTTTCAAGAAGCGCTCGATCAATTCATGGCGCTGGCCGCGCAGGGGTCGCGCGAGGAAGGCCAGCGAGTCCGCGGACTTCGACGATTGCAGCGTGGTCAGGTGGGAGGCCAGTTCCTTCAGCGCATCGTCCCAGCTGATCTCCTGAAATTCGCCGGAGCCACGTGCGCCGGTGCGCTTGATGGGATGGGTGATGCGGTCAGGATGGTAGAGCACCTGAAGACCGGCGTGACCGCGCGCGCACAGCTTACCGAGATTGACGGGATGATGCGGGTTGCCTTCGAGCTTTTTCGCCAGGCCCATCTTAATGAGGCCGCGCTGGCCGTGACGCACGACTTCGGCGTCGCCTTCCATGACACGCACCAGCAGGCCGCAGCCCGCGGAGCATAGCGTGCAGATACTCGGCTTCCAGGTGGCGATGCCGGGGACCAGATCTTCCTCGGGAACGAAACGGATGAGTTGCTGCTCCGGATGGCCGCAGGCCTGGAGCGTGGCCAGAGCGCCAGAGATAGCCGAGATCTTGATGAAGTTACGCCGTTGCATAAAAGTTTGCCGGTACCCTATCCGTCAGTAGTGACAGGTTTCGCAATCGATGGAAACCTGTTTTCGTCTGTGGCAGTCGATGCAATAACCCATGTTGAGATCGACTTTGCGTTCGGCCGTGGTCTGTTTGGTCATATCGCCGTGGCAGGAGGAACATTCCACCTGCGCGCGGATGTGCGGAGCATGATTGAATTTTACGTGCGCCGAATCGTTGTAGTTATAGACGCGCACCCAGGGAATTTCTTCTCCCCGCGCCTGATAGGCGGCGATCTTCTTGATTTCGGGGCGGTCGGTGGCGATCGCCTGGTGACAGGTCATACAGAATTCCACGCCGGGAATGCGCGCCTCGGGGCCCTGATCGACGCCGACGTGGCAGTTGACACATTGCAATCCCTGGGCGAGATGAACGGTGTGGGTGTAGGCGATGGGCTGCACCGGATGCTCCGGATGCAGGTTCAGAAAATCCTTTACGGCGAGGGATGCTGTGGGATGCGCGGGGGTGAAGACACCGGTGGTCACGTATTGCGATGGCGACGAGCCCGCAGCATGAGAGGGCGGCACAAGTTTCACCAGCGCCCACGCGCAGGCGCCCGCCAGAATCATGAGCAACCACTTTCGCCAACCCATCAGAATTCGCATTGAGAGAGAAGTTTTCGCGTACAACTCGTACAAGTGTAGATTGGCCGCGTGTTTGTCGATCCTATAGGACTTCCAGCGGTGATAGCAAGCGTATTGCGATCCCGGGACGTGTGGTAAATGGTAAGAATAATCGCCAAACGCGTGTATGATCCGGTTGCGCCCTGAAACCATACACGGACCGATGACACAGCCTGTCCAATCGCCGCTTCGCCTGCGTCCAGAGCTTACCGAGCTCGACCATGTCGTTGGCTATATCGAAACGTTTGCCGACCAACATGGTCTGAATTCCGGGGACACCTATGCCCTGACGCTGGCCGCGGAAGAGCTCTTCGCCAACACTGTCAACCACAGCAAGCCGCCGGCCACCCTGGTTGAATTCTCACTCGCCTATAGCGGCGATACCGCCATCGCCACCTATGCCGACGACGCCCAGCCCTACGACCCCACACAGCAGGCTGCCCCGGACACCAGCCTGCCCGCTGAGATGCGCCCGATTGGCGGCCTGGGCGTCCATTTCATCCGTAAGACGATGGAGGTGTTCCAATACGCCCGCCAGGACGGCCGCAATATAGTCACCTTTACCCGCCGCCTAAAGCGGTGAGATTTTCGTATTTTTGATGCCTCTGTCATAGGCTAGTGATATGTTTTCTTCATCTATGAACATCGTTATCGAGCACGCGCAAGACCTCCCGATCATCGTCCTCTCCGGACGGCTAGACACCGCTACGGCACCTGGCTTCGATGCGGAGATGGCCCCCTTCCTGGCCGAGCCCCATCCGCGCATCCTGCTCGATCTGGCCGGAGTCACCTACATCAGCAGCGCAGGGCTGCGTTCCGTCCTCCATCTGGTGAAGCACACCGCCGCCCACGGAGGGCGTCTGGGCCTGGTAGCCACTCCGCCGCACCTCCTGGAAGTCATCGAGATATCCGGCTTTCCCGCGCTGCTTGACCTTTACCCTGACCGCGAAAGCGCTCTGAACGGAACTGCCCCATGAGCCCCAGCCTGATCCCTCGCTCCATTGCTGGCCTGCGCCTCTCGCTGCGTCAGCAGATTACCGTCCTCTGCGTCCTGGCGGCGCTCATCGCCACCACCATCGTCGCCATGCTTGTGCTCATTAATGAGCGCAAGACCAGCAGTTCGGTCAACACTGAGGTCAATGCGCTGACCATCAGCCGGGTGCAGCGCAGCGCGGCCAAGTCCGCCAGCCTGTGCCAGATGGCGCAGGACTTTCTGCAGCGCCAGGCAGATGTGGACCTTGCGCTGGCGCGGACCGCGCTGAAAGAGGTGGGTGGGGTCAAGACGGGCGGCGGCTCGACCAGCTGGAACGTCACCAATCAATTTTCCCTGCAGAAGAGCACGACCAGCCTGCCCGCATGGGGCATCGGCGGATACACGCTGAAGGATGACCGCAGCTTCCAGACGCACATCCCGGTGATCGACACCATCGGCGGGCCTACCAAGGACACCATTACGCTGTTCCAGCGCATGAACGAGGCCGGTGACATGCTGCGCGTGGCTACGACGGCGGTGGCGGCGGATGGCAATCGCGGCATCGGCACCTATATTCCGGCAATTCTGCCTGACGGGACGCCGAATGCGGTAGTCAGACAGATCATGAGTGGAGGGTCGTACCGCGGGCGCAGCTTCGTGGTGAGCGACTGGGTGGTGGCCTCGTATGAGCCCCTTTCCGTGAACGGCAAGCTGGTGGGGATGCTGGGGGTCAGCATCAAGCAGGAGCATGACAACTCCATCCGCGATGCGATCAACACAGCCGGCAGCAGCGGCGCGCGCAGCTCGGTATCGATCTTCTATGGGCCCAACAGCCAGAAGTTCAGCAATACGCCGATTGTTGCTCCGACGGGCCTGGCCAAGGACAATGAGTCGCTGTGGCTGCCGGAGGTCCTGGCCAAGGGGCCGACGCTGGCATCGGAGACGACGGCGGGCATCAATGTGACCGACCCCAAGACCGGCGCGCAGTCCATCATTCAGTACGTCTACTACAAGCCCTGGGACTGGATCATCGTGATCGCCGCTGACTCGCGCGACTTCCAGGGAGCGACGGACAGCGTGAAGTCGCAGTTTCACACACTGCTGCTGCAGACGTTCATCGGCGGATTGATTGCGCTGCTGCTGAGCGGCGTGCTGGCGTATGTGTTCTCCAAACGCATCAGCGACCCGATGGCCGACCTCAGCATCAACCTGACGTCCAGCGCGACGCAGGTGACCTCCAGCGCCATCCACCAGCAGGCCAACGTCGCCACCTTCATGGCATCGAGCAACCAGATTGCGTCCGCCGTGAAGGAGATCTCCGCCACTTCGCAGGAACTGCTGCGCGCCATGGTGGAGATTGCCGACGCCGCGGAAAAGACCACCGATCTTGCGAAGGAAGGCCGCCAGAGCCTCAAGGGCATGGAGACCTCGATGCAGACGCTCTCCTCGGCCACCGGCTCCATCTCCTCCAAGCTCGCCATCATCCGCAGCAAGGCCGCGCGCATCAACTCGGTCGTCACGGCCATCACCAAGGTCGCGGACCAGACCAACCTACTCTCGCTGAATGCCGCTATCGAGGCGGAGAAGGCGGGCGAGGCCGGCGCAGGCTTTGCCGTGGTCGCGCGCGAGATCCGCCGGCTTGCCGACCAGTCCGCCATTGCCACGCTCGACATCGAGCAGATGGTCGAGGAGATGCAGGAGGCGGTCAGCAGCGGCGTCGAGGAGATGAAGGACCTCTCTGGCGCGGTGCAGGGCGGCATCGGCTCCGCCGAAACTATCCGCGGGCAGTTCGGCGAGATCATCGAGCGCGTCGAGTCGATCGCCCCGCGCTACGAGACGGTGCAACAAGGGATGCAGAACCAATCCGAAGGCGCGCAGCAGATATCCGAGGCCATGTGGCAGCTGACGGAAACCGCGCGCCAGACCTCCGACTCCGTCAACGACCTGAACGATGTCAGCCGCCAGCTCCACGAGGCCGTCCGCATTCTGAAGGAGCGTATCTTCAAGGTGACGACCGAGGCTTAGACAGCCGCGCCGGCGAAACAACTACCGCTATCTCACGCTATTAAGAGGAACCCCGTATGACAGCCGAGGCACAGAGCCGCATCGCACTCCGTGTTCGCCTGCACTCCGGCCTCTGCTCCATTCCGCTCGACCGCATCCACCATCTGGCGGGATATGCCACGCTCAGCGGCGATGCTGAGGACTACTTCCTCGGCTGGCTCACCTTCCACGGACAACAGGTGCCGGTCTTCGACCTCAACCGCATCGTCTGCGACCAGCCGACGGCGGAGCACTTCGGCAGCCGCATCATCCTGCTGCATGCAGCGGACGAATCGCCTACGCGGTACATCGGATTGCTCGCCGCCGACCTGACCGACACGGTCGCCTCGAACGACCCGGAGGCAAAGCCGCTTGATCTCGACAGCTACTTGCCGATGCTCTATACGTTGATCCCTGAAGTTCCGGTGGCCGGCGCATGAAGAGCGGCCTCACCATGCTGCACCAGATCGCGGACCAACTGGCTATCGCCGCCGGCGTCGATCCGCAGGCGCTCGACGCCAGCCGCCTGCAATGGATCGTCGATGCCCGCTGCCGCCATCTTGCTCTCAAGGGCACCACGGCATACGCGGAGCATCTGAAGTCTTCCCCCGAAGAGATTGACGCCCTGATCGATGCGATCGTCGTTCCGGAGACACGCTTCTTCCGCGACGCGGCCGTCTTCGAGCATTTGCGGCGGTGGGCCCCGCAGATGGCCGCCGACTTTCCCGGCGAGCTGCGCATTCTCTCCGCGCCATGCAGCACCGGGCAGGAGGCCTACTCGCTTGCCGCGACGCTGCACGAGGCCGGGCTGCCGCTTGCGCGCTTCTCCATCGATGCCTTCGACCTCTCCATCACCGCGCTCGCGACCGCGCGCCACGCCCACTATCCGGAAGAGGCCATGCGGAATCTTTCCGCCGAGAAGCAACGCAGCTGCGGCACGCTGCACCACAAACAATGGAAGATGCACGACGGACTTCACCGGCGCATCCACTTCGAGCGGCGCAACCTCGCCGAGCCCGGCGCACTTGGCGACGGGCGATATCACCTGGTGCTCTGCCGCAATCTCTTTATCTATCTGCGACCGCAGGCGCGCGCCGCTCTTGCGCAATCGCTCGCAGCCGCGCTGGTTCCCGGCGGCCGACTGGTGATCGGCACGGCGGACCGCGTGGAAGAGCTGAGCGCCGTCTTCTCTCCGCTGAAGCCCGCCGCCTCCTTCGCGTTCGCACATCGCCAGGCGAAGCTGCCGGAAGAGGTGCCCGCGGTCTCAAGCAAGGTCGCCGCCTCGCTGCTGGCAAAACACTCACACGTTGCGCGCGCGCACAAGCCTATCCCGGCCGCACCCGCGGCTGCCGAGGCGGCCCCGGTCAACGCAATCACTCTCTATCAGCGAGCCCTGCAACATCAGCAGCATGGCGACCTGCGCAAGTCCGAGCACCGCTGCCGGCAGGCGCTCTACCTCGATCCCAAATATCTTCCCGCGCTGGAGCTGCTCGAAACTCTCTGGCTGCAGCACCCAAGTCTTCGCCTGCGGCGCGCACTCGCCGCCCGCATCGATCGCAGCCGCCTCGCCACACAAGGCCATCCCTCCAGCGCAGAACCTGCGCCAGCATGGAAGGAGATGGCATGAGCCAACCCGCCGATCCGCGTCGCGCCAACATCTTCAACCGTCCGCTGCCGCCGGGCTATCGCGACGAGATGCGGGCACTGATCGCCGAACGCCCCGCCGATCCGCCGCGCCAGACTGGCTCGACGCTGCTCTTCCAGCTCGGCGGACTGCGCCTCGCGCTGCCGACGCGCGTCGCCTCGGCGGTCGCGCCCATCCTGCATATCGCGCGCATCCCGCACCGCAGCGGCACTGTGCTGCTCGGCTTAGCTGCGTTTCGCGGGGACATCCTTCCCTGCTGCTCTCTGGCGCGCCTGCTGGACCTACAGCATGCGCAGACCGGCACCGCCCGCACCCTTATTCTTGAGGAATCGCCCGGCCGCCGCTGGGCTGTCCCCATCGACGGCGTGCTCGGCATCCGCATCGTCGACACCGATAGCGACTCGCAGGCTTCCACTGAGCCCGCACCGCTCGCCGCACACTGGTTCCGTGGCAGCTTTCACGACGACGGCGGCGCCTTCCATCTCCTCGACCACGATGTCCTCTTCCGCCAGATCACTCTGGCCACGGCGTAACTATGAGCAGCGGACTGGAAGATTTCTCGCTCTTCGACCTCTTCCGCATGGAAGCGGAGGAGCAGGTCCGCGTCCTCCAGGCGGAACTGATCCAGCTTGAATCCGGCACGCCCACCACCGCAACGCTCGAGGCCCTGATGCGCGCCGCGCACTCGCTGAAGGGCGCCGCCCGCATCATCGGACTCGATGTCATCGTCCACCTGACCCACGTGATGGAGGACCGCTTCGTGGCTGCGCAGGCAGGCAGCGCCCTCGACTCCACCGATGTGGACCGCATGCTCACCGCTACGGACTGGCTCGCGCGCCTACAGGCCACTCCCGAAGCGGAGACAGCAACCTGGCTGGAAGCAAACACGCCGGCCATCGAAGCCTTCGCCGCCAGCTTCGCCTCAGCCGCTGCCTCCGAGCCGGCAGCACAAACATCATCTATACAGGCACAGCCGGAAAAGCCGGTGATTCCAACTCCTGCTGCGCCCGCCGCCAAACAGTCCGCCCCCGAACCGGAAGAAGACGTCTTCGGCCAACGCTCGCAGCAGGACTCCGCCACGCGCGAGCGCACCGTGCGCATCGCCGCGGACCGCTTCGATCAGATTCTCTCGCTCGCGTCGGAGTTACTGGTCGCCTCGCGCAAGCTCGCTACGCAGGGCGACATCCTTGATCGCAACCGCCGCGCGATCGCCCGCTCGCAGCATCTATTGGAAGACACCACCACAACCCCAGCTGCACGCACCGCCGCGCTTCGCGAAATAGACCGTCAGACCGCCAGCTTTGCCGGCCACATCGCCGACCTCGACCTCGTCTCGCGCGCCAACGAGCGCACCGCCGAGCGACTCTACCGCACCGTGCTCGCCGGGCGGTTGCGGCCCTTCTCCGATGGCATCACCGGCGTCGCGCGGCTGGTCCGCGACACCGCTCGCGATCTCGGCAAGCAAGTCCGCCTCGAAGTGCTCGGCGAGAGCACGCGCGTCGACCGCGATATCCTTGAGCGGCTCGAAGCTCCTATCTCCCACCTCATCACGAATGCCATCGATCACGGCATCGAAGCTCCGGCGGAACGCCTCGCCGCCGGCAAACCCGCTGAGGCCCATATACGGCTCCATGGCCGCCACGAGAATGGTCGCCTGGTCATCACCGTGCGCGATGACGGCCACGGCATCCATCGCGACCAACTGCGCGAGCGCATCATCCAACGCAACCTGGTCACGGCGGAGACCGCAGCCGGACTCGCCGACAATGAACTGCTCGAATTCCTCTTCCTCCCCGGCTTCAGCACGCGCGAAGTCATCTCCACCGTCTCCGGCCGCGGCGTCGGGCTCAATGTCGTGCAGTCGATGGTGCAGGAGGCAGGCGGCTCGGTCACCGTCACCAGCGAGCCGGGCGTGGGTACCGTCTTCCGCCTCACGCTGCCCGTCACTCGCTCCGTCATCAAGGTCATCCGCCTTCAGGTGGAAGGCGAGCTCTATGCCGTCCCGCTTGTCCGCATCGACCGCGTCGCCCATCTGGAACCCACTCCAGGCGCCGAAGGCGACGCTGGGACGCATACGATTGAATTCAACGATCAGAAGCTACCCGTAATGTCGCTCGGCTCGCTGCTTGGACTCTCCAGCAAGCCACTACCCGCGGGTTCGATTCCCATGCTGCTCTGCGGCGGCATCGCCTTCGCCGCCGATCGCCTGGTCGACGAGATCGAACTCCCCGTCCGCCGCCTGGATCGCCGCCTGGGCAAAGTACCCGGCGTCAGCGCGGCCTCGCTCGATGAAAACGGTCTTCCGCTGCTCATCCTCGATATGGAAGACCTCATCCAGACTGCCCTCGGCCGCCCCGCCGAGACGGCCGCAGCGCACAGCGCCTCGCTCGCACCGCACATCCTTGTCGTCGACGACTCCCACACCGTCCGCGAGATGGAGCGCCGCCTGCTCGCCCGCGCCGGCTACATCATCACCACCGCGCAGAACGGGCAGGAGGCCTGGAACCTGTTGCGCCTGAACGAATACGATCTATTGATCAGCGATGTCGACATGCCGCAGATGAATGGGATCGAGCTCGTCACCAAGGTCCGCGACAATCCGCGCCTCGCCCGCATGCCCATCATCCTTCTTTCCTACAAGGACCACGAGGAAGACCGGCGTCGCGGCCTCGATGCCGGCGCCGATTTCTACCTGACCAAGGGCGACTTCCAGAACGATGCCTTCCGCCAGGCGGTCGTCGACCTGATCGGCCCCGCCGAGCCGCTCTCCTCCGACACCGAGGGCACGGCATGAACGTTGCCATCGTTAACGACTCCAAGGCCGCCGCCGAAGTTCTGCGCCGCATCCTCACCGGACTCCCCGGCTTCCATCTGCTGTGGACTGCCTACTCCGGCGAAGAGGCCCTCCAGCTCTGCGCCACGCAGCGTCCGGACATCATCCTGATGGACCTGATCATGCCGGGGTTGAACGGCGCGGAGACCACGCAGCGCATCATGCAGACCACGCCCTGCGTCATCCTCGTCGTCACCGCGACGACCGTTGGCAATCGCGACCTGGTCTTTGAAGCGATGGGCCATGGCGCGCTCGACGCCGTCAACACTCCCACGCTCGGCGCCAGCGGAGACATGAGTGGAGCCGAACCTCTGCTACAGAAACTACGCATGGTGGCCCGTCTCGTCGCACCTGTGCGCGCACCGAAGCATCCGCACCCCTCGTCCCTCTCGAAGCATGCAGCCACCCATCCACCCAATGCGAGCGACATTCCAATCGTTGCCATCGGCGCTTCCACCGGCGGCCCACAGGCGCTCTCGCAGGTGCTCTCGCATCTGCCTGCGCACTTTCCAGCCGCTGTGCTGGTCGCGCAGCATGTCGATGAGCACTTCGCCCCCGGCCTGGCTACCTGGCTACAGCACCACTCCGCGCTTCCCGTCCGCGTCGCACGGCACGGTGAACCCATCACGGGCGGCGGCGTATGGATCGCCGGCTCCAGCGACCACCTCATCTATGAAGACCAAGGAGACCGGGCCGGCTTCCTCAACTACACGGCCGACCCGCGCGAAACGGCCTACCGTCCCTCGGTGGACGTGCTCTTCAGCAGCCTCGCCCAGCCGCACCACGCTCCGCGCATCGGCGTGCTGCTGACCGGCATGGGACGCGACGGCGCGGAAGGCCTGCTAACCCTGCGCAACGCCGGCTGACTTACCATCGCGCAGGACGCCGCCAGCTCCATCGTCTACGGCATGCCCAAAGCCGCGGCCGACATCAAAGCCGCCAGCGAAATCCTTCCGCTCGACTCCATCGGCCCTCGCATCCGCG
>Ga0206836_10203_pt1 | contig 14495 bp, 19 predicted proteins | sample Alteio_BWOrgCont_28_FD_152871 | JGI IMG/M metagenome (GOLD analysis project Ga0206836, IMG submission 152871) | Enriched cells from forest soil in Barre Woods Harvard Forest LTER site, Petersham, Massachusetts, United States -... | ecosystem: Environmental > Terrestrial > Soil > Temperate forest >...
CAAGCAGTTAAATTTTATGTAGAAACTTATAAGCCTTACCTAAAGCTTTTTCGTGAAAACCCTATTGTCGCTTGCACAGGGCATTCCCTGGGCGGAATTATTGCTAAAATGATTGCTCCTGTTACAGGACTTTCCACATATACATTTAACTCTCCAGGAGTTAAACAATATTTATCTGAGAATAAACTTCCTATGGGATTACATGCGAATCAGGAAATAATCACGTTTTATGCAAAGGGTGATATAATTGGAAATTTTCGCAGAGATAATGATTTAGGACGACATATCCCTTTCTCTGTTAAAGGATATTCAAAAGACATTGAATATACGAGTCTTAGTAAAATTCTTACTGAGAAGGGTTTAAAATATTCATTCGAAACCCGCACAAGCTATCATGATATGAAATCAATGTTTCAACATCTCAATGAAACAGAAGAAGGTAGAAAATATGTTACAAAAATTATTAAATATGAAAATTAGGAAAATAAAAAACAAATACATAAAATATACATGCTTATTTTTAAAATATTTAATAGCAATATACATATTAAATTATTTATTACTAATATTAGGAATAATAGCTATTTTTATTAACTTTGGAATGATTAATCCTGCGATAATAAGCATTATTATTCTTACAATAATACCAATTATTTTTATAATATATTTGTTATACAAAAATATTACTAGAAGAGACAAACCCATGGCTTATCTCTGCATTTTTTTAATTATATATCAAATTATTCATGAGCCATTAATAAAAACAGATGTTTTTTATAACGAACAAAAATCATATATGGAAAATTTTATAGAGTCTTTCAAAAAAACATACACAGAACCATTTGATAAATATGAGCATCATCTTTAAAAACACACTGGGACGCAAAACAAATGAAAAACAAATGAAAAATAAAAACAAACCAAAAAACCGTGGATTCCTTCACCCCCCAGGCTAGAAACGGACGGCGAGCATTTAAAACACGAGAACTGGGCCAGAATTAAAAGCATGAGTTTCTCTTTAAATCAATCGAATAACGGAAATTACCTACAATTTCGTGATGACTCTCATAAATTCACTCATTTTTCTAATATCTCGATAACAAGATATCCTGATGAATCTTCATTTCAATTGATGTCTTTCGTAACGAGCCATCGTGTGACAACGATTCGTATCGAATTTGAAGGAGACACACACTATGCAGAAGCTACAGATTATTCACCAGGATCTGCATATTCTTTTGAACTCGAAGATGCAACTATATTGAGCTTATCAATGATAATTGATGATGAAGGGAATAATTTGGAACGAATTGAAATCGGATTCAACATTCTAAAATCAAAATACGCACCTTTTAATATCGAAGGGAAAAAAGATTCACCTTGGATGTTTGCTTACTCAAACGAAGAAAGAAGATAAGGAGTACAAAAATGGACGATATATTCGTAAGAATTGAAGGAATTGATGGAACCATCAGCAGAGGTCTTGGAAGTGAGAAATGGATGCAAGTGTCAAATGTCCAGTTCGAAATTTCAAGAGAAGTGGAGTTTAAAGACGTCACAGAAAGACTACTACCAGATCATTCACACCCAGAAATTTCAAAGATCGTCATCACAAAGCCGCTTTGCCCCGCAACCCCATCAATATTCGCGAGCATTTGCTTACTTAAGAAAAGGAAGTTTGAGCTAGAGATAGTACATAACAAAGGTGAAAGCCATGGCGAAACAACCTTATCTGAAGTTTTGGGAACAGGGACAATGCGCTATGAGTCAGAAATTTGCTTTGTAAATGCTTCTAGCTTCTCGGCATCGGCGGGGCATCCCGATGAAACTATCGTCGTCACTGTTCCATCTCTTAAAGCAACATATACGCCTGCAAATCCAGTAGAGACTCCTACGGGCGCATCTTCTTTTGGATACAATTTCCAAATATCGAAATTAATCTAATATCAAATTATCCGAAAAATTTTTACTGGGCCAAATTCTTAAGGGAATTTGGCCCTATTTTTTTTAGAGCAGTTTTGCTTGTTCCATATCGTATCCCGCATTTACAGGACCGTTTAATGAGTCTGTGGGAATATATCTGGTGTCGAGACGAGTAAAATGAACCGCAAAAGATTCTTTTGGTTCTGGCATGTCATCGTGTATATCCACAGTGTAATTGCTAATCACTGCCTTATGGAGTTTATACTCCATGTACACACCCTTATCACCCACAAGATGGATTGTACAAATATCGATACCTTGGCCACCAAATGCTTCTTTAAATAAAGCCTGCGTGCCAAGATTCATCTTTTTAGTGAGCGAAAATGAGGATATGTGTGGCGTACTGATATTACGACTTGACGATCCAGATGTCTGTGTTACATCCCGGGATCCACCGTAACGCAGTGAAGATATTTCTACCCAATCCTTATGATTCGAATCTGTAGTTGTACTCTTAATATTTCCAAATTGCATATAAATTTTCGTACCCATAACTTCTCCTTTGTTTTTTATGGCGGTAATAATAAACATTCCACGCAGCCTTTTCCGATTTTCGAAAATCAATTATTTAATGTCTTTGTTCAATTTTTAAAAATCTGACAAGGACTAGATGGAGTTCGTTTTATTCTGTATCTCTTCACAAAAAAATTGTCAATACTTTATTTTTTAGTTGAGATTTTAATTATAAAAGTTTGTCAATCAGCTCAACCCCACCACACCCATAAATGAGTGCGGCTTGCAAGGGGGTGTCGCTTGGAAATCCTGCCGCGAGGCTTTCATTCCACGGCGCGAAAGCTCGCCGGTTTGTTTTTTTGATGGAGAAGTCCCTTTCTCCCAATAATCCCTAAGTGCAATTTGATAGGCGCTGTTCTTGTCCCGATCTTCTTCGTGACCACAATGCGCGCAACAATAGACTCTTTCACTTAAAGGCATCGGTTTACGCCTTTGGCATATTCTACAGGTGACAGATGTGTAAGACTCATCCACTTCATCCCATTCTTTTCCGGCTACTTCGGCACGTTTCGCAAATCGGACGAGAAAAAGAGAGTTAGCCACATCGGCCGCTGAGCGGGCTAAACGCCCGCTAAAAAGAAATGCACTGCTAGGTTTTCCAAATTTGAATTCATCTCCCATGTTTAAAATATGTTTGACTTCTTTATCGATACAATCTCGCCGTCTGCGACGAATTTTGCGGTGAATGTAAGGTAAAGCACGATTGTATTTTTGAGATGCAAAGACTAATGCCTTATATCCTTTTTCAAAAAATCGCACCCGTTCGGGTTGATAGACCTCGCAAAGTTGTTTTGTATTTATATCTACGGAGACCGCAGAACGAGCGGTTTTTAAACCCATATCAATACCGACGGATATTTTTTCTGACTTTCGCTCAGGAATAAGGGGTTTAATATGATCTTCTACCGTCAGCATCAGCCAAAAAGTACCGCAGGCATCTTTTTTAAGTGTCCCAAGCTTAAACATGTAAGAGGAAGATGTGGGAAGAAAATTATAATGCCCTGCAATGCCTTTTTTAAACTTAGGAAGTGTGCATTTGATTTTTCTCCTCTGAATAGACACGGTATCTTGACGAGTGGAACGAATAGAAAATGCTAAAGAGCACGTTTTCCGCAGTCTAGGTTTTCCTATTACTTTTTGCTTACGAGAAAGACGTTTAACATGAGTCCTATAATCTAAATTTCTTTTTCTCTTTTTTTCGATCTCTCTTAAAAAAAGATAATTTTCGGGAATCAGTGTATTTAATTTTTCTTTTTCATTTTGGGATTTTTCTTGGTGCTGCCAGTAAATGCTGTAACGCAAATTTTCTGAGGTGTACCAATTTTTACAGGCTTTTGCCACACGCTCAAAAATACGATCTTTATAATCGGAAGCAAGGGAATGGAGACGAAACTGGTTTGCCAGATCGAAGGCCGTATACAGGGGCTCTCCCCAAGAAGCTCGTTCGAACTGCTTTTTGAGGCAATTATTGTACAATTCTGCCGCGAGCAGACTTTGCTTTTGAAACCATTCTTCAAGGAAAAAATTGTTTTTTATTTTTACCGTTATTGTGGATATCATGGACCTCACCCGTCAAAGTACGGGTAAATAGTAATTGAGATACCATACATATGTCAAGTATCATCACTGGGAGACTCAGAAAGAGTGCTCGTCGTGCACAAGGAGCCCAAGCGTCGCAGGCTTTGCCGCTCCTTTGGGCTCGTGTACACTTCAAATTATGGTCAAGGCTGCCTACGCAGCCTTGACTTTTTCAGCTCATTTTCCTCCCTGGCCTGAAGACCAGGGTATCCAATTCGAGGTGCTGATGAACAAAGCTCAAGAACATGGAATGCTATCAGAAAAAGGGTAACATATGGATTTTACAACAAAGGCTGGAATGAGGGCCATTGATAAAGAATTTCACGCCAAGTTAGTACCACGCATGCGACTCGGTGGATCTGTTGGACGAGGCGGAAAAAATACCACTGCAGACATAGCAATTGTTTCTTGGCTATTAGCTCTCTATTTCTGGGGCGATCAACACATCGCAAATCTTCCCGGCGTATCTCGAACAATAGCAGATGAAATGATAGATAGTATTATCAAGAAACCTTCTATCATAACAGAAAATCATTATAAATTAATTAACATGCTACAAAAAAACCTGAGATTTGAACAAACTGGTTTGCTTGAAAATGCGAGTCGCGAATATTTGGAACTTGTAACAAACGCAATCCCTATCATCTCACTTGTGGGATATTACGACTGCAATGGTATTTGGTCACTCTTCTCTCCCTATAATCCAAATGCACACAGAAACCAAATCATTGGTTTTGCCATGGTGTTTGCTGTTGTGTATGGCGGATGGATGTTTCTTGCCAGACCATTAGCAGTGGCGGCAATTGAGACTGTCGCAAGCTCTCCTATGTATACCGCTGCTGCGGAATCAGCTGCTGGTTACATGGGCGTGAATGGAACGGGGATTGTTGATAAAGCAAAAAGCCTTATTTTAGGAGCAAAGTTTTTTCAAGATCTCAAATGGGATAAAAGTGCTTTTGTTTCCATCTTTACATCTGGCACAGCTGCCAGCTTTGGGGGAGCTTTGTATAACTCAATTTATGCAGGTGATAGCTGCAGGGAAAACTTAAGGCAATCGTTAGATAACTTCAAATTTGATAGAGATTATATAGAGGCTAAGATTAAGGAAAAACAAGAAAACGAAGAAGCACTAAAAAGACAAGAAAAAAAATACGATGAATTACAAAAAAAACAAGAAGCGGATAAAAAAGAGATTATGGAAATAATTAAAAAATCACAAGAGAAGCATATTTCAAGCTTAAGCTCTCAAATGGAACATCATACTATGGCTTTTGCGCAGTATAGAAAACAAATTCACTTAGCACTAAGGGCTTAACATGTTTAAATTTTTAAAAAGCAAGAATTTTTATATAAATATATTCTTTCTCTCCGCGTATTTTTTTGGCGGATATCAGTACATAGAAAAATCTAACTACAAATACTTATACGAACAATCAGAAAAAAAAACAGAATATTACAAAGACATTAACAACATACTTAGAAATGATATAGACGAAGTGAACAAAAAAAACAAAGAATATCTACAAAATCAAAACAAGAAATATGACGAGCTACAAAAAAAACAAGAACTAGACAAAAAAGAGATGATAGAAATGATTAAAAAATCACAAGAAAAGAACGTTTCGAAATTAAATTTCAAAACAAAAAACCACACCCATCCCCCGCAACATGGAAAACAAATTCACTTATCACTGAGATCTTAACATGTTTAAATTTTTAAAAAACAAGAATTTTTATATAAATATATTTTTTACATCTATTTTTTTATTCTGTACATATAATTATATAATACAAGAAAATTACAAGCATCTATACGAAGAATCAGAGAGAAGATACGATAATTACAAGATAAGCTTTGAAATTACTCTACACAGTCGCGAATCTGAAATAAACGAGAAAGAAAAATACATTATAGAACTAAAAAAACATATCTATATCTTAAAAAGAATTCAAGAACTAGAGGAAGAAGAGAGAAATTCAGATAGAAAATAATGGAGATGATTAAAGAATTACAAGACAAACGCATCCTAAGCTTAAGCCCTACAACAGGATACTATACTACGGAATACTTTATTCAACATAAACAACAGGTTTACTTGGCATTAAGAGCGCAATATGTTTAAATTTCTAAAAAACAAGGGCTTTTATATAAATATATTAACTTTTAGTGTACTTTTATTTGGCATATATCAATACACAGAAAAATATTACTACAAAAATATATACAATAAATCAACAAAAATAACAGAAAAATGCAAAATAGATATTGAAAAAACTCAACTCAAAAACAATTCAGAAATAAAAGAGAGAGACACGAATCTCGAAAAAACAAAAGAAAAAATCGACAAATTCTCAACAAAGCAAGAAAAAATGTATCAAAAAATGATAAACAAAAAACCAGAAAAACATATTTCAAGAGTAAATAATAAAATAGAATATCACACCACCACTCTTGTTCAAGATAGAAAAAAACACAATTAGCACTAAGGGTCTAACATGCTTAAATTTTTAAAAAGAGGTATTTTTTATAAAAAAATATTAATTTTTGGCATATTTCTGTTTAGCATATTTCTGTTTAGCATATTTCAATACTTTGATAAAAACTACTATAAATATGTATATCAAGAATCGGAAAAAATAGCCAATAAATGCAAAATGGATTCTGAAAAAATCAGGACTCAACACGATTCAGAAATAAAAGTAAAAGATGAAGAACTTGCAGAAATAAAAAAAGAAAGCGATAAAATTTTAAAAAGGCAAGAAAAAAAGTATCAAGAACGAATGGAGATGATTAAAAAAATCCAAGAGATTGAATCCGCACTGACTTCTAAATAGCAACACTCACTGCAGCCTTAGTCTCCTCGCAACGTCTTCTATCACGTCAAAATGCTTTTTAGATAGGTACACACCCACCCTTAGGCTTTCAAAACACAGCGCTTTTATCTCAAAGCCACTTCTGTCTAGAAAAAATCGCCCGTCCAAAGTGTTGAGCCATATTTCGATAAATGTTTTGAGGCTCTTTGGGAAAGAGGACTCTGCGGGTAATGCATTATTTTCTGCACTTCTTGACTCTTCCATTGCACGAGATTTAAAACACGAAAAATACAAAGATGCGACAGAACATTTCACGAAGTGGAACAAAATCTGTGTCGGTAAAAATTTGGTGCCACTAGAGTGGTCTAATAAAAAGAAGAACTGAGGAGAAACATTTATTTCTAATATCGCGTGAAACCCTCTGAAGAAATCGCGGTCAAAGAAATTGAGGAGCAGAAAAACTCGACTGTTTCACAAAATATCACACAGACAAAAGACACAAATGTCGAGCAAAAGATAACTATCACCGAATTCAAAGCCCCCACCATACTCCATCGAGAGCCTCACAAATTTTGATAAGAGGAACCCTCTCTATATGGAGAATTTGAGCATGCGCGTTTTTCACAATATTTGGACTGGTGGATGGACAAATAATCAATCCAAATTTGGCGTGAGTACGCGACTTGATTTTTAAACCAACTAATCGGTTATGGATATCAATTAGCTATTGCCAGTCTATTTCTGATGAACTGATGTACGAAAAAATTTATTAATTGCGCGGATAGAGAGCCTTTTATACTCCACCAGAATCCACATGACACCCCTACACCCTTTTCCAACCCAAATTTATATTTACTGGACGCAAAATTCTTCAATAAAAGCTCTTATTATTAATTAAGACATTGTAATTTTTGAATTATTTTATTTTTATTTTTTTTCTAAAAAGTATTTGATCCTGGTTTTTTTTTCTGTTAAATTCCGACATCATTTAATTTAGAGGTCACGACATGCCTGTTATGTTTAATTTTGGATATACCTTGGGCGAAAATAAGGCCTTAAAGACACACAACAGAGCTTTAGAAGCCCAAGAACAAAGACGCAAAGAGGCAGAAGCTTGGGAAGAAAGACGGCGCAATGCCGTTGGCCTAAGCATGTTGCCACGCCCCGACCGTGTGACAATGCTAGACATGGCTTATTTATCGGGAAAGATATATGAGGATCCGCAAGCAGACCCCGCATTCACCTGCGATTTGCCTGATGGAAAAAGCCTATATCAAGGTTGTTCAGACATGTTAAAAATGTGGTACCAAGAACGAAGAATATTTACTGACGAAATATATACCGATGGGCAGAAAAAAATAAAAGACGAGTTAGAGAAAAAAATTCAAGATAACAAAATTAAAAAACTTTCAATTGGCTTTGTAGCTCCTATGGCGGGGCCAGATTCAAGAGCTATGCCACCAGAATTGATAAAAAAATTAAATGAAGATGTGAAAAATGAAAAAGAAATATTAGACGCAGAAATTCGTAAAGATTCAGAGAAATTAAAAGAGATAAGTATCAATTCAGATAAAACGTATTTTAAAGCAGCACTTTATGTGCATCCGACTTATCGTTGCAGCGTGCTCGTTATCCGAGGAACCGTCACGGATGAATGGGAAACTCTGCTCGCAGATCTTGGTTATGGATTCAACAAGAATTTTTATATTCGCTCTATGTACGAGCAAGCAAAGAAATTTTATAGCGATATAGCATTTTCTAATGATTTTGTTATCCGAGAAAACCCTATTGTTGCTGTCACAGGCCATTCTCTTGGTGGAATTATTGCTAAAATGATTGCTCCCATAACAGGTCTTTCTACCTATACATTTAACTCCCCAGGGGTCAAACAATACTTAAAAGAAAAAAATCTCCCGAATGGATTGGGTTTCAGTCAGGAAATAATTACATTTTATGCAAAGGGTGATGCAATTGGTAATTTTCGTAGAGATAATGATTTTGGCACCCATATCCCACTTTCTGTTAAAGGATTTTCAGAAGAGATAGATTACACAGGTATTAACAAAATTCTCAAAGATGGCTTAGATCATCTTAATAAAACACGTACAATGTACCATGGAATGAATTTAATGTTTCAGCATCTTAACGAAAACGAAGAAGGCAGGAAATATGTAACGAAGGGCATCAAGTATGAAAATTAAAAATGTCTATTTAAAAAACATGATAATATTCTCAATTTATTTTATATGTTTATCTATTATAAATTACATATTGCTATTAATAGGGGTAATAATTTTATTTTTTGACTTTGGAGCTCACTCTCCAACTCGTATAATATTAATTATAAATACAATATTACCAAATATTTTTCTAATATACTTTTTATCTAAAAATATCAATAAAAAAAATAAACCTAAGATATACTTTTTTGTCTTTTTAATAATATATGAATTATTACATATGCCATTTAGGAATATGTACTTTTTTTATGAAGACAAAAAATCTCTTATTGATAATTTTTCAGACTCTATGAAAGAGCATTATGTTGAGCCATTTAAAAAATACAAGCGCACATCACAATACGAATAAAGGAAATGATTTACAAAAATGAAAAATAAAAATCAAAAGAGAAGAAGGAAGAAAATATGTTACAAAAAGTGCGAAACATGAAAATTAGAGATATAAAAAATCATTACATAATGTATACATGCTTATTTTTAAAGTATTTTATATCAATAAATATTTTAAATCTTATACTACTAATACTAGGTGTAATAGCTATATTTTTTAACTTTGGAAGAACAAATCCCGCTATAATAAGACTTTTTATATCAACAATATTACCAATTATTTTTATTATATATTTGTTATCAAAAAATATATTAAAAAGAGACAAACCCATGACATACTTCTGTATTTTTTTAATAATATATCAGCTTTTATATGAGCCATTAACAAACACATATTTTCTTTATGATGTTAAAAAATCAACTTTAGATAATTTTATATATTCTATAAAAAAAACATACCTAGAACCATTTGAAGAATATGAATATATGATATGAACAAAAGCATGAGGGCACAAAAATGAAAAACAAAAACCGACCAAAAAACAGAGGCTTCCTTAAATTTAAAGATCTCGAAACGGATGGAGAGCATTTAAAACACGAGAATTGGGCTCGAATCAAGACGATGAGTTTCTCTATAAACCAATCTCACAATCATAATTATCCACATTCGAGAGACGATTCATATAAATACACAAATTTTTCTCATATCACTGTAACCAGATACCCAGACGAAGCGTCGTTCCAATTTATGAGCTTCGTAGACGCTCATTCAGTAGGAGAAATGGTTATAGAGTTTGAAGGAGATGCCCATTATGCAGAAAAAAACGATTACCCACCAAGATCAGGATATTTATTTAAATTAAAAGATGCGACAATATTGATCTTCTCAATAACACTTGATGATGACGGGAATAATTTAGAGCGTATCGAAATTGGATTTAATAAGTTAAATTCCAGTTATTGTCCATTTAATGTCGAAGGAAAAATGGATTCGCCATGGATGTTTGAATATTCGAATCAAGAAAAGTAATAAGGAATTTTTATGCAAAAAGGTTTTTTGGAAATTATGATTGAAAATGACAAAAGAGATATGTCGATAAATTTTGAAGATATCGAGAATTTTTCTCATATTTCTAGATATGAATATAAAATGTCGGTAGGCGCAGCAGGCACGAGAGATTATCGATTAAAAATAAATGATCTGCTGATTAAAATAGAAAAATCCGATAAATCGTCTCTTGCTTATAAGGCTTTCAAAGAGAGGACTCCTCTTTTTTTAAGAATATATACTATGAATGACGAAAAAATTAAAACGATTGAAGAATTTGGAAATGCGAGAATTTCAGGACTTAGAATAGATGAAAAATTGGATCCTGATTTTTTTAATTTAGAAATATCATACAAAAATTTTCTAATGGGTGTCATGTCTGAAAATTCTCTTATAATAACACACAAATTAATCAGCGAATAATAAGGAGAAGAATAATGGATAAGGTTTACCTAAGAATCGAAGGAATAAATGGCCCAATAAACAGACCGACTCGCGGGAGTGGCTGGATGGAAATTAAAAACCTTCAATTCGACATATCTAGAGAAATTGAGTTTAAAGACGTTACAGAAAGATTGCTTCCCGATCATTCGCACCCAGAAATTTCCAAGATTAGCATCGTAAAGCTACTATGCCCTGCTTCACCATCAATTTTTGAAAGTATTTGCTTACTTAAGAAAAGAAAATTTGAACTAGATCTCGTGCACGATAAGTCAGATAGTCATGGATTACTCGATGCAGCTGCGTCAGCAGTTCTCAACATGAGAACAATATGCTACGAATCGGATATTTGCTTTGTGAATTCTGTGGAAATATCAGCTTCTTCGGGGCACCCGTTAGAAAAAGTTTTAATAACCGTCCCTTCTATGAAGATGACTTATACTCCATCGAGCGCCACTGATGATCCCACCGGGCCCAAATCTTTTGGCTACAATTTCCAAATGTCGAAATTAATCTAACGTCAGATTGTTCAAAAAATTCTCATTTGGCCAAATTCTATGATGGAATTTGGCCATACTTTTTTTTAGAGAATGATTTTGAGTTATTCATCTGGTTATGCCCATCACCCTCGACCGAGCCTCCTCGCAGCGTCTTCTATCATATCCAAATACTTCGATATTTCGGACGGGTGCCACCAACCCCCAATCTTTCCAGACACAACACCTTTATCTCAGAGCCACTTTTATTTAGAAAAAATCTCCCGTCTAAAGTATCGAGCCGAAGTTTGATAAACGATTTGGGGTTCTTTGAGAATTTGTTTTGTGCGGCTAAGCTATTATTGTTTCTATGTTTTTCTAAACCCCCTCTCTTTAAGTGTTTTAAATACAATTACCAAACACCACATTGTAAAAAATAACACTCTGTTTTTCCAAAGCATGCCAACCAGACTCATAAAAACAGCCTTAAGAGCTTAAATTCCAGGCTCAGCCTAAAAAGATTTACCCCAGCATCAAAGCAGGGCAATGCAGTGACACTTACACACTTGAAGCCGCTACGATAGCCGCCCAATCAGAAACTCATACCCGAAACAAAACCCACTAATTACATAAAAATATTAGTAAACAAAAAAAATACATTAATAATATTAAAATAATACATAAATTCTTTTAAAACAAGTGTAAATATAATTTTAAATTTTAACAAAAAACACATTGACTTGTAAATTAGTATATAATATAACAATCGCGAACCAGCATTTATTAGCTACAGCCTCTTCTAAACACCCCTACACCAGGGTTTTAAAACTTTTAGAAGAAGATCAGGCACTTGACTTCTGGAAGGGCAAAAATGCTGTGAAGAGGTAAAAAATGAAAAAAGGTATTATCAAAAAAAACGAAGATAAAAAACCAGAACAAATCTCCTTATTAAATAAGGCGTATAAAGCCGCTTATTTAGCACTAGCAATTCTAGCAATTCCTTCCGGAATATTTGCGGCTATAAATTCTTACATGAATAGCAGAAAAATTGATGTCCAATACGAAAAACAAGAAAAAAATGAAAAACTAAGTCGAATCAATGAATACAACAAAAACATAGTATCTTTAATGGTTTCAAATGAGTTTAAACTAGAAAGACTGGTTGATATATGCCTAAAGAGCAAACAAAACAAACAGGATTTAGAAGAATTTGAAAAACTACACTACCAAATAAAAGAAAATATTAAAAATATTATAACCTCATACCAAGAGGTTCCAATTTATTTTGACGATGGTCTATCAAAATCTACATCTGAATACTTAAAAAACATTACAGTCTCTAGAAAAAAAATAGAAACTTGCCCAAAGGGATTGGATCCAAAAATATTCAATCAAAATAATTACAATATAAGAATAAATTATATGATTAAATCTAGAGAATATATTAAAAATAAATTTCCGCAGCCAAATTAAAACAAAAAAAATATCTACTATAAAAAATAGTAGATATCAAAATAACCTAAAAACCGATTTTTAAAATCCAATACATTCTGCACGAACAAGCTTCTTAAAACCAAATACCTTATTGAATAACTTTTTCATAACATCCTCCTTAAAAAGAAAAAGACTTACTGACCCATCCCATGGTTCAGTAATATTGTCATACCATATTACAAAAAAAATTCAAAATTATTTATGTATTTCTTTTTAATATTTATTATCCAGAATTAAGATAAATACAGCTATAATAATTGTGTTTTTTAAAAAAATATTTTTTAAATTTTCATAAAATTTACATGAAGGATTTGAATTTATACATCCATGAGTAAAGCGCCCTAGGAAACCTAGATCTTGTTGGATATAGCTTTTCACCAAATTCTTTAAAATAAAGATCTTGTGTCATCTGAAAACATTTCGCAGCATCATCGGCTGTATAATGACCGTCCATTCCGAAATACGGATAATGATGAAGATACCTTCCAAAAATAATGTGAGTATCTTCAATATATTTCTTTGTGTCTAAGATATGTTCGTGCCAGAAAAGATCAATATCAAGAGAGGGAGGCAATGGAACATCAAAATATTTTTTTTTCAAAAAAAGATAGTTTCGATACTGGTGGCAAGTTTTAAGCGCATCATCTTTAAGCCACCCAGAATAATCTTCCATTTTTTTTAGTATCTGATTAAAATCAATAGAGTAAATATAATCTTTTTCTTTTTCCAAATTATCCAAAGTGTCCCCCTGCACCTAGAATATATTAATTTCCAGAATCAACTTTATCTGCGATGTACATCAACAACGAAAGGCCAGCAAAACAAAATGTAACTATCCACATAGTATCCATCTTTTCCACCTCCATATGGTATATTTAAAAAACAATACTTATCTCAAATATTTTGAGTAAATACAAAGTATTGCTTGCAATAATTTACAAAAAACAAAAAATCCTACGCACAATCATATTGTGCACCAAGGGGATGCTACATTAAAAAAGAAAAAAAATCTAATCCAAAGCCCTATTAAAAATAAAGAATAGCATATTTTAAAATTTTCATAAATTAAAATTATTTTCTAGTAAAAACAACAAAAAATTATGTCCTCTTTTTTGATTTTTAAAAACTCAGCCCCACATTCACTTCGCCAAACAGAAAACAAGCTGGCACAAACTAGGTATTGGCAGACTACAGGATCTTGGCACGGGTAAGACTGCAGGGTGAAACATAGAGTATTCCTCGTTTCTCCTTTGAGAGCCACTCTGTCATCGTGTATAAAAAACTCTATTAAAATTTCTATGTCTACAGATTGATGCCCTCACCACTATCGGATGATCTAAAATTTTTCAAGATGTGGGAATCTATAGAGCACAAGGGTCTTATCAAAGCATAGAGTATCTAAGGAAGGAAGGCGAACTGGTGGTGAGCAGTTTGACCGCCTTGGGCACTCTTTGCAACACGCAATCGAATTTGCGCTACCACTTCCCAATAGGGGCTATCACCGCAAACATCTTTATTGGTCATTTTGTTCTCAAAAACTCCACCAAAATTCTCGTGTTCTATAAACGCTTTTTGGGA
>Ga0206836_10173_pt1 | contig 14494 bp, 10 predicted proteins | sample Alteio_BWOrgCont_28_FD_152871 | JGI IMG/M metagenome (GOLD analysis project Ga0206836, IMG submission 152871) | Enriched cells from forest soil in Barre Woods Harvard Forest LTER site, Petersham, Massachusetts, United States -... | ecosystem: Environmental > Terrestrial > Soil > Temperate forest >...
TTCTTATTTTTTGTTGGGTCTTTTATGGTCAACCCATCCCTTGTGGGGGTTCGCTGGAACCTTGTGGCTTATAGCGGATAGGGCTAAAGCGAATGGACTTCTAAAACATTTGATGCCTTTGGTGTTGGGTTTATCGCCCTATTTGTGGGTGTTTTTTCGGAAAGCGAAAAACTTTCCCTCCTGGGGCGGGGATTATCCTTTTATTGAGTTTTTTAAGTCCGGCCATCATTTATGGCAAAGTCACTTTTTAGAGGATTGGTCTTTGGCGGGGGCGGCGAGGGCCTTGGGATGGGAAGTGGTTTTTCTTATCATTCTGGCTTTGGTGCTGGGACTGTTTAATTTGATTATGGGTGTCGAAATATCCAAGCGGGGAGTTACGGCGGTTGATTTTTGGGTATGTTTTTTTTCGGGAGCGGGGGCTTTATTTTTTTATTCAGACAGCACGGATTATTTGGGCCCGACTTCTTTGTGGTTTGTGACGGCGGTCGTTGGTTTTTTCTCTCTTTCTTTTGTCCAAAGGGCTGGAACCGCGTCTGGAATAACATCCAAAAAGAGCGTGAGGATTATGTCCGCTCTGGGTATTTTATTAGCCGGTGGTTTGAGCTGGCTGCCGGGACAAAGTTATTTGCGGTCTCAATGTTTCTTTCCTCAGCAATACGCTTTAAATCTGGTCCGTGCTTTGGGTCCGAAAACAGTTTTGGTTTGCGACGATCCCTTTGAATTTAACGCTTGTTTGGAAGCGTGTTGGCTAGAACCCTTCAGCGAATCAGCTTACATCTTGAATAAGGCTTATTTGGATCAACGCTGGTATGTTGCGGAGTGGATTGACCATCAGCCTGAGTTTTTCTTTTCAACGATCACAGGACCGACCGATTTAATTTTGAAAAGCGTTATTTTAAACAACCGGAATAGTTGGCAGATTCAATGGTCGCGGCTGGGGTTGCCGGCGGACTGGAATGAGCCGTTAGCGGCTCCCGCCGTTTTGACCCAGTTGTTTCAATCAGAAATAAACCCTGTTGATCCCGCCAGTTTTCAGTATCGTTACGACCTTTCTATGATTCCGGTTCATAACCTGGGCTTAGATGCCCGATCAAGCCGTTATTTAACCCGCTACACCGCCGGTTTTAAGGCTTTGGGACAGGAGTTGATGAAGCAGCAGCGTTATAGCGACGCCATACACGCTTACGATAGGGCGGCTAGACTTGATCCGATGGATCAAGATACCTTAAATGTCTTATCCCAGATTTATTCTCAACACAATATTCTGGAGGCCGCTCAGCTTGATTATGAGGGGATCGTTAAAAGCCATCCTGGACAGATAGACCAAGTCATGAAAGCGTTAGACACGGCTCAAAAACTCAATAATGAGGCGAAAGCGGCCGATAATTTGGGGCAATTAGTCAAACTTAACTCTGAATTAGCGGACGCCCAATATCAGTTGTCAAAGATTTATAATCAACAGGGAAGAGTCGCGGAGGCCAAAAAGCTTTTAGAAGCCTCGATACAAGTGAATCCAAAACAATTGGAAGCGCAAATGGCTTTGGGATATTCCATGGAAAAATCAGGCGAATGGATCAAGGCGGAAGAGGCGTTTAGATCGGTCATCGCTGTGGATCCGCAAAATAAAGAAGCTCAGGCTGAATTGTGGAAATTGCTGAATAAACCAAAAGGTTAAGACGGGACATCATGAGAGCTTCTAAGCGGATGGAGGAGTCTCAAAACAAGTTTTCCTTTTGGGCCTGGTCTTTGCTTTTTCTAGGTCTCTGGCAGATTTTACTGTGGGCCCAATCACCGTCTATTCTGATGGATGATAGCGGAGAAATGGTGGCGGCTTCATGGAAATTGGGTCTGCCCCACCCACCGGGTTATCCTTTGTTTGATTTGTTGGGCCACGTTTTCTCTTGGATGCCAGTTGGTTCGGTTGCCTTTCGTTTCAATTTGATGACTTCTGCGATTGTTTTTCTTTCTATTGGGATTGTTTTAAAAACCTGCCTGGTATTAGCTGATAATCTGAAATTGAACAAAAGTCTTCCGGCGTCGAAGATTCAGTGGTTTTTGATTTTTACAGGTTTGGTTTTTTTCTTTTGTGAAAATGTTTTTTCTCAATGTCTGAGCGCGAAGGGGTCTGTTTATGCCTTGACGCTTTTGTTTATTTCCGTTTTGATTTGGGTGAGAGTTTCAGGAAAACGATTGGTTTATTTTGTCTGGTTTTTGTGGGGTTTGGGACTGGCGAACCACTGGCAAACGGTTATTTTATTAACTCCCTTTTTGATTTTACTGACGGCCTTCCAATCAAAAATCAATTTGAAAAACCTTGTTTTTCTGGGATTTACCTCGGTTTTAGGTCTTTCGTTATATCTTTATCTTCCGCTCCGAGCCGCTTTAACGGCGCAGCCTTCCTGGGGTAGCCCTTTGCGTTGGGCGGAATTTAAATGGATAGTTTTTCGCCAATTGGTGGCTGGCGAAGAAGTGAAAATACATCCATTCAGTTTTTATGCCCAGGGGTTAAGGGCTGTTTTAAATAGCTATCAATCATTTGTGCCGGGAGTAGTTGTTTTGGCCGTGGTGGGATTATGGGTGATTTATCGCCATGAAAAGAAAATGGCGCGTGATTTTTTAGCGATTTTATTGCCGGTTATCTTGGCGCTGACATTGGTACACGAAGAATATAACTTATATCTGATTCCGGTTTATTTGATGCCGTTATCGGGGTTGATTGTGTTTTTGGGGTTCGTAGGACTTTTGTGGTTGTTGGCTGGAAAAGGAAATTTTTTTCAAGCGACTTTGATTTTTGTTTTAATTTTGTTTGTCTCTATTTGGGGATGGAGCGTTTTTGAAAATCAAAATAAAACCAAGTATATGTTGGCGGAAGATTTTGGAATTAATGTGATGAAGTTTTTACCTCGAGGATCTGTGCTTTTGGCCGACGGAGATAATTATGTCATGCCGCTTTGGTACGCAAAGTATGTGACCGGTAAAAGGCCGGATTTGGTTATGGAACCTATGGTTTTTTTATACCACGATTGGGGCTGGAACCAAATCGCTCTTCAATCGAACGATTTAAAAGAAGTGATTCAAGCGACTGCGGTTTATGAAGATAGACTAATCCGCTTAGTCGAAGATAAACGTCATCCATTTTTCTATTCTTTTGGCCGTCAGTTTTGGCCCGAAACACTAAACCGACTCAAAGGTCATTGGGTTGTCAGCGGTTTGGCCTATGGTTGGACCCCGTTGGTGCCGGCCGATGAAAAAATAAAAGGGGAATTTAAAAAAGTTCCCGCGCAGGAACGGCTCAGAGGGTTGACGGAGAATCTAGGAGTTGCCATGGAGGATCCGCCCACGAATGGCCTTTATCACTGTTATGGTGAAGAAAGACTGGCGGCGGCTAATTGGTTTCGCGATCACAAAGACGACTTGGCAGCTTTAGCGCAGCTAGATTCCACTCTTTCCGTTCTGCCAAAGTCAGCTTTGGTTTACGCTAATATGGCTTCTTTAGTGGGGCAAAGAGGTTTTTTGGAAATGTCCCGAAATCTTTGTTTTATGGCCATTGAAGAGGATCCGCAGTCTGGATTGTCTTATGTGAATTTGGCAAAGGTTGACGCTAGTCAGGGCCGGTATTTTGAGGCAAATCGGGAATATGAGGAAGCCATGAGTTTAGGGATGAATCGAGAATGGGTTGAAGGGCAAATGTCCTTGTTGGATCATCACGAACGAGGAACAAAAATATCTAAGGACAAGAGTAGGGCGGAGTATGGGAAATGGAGCGAAATTCTGGAAAAATCAGGCTGTCCTTTTTTAAGTCAGTTGGCTTTCCAATACTCTGTGAAGAGTGAAAAACCCTTAAATTAAAGGTATTTTAAAAAGCACAATTGGTATAATAGAAACGATTTCGTCACTATTTGTTAAGTCTTGTTTTTTGACCCAGCCTTTACAAAGGGAACCTGATGGATCTTCAACAACTCCTCAATTCAATGGTTGAAAAAAAGGCCTCGGACGTTCATCTGAAAGCCGGCGCCCCTCCTCTTTTTCGCATCGACGGTGATTTGACCCCCCAAAGTGATACGGCCTTAAGTGTGGAAGAAATGCACGAAGTCGCTTCCAGCTTGATGGATGAAAAACAAAGAAAACTTTATTTTGAAGACCATCGGGAAGTAGATTTGGCTTACGCCGTCGAGGGATTGGCCCGCTTTCGAACCAATATCCTTTGGCAAAGAGGATTGCCTGAAATTATCATGCGGGTTATTCCCACACACGTTCCTAATATTGATGAAATTAATATGCCGACGGCGGTTTTAAAGCAAATCGCGGCCGAACCTAGAGGAATGATTCTGGTAACCGGTATCACGGGTTCGGGAAAATCAACCACTTTAGCCGCCATGATTAATGAGATGAATACCAACCGCGCCGCCCATATTGTTACGGTTGAGGATCCGATTGAATTTGTCCATCGCGATAAGAAGTCCAGCATAACGCAAAGAGAAGTGGGGTTGGATACTGACAGCTTTAAGTCGGCTTTGAAGTATGTCTTGCGTCAAGACCCCGACATTATTCTGGTGGGTGAAATGCGCGATGTGGAAACGGTTCAGGCGGCTATTTCGGCGGCTGAAACGGGTCATTTGGTTTTATCCACTTTGCACACCATGGATACCACTCAAACCATTGAGCGTATTTTGGACTTTTTTGTGCCCGAACAACAAAATCAAATTCGGATACAGCTTTCCAACACGCTTCGGGCGGTTATTTCTCAGCGGCTGGTTACCAAATCGGGCGGAGTCGGTGTAGTGCCGGCTTGTGAAATTATGATTGTGACTCCTACGATTAAATCATTGATAGCTGAGGGGAAAATCAGCAGTATTCGCCAGTTCATCGCTGAGGGTAATAGCCAGTATGGCATGCAGACCTTCGATCAATCCTTAATCGCCCTGGTCCGGGGTGGCTTTATTAGCAGAGAAAGCGCTATGGAACAGGCCAGCTCACCCAACGAAATTGACCTGGGTTTGAAGGGTATTTCTTCTTCCCGATCGTCCGCTCAATCCTTAATGTCCCAGTTGGAAGGTGACCAGCAAAAAGAACGAATTGTGGGTTGGATGAAGCGGGCCCAGGATTACTTTGAGAAGCGCCGTTATGATGAGTCGCGCGCTGAAGTGAAGCGGATTCTTCAAGAGTTGCCGGAACATAAAGAAGCGAATGTCCTTATGGCACAACTGAGGGAATTAGAAAGCAAAACCGAGAAAAAGAAAGACGCTTCTTCAGTGATTAAGGCCGCTCTCCAAATGTACCGAGAGGGAAAAGCTCAAGCGGCAGTTATGGAATTTCAAAAAGCGCTTGAGGCTGATCCCAGCAATAAACAGGCTCAGGGTTATATCAAGGCCATTCAAGGCGAACTGGACAATAAGGCGAAAGCTTTGCAGTTTTATCAGGCTGCCATGTCTTATAAACAACAAAACGATTTGACGAACGCTCTGGCCAACGCGGAACAGGTTTTGTCCCTTGATCCCAATCATGAACAGGCAAATGTTTTGGTGAAAGAGCTTAAAAAGGCGGTTCTGCAAGATCAAGCCCGAGCGAAAGCGAATGTCCTGAATCAAGCGGCTATTGACGCTTACAAAGCGGGTGATTTGCTCGGCGCGTTGGTTTCTTGGAACAAAGCTTTTGAGGTGAATTCAGAATTAGAGGAAGTTTCCCGTTATATCCAGCAAGGTGTGGATCAGATTCTTTCAGTGGGTGTGGATGGTTTGGATGATAATCCGGATAAGCCGACTATTTTGGGATTGTTTGAACAAGGTATTCGTAGTTACGTAAAAGGAGATTTTCAAAGCGCTACGGATTTTTTCAAAAGAGGGTTATCCAAAGCTGAAGGTAATGTTTATTTAAATGCGTATCTTCAAAAAGCCATTCATATGCAGGATCAGCAAATAAAGGAATTTTATCAAGAAGGCCTTCAGCAACTGCAAGCAGGGCAGTTTTTGCAAGCTCAGAAAGAATTTACGAAGGTTGTCAGACTTTCACCCGGACATCCGGACGCGATGCGTCAATTGGAAACGGTGAAGCTTGAAATGCAAAAGCTTTCTGAAAAGATATATATTGAAGGGAAGCAGTATTTTGATGCCAATGATATGGATCGGGCTATTAGAGTTTGGTCGCGCATATTTGAATTCGACCCACTAAATGATAAAATCGAGAAGAAAATCCAAGAAGCAAAGATTAAAAAAAATACTCTGAGTGATATTTTTTCAAAAATTAGTTAAAAAATAGCCGTAAGGACAAAGAGGTAAAAATGAAAGGTTTGATTTTTTTGGCGATTCTTGCGGCTGGTGTTGCGGTTTTAGCGATGAATCCTGGTTTTATCGCGGATAAAGTATTGGAGTTTGCCAAACAAAATCCAACCTATGCTAATACACCGGATTATGTTTATGACGGTGCTAGGGCCTGCCAGATATTACAGGGCGATGACGCGGCTCTGGAGTTATATGACTACCTCTATAAAACCTTTCCCAATAACGCCGCTTTGTGTGCGCCCGCTATGTATTATTCTGGGAAAATAAAAGCTGAAAGCTCTTATCTGAAAGTGTTTCGTGTTCAGGCGCTTCCTTATTTACAAATTGTGTTGGATCAATATCCGGATCAACTGGAATGGAATGCGAAGGCCAAACAACTTATGATTGAGGTGAACGGTGACAAACCCTAAAAATAAAATACTTTTTGATAAATTTTTCATCATCGGTTTAATCACTTTTTTTTGTTTTATTCCCTTTATGGCAGCAATCGCGGATGTTGAGAAAGACAATAACGCAGTTGTGTCGGTACCTGCTTCTGACGCGGGTGACGTAGCTGGCGATGAAATGGTTCGAAAGGTCTCATCTTCCACCGAAACCGAGCCTGACGCTAATTTCAATTATTTTTTAACTAGCGGTTACGCAGCGAATGACATCGCTAACATTCCCTCTGTTGGTAAAGTGACCGGCACTCCTGAGTTGGATGGAAGTTTAAGCACCGCAAAATCCATTTTTATCGCTTTATCAAACGATAAAATGCAGCTTGATCCGGGGGAGAAACTGATTGTTTTTGGGGACATGGGTGCTATCAGTGTTAAGAGAGTGGACTTCAATAAACGATTCATTAAAAATTTAGCGATTTTACGGGTACGCGAGGGAATGGGTAGACGTTATTTGACGGATGTGGTGACTTCGTATGGTTATATTCCCGCCGGTAGTCCCGTGAAACTTTATTCCGGAGAAAAGACCCTCTGGGACAAAGCTCAAGTGGCTAAGGAGCCCCCGACTCATCCGATTAAATGTTACGTGGCTGGTGGGGAGCGCGGAAGAGACGCATGGAATCAAACGGATTACATTATTTTAACCGCTGGGACTAAGCAAGGAGTTGTGGAAGGAGTGACTTTTCAGCTGTGGGAAACCACATGGAATAGAAATGTAAAACTGAATGAAGTCTCTCGTGGTTTCGCTAAGGTTTTTTATGCTGGCTCTAATTACTGTCTCGCTCGAATTCAAGATGGTTCTGGTTCCATTGCGAATGGATTTGAAGCCTATTACAAGCCGTGAATTTAAACGAGTTTCTTAAACTATATCTATTATGAATCAACGATTTACTTTACTGTCCCTTCATCTCACCGGTGTGGTAGGACCGCGCCGGTTAAAATCAGCGAAGGTTTTCTTTCCTAATCTGTCTGATATTTTTGGCTCCAGTGAAGATCAGTTGGCTGAAGTTGAGGATTGGACGCTGACCAGCGCAAAAAAGGTTTTGTCGTTTCAAAAGCACCTAGAAATTGTGGAACGGGAAATTGAACGGGCTGAAAGCAAGGATATTCAGGTTCTGGTCGAGGGTGATGAGGCTTTTCCCAAGGTGTTTGAGAACATTTATGACCCTCCTTTTGTTTTATGGAAAACGGGGAATTACCTGCCGGAAGATGAAAAAGCTATCGCGGTCATCGGCTGCCGCAAACCCAGCGCTTATGGAAAACATGCGGCGTTGAAGTTGGGCGAGGATATTGCCAGGGCGGGCTACACCGTTATTTCGGGCTTAGCCCGGGGGATTGATTCGACCGCGCATCAAGGGGCTCTGAAATACTCAAAGGGCCGAACGATCGCTTTTTTAGGAAGCGGTCTTTTAAATATGTATCCCCCCGAGAACAAGAAGTTAGCTTCAGAAATAGCCGCGCGCGGCGTGGTGTTTAGCGAGTATCCGCTTTTTTCTAAGCCTTTGGCCATGCATTTTCCCCAACGCAATCGATTGATCAGCGGATCTTCTAAGGGTGTTTTGGTCGTTGAAGCTAATAAAGACAGCGGTTCTTTTATCACCGTGGATCACGCCATTGATCAGGGTAAACCTGTTTTCGCCGTACCGGGCCCCATCCATCAGAAACAATCCGAGGGAGCACATTCGCTCATTCAACAGGGCGCTAAATTGGTCACGGGTGTGGAAGATATTTTCCATGAACTTCAGGACGCCCACGCGGAAACGGTATTTAAATCTCGAGGGGTTTTAACCGCTCCGTCTGAAGAGAAATTAAGTGATGAAGAAAAGATGATTTTGAGTCAATTGGCTTACACGCCGGTTCACATTGACGCTTTAGCGAGGATGGCGGGCATACAGCCCCGCCGCCTCAACGAGTTGCTGCTGTCACTGGAACTTCAGGGTTTTGTCCAGCAGGCGCCGGGGCACTGTTATTTTAAAGTCTAAAATTAAAAAGTAATTTCGCTGCTGGTATAACTGTCGTTGGTATTGGTGGTGGCAGAGCTTTGGGTTGTTCCGATAGAATAGTTAAATGTGCATTGGGCGCTGAAGGTGATGGTAAACTCAACTGTGTCATGTTTTCCTGTCTGGAAATTCCAAGTGCCAGAAATATTGCTCATGGTGAAAGGTGTGGAAGTATTGGCAGTAATATCGTAAAAAGTTCCGGAGCCGTTCAGAATCACTTGTGGGTTCGTGTTGGAAGATATGGTTAAAGTTTGGGTGACGACCGGATTAGAGGTAGTTGGGTTTTGAGTGCAACCACATAAGGCGATTAAAAACGCTAAACCGATTAATTTTTTCATGTCGTAAAGTCCATTTAAAAAATGTTGACTCATTGTAACGGTTTGTCCCGGTTGCGCAAATAGTTTGAGGCCTATCTGGTTTTGATCCTCTTAAAATTGTACCTGAAGTTAAACGTCTCAGCGGAATCTGTCCTTACTGATGTGGAAAACTTGACAAAGCTAAAAACCATGCCTATTCTTGCGCCAGTATTAAAAAGCCCCTTTTTAAAGCGAATTCAGCTTTTAATCAAAATCTGGAGATCTTTGTGGTCAAAGCTAAGGCGAAGAAAGCCGAAAATACCAAAAAATTAGTCATTGTGGAGTCGCCCTCAAAAGCGAAAACAATCAATAAATACCTCGGATCCGATTACATTGTTTTGGCTTCGAAGGGCCATTTGATTGATTTGCCCAAAAGCAAACTGGGCGTCAATCTGGATGATAACTTTTCTCCCCAGTACATACCCATCCGCGGTAAAGCCTCCATTATCAAGGAGCTTAAAAAAGCTGCCTCAAAGGCCAGTGCGGTTTATCTAGCGGCTGACCCGGACCGTGAAGGGGAAGCGATCGGTTGGCATATTAAAAACTTTTTATCCGCTATGCCGAAAGTCCCGGTTATTTATCGTTTGCGCCTCAATGAAATTACCAAGCCAGCGATTGAAGAAGCCATTAAGACGCCCAGTGAAGTTGATTTAAACATGGTCAACGCCCAGCAGGCCCGCCGGGTTTTGGACCGGTTGGTGGGTTACGGCATCAGCCCGCTTTTATGGAAGAACATACGCCGCGGCTTGTCCGCGGGCCGGGTTCAGTCCGTGGCCTTGCGCCTCATATATGAACGTGAAAAAGAGATCGAGGGATTTACGCCGGTCGAGTATTGGAGCTTGGAAGCGGATTTTATCACCGAAGCCGAAAAGACGATCCGCACCAAATTGGCCAAGGTTGACGGCCAAAAGCTGGAACTGAAGACCCAAGCCCAAACGATGGCCTTGGTCGAACGTGTTCAAAAAGCCGACTTCAAAGTTTCAGCCGTGTTACACCGGGATAAGTCCAAAAAACCTCCGATGCCTTTTACCACGTCCAAGTTGCAGCAGGAGTCCTATAAGCAATTGCGTTTTGGGGCCCGCAAGACCATGTCCATCGCCCAGGGCCTTTATGAAGGTATCGAAATCGGGGAATCGGCGCCGGTGGGGTTGATTACCTATATGCGTACGGATTCCAAGCGTATTTCACCCGACGCTAAAATTGAGGCGGCCAAGTTTATTCTGGATACCTATGGCGAAAAATATTTGAGCAAGGGTGAAAAAGAAACCGCGAGCAAAAACAAGATACAAGATGCTCACGAGGCGATTCGGCCGACATCCGCCTTTAGAACACCCGAGCTCATGAAGTCTTTCCTCACGCCTGAGCAATTCAAATTGTATCAATTGATTTGGGAAGATTTTATGGCCAGCCAAATGAGCCCAGCCCAATACCGGGAAACCAGTGTGGAAATTACAGGCGATAACGTCACCTTCAGGGCTACGGGTACAGCCACGGTATTTGACGGTTTTACCAAGGTCTATGAAGAAGCCGCGGATGAAGACAAAAAAGCCCAGGGCGAGCCGGGTAGTGAGGAAGAACAAACCAACCTGGTTACCGCTAATAAGTTGAATGGCATTGCTGAGGGACAAACCATGATCTGGAAAGAGCCGGTTCCGGAACAGCATTTCACCCAACCCCCTCCGCGTTTCACAGACGCTTCCATGATTAAGACTTTGGAAGAGATGGGTATTGGTCGTCCTTCTACTTACGCGCCTACTCTGGAGACTATTCAAGCCAGACGCTACGTTAAAAAGGAAGCGGGACGTTTCTTTTTAGCTGAACTAGGCAGTCTGGTTTTGGAAATTCTCATGAAAAATTTCCCCGTCATTCTGGATTACGCTTTCACCGCCAAAATGGAAGGCGAGTTGGATCAGGTGGAATCCGGCGAGATCGAATGGCGCAACGTCATCGGCGAGTTTTACGCGCCGTTTAAAGATAGCTTGGCCGCGGCTGAAAAACTGATCGCCGAGGACAAAAGTAAATTTGAGCAGGTCACTACCATTCCGTGCGAAAAGTGCGGCTTGATGATGATTGTTCGTTGGGGCCGGTTCGGCAAATTTATCGCCTGTTCCAATTATCCGACCTGTAAAAACGCCAAGGGACTCAAAGAAACAACCGATGGCTCCATTCAAATTGACGACACTACCACGGATGAAAAATGCGTGAAGTGCGGCGGCCCCATGATGGTGAAGGCGGGTCGGTTTGGAAAATTTTTAGCCTGTGCTAAGTATCCGGAGTGTAAAAGCACTCAAGGTATCTCGCTGAAGATACCCTGCCCGCTGGGTTGCGGCGGTGAAATTGTGTCCCGTGGATCGATTCGCGGCACCTTTTATGGGTGTAATAAATATCCGGATTGTAAATTTGTTTCCTGGAACAAACCTATTCAAAGGGCTTGCCCCCAGTGCGCGTCGCCTTATCTGGTGGATAAGTACACCAAAACTTTGGGCGCACATATTTCCTGCCCTAATAAAGAATGTGACTACAAAGAATTCCCCAACAAGGAAGAGGGCGCGGCCCCGGCGCCAGCGGCACCGGCGGGTCCCATGGGTTTTGGAGGATTTGATTGAAGAAGTCGATTCAAAAAGCCCAGATCCTGATAGAGGCTTTTCCCTATATCCGCCAATGGTATGGGTCGACGGTGGTCGTGAAATACGGCGGCAGCACCAGGTCTGGCGCTGAAGAACTCAAAAACACCTTACAAGATATTGTCCTGATGAAATTTGTCGGCATGAGGCCTGTGGTGGTTCACGGCGGCGGCAAAGACATCACTACTTTGACTGAGAAAATGGGCATCCGTTCCCAGTTTGTGGATGGCCTCCGTGTTACGGATCTTCCCACCATGGAAGTGGTGGAAATGGTTTTAGGCGGCAAGATCAATAAAGAACTGGTCAGCACCATTCAACAGCTGGGCGGGCAGGCGGTGGGTTTGTCGGGCAAAGACGGGAATATGCTTCAAGCCACCCGTATGAAATCCAAGACGGGTAAAGACATTGGTTTTGTGGGCCGGGTGTCTAAAGTGAATACCTCCATTCTTGATATCTTGGACAAAGAACAATTTATTCCGGTGATCGCTCCTTTGGGTTTAGGAGCCGATGGAAAAACTTATAACGTGAACGCGGATGAGGCGGCGGGCGCCATCGCGGCCGCTTTGAAAGCGGAGAAACTTGTGTTCCTCACCGACGTACCGGGTATCTGCAAGAAAAAAGATGACCCCAAAAGCCTGCTCTCGAGCGTTAAGGCGAAAGATGTGGCGAAGCTCATTAAGTCCGGTGTTATCTCGGGCGGCATGATTCCCAAGGTCGAAGCCTGCCTACACGCGGTCAAATCCGGCGTCCATAAAACCCATATTATTGACGGCACTTTGCCGCACGCCTTACTCCTGGAGATTTTCACTCCCCAGGGTGTGGGTACTGAAATCGTCCCCTAATTTACCCCAGTCCCTAGATGGTTTCGCTGTTGGTCCCGCCCATCCCTAGTATATAATCCACCTGTTGTTAATCGTTTTTGAGGAGCCCCGCATGAAGTGTCCTTTTTGTGGACATCAAGAAGACAAGGTAATGGATTCCCGGCCCAGCAAGGGCGGGTCCGCGATTCGCCGCCGCCGGGAATGCCTCAAGTGTGAAAAACGGTTCACCACCTACGAGCAGATTGAGGAAATTCTTCCCATGGTCGTTAAACGCGACGGCCGCCGTGAGCCTTTTGATCGTTTGAAGATAGTTTCTGGTATCCGCAAAGCGGTGGAGAAACGTCCGGTTTCCTCCGAACGCATCGAGTCTTTAGTCGATGACATTGAAACCACTTTGATGGAACGGGCCGCCAAAGAAATTAACTCGACCGAAATCGGAGAGATGGTCATCCGCCGTCTGCAGGATTTGGATGATGTGGCCTATGTCCGTTTCGCCAGTGTTTACCGCCAGTTCAAAGACATCACCGCCTTCATGGATGAAGTGAAGCGCCTGATGTCACGCAAAAATTAAAAACCAATAAAAAATTGCTGGCATTTTTCTGTTTTGGCTTTGTTTTTCGCCGAAATGCTTGCTCCGGCCTTCCAGCGCAGGTAAAATCGTCGCGCGTTGAACCCTAACTACAATTCCATCAGGAGGCAGCATGAGCCGTCGTATCGCCGAAGTGAAAAGCCGTGAAATTCTGGATTCCCGTGGTTTCCCCACGGTCGAAGTCGATGTTTATTTGGAAGACGGCACTCTGGGCCGCGCCGCGGTTCCCTCGGGCGCTTCCACCGGCGAATATGAGGCGGTTGAGTTGCGTGATGGCGACAAGAAGCGCTACGGCGGCAAAGGCGTGCTCAAGGCCGTCGCTAACGTCAACACTAAGATCGGCCCCAAGATCAAGGGCATGGACGTCACTGACCAGCGCGCGCTGGACTATTTCATGATCGATTTGGATGGAACCGCCAACAAAGGCAAACTGGGCGCCAACGCCATTTTGGGCGTCTCTCTGGCCGCCGCGAAAGCTGGTGCCAAGGCCGCCGGCATTCCACTCTATAAATACATTGGCGGCGCTAACGCTAATACCCTGCCCGTGCCCATGATGAACATCATCAATGGCGGCATGCATGCCGATAACAATGTGGATCTTCAAGAATTCATGATTATGCCCGTGGGCGCGAAGACTTTCGCTGAGACCCTGCGCACCGGATCGGAAGTTTTCCACGCCTTGAAAAAGGTTTTGCATGACCAAAAGCTCAATACGTCGGTTGGCGACGAGGGCGGTTTCGCCCCCAACCTGAAATCCAACGAAGAAGCCCTTCAGGTCATCATGGAAGCCATTAAAAAAGCCGGCTACACCCCGGGCAAAGATGTTTTGATCGCCCTGGACGCGGCCTCCTCCAGCTTTTATGACAAAGCCAGCCACAAGTATGTTCTCGAGGCGGAAGCTGAAAAGACTAAGACCAGCGAGCAACTGATCTCGTTCTATTCGAACCTGGTCGCTAAGTATCCGATCATTTCTATTGAGGATGGTTTGGATGAAAATGACTGGGACGGGTTTAAGAGCATGACGGAGAAGTTGGGCAAGAAAATCCAGATCGTCGGCGACGACTTGTTCGTTACTAACACCAAAAAACTCAAACAGGGCATTGAAAAGGGAATCGCGAACTCGATCCTGATCAAGGTCAACCAGATCGGCACCTTAACCGAAACCCTGGAAGCCATTCAAATGGCCAAAGAAGCCGGTTATACCGCCATCGTTTCGCATCGTTCGGGCGAGACGGAAGACACCACCATCGCGGATATCGCGGTGGCGACCAACTGCGGTCAAATCAAGACCGGCTCCGCTTCCCGCACCGATCGTATCGCCAAGTACAACCAGTTGCTCCGCATTGAGGAAGAGTTGGGCGAAGCCGCTCAATTCCTGGGCAAAGAAGT
>Ga0206836_10204_pt1 | contig 14488 bp, 13 predicted proteins | sample Alteio_BWOrgCont_28_FD_152871 | JGI IMG/M metagenome (GOLD analysis project Ga0206836, IMG submission 152871) | Enriched cells from forest soil in Barre Woods Harvard Forest LTER site, Petersham, Massachusetts, United States -... | ecosystem: Environmental > Terrestrial > Soil > Temperate forest >...
CAGCAGTAGCGCGAACATTGTAACGACCCACATGCGACGCATGAGCTGACCTCCCCTAAGTGAATAGGCAAATGGCGGCCGGAGCTCCTTGCCCTGGACAGCGGGAATTTGCTCCGTCTCCGTTTGCTTACGTGTGGACTACGCCCCCCAAAAAGGGCTGGTGCATTGGAACGTGAGAAGCCTCCAAAAGATGTATGGGGGTGTGACGAAAACGCTTGAATTTACTTGTGGGGTTTGTCGGGAATAGCCAGGCTCAAAGCATCTGGGATAATTCGGAACTCGGCCGGCAGCCGCCCGGCCGCCTCTCCGTCGACCTGTACCCAGATCGGTTTCGCGTCTAGGGGCTCGCAGCGCATCGCCGCCGACCTCAGAAATCGCACCTGGCGTGCGCGCCTCAGGCGCCCCGTCAGGAGCAGCGGAACATACGTGAGATATTTCCAGCGGTTAGCGGCCGAACACAGCATTAACTCAAAGTCGTTCCCATAAAGATCGGCCCGCGTGGTGATTTGCAGTGGGCCCCCATAATGCTTGGTGCGGCCAACTATCAGCAGCGTGGCTTCCGAGCTTTCGTTTTCGAGAATCACGCGAAATCTCGGGAAGCGATAAACCGCCAACTGCCGGAATCCCTCCACCCAAAACGCGCCTGTCCCAGTATGAGTTTTGAGGGTTTGGCTTACGGCGCGCACGATGGCCCCGTCGGGCCCGGCGCCTGCAAGCGAGAGAAAATAGCGGCCCGTCTCCGTTTCTACTGCGGTTACGTGGCCCAAGGCAACCCGACGAAGGTGGCTGGATCGAATGAGTGACGCCGCTCGTTCGATGTTCCAGGGCACGCCGATCTCTTTAGCAAAGACGTTTGCTGTTCCCGCCGGCAGTAAGGCCAAAGGAATCGTGCTTCCAGCGAGCCCATTCACGACTTCGTTCAGCGTGCCGTCGCCTCCGCAGACGATCACCATCTGTCTGCGTAAGCGCACGGCCTCCTGCGCCAGTTGCTGGGCCGAGCCGGGACCTTCGGTGGGCGCCAGGTCCGAATCGATACTGTGCCGTGCGAGCACACGGCGAGCGCGTTCGAGCGCCCCTTGTCTAATGCCTCGCGCCCGTCCCGCCGTCGGGTTAAAAATCAGCAGAGCCTCGCGAATTTCATCAAGCATGCAAGCACCATTTTGGCGGGCCGGGACTGGCAGGCGGCGTCCTAATTCGTGGATCCTTCCAGAATTCGGCTGAGGATTTCAGGAATTTCGAACAAAGCGCGATTGTGCATCTTCTTGGCATTGCAGCGAAACTGGTGGAAGGTTTCTCCCTCGAGCATTTCAGCGACGGCGCCGACGACTGTGTCGAAATTGGACACCACCAGGCCCACCTGTTTTTCTCGCACCCACTCCGCATTGTAGCGTTCCTGGGGCAGGGTCCAGGCATTCCTTTCCACGATTACGGGCAAGCCCATGGTCAGCGCTTCGGATATGCTTCCTGGCCCCGGTTTGCCGATAAAAAAATCGGCGAGCTGCATATAATAGGGCACATTCGTGGTGAAGCCCTCGACTAATCTTGGCATCGTCCGCTGCCGCGCGCGCAACTCCCCGACCAGCCGCTCATTTTTTCCGCAGATCGAAATCAGTTGAATCGAGAGCCCGGACTCGCTCAGGAGTCGGTCGATTTCAAGCATCTTTCTGCGAGCCCCCTGGCCTCCGAAAAGAACCAGTCCGGTCATTCGCGAAGCCGAGAGGCCGAGCTTCACTCTTTCGGCCGAGCGATCGATGGGAGCGCAGTTGTAAAAACGAGGATTTAAGATCATGCCCGAGGTTTGAAATATTCTCTCCTCGGCATGTCCCAATTGACGCGCCTGTTCCACGGCCCGCTCCGAGCCGCAAACCAAAAATTGTTCCTGTCTTTCGATCCAGAAATGCGGCGGGTAATCCGCGATGTCCGTCAGAATGGTCACGAATGGCTTTGCCGGCGAGGCATTGCGCAGGCTCTCGCAAAGAGCGCGATTGAAATGAGGCACGAGTGAAGCAACCAGATCGGGCGTGGACTGCCGCCAGTATTTCTCGAGCAGTCGCACCGTCTTTCCGTGATACATCCAAATCACGCCTTGCAGCACGCGCATCAATTGCGGGCTGCCCAAGGTCCAGCCATTCTGAAGCATGCGGTTATAGACGTCTTGGATTCGCAGTCCAGTAGCACGGCGAACGATGTCGATTGGATCGAGTATCTCTTGCAGATTTACGAGTTGTACTTCCAGGGGCAGGTTCGACTGCTGGATCGCCGCTTGCAGGGCCATGGCGGCATTTCGATGCCCCCCTCCAGCGTCGAAGTAGACAAACGCGATACGCTTCATCGGTTGCCGATTCTCCCACGCGCATCGAGCGAATGCTCCACTTGGTCACTAGAAAGTACATGCAAAGAACTATTACCCGATAGGTTTATGTCACTGCACTTTATTGGGGCAGTATCATTTCTGTAACATTGGCGTTCCATGCTGGTATGCGATGAAATGCGACCTGCACGTCCACTCCATTCACTCGGGGATGTGCACTGTCCCCTTGCTGAACCGCATTTGCCGCGAATCCTACAACGATCCGCGTGAAGTCTACGCGATCCTAAAGCGGAAGGGCATGGATCTGGTCACGCTCACCGACCATGACTCCATAGGGGCTGCCGAAGCTTTGCGCGGCTATTCGGATTTCTTCGTTAGCGAAGAAGTCACCTGCCGCATGCCCAGCGGCACCACCGTGCACATCGGCGTCTACGACGTCACCGAGCGCCAGCACGTCGAGATTCAGCGCCGCCGCGACGACTTTGTTCGTTTGCTCGTCTATCTCACCGAACGGCGCTTGCTCTTCAGCTTCAATCACATTTTTTCCAGCCTCACAGGACGCCGCAGCGCCGACGATTTCGCGTGGTTGGAAGCCCACGTTCCCGCGATGGAATCTCTCAGCGGCCAGATGCCCGCGTTCCATAACCGCCAGGCCGCACATCTGGCACGCCGCCTAGGTAAATCCAGTTTGGCTGGAAGCGATTCTCACGTGCTGCCCTCTCTCGGCTCCGCCTACACGGAAGTCCCCGGCGCGCGTAACAAGGACGAATATCTCGCCGGACTCCGAGCCAACGCCGCGCTCCTTCACGGAACGAGCGGCGGCTATTTCCGCTTGACCCGCGACGTTCTCTGCATCACCTCAAAGATGTTTCAGGAGCGGCCTTGGACGTTGGTCTTCAGTCCGCTCGCACTGCTCGTGCCGCTGGCCACTCTGGCCATCTTCGTCGACGAAGGCTTGTTCGCTCGCCGCTGGAGCACTCGAGTCGGCTCCTCCCAGCCGCGCGCGGAATCCATGGAGTCACTCATGAGCCGGCCCGCGGAGGTTTGCGCATGGCCGTAGCTAGGGCGCTCTGGGGCTTTATCGAACAGCGCGATCTGCGATTGATGCGCCGCCTGCATCGCTGGCGGGCGCCGCGTCCCGTAAGAATCCTTATGCTCATGATGAGCCGGTTGGGCAACGGCTGGCTCTGGTATTCGCTTGGTATCTTTATACTCATCTGCGGCGGGCACGATCGTTACCGCGCATTCTTTGCCGGTGCTCTTTCCGCCCTCGTGGCCATCCTGATCTTTCGGCGTTTAAAGCCCCTCAGCCATCGTCGCCGCCCTTGCGAAATCGAACCGCATTGTTGGGCGGTGATCACGCCGCCGGACCGCTTTTCGTTTCCCTCTGGCCACGCCATGACTTCTTTCGCGATCGCCGTCGCCGTCGGCAGCTTTTATCCTCAATGTCAGCCCTGCTTGTTAGCCGTTGCTGCTCTCATCGCCATCTCCCGCATTATTGTGGGGATGCATTTCCTCACCGATGTGATCGTCGGCGCGTTACTCGGCGCTATCCTCGGCTATCTGTCCGTATTGGTTTTCATTTAGATTTCGGATTTTCGGCAGGAAGGGTCCAGAAAACTCCCCGTGGCCTGTGAAAAGCGAGCTTATGCGGGACCGTACTGACTGTAAACAACTGATACGTAAGTACATAGGGATGCTGTGAGCGGCGTCACTGCGCCTCCCGAATGTGACGTCTACCTTATAGACAGGGTACGGGATAGGTTGTATTATCGCTCCCCCCTGGAGACCAATTCTCGTGTGGAGGGTCGCATGACCCAAAAGCTAAAAAGTGAAAAAGGTCGCGCTGTCGTATGCCTGTTTTGCGGGACCCGCACCTTCGTTCCCGCCTCCCCGTCCCGCGATATAGCCGAACCCGAATCGGGCGCCGGTATCTCGCTCGTCCGCTGCCACATCTGCCACAAAGAGGCGCCTTATGCCGCCAGCGAGATGCTTCCTGACCAGGAAGCTGGTTTCGCCGGGAATGTTCGCAGCCGTGCCGCCGGTCTTTAGATTCTGGCTTCGTTCCGGCTCTGACGTTTAGTAGCCCAGTAGCCGTCCCCTTCCAGGCTGAATAGATTGGCTTTGCCACCAGGAAGTCAGGGTTCGCTCCCGTTTTCGGAGCGAACTCCTGCACGCGTCCGTTATCGACATCTGCTGTATACAAGTTGCCATCCTGATCCACGCTGATCCCATGCACGCCCCAGAGTCCCCCCGGGAACATCCCATGGCTCCCCAGGCGTACAGGAGATGCCCTTGCAGGAACCGAAGGCGCCCCTTTTATTGACCCGCCCTCGGCGGAGTCGCCAATCATGCTGACGTGAACTGGAGATAGGGAACTTCCTCTGCCGCGCCGGCCGACGCGTCGGCGGAATGGATGCATCTTGCCACAATCCGTTTTTGTTCAGCCCCAAAATCTCTGATAAAATGCGTCCTCCAATTCAGAGTAGGAGTTCCTATGGCCCAAAGATGTCAGATTTGCGGGAAAGGCCCGCAATATGGAAATGTGATCAGCCACGCCAACAATACGCGCCGCCGGCGTTGGAATCCCAATCTGCGGCGGGTCCGCGCCCTCGTGAATGGTGCCCGCAAGCAGATTCGCGTCTGCACCGTTTGCTTGAGATCCGGTCGAGTGAAAAAGGCCGCTTGATTCGTCCGGCCCTTCTGCGACATAGGGAGTGAACGTGGTAAGAAAACCACTGGCGGCGCTGTTGCTTGTGATGGCGGTGGCCGCGGGTTGTAAACACGATGCGCCGCCCGCTCCCGACGTTTGGGCTCTGGTCAATGGCCAGCAAATCCATCGTGACGAAGCGGTGAAGTATTACAAGAGCCGCCTGAATCCGCAGGCGCCCACTCCTTCTCAGGAAGAAGCCCTCTCGCTTACGCTCAACGTCCTCGATGAGCTCATCAATAACAATATTCTGATTCAGCGTGCGAAGAAGTTGGGCCTGGAAGCCACCGACGGCGAGGTCGAGGATAAGTTTACGGAAGTAAAAAGTCCTTACACCGAGGACGAATTCCAGCGCCAGCTCAAAGAGCGCGACGTGACCATCGGCGATCTTAAGAACGATATCCGCCAGCAGCTTTCGGTTCAGAAGTTGCTAAACCGCGAGGTGTTGTCCAAGATTGCCATCACCGATCAGGACATTTCCGACTTTTATAATCAGAATCGCGCTCAATTCAACGTAGCCGAAACGCAATATCGCATCGCGCAAATTCTGGTTACTCCTCGCAAGGACCCGCAGCTTCACAATCGGAAGAACGATGACGCCACCACCGATGTCGAAGCTCGGCGCAAGGCTGCGGCGCTCTTGCAGCAGCTCGGCAATGGCGCCGATTTCACGCAGTTGGCCATGGATTATTCCGAAGACCCTGCCACCGCTTCATCCGGCGGCGACCTCGGTTTTGTTCCCGAATCGTCTCTCAATCAGAGTGATCCGGAATTGAAGCACGCCGTGGTCGTGCTCAAAGTCGGGGAAGTCAGCCCCGTCATTCAGCTTCACGACGGTTATCACATTCTGAAATTGATGGCCAAGGAGGCGCCAGGCCAGCGCCAGATTTCCGATCCCCAAGTTCAGCAATCGATCCGAGACACCTTGCGCAATCGCAAAGAGCAGCTTCTGCGAGCTGCCTATATGGCCGAGGCGCGTGAAGGTGCGAAGGTAACGAATTTCTTGGCGGAGCAGGTGATCGAGTCCAACGGCAAATTGCCGGAAATTCCTAAATTCGGAAGCAGCGCGCTCGCGCCTCTCACTCCCCCCGTTCAGTCGCAACCCTGAATCGCGGGAAGCTTCCCGTCCTTCTTAATGCCCCTCTTAATGGCCTTCTTAATGAATGATGGCCAGTGGTTCGCCTGCGGCTACCGCTTGCCCTTCACGAACGAAGATGCGCTCGACCTTCCCGCTTGTCGAGGCTCGGATTTCGTTCTGCATCTTCATCGCTTCCACAACCATAAGCCCCTGGTCGGCTTCGACCGTCGCGCCTTCCGAGACGAGAATTCGGACCACCTTCCCCGGCATCGGAGCCGTCACCTTCTGCTGCCCTTCAGCTCCGAATACCGCCGCGTTCCTCCTCCGCCAGGCTCGAGGATCCGAAATCGAGGCCGGAAATTCGCGTCCTCCGCAGCGCACCAGCACCCCTTCGGCAGCTGGAATCACCACGGCCTCGAATGCGTGTCCGTTTATGATCACCGAGTATGTGTTCGGAGCTACTTCCAAGGCATCGATTTGCTCGCCCTCATTACCGCAGACTCTAAATTTGTTGGGGCTTATCCGCTCGATCTCGATCGATCTCACGAACCCCCTCACGAACCCAAGGATGCGAACCTCCACTTTCATGTCCCGGACCTCACCGCGAGCGCCCCGAGCAACCGCTGTGCAAAAGAGAGTGAAGAGGCTGGCTCATCATCCGCGTTCGGGAGTTCGCGAGACTTGTTCGCGCCTTGCCTCATCCCGCCATCGCGAGACGGACTCTGCTTGAGGATTGGCAGGGCCCGATTGGCTGGCATGCCACAGCGCGGCGGCAATCATCGCAGCCTCTATCTCCAGGTCGCCACCTGAGGTCTCTTGCGGGCGTGGAGCAAGAAGCGACGCTAGGCGCTCATCGAGCCACCGAGTGTGCATCGTACCATTCCGGAAATCGTCTTCTGCGAGGATCTTTAAGAACAGTCCCGCATTGGTCCGAATTCCCGTGACCTGCAGTTCGTCGAGCGCCCTCTTGAGCCGCGCCAGCGTCTCCGCGCGATCGGCGCCGTACGCGATCAACTTTGCGAGCAGAGGATCGTAATCGCTGGGCACCGTCCACCCCGAATAGACTCCCTCATCCAGACGTATGCCGGGCCCCTGGGGCGGGCGCCAGGTGAGAATCTGTCCCGGGGAAGGAAAGAAGTGATTTGCGGGATCTTCGGCGTAGAGGCGGCATTCCACGGCGTGGCCGCGCCAGCTGACGCCCTCCTGCCGCAAAGGCAAAGCTTCGCCCGCGGCCACTTGTAGTTGAAGCTTCACGAGATCGAGTCCTGTCACCGATTCGGTAACCGGGTGCTCCACCTGGAGACGGGTGTTTACCTCCAGGAAATAAAACTTCCGGTCGGCATCCACTAGGAACTCCACCGTCCCAGCATTGTTGTAGCCAGCCTCTCTCGCCAGCCGAACTGCTGCCTCGCCCATGCTCCGTCGCAGTTCGGGAGTCATAAAAGGCGATGGCGCTTCCTCGATCACTTTCTGATGGCGCCGCTGTATGGAGCACTCTCGTTCGCCAAGGTAGATAACGTTTCCGTGTCCGTCGCCGAAGATCTGTATCTCGATATGCCGGGGCCGATCCAAATATTTCTCGATGTAAACGCGCTCGTCGCCGAAGGCATTGAGAGCTTCGGAAGCTGCATCGCGCCATGCCGACGCCAGTTCATTCGCGCTCCCTACCACCCGCATGCCTTTTCCGCCGCCTCCCGCCACCGCTTTCAGCAATATGGGGTAGCCGGTCTCTTCCGCGATGCGGCTCGCTTTGGAGAGCTGTGGGATCGGTTCGCGAACCCCCGGAACCATCGGTACACCGGCTCGGTGAGCCAGTTCGCGTGCAGCCGTTTTCGAGCCAAGCTGCTCCATCGCCTCGGCCGAAGGGCCCACGAACGCGAGGCCCGCTTCGGCGCAGGCGCGCGGCAGTTCGGGATTTTCCGCCAGGAAGCCGTAGCCGGGATGAAGCGCGTCGCACCCCGCCCGCCCCGCGATCTCCATCAGTTTATCGATCCGCAGATAGCTCTCTCGCGCGGGCGCCGGGCCGATCGGATAGGCTTCGTCGGCCATGCGCACATGCAAGCTGGCGCGATCCACTTCGCTATAAACGGCGACGCCGGTAATTTGCAGTTCGCGGCAGGCCCGCAGAATGCGTACTGCAATCTCGCCGCGGTTGGCAATGAGCAGCTTCTTGAACATGGTTCGTTAGCCGAGGGACGTGCATTCTAGCATTTAACCGTGGCGCCGCGGTCTTTAGACCGGCAGCCGCGATGACGCGTAAATTTCGGGCGAGCCGCTCGCCCGGTGGCGGGGCAGCTTGAATTTTCTTGATCGTGACACACGAGGTCAAAATTCAAACTGACCCGCTACCGATTGCCCCTCATATTTTTGTAATACCTCCGTAATCGCTGTGCAAAACACCAGCCATAATAAAATATTTTCACCGCATCTCTCTTGACATTGCCTGAAGCGAGTTGGAAACTGGCCTCACTGCTGTTTGTTGTGCGCAGTTCCCCAGCTCGTCCGGCCCGCCAAATCCTTATGGAGGTCAGAAATGCCCAATGTAGTGAGACCCATTCCCGAGCAGTATCGTTCCCTTACTCCAAACCTCGTTTGCCGCAATGCGGTCGCGGCCATCGATTTTTACAAGAAGGTCTTCGGCGCCACCGAAGTGGAGCGTTTTTCCGGCCCCGAAGGCAAAATCATGCACGCTGAATTGAAGATCGGCGATTCCATTATTTTCGTGAATGACCTCATGATGGGCCAGTTGGCTCCCGCGGCGCTTCCGGGAGCAACCAATCCCACCTACCTGCACCTTTATGTTCCCGATGCGGACGCGATTTTCAACCGCGCCGTAACCGCCGGGGCTCGCGTGGACGCGCCGCTTCAAAACATGTTCTGGGGCGATCGCTACGGCAAGATCACGGATCCCTTTGGTCAGCAGTGGGGCATCGCCACGCACGTCGAAGACGTCGCGCCGGAAGATTTGCCGCGCCGTCAGCAGGAGTTCATGACCAAAGCGGCAGCCGCCGCCCGCCGCTAAGACCTACCAACATTAACGTCACTAAATATCAAAGAGCGCCCCGCACACGCGGGGCGCTCTTGATTTGGAGCCCATTCGTCACGCCCAGCTTGTAGCTAAGGTCGCGGACGCCGGGGTTGCGTCCGAGACCTTAGTTTTTTCCTTCCCCGCTACGCGGAAGCCGCCCGCGTCACATCCCGCCGCTGCCTCGGCGCGTAATATGCTAAATGGAGAAGCAGCATCAGCAGGACCAGCCCTCCCCAAAACACGGCGCCATAAACTTCAAATCCGCGCCCCAGGTCGAGCACGGCGCCCACGTTCAGCAGACCTACGATCGCTAACCCGGCATATCCCAATCGACGGTGTAGTCCCTGCGCGCGCATCGACGCGGCCAGCGCGTATCCCGCCGGCAAAACGTAGAGCGAGAAGTAATGGTCTTCCGCCACCGGCGACACCAGCAGCATCCACACCACCACTGCGCCTAATATCAGCGGCTCGGTTTCCTCATCCGCTTTTCGCCCCAGCAGCCAGATTGGCAACGCCAGTGCCAGCGCCACGGCCATCACCATCAGCCGCGTTTGATTACCCTTGAACAGCCGTTGCATCACCGACCCCAAATCCTGGTTCCGCGGCCGCTCCATGCTCAGCAGTTGGTCGTAGAGCTCGGAATGCGTGCGCGTCGATTCCGATCCCAGCGCCGGCCCCGCCACTTCCCGCGTCCACTCGCCGATATAGTGCACGTTCCCGCGGAGTCCAAAGACCGCGCTCGGCAGCACCAGCCCTCCCAGAAAAATCGCCACCAGGCTCGCCGCCGCCATTTTTCGCCGGCCGCGCCACACGTAGTAACACAGCAGCGTCAGCGCAAATGCCTTGAGCAGCACGGCCCCCCCCAGGCACGCCGATGCCGCCCAGGTTTTTCCTGTGCGCTCCCAGAAAATCGCGGCGATCACGAGCCACGTCATCAGCACGGACGCCTGCCCACGCGTCAGCCCCACCGTGAACCACACGGACACAATCAGCGCGGGAATGAACGTAATCGCCAGCCGCGCGCGCTCGCTGCTGAAACCGATTCCGGCCAGCCGCCCGGCCATGCTCACCGCCGAAATCGTCAGCCCCGCGCACACCAAGTACCACGCCAGCACACTCACCGGCAGCGGCAACAGCGCGAACGGAATCATCGCAATCGAATAGGGCGGCGGATAGACGTACGCCCATCCGCGCACGTTGCGGATGACGTACGGATCCTGCCCGTGCAGCACCGCCGCCGCGGCGTCGCGATATACGGTGAAGTCGGTGCGGTGCGCCGGCGAACCCCACTGATGTCCCGGCGCGCCGTACGGCCCCGCGCGGAACAGCGTGATCCAGGCGAAGAACGCGAAGAGCAGCACTGTCGTCCACGCGAGCCATAACTTCAGCGCTCGCGGGCGATCCAGCTCGGCTGCCGGCTGTGTCTGCGTTACCAAGGTCTGCCAGTTTATAAAACTCGCGCCCTCCGCGCGAGCGAATGCTCGCGCGCTTGTGTGCGGCACGCACTCATTTCCTGCCTCGAAAATTTGTGCTTATAAAAGATGCGCCCGCCGGCTAGGGAGGACCGGCGGGCCACTGTTTCCAGAGGTGACCGCAAATGGAGTTGAACCGACTGTAAGGTCACTCGCGCTCCTCGGCAAGTTCATAATTTGGATGGCTTCCATCGATTTTTTTCGTCCCCGTTTATGAATTGTTTACGCAACGGAATCTCGCGCGCGCCGCGTTCTATATTCAACGCTCCGCCATCTCGGTATCGCCGTCGTCCGGAGCCCCCAGCACGCGCCGCTGTTGCGTGTGTTGTGGTGGTAGCCCGCTCGGCGTCGCCGCGTTTCTCAATTCGGGAAATCTCCACGCCCACACCGCCGTCACCACCAATGCCCCCAGCCCGCCCAGCACCACCGCGGGTACCGTTCCGAACCATTGCGCCGTAATTCCCGATTCGAATCCGCCCAATTCGTTTGAAGCGCCGATGAACATCATCTCCACCGCGTTCACGCGCCCGCGCATCTCATCCGGCGTGCTCAGTTGCACCAGAGTGCCGCGCGTCACCACGCTCACCATGTCGCTCGCTCCCACCAGCAGCAGCGCCACCAGCGAAAGCGCAAAGCTCCGCGAGACCCCGAACACCACGGTGAACGCGCCAAATCCCGCCACGCACCACAGCATCGCTGCACCCGCCCTGCGTCGCAGCGGCCGGTACGCCAAAAGCACCGCCATCGTCGCCGCGCCCGCTCCCGGAGCGGCGCGCAGCAGGCCCAGCCCCCACGGCCCCGTCCGCAGAATATCGCTGGCGAAGACGGGCAGCAGCGCCACCGCACCGCCCAGCAGCACCGCAAACAAGTCGAGCGAAACCGATCCCAGGATCACTTTCTGCCGCCAGATGTAGCGCAGTCCTGTGAGCACGCTTCGCATGTTCACGTCGCGCGAAGCCAGCGGCCCGCGTGCCTTGATCCCCGCGGCGAACGCAATCGCCACAATCGCTGTCGCCATCGCCGTCGCATACACCACGGCGGGCCCGCGAAAAAACGCGTACAGCAGCCCTCCCGCCGCCGGCCCCATCACCGTCCCTGTCTGCACCAGCGAAGCTTCCCACGCCACCGCGCTCGCAAACTGCTCCGCCGGAACCAGCAGCGGCACCAGCGCTCGCGTTGCCGGTCCGCTGAACGCGCGCGCCACGCCCAGCGCCACCAGAATTGCGTAGATCGGCCGCGCCGAATGCACTCCTCCTCTTTGAATCCACAGCAGGGAAGCGGAACAGATCGCGAACGCCCCGAAGCAGGCCATCATCAGCTTGCGCCGCGCGATTCGGTCCGCCGCGTGTCCGGAGACCAAAAACAGGAGTATGCCGGGCAGGAATTGCGCCAGGCCCGTCAGGCCCAACGCCAGCGGGCTGTGCGTGATCTCATACACCTGCCAGCCCACCGCCACCGATTGCATCTGCAACGCGACCACCGTAAGCGATCGCGCCCCGAGATATCGCACAAAGCTGGGATACCCGAATACCGCCCGCCCACCACCACTAGCACTCAGATTGGAGACGTTCTGGGCCCCGGCCATGCCCGCCTATTGTGCACGCAATTCCTCACCGTGCGAAGCATAACGATCGCGATGAGTTCGCTCCCCAGCGTTTTGTGGTGTATATGTGTCCTCGCGCGCGAAGCCGCATCTCTCAGTCAAAAGCTTTCGCATATAAATCGCGCGCGACTGTGGAGGCCGGCTGTGGGAGAGAAGAATATGGGCCGCGTTCGAGAACCCGCGCCGGGTAAGGCCCCGCGCCGGGCAAGGTTCGATAAGCGATGATCTTGCGCCTGAGCATTCCGCGCCTGCGCCGCCATGGGGCGCAACTGCCGCTCGTTTGCGCACTCGTCGCCGCAGCCGCCGCGCTCGCCCCGCCCGCGCGCGCTCAGAACCGCGCTTGCGACGAATTGGTCCTCTACGACGGCAAGATCGTCACGCTCGACGCGCGCAACACCATCGCTTCCTCCGTCGTCATTCGCGGCGGCCAGATCACTGCGATCACTGCCGCCCGCGGCATTCCCCGGCACGATGCTTGCGCCAGGCTTGTCAATCTGCGCGGCCACACCGCGATTCCCGGCCTCGTCGATAGCCACGAGCATTTTGTCACTCTCAGCCAGCGGCCCGGCTACGACACGCGTCTCGATACCACCACCTCCGTCGCCGAGGTTCAGGACGCCATTCGCCGCCGCGCGAAAACCGCCAAGCCCGGCGCCTGGATCACCGCCATCGGCGGATGGAACCCGGTGCAGCTTGCCGAGAAGCGCTTGCCCACTTTGGCCGAACTGGATGCCGCCGCGCCGAATAATCCCGTCCTTCTGTTTCCTGGCCTCAACGGCCCCAGCGCCACCAACACTGCGGGCAAAGCCTTCCTCGAAGCCGAGTTGACGGCGGCATATGCTCCGTGGGAGGGCATCGCCGTTTCCGCCGATGGCCTCATCATCCCCGGGACGGGCCGCCTCACCTTTGCCACCGCCAACCCCAGCATGGCCGCCCTGGACGCCATCCGCGCCCTCGAAACGTCCGACGACTTGAAGCGCACCGCGCTCGAAGTCACCAACTTCGCCTTGAGCTTCGGCGTCACCACACACGATGACCAGGCCGGCGGCGCTCCTCCCTTCAACTACGCCCCTGGCCCGCAGTTCGGCTCGGCGCCCATCTGGCGCGGGCTGCTCGAGATCGCCGCCAACTCCAGCGCGCTCGACCCCTTCACCGGCTACGACCATCTCCTTGCGCTGCATCGCCAGGGCAAGCTCTCCGCTCGCCTCAGGCTTTTCTTCTACTCCAGGGATCTGCAGCCCGACCTGCCTTTCCTCACCCAGCGGCTCAATAACCAATTCCTCGATTTCGGCGACGATGGCATGCGCGTCTCCGGCATGGGCGAATGGGTCTCCACCGGCGATCTGCGCAATCCGCCGCCCATCTATGAAAACGCGGTTCGCTTGATTGCCCAGCGCGGCTGGCGTTACAACCAGCATACCAACGGCCCCGAAGATCAGCGCGCCATCGCCGGCGTCTGGGAAAAGGTGAACGCCGCCACGCCCATCGCCGGGCTCCGTTGGGATATGGACCACGCCGTGCAAATCGATGCCGATACTTTGCGACGCCTGAAGGCCTTGGGCGCCGGCGTATCCGCTTCCGGAGGCTATTTCGTTGAGGTTCCCGGACGTGTCGCGCCCCTGCGCGCCATCCTCGAGAGCGGAGTCCATTTTGGATACGGCAGCGATGGCGGCAGCGTCGCGCCTCTGGCGCCCTGGCTGCACATCTACTACATGGTCACCGGAAAAAATGCCGCGGGCGTTGTCGTCAATCCCGGGCAGACGCTCACGCGCTTGCAGGCTCTCCGCGCCTTCACCATCGACAATGCCTGGTTCACCGGCGACGAAGATAAGCTCGGCTCCATCGAAGTCGGCAAGCTCGGCGACGTCGCCATCCTCAGCGGCGATTTTCTCGATTCCGCGCGCGTCCCGGACGATGCCATCAAGCATCTCTCGTCCGTGATGACCATCCTCGGCGGCAAAATCGTCTACGATTCCGGCGCCCTCGCCCCCCACCCCGCCTCAAACTGACAGCGCCGAATCCCTGCCGGAACCGTGTATAGCTGTCTGATGATCGGAAGGAGAGACCAAGGGGCGCAGCCGACGTCCACGTCACGGTCTGTGAAACTATCCTTCAGAAGGCCACTTCTTAATCGCGCAGCTATTTGGCTCTTAGACTCATCACGTAGGCGACCAGAGGTTTGTGGTCTGGGCTGTCGAGCGGGATGTCCGGCATGCCTTTGTTTTGCGCGTCGGTGCTGGGCTTCACCAGGAATTTGGACACCTGTTCCGCCGTCAGCTTCGAGTG
>Ga0206836_10201_pt2 | contig 14405 bp, 13 predicted proteins | sample Alteio_BWOrgCont_28_FD_152871 | JGI IMG/M metagenome (GOLD analysis project Ga0206836, IMG submission 152871) | Enriched cells from forest soil in Barre Woods Harvard Forest LTER site, Petersham, Massachusetts, United States -... | ecosystem: Environmental > Terrestrial > Soil > Temperate forest >...
GTCCCTCAAATTCCATTGAATGTTTCCGGACTGACTCATGAGAACTTCGCTATTCGCGATTCTTCGGAAAGACGTGGTGAAGACGGTCAATCGGATCGTCGCCGGTTTGGCGATTTCAACCCACACATTAATCGGTTGTCCCTGCGTGGGATTGGGATAGGGGCCACCCACAATGGTTCCGGTGACGATGGTGGGGGTGGCAGTGTAAAAGACGGTGGCGGTTAAGGTTAGTGTGGGTGTGAAGGTCAGGGTACCGGTGAAAACTGGGGTGAAGGTATTGGTAACGGTCGAAGTAAAGGTGAGGGTAGGAGTGGCGGTGTTGACGATGACGGCGGTGTAGGTATTGGTGGCGGTGAAGGTTGGCGAATTGGTTTGGGTGAGCGTGACGGTTAAGGTCGAGGTGGATGTAGGGCTGTTGGTGGCAGTATTCGCGAGGGTGTTGGTCTTAGTCGGGCTATTGGTTGGCGTGGAGGTGTCAGTGAGCGTAAAGGTCTATGATACGGCCTGGCGTGCCGATAATCAGGCGCGGTTTACGCTTGAGGGCCATAAACTGGGCCTGCATATTAGCGCCGCCAATGAGCAATACCGAACCGCCCAGAGAATGGTTCCCTGACAACTTGCGCAATACATCCAAAACCTGCACCGCGAGCTCGCGGGTAGGAGTCATGATGATGGCGGTTTTATCTTTGTTTTTTTCTAAAAATACGAGAAGCGGAATGCCAAAGGCTCCCGTCTTACCCGTTCCCGTTTGGGCCGAGGCAATCACGTCTTTGCCTTCGAGCGCCGGCGGAATTGCCTGCGCCTGCACCGGTGTGGGCACCGTAAAATTGATTTGCTTCAGATTTTTGCCTAAAAACTCAGGCAGACTTAATTATTCAAAACTTTCCATGATTCACCCTTTAAAAATAATTTTATCCACGAAGAATTGTCACAACCGCAAAGATTTAAAAATCGGATTACCGATTTAGCCTTTGTCCCGTTGCGCCTTCTTGGCAAAACTACTTTTAACTAGCAACGGATAAATTAGGGAAATAAGGGTGGGAAGCACGCGCGGTGTGTGTTCCCCGACTTTCAACCGGGGACCCGCCGTGTACTAAACCCAGACACATCCTGGGTGAAGTAGCGATCTATGTGAGATCGTATCTTGGCACAAATTTCTTGGCTGACAACGAGACAGATAATAGCCGAAAAGCGGGTGTTTGGGGGAAACTTCTTTGGATGAGGCGGAAAAGACACACACGGGGCTCAAAACTGACCTAAAGTAAAACCATGGTAACAGAGACCACATCATCCATGATTGAACAATGGAGTCAGGCGTCCTTTTTTTTAGGTTTGATCACCAGGATATGGTTTTGTTGAGATGTGCGTCAATAAACGCTGAAGTGACGTTCTGAAAATACTCGTGTTGGTTGGGCGGAGCCCTGAAGTTGACTTTACCGCCCTCTCCGTCCCAAACCACAACAACATTTCCATTGAATCCCGCGGCTTTGGATTTTGCCTGAAAAACCTTTATCAACGCAATCTGTTCCTCGTGGCTTCGCAGTCCAAAAGAACCAGCAACCGGAAAAACCACCACATCCACACCCTTGCCGATGATATGGGCTATTTTATATGTTGGCATAAAATTGACTTTCCTTTACAACCTCAGAACAACCTAGTGGACAGCTTTTAGCTACCATTATCAAACTACGATCGGCGGTTCTTAGCCGCCCGGGTTTCACAGGCTTTACGGAGCTTCGCGGCAATGGTTGGATTTTTCAGAAGAATTTTCTCAAACACACTCTTTTCCAGGACGAAAAGTTCAGTCAGTCCGTCCGCCACGACCGTGGCGCTGCGGGGCTCGTTGGAGATTAGAGCCATTTCACCGAAGAAATCATCCGCCTGAAGTTCGGCCACCTTCACTCGCCGGGTGTCTTTTTTCAACCAAACGGAAACGTTGCCGGAGGCGATAAGATAAAAAGCGTCACCCGGCTCCCCCTGGCGGATGATCTCAAAACCTTTAAACACTCTCGTGGCCTTGAGGCTGACAACCAAAAGATCCAACTCCTTCGGGCCCAGGTTTTGCAAGAAATAGGCTTGTTGAAGGACCCGGCGAAGATGGGTGTAAATGGCGGACGTGGGTTGAATCATGGTCAAACCTTTTGGTTTTTATTTCCGAATACCCGAGCGACTTGCATTTTATTTTACCAGTCTTTGACTAGCTTGGTTGAAATCCGTCGACTGGCTTTATTCCACGCGCAGAAGGTAAAGGCTGATAAGCCCCAACAGGATACCAACCACCCGACAAGCGTTAATTGGCTCCTTGAAAAGGATAAAGCCGCCCAATATCGTCAGTAAAGTGCTTCCGATCAAGACGAAGGACCCAGCCGCCGAAAGCATCCCTCCTCTTGAAAAAACGAGAAAGAAACCGATCGAACCGGCGGCGGCGCAAAAACCGGCGGCCATGGAAAAGGCCACGCCCAGAGAAGTCGCCGACTCCAACGATCCGTGATAGCGGCGCCAAAGAAAAAACACTAAGAGAATTCCCGCCGCGAACCCTTCCACCACCAGCGGCCCCAAAACACCGCCTATCCTGGGCCCCGCGGCCCGGATGAAAATATTAAAAAATCCAAAAAAGAGAGTGGTGAATAAAACAAAGACCCACGTTGAACTCATGAGCGGCTCCTGAAGGCTTTTCATCAGTATAACAAAGGGGGTTGGCCCTTTTTTATTTGATACCTTTCAGCCAAAGGTCTAGGGTTTTCATATTGCCTAAACTGTCAGCCCAGGGCATGGCTAGGCTTTGGGTTTTTCCCCGGCGAACCGCCTGAGCCAGCGCATCCGCTTCCCGGGCATAAAGTCCCCTGTCGCTTTCCACTACCACCTTTTTCGTCTTTCCCTTTTGATGAACCAGCAAACAGGTCTTCCCCGCTTTTATCCCACAGCTAAAAGGTTCAGGCACCGTAATAGAACCCAGCGTGCCATGGATCCGCAGAATGACTTCGCCCTGGGTGCGGATACCACAAGTCACATCAGCCAAAATATTTCCAGGAAACTTCAGTAAAGCCATTGCCCATTCATCCACCCCGCTTTGGCCAATGTGGCCCGCCGCCTTGAGGACGGATGGTTCTTCAAAGGCTTTGCCCTGGGCGACGCCCGCGATCAACCTGGCCATGGAAACAGGATAACAGCCAACATCCAAAATGCCACCGCCTCCCAATTCACGGTTAAACAATCGATTCTTCGGGTCATAGGAAGCGTTAAAGCAAAAGGATGACTGAATCAACCGCACTTCTCCGATCACTTTATTTTCAATGAGCTTAATCAGTTGAGCCGTTTGGGGATGGCATCGATAAGCGAAGGCTTCCATCAAAAAAACTTTCTTTTGCCGAGCGGCCTCAATGGTTTTTTTCGCCTCAACGGCATTCATCGTCAGCGGCTTTTCGCAAAGTACAGACTTGCCCGCCTTGACGGTCTTGACCACCCATTCGACATGGGCTGGATGGGGCGTGGCGATATAAACCGCTTCCACTGACGGATCGGCCAGAAGGGATTCGTAACTGCCATGCGCGTTGGGTGTTTTATGTTTCCGAGCGAAGACCTTGGCCAACTTTAAAGACCGGCTTCCCACCGCCGCCAAGTAACCCGTTTCGGATTCCCGCAGGCTTCGCGCGAAAGTATGGGCAATACGCCCGGTCGATAAAATGCCCCATCCGATTTTGGAATTCATAGGATTGAGTTAGTATCCATTCAGCGACGTGGCTATACCCTGAAATGTCGCCGGAGACCATTGTTGGGGGGTAGGCCGGGGGGCGGAAGGATTGGCGTGGGAATAATCTCCGCCTGTTCCAGCGGAGGCGTTCCCTGTTGCGGTGTTCGACGCCGGAACGGTCTTACAACCCAAGGCTGATATCAGAGTCGAGCCAAGAATTCCCCAAAAACAAACCTTTTTCATATCGTCTCCCAAAATATCGCTCGATACCTCTTAAACATAGCCTATCTTGTTCGACTTCCTCTTCAGACTCAAGTTTTTTTCAGAACTAACGGCTGGCGGCTCCTCTTTTTGAAAAACGGACGTAGATTTTACTAAAGGTTGCGGCGCCTTTTCTTTTTTCGCGGCCAAGCGGTTGAACTCCACTCTAGTTTTTTTCTCAGCTTCCTCCAGCGTTTTCCGCTCTAATTCCGCCTTGATCCTTTGATCCGCTTCTTCCCAGGCTTTATTTTCTATTTCCTTTAAAGTTTGTCGGGCCGCAGTCAAATGAATCTTTTTCGCCTCACCGCGTTCTTTTCTCCCCAACACCATATTGATCTTTTGATCCGCTTCCTCAAACGCCCTCGTCTCCAGCTCTTTTAAGATTTTTCGAGCCTCGTGCACTTCCAGCTTTCTCAGGGCTTCCTCAACTGCGGGAACCGAAGCGAAAACCTTGGTTAAGTCCGTTCCGGTTTTCGCATAAACCCGGTATACCTCGTTCAGTTTTCGCTTTACCGCCGGATGATCTGGCTCCGCTTCCAGCAGTTGCTGATAAATCACGATGGCTTCCTCTAAAAGCCCCTGTTGGACATATTGATCCGCGAGTCCGATCTGCGTCTTCAACGCCTCCTCAGGGTTCACTTCGACCGGCGGCTCCTTCAACTCTTTCAGCGCGGCTTCTTCCGCCGGGAGAGCCTCAGCGGAATCGGGGTTGGAGGTCCTATCCCTGACAGCCTCCCCGGACTCACCCGCTTTCAATGAAAATGTCATCGCCGAATCTTCAGCTGAAATTTCATAAGTTTTTCGCCGCTCCTGAACCGTTCCCGGTTTTGAAAAAACGCTGGCGAGCGACTCTTCGGTTGAATTCGGCTCGCTAGAAACGGGCTTCACCTCCACGGCCACCGGAACCTCTTGATTTTGAAACAGCCGGGCCAAGAGCTCTTGAGAGGAACCTCGGGGATCCACCGCAACCATTCGGCGGGCCCATTCCAGGGCCTGGCTCCCATGGCCCGCGGCCTCGGCTCTTTCAACAAGAATCATGAATGTTTTAACCGCCTCGTCATTCTCTTGACCCTTCACACAAAAGTCGGCCCAGGCTTCCAGCGCGAAAACACTGTCCTTATCGAGCTTCAGGGCCTTTTGAAAAGCCTCCACCGTCTTTTCCGGCTGGTTCATCTCGGCGTAAATCTTGCCCAAATAGACCTGGGCGTCGGCGTGATTCACCTTAAACCGAAGTAGATGGTCAAAGGCCGCTTTAGCCTCGATCCATTTTTTGCGTTTAAATAAAACCACGCCCAAAATGTAATAGGCACCAATGCTTTTTAATTCCACCGCTTTACCGGCGCAGTCCCAGGCGGTGTCCAACTGGTCTTTGGCTAACGCCTGCTCCGCGATATTCAAATATTCTTTTTTTGCCTCACTCTCCAAACCTTGTTTGGCGTAAATTTGGGCCATGCTGACCTGGGCCGCGATGTTCTGGGGATCCAGGGCCGCGACCTTCTTGAACATTTCCTGGGCTTTTTTAAATTGATGGCTTTTGAGAAAGGATTCCCCCAAACGGGTATATCGTTCCACCGCATGGGTAGTTTCGCCGGTTTCCCCTTCCAGTTCCGCCAGCCTTGCCACGGCGTCGAGATCTTCCGGGACCCGTTTTAATATTTCATCGAAAGCTTTTGCCGCTTCCCCCGCCTGCCCGGCTTCCAGCGCCTCATCGGCCTTCACCCGAAGCTGTATCAGGTTATGTTTTTGTTGAGCCTCCGGTGGAAGTTGTTTTTGGTCTAGGCGGGCTATTTTCGCGTGAATCGGGGTAACCTTATCCATTTGACCGAGGCTGATAAAATGCGCGGCGACTTGGCTGTATTCCTCATAGGCCCGGGCGATGTCGTTTTTTTTGGCGTAAACATCGCCCAGCATCTTGTGGACATTCATGTCCTTGGGGTCCATTTCCAACAGCTTGCGGTATTCCTCGATGGTGTTATTCCATCGGCCCGCTTGGTAATGTAGGTGGGCTAGTTTGATGATATTGATTTTGTCGCCATCAACCGATTTTGCCATAGAGCCTCTGTTAGAATTTTAAAAAAGCAAAAGCCCGGGATTATCGATCCCAGGCTCTTTCTCTCAATCGCGGACAGCTGGCCGCTATTTTATTTATTGAACTGAACAATTTTCGCGTCATCCGTGCCGGTCTTTTCCATCACCGGCGCTTCTTTGGGGGAACTTATTTTTTCCAGCGGATTCGGCTGGAGAGCCGCGGGGGCTTGGGCCGTTTTGGGGTCGGTTGATTTTTTCGGTTTCACCTCGCCACCTTCCAAAAGATGAACCAATTGACGGGAAATATCCCGAAGACCCTCGGCCTGCTGGGAAAGGTTAGACCCCAGAACCCTGACCCTGTCGCCGATGGCGCTGTTGCGGTAGGCCACCTGCTCGGCGTTTCCGCCGGCGCCCTGAATATCCCGAAGGGCCCGGGCCTGGGTCTCCATCCCGTCCTGGATGACGGTGATCAGACTGTCAGCCTTGCCGGTGCGGTCCAAAGCCACAGCGATGACTTTGCCCGTCTCCTCGCTTAAGCGGATACCCTCGGAGGTTTGACGGACATTATCCGTGACCAGCTTGGAAGTTTCCCGGGCCACCTGGGAACAGCGCTGGGATAAGTTGCGGATTTCCTCCACCACCAGCACAAACTCTTTGCCCTGGTCTCCCGCACGCACCGCTTCCACCCCAGCGTTCAAGGCCAGAATATTGGTTTGAAAGGCGATTTCCTCAATCGTTTTGACAACCTGAAAAACCCTTTCCGCTCCCTGTCCCAGACCCTTCATATAGTCCACGGTCCGTTGGGCCGACTCATTCCCCGCCGCCACGGAGGATTTGGCTTCTTCGATATGATGTCGGGCTAGAACGGTTTCCTGATGATTCTGCTGGGCCACGTAAACCAGCTGTTCCATAGAGGTTCCCGCTTTTTGAAGCTGAACCGCCGATTCCAAGAGATTGGAACTCAATTGAATGGACGAGGCGGAAACCTGCTGGGACTGACCCGCGATCTGATCCACATTTCTCTCAAAGCCGTGAGCCAGCGAGCCTAAAGGCCGGATAGCGCCCGAACCCATGCCAAAACTCACCGCCAGTCCGCCTAGCAAAATCACCACGGCCAGGACAGCTAATAAATCAAAGCTCGTGCTAAAGCCCTTCTCCGCCTGGGCAATGGCATCCTCGCCAATCTTCTCGTTGATATCTTCCAACTTGCGGATATTGTCGAGAATGGGATTAATGGAGGGATAGATCACGCTGGTGGCCTGTATCTCCAAGTCCCGAGCGTTCTTATTGGCGAAATCGGTTTGTAAATTTTCCATCAGGTGTTTGTTATTTTCAATCAAAGCGCCCACGATGGTGGCCTGGACTTTCTCGTCTTTGGTCTTGTCCATCGCCTGATAGGCCGCCCAATTACTTTCCGCTTCTTTCTGGGCGTTATCCACGGCCTTGCCGCCGTCTTCCCAGGCCCAGCTATCGCCGTTGCGAACCTTGGCGATGGCGCCGATCACATCCAGCCCATAGGCGTCGGAAACTTTCTTCAAGTGATAGCCCGCCTGGCCGCTGTTATAAACTTTAGACTGGTTGTCGAATATGCCGTGAAGCATAAAAAGGCTCAGGACCCCTATGGCTAAAGCCGCCACCGCCATCACGGTTAAACTTAAAAACAATCTGTTTTGCAGCTTCATGATTAAACTCCTTTGTGTTGAGTAATGTATAAACCACCGCCGCCCCCTGGATCAGCTGGCAGCCTTGGTTAATTGCTTATCCCCCGAAAAATCTTCCCGGACGATTTCGTCCGTTTGAATCACATAAATAGATTCTCCATCCATCTCCAGGACCGCCTGGAGAAAACGGACGGGTATTGTCCCAATGGAGCCCGTCGCGGCTTTCAGGCCGCCCGGTAAAATATGAATCATGTCTAATAAAGCGTCCACCCACAGGGCCGCCAGCTGACCCGGATCTCCGCCCGGCGCTTGCACCGCGATAAAAGAGTTCATCGCGCCCTTTTCTAGGCTGTCAAACCCGAATAGTTGTCTTAAATCCACCACGGGTATCACCCTGCCCCGCGTCTGAATCGAGCCCTGATCATCCCTTTCGGAAAGCCATTCGGCTCCGCCCACCACTTCCCGGACTTTTAAGGCGTCAATGGCGAACACCATGCCATGAAGCCGAAAAGTCACGCCGTCAAACGCGCTATTCATTATTTTGCTCCTTGTGTTTTAACTCTAAGAGTTTTGCCAACTCGCCCGTATCCATGACGAATCCCACGTTTCCATTCGCGAGAATGGCCTCGCCCAAAATGCCGGGTTTGCGGGACTGGTCGGCATTTTGTTTTTTCATCAACACCTGCTGTTTTCCCTTCACCTCGTCGACCATGACCCGAAACTGGCGTGATCCCGATTCCACATGCACGGAAAACTTCGGGGACTCCGAATCTTCTTCCCCCAGCCACTTGCCTAAATCCAACGCGGGAAGGGAGGCCTCCTCAGGAGGGAGGGCTTTTTCCGTCACCGAAGGCGTGGGATGGGTGATCTTCCATACTTGCGAAATCGGCAGAATCCATTCTTTTTTACCCGCTTCGACTACCCAGCCCTCAATGAGCGACTGGCTTTTGGGAAACTTGAGTAAAAATTTGCAGCCCTGGCCCGCGCGGCTTTGCACGCGGATGGATCCATGAAGCCCTTCCACCAGAGTTTCCACTTGATCCAGCCCCACACCTCGGCCTTCCTGGGTTCCGGTGGTCACTCCCGGCTTGAAAATCATTTCCATCACCCGGGAGGCGGGCGCCTTTTCATCTCGTAAAATACCCAAATCCATTCCCTTTTTTTTGAGCTTGTCCAAATCCAGCCCCCGGCCGTCGTCGTCCACTTCCAACAGGAAATATCCCGCCTGCTGGGTCGCTTTGAGCCGCAACTTTCCCTCGGCGGGTTTGCCCATAGAAAGCCTTTCGGCCTCCGACTCAATCCCATGCTCTACGGCGTTTTTTAAAAGCTGTAAGAGGGCGCCGGACAAAGCGGATAAAAGCGGCCTGTCCACCTGCATATCCATCCCCTCCACCACCAATTGAATTTTTTTCTCGGCCATCCAGGAAAACCGTTGAACGGCCCCATCCGCCTGTTCAAACAAAGGCCGGCAGGAAACCAGCCTCAGCGACAGGAATAAATCCCGTAGTTTTTTTGTGGTCTTGGCCATGTGGGCGGCGGTCGCCGCGTTTTTGCCGTCCAGAGTTTGGCCTGGCACTTCTTCCAGAAAAGCGGCCTGGTCAATGCTCAGGTCTCCCAGTAGTTGGAGAAGATCGTCCATTTGTTCGTCTTGAATCTTAAAAAACTTTTCATCCTGCAGTGCCCGTACGAAAATTTCCGCCAAACCCTCTACTGGCTTGACCCCACGGGAAGAGTCGGTCAATTCCGCCGCTTGCCGCTTCATCGCGGTCAACACCGGCTCCGCGTCCCAAACCTCTATCCGTTCCATGGAAAGTCCCCGCGTAATGCGGTCCACTTGAAGTCGGCAGGAAGCCATAGCTTTTAAAAGCGAGTCTAAATAATCCTCCGCGGGAATTTCGGAAGAAATCAAAAAGGGCTCTAGAAGATTTTCCGTGGTGCCGCAAAGCTGGCGCATTTGATAAAAACCCAGAAAAGCCCACTGGGCCCGGAGAATGTGAAACCACCGGTAAAGCTGTGGAACATCCGCCCTCTGGCCGGATTTTAAAAGCATCAAACTGGATTGAATGCCCGAAAGTAAAACCGGCGCCTCTTGGGAAAAAATATGAAACAACCCGATATCCTCGGGCCGGACGAAAAGATATTCTTTTTCGTCTCCCGCTTCCCCCCAGCTATCGCGCAAATAGGATCCCATGGAACCCGTTGGCGCTTCTTTTTGTTCTTTAATTCCAGCCGGCATCAGAATCCTCCCCCATTGACCCAGATAGATAATCACGCCTGGAACGCACGCGCGTTTTTCGCGAATGAAACGGAAATGTAAACTGTTGGGCGGAATGGGGTAAACGAGAACAAAAAAATGACTTAAAAGAACTAAATAAAAAATCGACAAAATCGTTTTCAGGGAACCAGGGGCTGAACACCCCCCATTCCTGATTGCTTCTTTCTACGAGCGGAGGATTTAATCGGGAGCGTGATAAAAATTAAGGTTATCGAAAAGGCCCCTTTCGTGCCGAAGCCAATCCTGATCCTGAGATTCCAGGGTTTCCATAAAACATTCCTCAATAGTTTTGCAAGCGAATAGAGTCATTTTTTTGTTCTGCAAACAAGCTTTTGCCATATCATTCGCCAGACTCACGGGTATTTTTTGGCTTCCATCCTCAAAAGCTCCCACATGATAGAACCCCAACAGGGCAAGGGCTAAACCCAAAGCGGCGCGGATATCTGGATTACTCTCGGCGGAAAGAACTGCCAGAAGGACCGGTTTAATTTGAGCGCTTTCTTCGGGCAGAGTCACCAGCAATAGAACCGCGGGAAGACGAAGGTTTTTATCGCTTTCATTCAAAAGCCTTAAAACCGGCTTCACACCCTGACGAACGGCGCTATGGGCGTTTTGACTCCAAATCATTTCGGGACGGTCTTCATGGAGGCCTTCCTGGCGGAAGCGGACACCGGCGATAGCGCCTAAGAGCCAAAGAACCGCGAAGCGTTCCGAACAGGCGCGGCTTTCTAAAATCTCATATAGAAACGGAACTACCCGGGCGGTCGCTTCATAAACCTTGCCGCGATAGCAAATATGACTGAAAAGCTCATGAACGGATTGATTCTGCTCTTTTTGAACCTTCGAGTTTAATTTCCAGAGGAGCGGGGGAATGTTGGACGCGGAACCGTTGCGGTGCCGGATTTTTTCCCAATTGATTTTACTGAGGCCTTCTAACATTCAAGATGCCTTTAATCAGTTTTTCCGGATTAACGCTGAACATCTCTGAAACACGAAAAAAGGTATTTAACGAATGGGGCCGCCCCGACTCCAGCTGTTGATAATGGCGCACGGAGAAACCATGTCCAATCACATCTTCCTGGACCATTTTTCGTGCGAGCCGCAACTTGCGGTATCGTTTCCCTAATTTTTCAAATTCAATCTGGTACTCCAACTGACATCCCTCCCTTAGGGTTCAAAAGAATCGCATGGTTACTGTCAAACCACCACGAGCAGGTGAACGTAAAATTAACCCCTAATTTACAGGTACAAAAAGTCCGCTGTGAATTCAAGGGAGTAGGCGCTAATCGGTAGATAGGATAAAGAAAATGGATTCGGAAGAATCTTCAACTGGAGCTGAGCGGTGCGGGCGCATCCGCTCACCCCCTTGAAAAACAAGAAACCTAAAAACTGAACCGGCCTTGATTTACTTCACTTGCTCCCTTGATTTTTGAATCCGAAAGACTTTCGGCTTCCACGGCAAGACTTGAGGAACCCGAATCGGCTCGACTCCATGTCATCGCGCCCATCAGGCTTCCTTCTCAGGTTCTACTCAAAATTTAGGAATTGAATGGGGAGGGTGTCAAGCGGAGGACGCGATTTCAAATAAAGGAAAACCCGCAATTGAAAAAGTTTACTATTTTAAAGAATTAGGGTCTGCGCTTGCGAAAGGTCTTCATCCACTGTTCTCTCAAAAGTTTAATGAGCTCAGCGAAACCTTCATAATCATAGGGTTTGGCCAGGTAATGATTGGCGTTTAACCGAGAAGCCCAATTCTGGTCCAAATCACTTTCCGAACTGGTTAAAACAATCACCGGAATATTTTTAAAAGCCTCGCTTTGCCGGATTTCGTTCAGCACGGTCAAACCGTCTTTACCCGGCAGTTTCAAATCCAAAAGAATGACGTCCGGCCTGAGAGCCGCTTGATAGGGATGCTTTTGGGTTAAATAATCCCACGCCGCCTCGCCACTGGCGACCGAGTTTAAACGGTTGGGAAACCCGGCCTTTTTCAGCGCCTGTTTTAAGAGACGGGCGTCGCCGTCATTGTCTTCCACCTGGAGAATTTCAAGAAAACGGCCTGTGATCTTGATACCTGGCGCCATATAAAAACCTTTCATAAACCCTTAAATGAAAAGCTCTCGACTATTTTACTATCTCGGCTGCTGGTACGGCAACTTGGCGCTTTGAAACCAATAGTTTTTCAATAAACCCATCAGCCGCACCAGGTCCAAATAATCCAGCGGTTTGGTGAAAAAGGAATTCGCGCCTTCCTGATAGCTCCCCAAAATGTCTTCCGGACTGTCCGAGTTGGTGAGAATCACCACGGGGATTTCCCTCAACCGGGAGTGACTCTTGATGATTTTGAGGACTTCCCGCCCGTCCAGCCGCGGCATGTTGAGATCCAAAAGAATGAGACAGGGCAAATCTGGGCTGTCATCCGGATGGGTTAGCTTGAGATTGTCGTTCAAATGATCGATCAGTTCCTGTCCATTCCCTAAAAAACGAACCTCATTCTCCACGCCGCTGGCCCTCATGGCTTTTTCAACAAGGAAACGGTCTCCCTCGTCGTCATCCGCGATGAGAATGGTGCCGCGTTTCATTTTATTTGGCATAAATCCCCCTAGTATTTCCAACCCGCTCATCCACCGTCAGCCTTTCATTTCAAACCCGATCGCTGAGACTCCAGATCCAGGGGCAGCGTAAAGTAAAAAACGGCCCCTTCGCCCGGCTTCGACTCGGCCCAAATTCGGCCGCCATGGGTTTCGATAATTTTCCGGCAGATGGCCAGGCCCATGCCGTCGCCGGGATATTGTTCATTCCCGTGCAGCCGCTCAAACATAATGAAAATCTTTTCACTCTGGCCCGGATCGAATCCGATGCCGTTGTCGGAAACGGAAAAAACCCATTCAAATTCCTTTTTCACCGCGTCCACGTGGATTTGAGGAACCACGCCGTCCCTGCGGTATTTCAGGCTGTTGCCGATGAGATTCTGAAAAACGAGGTACATCTGTTCCTTGATCACCGTTATCTCGGGCAAAGAACCCAGGGTGATCTGGGCTCCCGTGATTTGAATCTCCTCGCTCAAGTTTTCCTCGACGCTCTCCACCATTTCCCTTAAATCCACCGGCTCAAAGGGGCTTGCCTTCCGGTCCAGCCGGGAATATTCCATGAGAATATTCAGCAGGCGGTACATGCGCACCGAGCTGTCGCTGATCGATTGAAGATAAAACTGGGAATCTTTGTCCATGGTCTTCTGGCTGTTTTGGAAGAGCTGGACGAAGTTAATGATTTTACGCAGGGGCTCCCTGAGATCGTGGGAGGCGATGTGGGTAAAATGCTCCAGGGCGTCCTTTTGGCGGCGGTAGGCCTCGCCTTTGCGGCGCCATTCGATGGCGGCCAGGAGGGACTTCACCCGGGCTTCGAGTTCCTTGGGATGGAAGGGTTTGAAAAGATAATCGTCGGCCCCCGCCTGCCAGCCGGCCATGAGGGATTCGCGGTCGGTCATGGCGGTCAGAAGCACCACCGGCGTGGCGGAAATTTCCTTATCGCTTTTGATTTCTTTGGTCAGACGGATGCCGTCCATCAGGGGCATCATCACGTCAGACAGGACCAGGTCGGGGCGCCAGCGCCGGACCATAGACAAAGCCTCCATCCCGTCCGCCGCCGACCTCACGGAGCAAAAGGACGAAAGCAGGCTTTCCACAAAATCGGACATTTCAGGATTATCTTCCGCGACCAGAACCTTCGGCCTGTCCTCATCCCCCTCACCAAGCGCTTTGATCAGGGCGGACTTTTCAACCACGGGCACGGGAGCTTTATTCCCGGAAAAATCCGGAAACGCGGACTTATCTTTGGCCCGCGGCGCCCGGCAGGTCAGCGTGAAGGCACTGCCCTCCCCCGCTTCACTTTTGACCGTCACCGTACCCTCCAACAGCTGGGCGAATTCCTTGCACATCGCCAGCCCTAAACCCGTGCCCTCAAACCGCCGGGCCGCCGAACCTTCCACTTGATGGAATTTTTCAAAAATATTTTTCTGGTCCTCTGGCGAAATACCGATTCCCGTGTCCACCACCATCAGGGTCAGCTTATCGTCCATCGCGTACAGGGCGATGTTGATTTTACCGCCCGGGGACGTGAACTTGACAGCGTTGGAAAGCAGATTGAACAAAATGCGTTCATATAGATAACGGTCCATTTCCACCACCGGGTGGCCTGCGTCCAGGCTCAATACCATCTCGATATTTTTTTGTTTCATGACGCCTTTAAAATCCCAGGTGATGGAACGGGTGAGGTCCAGGATATTGACCGGTTCCCGCTTAGCTTCCATCTTTTTGGCCACCACTTTGGAAAAGTCCAGCAATCCGTTGACCATTTGGAGAAGCCGCGAGGCGTTGTTGTGGACGATCTGCAGGGTTTCTTTGGATAACGGGGACGCCTCGGCCAGGAGAGATTCTACCGGCGCCAGAATGAGCGTCAGCGGTGTGCGCAATTCGTGGCTGACATTGGCGAA
>Ga0206836_10206_pt1 | contig 14301 bp, 6 predicted proteins | sample Alteio_BWOrgCont_28_FD_152871 | JGI IMG/M metagenome (GOLD analysis project Ga0206836, IMG submission 152871) | Enriched cells from forest soil in Barre Woods Harvard Forest LTER site, Petersham, Massachusetts, United States -... | ecosystem: Environmental > Terrestrial > Soil > Temperate forest >...
GCAGGCAGCCATATTTGTTACCGTTCGAAAATCGGTAACGAGGTTCCGCCAAATGTCCATTGACTATCTACCCATAGATAATCTATATAATGGTTCATGGCCAAGAAACCCGACCTGCTGCCTGGAACCCTCGACATGCTGATTTTGAAGACTCTGACTCGTGCCCCGCTGCACGGATACGGGATTGCCCTGTCCATCAAGCGTCTCTCCGACGATGTGCTGACGGTGGAAGAAGGCTCGCTCTATCCGGCGCTGCAGCGGCTGCTGTTGCAGGGCTGGGTGAAGGCGGAGTGGAAGATCACTGAGACCAACCGGCGCGCGCGGTTTTACACGCTTACGGCTGCGGGACGCAAGCAACTGGGCGTTGAGTTGACACAGTTCGAGCAGATGATTTCGGCCATTGGCAGGGTGTTGCAGGACGCGCAGGAGGCCTAGATGAATCCGATCTCCCGATTCGTGAAAAAGCTCTCGATGCTCATTGGCCGCAAGCGGTTCGGCAGCGAGCTGGACGAAGAGATGTTGTTCCATCGCGAAGAGGCGGAGAAGGAATTTACTGCCAGTGGAATGGCGCCGGAGGCCGCGCGCTACGCTGCGATGCGGCAGTTCGGCAACTCGGTACGCGCGAAAGAAAAGAGCCACGAAGTTGTCGGGTTCAGTTTCGAATCCGTGATGCAGGACGTGCGTTACGCGCTGCGGCAGCTGGGAGCAAACCCAGGGTTCACCGCTGTCATCACGCTCACGCTGGCATTGAGCATCGGAGCCAACAGCGCCATCTTCAGCGTCATCGATGGGGTGCTGCTGAAGCCACTTCCGTATCCCCGCTCCGAACAAATCGTTCGCCTCTTTTTAACGAGTGCCGAGTATCCGAAGTTTCCCCTGAACCCTTTCGATTTTCTCGATTTCAGAGCACGCAACAAGTCCTTTGAGTCAATGGCCGCATTCACCCGTGGCGACGTGCAGTTATCCGGCTTGGGCGAACCGGTCGAGTTGGCGGGATTCGGAATCACGTCTGGTTTTTTTCGCGTGCTGGGTCTGAAGCCAGCGATGGGACGGGAGTTCGATTGGAATGCTGAGATTCCCGGCAATGGCTTGCAGGTGGTCCTGAGCGACCGGTTGTGGCGCACGCGCTTCGGCGAGAGCGTGGATGTATGGTGGCCGTTTTCGTTTGCCGGCAATTCTGCGAACCGCGGATCGCATTTCATGGAGGGAATTGGTCGGTTGAAGAACGGCGTAGGCCCCGAGCAGGCCAACGCGGAAATGAATGCATTGATGGCGCAGATTGGCCGCGAGCATGGGGGCACTGGTTGGAAGGTGCTGGTGATCCCGCTCTATCGCGAGATCGTTGGAGCCAACCAGCGCATGCTGTTGGTGCTGCTTGGTGCGGTAAGCATGGTGCTGCTGATCGCCTGCACCAATGCGGCCAATCTGCTGCTGGCGCGTGCGACGGCGCGGCAACGCGAGGTTGCGGTGCGATTGGCGCTGGGTGCGCCACGCCGCCGATTGATTCGTCAGTTGCTGACGGAGAGCCTGCTGATTGCATTGCTCGGCGGAGGACTGGGCGCAGTGCTTGCAGAGGGCGGAGTCAAGGCGCTGGTGTCACTTTTGCCGGCGGGATTCCCGCGCGCGCACGAAATTCATGTCAATGCGCCGGTGTTTGCATTTACGTTCTTGATCGCAATTTTTACTGGCGCGCTGTTTGGCCTCGCTCCAGCGCTGCAAGCATCGCGAATGGATCCCAAGCGCGGTCTGTATGAAGGCGGGCGGAGTTCGACTGGCAGCGCGCGGCAGCACAGGCTTCGCAATGTGCTGGTTATATCGGAGGTGGGCCTGGCGTGCGTACTTCTGATAGGAGCGGGGCTGATGCTGAGGAGCTTTCTGAATCAGCTCAATCTCGATCCTGGATTCCAAAAGGATCACGTGCTGACTGCCAGCGTTTCGCTGCCCCATGAGGAATACAAGACGACCGCCAACACTGCTCGCTTTTACGACAGGCTGATGACCGGTCTCAGCACAGTCCCAGGCGTGCAGTCTGCCGGCGCGGGCAGCGATCTGCCCTGGACCGGATACGACGAGAATGCAGGCGGATTCACGATCGAAGGCAAGCAACCCCCGCCGCACCAGGAGTTTCATGCGCGGTACCATGTGGCGACGCCGGACTATTTTCGCGCGCTCGGTATTCCCTTGGTTCGTGGGCGATTCTTTGCCCAAAGCGACACTCAGGATGCCCCCGCCGTACTGATCATCAATCAAGCAATGGCGGTGCGCTACTGGCCAAATGAGAACGTTGTGGGGAGACGCGTCACCTTCAGCGACACACCTAAGGACAAGGATTGGATGACCGTGGTTGGGGTTGTGGGAGATGTAAAGGATAAGCCCAGCAGCGCAGGCGCAGAGCCTGCGTTCTGGTGGCCATTTCTGCAGAATCCGATCGGCATGGGCTTTGGCGATATGTCTCTCGCAGTGCGGGCCGATTCCGATCCGCGTCAGTTGATGGATGCGTTACGAGACCAGGTGAAGAAGCTCGATCCCTCATTGGCAGTGGCCGGCATGCGACTGATGGATCAGGTTGCGGATGAATCCGTTGCCACGCCGCGCTTCTCATTCTTTTTGGTTGGACTGTTCGCAGGATTGGCAATCGTTCTGGCTGCGATTGGGACCTATGGAGTGATCTCGTATTCAGTAAGTCAGCGAATTCCTGAATTTGGTTTGCGCCTGGCTCTCGGCGCGCCGTCGGGCGATGTGCTGCGGCTGGTGCTGGCGCAGGCCGCGCGACTAGCAATTACCGGCACACTTGTCGGTGTGATCGTCGCGCTCGCTCTGGGGCGTGTTCTGCAAGGCCTGATGTACAACGTTAGTCCGGCTGATCCGCTGACCTTCACGGCAGTCGGATTTGGAGTGATTGCGATTGCACTGGTTGCGTGCTACCTGCCGGCTCGCCGCGCCACAAAGGTGAGTCCTATGGTCGCGTTGCGGACGGAGTGAATTTTGTGGTGAGAGAACTGCGGCGCCAGGACGCCGTATCTAAGGGCAGTGGCCAAGAGAATTGAGTAAGGGCACTATTTGGAGGTTGAATTGAACGCCATGGTTCGCACAATGAAAAGGCTTTCGATTCTGTTGGCTCGCAATCGGTTCCGTAACGAGCTTGATGAGGAGATGGCTTTTCATCGCGAGCAGACGGAGCGGGAATTCATCAATGGCGGAATGGCTCCGGGAGCTGCGCGGTACGCGGCGATGCGGCAGTTCGGCAACACGACACGAGCAAGAGAGAGGAGTCACGAAATGGTCGGATTCAAGGCGGAGACTGTGTTGCAGGACCTGAGGTTTGCATTGCGGCAATTGCGCAAGAACCCCGGATTCGCTTTGACGACGATTTTGATTCTGGCGCTGGGAATTGGCGCGAGCGTGGCCATCTTCGCGTTCGTCGATGCGGCGCTGATCAAGCCGCTGCCCTATCCCAATCCGGCTCGGCTGGTCGCGGTGAATGAGAGCACCGATTTGTTTCCGCGTAACAATCTGTCGTATCCCGACTATGTCGATTGGAAGCGGTTGAGCACGGTCTTCAGCTCAATGGAAATCTTTACCGGCACAGGTTACGCGCTGTTCACCCCGACCGGCACGGAGCCGGTTCCGGGCGAGCGGGTGAGTGCGGGGTTTTTCAGTACGCTGGGGATTGAGCCCATGCTCGGCCGTAATTTTCGAGCCGGTGACGATGTTGCCGGCGCCGCTCCCGTGGTCTTGCTGAGCTATCGCACATGGCAGAGAAGATATGGCGGCAGAACCGACGTGGTGGGGCAGGTGGTGAATCTGAGCGGCATTGCGCACACGATTGTAGGTGTGCTGCCGGATGATTTTCAATTTGCCCTGCGCGACGATGCGGAGTTTTGGGAACCGCTGCAACCCACTCGCGAATGCGATAAGCGCCGCAGCTGCCACAATCTTGACGGCGTCGGTCGCTTGAAAGACGGTGTGTCCGTTGCCAGTGCGATGGCGCAGATGAAGTCGATCGCTGCGCAGTTGGAAAAGCAATATCCCGATTCCAATCGCGGCAACAGTGCCAGCGTGGTTCCGTTGTCGGAAGCCATTACCGGGGACATTCGGCCGATCTTCCTGGTGCTACTGGGCGGCGCGGGACTGCTGCTGCTGATTGCCTGCGTGAATGTTTCGAGCCTGCTGCTGGTGCGTGCGGAGAGCCGCAGGCGCGAGATTGCAGTGCGTGGTGCGCTCGGCGCATCGCGGGGCCGGCTATCGCGGCAGTTTGTCACGGAAGGGTTGACGCTGGTTGTCGCGGGCAGCGTTGCGGGACTTGGATTTGCATATGGCGGAATGAAAGTGCTGGTTGGACTGATCTCGAAAAACATGATGATCGGTATGCCTTATCTGCGCGGCCTGGGGTTTAATGCGCACGTGCTGGTGTTCGCGGGCTGTCTCGCGATGCTGGCTGCGATTCTGTTTTCTATCACTCCGATTCTGCATTTCAGACTCTCGAAGATGCGCGATGGCTTGACGGAAGGTGCGCGCGGGTCCGCGGGCACCATGTGGCGAAGAATGGGCGCAAATCTTGTGGTCGTCGAATTGGCGACTGCGGTTGTGCTTCTCACCGGCGCCGGCCTGCTGGGCAAGAGCCTCTACAAGCTGTTGCATGTGGATCTTGGTTTCCAATCAGATCATCTCGCCACCGTCGATATTGGCTTGCCGGATGCGGCGTTCTCGAAGGATGAGCAGGTAGTGGCCTTTGCCCGCTCTGTGGTGGAGCGTGTGCAGGGATTGCCGGGCGTGGAGTCGGCGGCCATCACCAGCGTGTTGCCGGTTAGTTGCAATTGCAACACCGACTGGGTGCGCTTTGTGGGCAGGCCGTATAACGGCAACCACAATGAAGTGAACGAGCGCGATGTGAGCGCGGGATTCTTCAACACGCTGCATGGGAAGCTGCTGCGCGGGCGTTATTTTACGGATGCGGAAGATGGAAGGAAGCCGATGGTGATCATCGTCAACGAGGCCTTCGCAAAGAAATATTTTCCCGGCGAAGATCCGATCGGCAAGCGCGTCGGCGACACGGAGCTGACGCCGAAATCGATTCGCGAAATTGTGGGAGTGGTGGCGGACTTCAAGGATGCGGGACTCGCGCAGGAACAATGGCCGGCGGAGTATTTCCATTTCAACCAGAATACCGACACGTATTTCTCAATGATGGTGCGAACGCGGCAGGATGAACAGACGATTTTGCCGGTGCTCGCGGCAACGATTCATCAGGTCAGTTCGCAGGCGGCCGTCGAAGAAGGCAGCACCATGACGCAGCGCATCAATGACTCGCAGACTGCTTATATTCACCGCTCGGCGGCGTACCTGGTTGGCGGTTTTGCAGCGCTGGCGCTGGTGCTTGGAGTGGTGGGGTTGTACGGTGTCATTGCTTACTCGGTGAGCCAGCGAACGCGCGAGATTGGCGTGCGCATGGCTCTGGGCGCGCAGAAGAGCTCGGTCTATCAGCTCATCCTGGGTGAGGCTGGCCGACTGATTGCGGTTGGCGTGGTGGTGGGGCTGGCCGGCTCAGTGGGCGCGGCAAGGCTGATGGACAAATTGCTTTTCGGTGTACAAGCCTGGGATGCGGGGACGCTGTTGGGCGTCGCGCTGGTGCTGGCGGCGGCGGCGATGCTGGCCAGCTACTTTCCCGCGCGCCGTGCGGCGTCGGTGAATCCGACGGAGGCACTGCGCGCTGAATAGGGCATAGGCTTGCGGGGTTTCCGCTGACGTCGCGGCAACGATTGGAGTTGGGAATGCAGCTGATGGCGCGTTTCATAATGAAGCTTTCGATTCTATTTGGCCGCAAACGGTTCCTAGTGGACCTCGATGAAGAGATGGTCTTTCACCGCGAGCAAACAGAAAGAGAACTGATTGTAGGCGGAATGGAGCCGGAAGCGGCGCGATATGTGGCGATGCGGCAGTTTGGCAACGCAATGCGGCTCAAGGAGCGCAGTCACGAGGTGATTGGATTCAGTCTCGAGACCGTTGCGCAGGACCTCCATTTTGCAGCCAGACAACTGCGAAAGAATCCCGGCTTCGCGGTTACTGCGGTCTTGATTCTTGCCTTGGGAATTGGGGCTAGTGTGGCGATCTTTGCGTTCGCCGATGCGGCGCTGATCAAACCGTTGCCCTATCGGGAGCCCTCGCGGTTGATGGCCGTGTATGAAAATACGCCAACGTGCCCGCACTGCAACCTCTCGTATCTCGACTATCTTGACTGGAATAAGGAGAACCGTGTCTTCAAGTCGCTAGAGGCCTGGAATATGGCCAGTTACTTGATTCGCACACCTGCGGGGACTGAGCCGGTTCCGGGCGTTCGCGTGAGCGATGGATTCTTTCGCACGCTTGGAGTCATGCCGATCCTGGGACGCGATTTTTTTGCCGGGGAAAGTTCGCCGAACGCTGCTCGCACAGTTCTGCTGAGCTATGCGGCGTGGGAGACACGATTCGGCAGGCGCCCAAGCGTTGTTGGTGAATCGATCACGCTGAACGACGACTCGTACACGATCATCGGTGTGCTGCCACAGGAGTTCCAATTTGCGCCGCGCGGGCGAGCAGAAGTATGGACGACGCTGCACGAGCCTAATGGCTGTGAGAAACGGCGCGGTTGCCACAACCTGTATGGCATTGCGCGGCTCAAGGACGGCGCTTCAGTCAATGCGGCGTCGGTCGATACCGAGGCGATTGCTCAGCGATTGCAGTTGCAATATCCCGACTCCAACCGCCGGCAGGGCGCGAAAGTGCTTCCCTTGTCGGAAGCGATTGTGGGTGACATTCGGCCTATCCTTCTGGTGCTTCTGGGTGGCGCAACTTTGCTGTTGCTGATAGCATGCGTGAACGTGTCGAGCCTGGTTCTGGTGCGCGCAGAGAGCCGCAAGCGCGAGATCGCAGTACGCGGCGCTCTGGGTGCATCGCGCCGACGGCTGATGGGCCAGTTTGTTACTGAGGGGCTCGCTTTGGTGGCAGTAGGAACGGCGCTGGGCCTGGTATTCGCAGGCGAGGGAATGCACTTCCTGAGTCAGCTCATCTCGAAGCAGATGATGGAGACCATGCCATATCTGCAAGGGCTACGATTGAACCTGCATGGGCTGATCTTTGCGGGCGTTCTGGCTGTGTTCGCGGCCATGCTGTTTTCTATTACGCCGATTCTGCGCTTGCCTTTGCTCGAGATGCGCGAAGGACTTGCAGAAGGGGGCCGTGGATCGGTGGGCAAGGCTTGGCGAAGCCTGGGCGCGAATCTGGTGGTGATCGAACTGGCGACCGCAGTGGTGCTTCTCTCCGGCGCGGGGCTGCTGGTGAAGAGTTTCTACCATCTGCTTCATGTTGACATCGGATTCAATCCGGATCATCTGGCCATGGTCAATGTGCAGGCGCCGGATGCGAAATATGGCAACGAACCGGCCGCACTCGCGCTCGATAAAGAAGTGATCGCCCGCGTGGCAAGCTTGCCGGGCGTAACTGCAGTCGGCCTTAGCAGCGATCCGCCTCTGACCTGCAATTGCGATACAACGTCGTTCAGGGTATTCGGTCACCCCTGGAACGGTGAGCATAACGATGCGCCCGAGCGGGACGTCAGTCCGGATTACTTCAAGACTCTTGAAGCTCGCGTGTTGAGCGGGCGCTCCTACAGGGAAGATGAGGATAACTCCAAGCCTGCGGCGATCATGATCAATAAGACACTGGCGAGGCAGTTTTTTCCCGGCGAAGATCCAATCGGCAAGAAGATCGGCGACAATGATTTGTCTCCTAAGTCACTGCGAGAGATTGTTGGTGTGGTGGATGACGTGAGAGAGGGGGAGCTGGACTCCGACATCCGGCCAGCGGTCTACTATCCGATGTACCAGGGACCGGATGACGAATTTAGTCTGGTTGTTCGCACGTCTGTGTCGGCTGAATCGATGCTGCCGACGCTGACCGCGGCTATTCACAAGATCAATCCTGCCATTGGGGTATCGAACGAAACAGCTATGACTGGTCAGATGGATAACTCGCAGACGGCCTATCTGCATCGCTCATCAGCCTGGCTGGTTGGAGGATTCGCCGCGCTAGCGCTACTGCTCGGAGTGGTTGGCCTGTACAGCGTGATTGCGTATTCGGTGAGCCAGCGGACACGGGAGATTGGCGTGCGCATGGCCCTGGGAGCGCCGCGTAGTTCTGTTTACAGACTCATTCTCACGGAGGCCAGCCTGCTGATCGTAGTGGGTATTGTGGTCGGGCTGGCCGCCTCTGTGGGCGCTGCGAGGCTGATGGACAAACTGCTGTTCGGTGTGCGGGCGTGGGATACCGGCACGCTGATTGGCGTCGCTGTTGTGCTGGCTGCATCGGCCATGCTGGCCAGCTACATTCCCGCTCGACGCGCAGCTTCGGTTAATCCTTCAGAGGCGCTTCGCTCGGAGTGAAGTTCGTGGTTTCCCACCCTTTCGCAAGAAATGCGAGAAGCAGGTTCTTCGACTCCGCTACGCTTCGCTCAGAATGACATCAAAGGTGGGGCACTCTCGCTACACGATGCGCAGGAAGCGGTCCTGGCGAAGTTGAGCGCCGGGGAAAATTGAGTCGAGGTTTTTGGCGCCGATGGATTTGGCGACTGCTTCACCGAGGACATTGCGGAAGTCGGTGGTGACGGCTAGATCGCGGCCCTCGTTGAGCTGATCGTTGTTAAGGCCTGGCCAGCGGCCGTAAACCTTGCCGCCCTTGACCGTGCCGCCGAGCACGAACATTGCGTTGGCGTGGCCGTGGTCGGTGCCGCCGGTGCCGTTCTGGCGCGCGGTGCGGCCGAACTCCGACATGGTGACCAGCGTGATGTTCTCGGCGTCGTCGCCCATGTCTTGCCAGAAAGCGGCAATGGCGGAAGAGAATTCGCGCAGACGGTCGGACAGCTGCCCATTGACGCCGCCCTGATTCTGGTGGGTGTCCCAGCCGCCGACATCGGTAAAGGCAGCCTCGACGCCGAGGTTGGACTTGAGCAGTTGCGCGATCTGCTTCATGTTGTTGCCGAATTCGTTGTTGGGATACTCGATGCCGGGTGACGGTTTATACTGCGCCGGGTTGGCATCGTGCAGCATCTTGACGGCTTCAAAAGTTTCCTCGCCCGTGGCATGAAAGATGCTGTCGCCAGTGTCGCCATACATGGCCTGGAATGCATTGGCAGCAGGCGACGGCGTTGGGCCATGCCCGCCGACGGCAAAGCTATTCACGCTCGAAAGTGCGATGGCGGGAACTTTGCCGGCCAGTGTGCGTGGAACCTGCGAGCCGAACGCCAGGGCGCGAAAGGCGGTGTGCTGCTGGCGATGGCGCAGGTCTTCCTCTTGCAGGGCGCGGTTGAGCCAGCCATCCTCAGTGCTTTTTACGCCGGGAGTGCCGGACTCCATAAAGTCCTGGGCATCGAAGTGCGAGCGGGACATATCCGGAGAGCCGGCGGCGTGAACAATGGCCAGGTGTCCTTGATCGTAAAGCGGCTTGAAGGGCGCGAGTGAGGGGTGGAGGCCGAAGAAGCCATCAAGATCGAGAACCTGATTCTGCGGAATGGCAATGCCGGGACGCATCTCGTAGTAGTTCTTCTCGCGGTAGGGGACGACGACGTTGAGCCCGTCGGCCGCTCCGCGCTGGAAGATGACCACGAGGCGCTTGCCGGGTGCGACAACGGGTGCTGCCTGGGCCAGGACGGAGCGGACGAGAAAGCTCGGAATGGCCGCGGTGCCGGCGAGGGCAAGTGCGCCGTTGCGGAGGAAGAATCTACGGTTGGTCTGCATGTGTGCCTTCCTTCTACTGCCTACTGCTTTCCCGGCCAGCTTGCGTTCCATTGGCGGCTAAAGCCACGTTTTTTGTCTTTCATACGGCACGGATAAAGCTGTGCCCTTTCGAAGGATCGACTTAGTAAATCATTTATCCCCGGCTCAAGGCATAGTTATCGGCGTTGAAACTCCGGTGAGCCGAGTAATAACCCGGCTAGTAACTGGTCTTGTTTCTCGAGCGCCTTGGCAGCTTGGGCCGGATTCATTGGTTTAAGGGTCGCAGGTAATGGCGTAGTAATGGTTTGATTCTGTCCGGACTGGCCCTGACTTTGGGCCTGAGACTGGGGCTGAAACTGGGCCTGAAATTGATTCAGGACAGCGGTCCGTGTTGAAGTGCTGACACCGCCGTCAACAAGCCAAGTCTCAAGGCGCTGCTCCTCGGCTTCGGGAGTGGGAACCGGAACGGAGCTGATCTCCTGAATCCGGACAGCGCTGGGCGCTGCGGCGGGTTGGTTGATGGTCGCGATTTTCGAGATCGATTGGGCTGGAATGGATTGAGGTAGATTGACGGGCGCTGGATCTGATTGCGGAGTCCAGGCGATGGTGATTCCCTGAAGTCGATTCGCCGCTAGATTGAGGGCAAAGTTCATGCGGTTGACCAGCGCTCCGGTGCTGACCCAGTCCGACGCGTCCCACTTGTAGCCGGTGGGCGGGACCGCGCCGTAAATGGGCATGCCCATATCGCGCAGCGCATTGGTCAGCGGCTGCATGTTGTCGATGCTTGCGTTGGTGGCGCGCGTGGCGGAGACAACGTACTCGAGCGGTGTCTTGACCTTGGCGCGGTAGGCGTCTGGAGACCAGAACTCGGGCGAGTGGAAGAGTGAATTGAGTACGGCGGAGATATCGCCGTCGCTGTGCAAATAAGTCTTGGCCATGCGATCGATGAGTTCCTGCGGCGGATCGTCCCCGACGAAACGGACGGCCAGTTTGCGGGAAATAAAGTGAGCCGTTGCGGGACGCGTTGCCAGCATGTGCAGCAACTGGCGGCCTTCCAGTTCGCCGTGCTCTTTGATCTTTTTGCCGAGCACCTTCTTGGTTCCCGGCTCGTGACGGCTCTCGTCGAATTTGAAGCTGCCGCCGCGCTGCGGTTTATCGACGGTCCAGCCCGTGAGAACGCGCGCCACCTGGGTAACATCAGCCTGCGTATAGCCGCCATTCACGCCGAGGGTGTGTAACTCCATCAACTCACGCGCGTAGTTTTCGTTCAGCCCTTCGGGAGGAGCCTTCTTGGCATTCGGCTTGCGTGCCGCGGCGATCTTAGCCTTTTCTGCCGCTGGAGAATCGGGACCCATGCTACTTGAGTTATCCAGATAGAGGAGCATGGCGGGCGAGTGCGCCGAAGCTTCCAACAGGTCTTCAAACTTACCCAGCGCGCGGGGACGGATGATATCGCGCTCGTAACTCACCAGGTAGTAAGGCGTCTCGTCGTTCTTGTGGAGATAGACGTTGAAGTGATTCAGCCAGAAGTCTGTCATCACCTCCTGTAACTGTGCGTTGGAGTAGATATCGCGAGTAAGGCGCTGAGCGATGAGCTCCTCGTTGACGACGCGCTGCGGATTCTCAAGAGCCAGGACGACTTCTTTTTGCGCCGGTGTAAGGCCATCGTTGAGAGCATTACGCTGCGGTCCTTTAAGGGCTTTTCGAAATGCGTCGAACTCCGGCTGCTGCATGTTGACCAGGCGGGAAACGCGCTGTGGCGGCGGGAGAGCGAGTACGCGCGCGATCTGAGCATCGGTGATCGCTGGCTGCTCGGGATTAGGCTCCGCGGTGGGGGTCGGGGTCATCATTTGCCCTGATTCAGCCGGTGCGGCGTTGGGCTGTCGCGGTTCCGGCGTCATTGCTGCGGGCTGACTGTTCATGCCCTGGGCGTTTCCGGGCTGGCCGGGAAAGGCGGCGTTGGCGGGCAGCGAAGCTTGCTGCTTCTCAAGTTGTTTCTGCTGCTGACGGTTCTGGTAGCGGGCGATCTCATCCACATAAACGGCATGGAGAGCGCCGTCTTGCGGGATCGATACCTTGCCATCGACCGCCTGGCGAATCATGGCGTTGCTGGGCAGGCGGACGAGCAGGTCCTGCGGGCTCCATTGCATGGCAGGGAACTGGGCGAGCCGAGCATCGAGGGCGAAGTTATTGATGGTTTCGGGGCGCAACTGCTGGGCGAACCAGCGCTCCAATCCCATGGTCCGAACGGCTTCGACATCGCCCGGCCTGGTCCCGAATGTGAAGCGATTCAGAGCTTGAAGGATGCGGTGGTCGCCCTGTAACTGTCCAGATTGATAGGGCTGCCGCTGGGGTTTGGCTTGCGGCTGGCCAGCCGGGGTTGAAGCGGATTGAGCCCATGCCGGGGACGAGGGAACGGCGAGAAGACCGCACAAGAGGAAGGCCAGCGATGTTTTGAGTCGTTCCAAGATCGGTCTCCTTTTTGCTTTGGGTCTTCCCCTTCGCGAAAGCCGCGGCGGATGGGCGGAGCGGGCCGCAGGACTACACCCTGCTTGAACCCAGCTTACGCCGGAAAGTTGTCGTACGGGGCTGGACGAAGGTTGTAGGGGCCCCTTGCTCCCGCCTTAAGAGCCCAAAGTGCTAAGTGGCCACGCACTTTCCCTGGTTGGTCTTCATTTGAATAGACGGCCATTTGGAGCAAGCGTTCGGGTAAATCGACAATTGTCACTAGGTCACATCTGTCTGCCCCGATCAGGGATTGGTGAGTTATTCTTGGGCGAAGGCTATTCCACTGTTTTAAAAAGCTTGCAGTCATTGTTTAGAAAAGCCTGCGAGCGCCGACCCCCCGTAACCGTACACCATGCAAAGGAGCTTCACCGCCATGAGATTTATTCCCGGCGCCGTTCTGCTTTCTACAATCACACTTGCAATTCCAGCCAGCTATGCCACGCCTGATGGTCGGGCCCCCGAGGCTGCGGGGGCCGAGCATTCGAGCCATGCGCCGGAGATTCGCTACGATCGCTACACGCTGAGCAACGGTCTCGAAGTGTTGCTGCACGAGGATCATAAGCTGCCCATCGTCGCCGTCGACATCTGGTACCACGTTGGGCCGGTGAAGGAGCGCGCGGGGCGCACCGGCTTCGCGCATCTGTTCGAACACATGATGTTCGAGGGCTCGAAGCATGTGGGCGAAAAGGCTCACTTCAAGGATCTTGAGGCCGCCGGCGCGACGGATATCAACGGAACGACCTCGTTCGACCGGACCAACTATTTTGAGACCGTTCCGGCCAATCAACTGGAGACGGCGTTGTGGCTGGAGAGCGACCGCATGGGCTTTCTGCTGGACACGCTGGACCGCGCCAAGCTCACTAACCAGCGCGACGTGGTGCGCAACGAGAAGCGGCAGGGTGAAGGGCGGCCGTACGGCATTGTCGATGAAGAGGTTTATCACCAGCTCTTTAGCAAGGAGCACCCATATTACGCTGATGTGATCGGCTCCCACGCGGACGTGGAGGCGGTGCGGCTGAACGACGTGCGCGAGTTTTTCACGCAATACTACGCGCCCAACAACGCCACTATTGCCATCGCCGGCGACTACGATCCGGCAGCCATCAAGCAGCTCATTGAGAAATACTTTGGCCCCATTCCGCAGGGTCCGCCGGTGACCGTTACGCCTGTTGTCACGCCCCCGATCACGGCGGAACGGCGCAAGGTGGTCACCGATACAGTGCAGCTGCCCAAGGTGATTCTGGCGTGGCTTTCCGCACCGGCGTTCAAGCCAGGGGAGGCGGAGTCTGACATTGCCGCACGCGTGCTGGGCTCCGGTAAATCGAGCCGTCTGTACCGCGAGCTGGTGTACAAGCAGCAGATCGCGCAATCCGTAATTTGCTACGACGATTCCGAGTCGCTGGTCTCCACCTTTGAGTGCCAACTGATTGCCAAGCCGGGTGTGACTCCGGAGAAGCTGGAAGCGGAGGCGGAGAAGGTCATCGACGGGTTCGCGGAATCAGGCCCAAAGCCGGAGGAGGTTGAGTGGGCGCGGAACAAGGTTGAGACCGAGCTCATCTCCGGCCTGCAGCGGCTGGGCGGCTTTGGCGGCGTGGCCGACCAGTTGAACTACTACAACCAATACACCGGCGACCCAGGCTATTTGCCCAAGGACCTGGCGCGCTACGACGCGGTCACGCCGGCCAGCGTGCAGCAGTTTGCCAAGGCGACGTTGGGCAAGGATCAGCGCGTAGTGGTGTGGGGAGTCCCCGGCAAGAAGGTGCTTGACGATGTGCCGCGCAGCCCTGAAGACACCGATGCCAACGTCAAAATCAGCCCTCAGCACACACCGGAGTTCGAGGCCGCGCAGGCCTGGCGCGCCACTCCGCCCCAACCAGGCCCGGATCGTCCGCTGGTGCTGCCAAAACCAACCGTATTCACACTGGACAACGGCCTGACAGTCTACCTGGTCGAGCGCCACGAGCTGCCGATCGTCTCAGTGCAGCTGCTTACGCTGGCGGGCGGCGTCGCCAATCCCGCTGACCGCCCAGGCCTCGCCGGCATTACC
>Ga0206836_10207_pt1 | contig 14275 bp, 11 predicted proteins | sample Alteio_BWOrgCont_28_FD_152871 | JGI IMG/M metagenome (GOLD analysis project Ga0206836, IMG submission 152871) | Enriched cells from forest soil in Barre Woods Harvard Forest LTER site, Petersham, Massachusetts, United States -... | ecosystem: Environmental > Terrestrial > Soil > Temperate forest >...
GAAAGAAGGCCAAAGCGACGGCGCACAGCGTACGCTCGGCGGCGGGAACTGCCGTCCGCTTTACCAAGCCGCGCGGCATTCGCGAACTGGTGCTTGCACTGCCGGAATTGGATGGGCTGGCATCCGCAGCAAGCGCTCGCGCTGCTGCCGAAGGCGCTGTGGTTGGTGACTTCGACGCCGACACCTATCGCAGCGACCGCAAGGATTTGAGCGTGCAGTCGTTTGTGTTGGCCGCGGCGGCGGGTGCCGACAAAGCGTCGGTGCAAGCCGGGTTCGGCGAGGGAGTGGTCATTGGCGAGAGCCAGAACTTTACCCGCTCGCTGGTGAACGAGCCAGGCAACAAGCTGACGCCGACGGTTCTGGGTGCGCGCGCCGCGCAGATGGCCGCCGAAGTCGGCCTCGACTGGGAAGTTCACTCGACCGAGAAGCTGCACGAGCTGAAGATGGGCGCCTTCTGGGGCGTTGCGCAGGGCTCGGAGGAGCCGCCCGCGCTGATTGTGCTGAAGTATGCTCCGGAGGGCGTGACGGACGGGCCTGTTTTGGGTCTGGTCGGCAAGGGAATTACCTTCGACACCGGCGGAATTTCCATCAAGCCCGCCGACAACATGGAGAAGATGAAGTACGACATGGCAGGCGGCGCGGCCATGCTGGGCGCGATGCGGGCCATTGCTCTGCTCAAGCCGAAGGTGCGCGTGATCTGCATTGTCTGCGCGGCGGAAAATATGCCGGACGGAAAAGCCTACAAGCCGGGCGACGTGGTCACGGCGATGTCGGGCAAGACGATTGACGTAATCAATACCGATGCCGAGGGGCGGCTGGTGTTGGCCGATGGGCTGACCTATGCGAAATCGCTTGGCGCAACGCACCTGATCAACGCGGCCACGCTGACCGGGGCAATTGGCGTTGCTCTCGGCACGCATAATGCCGGCGCGTTTTCCAACGATGAGGAAGCGTTTGGGAAGTTCCAGGCTGGCCTTGCCGTTACCGGCGAAAAATTCTGGCGTATGCCGCTGGGCGAAGAATATGCCGAGCAGATCAAGAGCGACATCGGCGACATCAAGAACACCGGCGGCCGCGCAGGCGGAGCGATTACAGCAGCAGAGTTTCTGCATGTCTTTGCCGAAGACACGCCCTGGATTCACTTGGACATTGCCAGCATGGCCTGGATCGACGACGCGCGGCCGTACATCGCCAAAGGCCCCAGCGGCGTGGCGGTGCGGTCGATTCTGGAGTGGGTGCGGAGCTACTGATCACCCGCAAGCCTCTCATTCATCCGGTTCGCACTGATGGATCGTGTACCAGGGCACATACAGTGCGCCATCCCGGGCGGTGATGCAGACTGTATCTCCGACCGCGACCGAGTCGTAAAGATCGCGGCCGACTGGAGCCCGCTCCGCAGTGCCTGCCGGACCCCATGCGTCAAGAAATAGAGAGTAAGTGGTACCCCCTCGTCTGCCAGCGTGGGTGGCTTTATCGGTTACGTGTGCCGAGTATTGCCGCGCCGGGGAGCGGTCGAGCAGAATGTTGGCTTGTCGGGCGAGAGCAAAGCCGTAGAAAGCAACGAGAATAAGCAATTGGAAGAACCTGCCGACCGATCGCAGGTCTCGGGGCGACGCGAGGAATAGCGCACAAGCCAAGACAACAGCTATCGCGCACCCGTAGCCAAGCAGCGGCGAATAGTCGTTGTCGTTCTGCAGATTCTGGAACTGAGTGGCGAACAGGCAGAACCCGGACCCCAGCAAAACGAAAACCATGCTGGAGCGAGGGTCCTTCCTCTCGCAGCCGACATTGATCTGCAGCGGCCATCGTGCCTGCATCCACACCACGACCCAAGGAAGCGCGGCGGCAAGAATCTCGATTGCGAGAAATAGATTCGCGTCGAGCGATGCGTTGAAGAATTGCGCAAGAATAGCCAGAGCGACGGCCAAAGCGGAGAGTACAAAGGCGATGGCTGAAACGTCTCCCTGGCTGGTTGTGTCCGGAGTGTCCGGCGGCAGCAATATTGGCGAACTTCCCAAACGGCCTCCCGATCAATTGGTCAACGGCTGTTAATCTCCGATCCTGGTGAGCGTTACCGTCTTGCCGGTGCGCGCCGACTCTCTTGCGGCATCGAGAATCTGCATGACGATCACATTGGTGTCGAGCGCGGTCAGATCGCCTTTGGGCTGCAACTGGCCGCGCAGCACAGCGGCCAGGTAGCTCAATGAATTCTGCTGTGGCCCTTCGAGCGGCGGAGCGGTGATTAACTGCTCCTCCCGTTCGTGCGGCAGGCGCAGGCGAACCTTATCCGGACCGACGGTGATCGCGTATCCGGTAGCTCCGTAGACTTCCATATCTTTGCGCGCAAAAGGCCAATCCCACGAACCCATGATGACCGCCTGCGCGTGCGGATAGGTTAGCACGATCGTCGAGTCGTCGTCGACCCTGGGATAAATCTCCGGCTTGTCGTGGGTGACAACTGCGGTTACGGTCAGCGGGGTTTCGCCGTGCATGAGCCAGGTCATCAGGTCGACGCCGTAGCAGCCGAAATCGTAAAGAGCGCCGGCACCGTTCTGCGCGGGGTCGGTGAGCCAGCCAAGGAACTCGGGAGGCACGCCGATCTCCTTCGGCCCTTCGTGGCCGTCGTGGACGACAACGCGGCGGATCGGACCGAGACGGCCTTGCTCCACGTCGTCATAGGCGGACTTGTTGCTTGCGTACCAGGTGGTTTCGTAGTTGACCAGCACGTGAATCTTGTAGTGACGTGCAGTCTCGCGAATGGCCAGCGCGTCGGCCAGTGAGATGGTCAGCGGCTTCTCGACCATGACCGAGACGCCGTACTGCGCGGCGATCTCGATGGCATGGCGATGCTCGCCGATTGAGGTGTAAACGAGCACTGCCTGCGGATGAGTGCGCTCGATCATGTTGGCTTCGCTCTTGTAGGCGAGCGTCTCGGGGAGCGAGAACTTCTTCTGGTATTTGGCGAAGAGCGCGGCATCGGCGTCGGCAATACCCACTAGTTGCACGTCGGCGTGCTGCGGCAGCGCGGAAAGAAAGCCTTCGACGTGGCCGTGCTCGAGGCCGACGATGGCCACGCGCAGCGGCTGGGTTTCCTGGCCAAGGGCGAGGCAGGGAGCGAGAAACAACAGGGAAAACAAGATCTTGGTCCAGGATGCGGCGGCAAAGGGAAGCAAACGGGGCGTGGTTTTCAAGAAATCTCTCCTCGGCGGCAATTCTACGCCGAGCGTTTGGGGCAGACTGCTTTCCAGCGCCCTGAGGCACAATCTCAGCCTTGTGTGGGCATTTCCCGCAGGCAAATCGCCCGCCTGAGCAAAATTGCTCAAAAATAAAGCGGTTCGCGGGAAACCATGGGAGATGGGTTCGATATGGAACCGATCAATATTCAAGGCATCGAAATCTTTGAGGCAGAAATTTGCCGGGTGCTCGCGTTTTGAGGTTCAAGACGAGGGCGGGGGTGGGGCGATGCGATTTTCCGTTACAGAACGATGGTCGAAGGTGGTCTTTTTCGTAAACGCGTGGCCCAGGAAAGCCGTCCATCCTGCTGGGGACGCTGTGGAGACTCGTTTTCGCTGCCCATGCTGCGGATACAGGACGCTGGAGACGGCCGGCGCGCTGGCCCTTTGCCCGGTGTGCTGGTGGGAAGACGACGGGCAGGAAGACGAGGACGCCGGGGAAGTCCGGCTGACGGTCAATGGGCAGTTGAGCTTGAGCGAGGCGCGGGATCATTTTGTGCATTGCGGCGCCGCCCACCCGAGGTTCCTGCCTTACGTTCGTAAGCCCCAGGTCACTGAGCAGTAACGTGTCTTTCGGGAGCCCTCCTCCGGGCAAAGACGCCCCTCCGGTTTGACCCTTGAGAGCAATCGCCCTTACCATGAGATGAGGTATTTCCCCTCACGCACGCGACTGGGTTCGGCCGGTGCCGCAACCGGTTGTTTTTGCGCTGTGAAGAGAGTCGCAAGGCTGCAGCCGGGACAAAAAGGAATGCAGCCGGAAAACGGCCTCACGCATCAGCCACTTAGACGGATTGTTGGCGCGCAGATTGCGCCCGGAAGGCAGACAAGTTGAGCACTACCGACACCCTCGAAAAGAACCCCCTCCCCGAGGCGGCTGAAGCCGCGCTGAGCACCGAATCCTCACACGAGGGCCACGACCACCACGAGCACGATCACCACGACCATGAAGGGCACGATCACGACCACGCGCATCAGCACGGACCGGTCCTCAATCCGGAGTGCACCCGCGAACTGGTGATCGACGTTCCTGCCGACGAGGTTGCAAAGTCCTACGGCAAAGTAGTGGGCAACTACCGCAAATACGCCAAGATTCCCGGCTTCCGCGCCGGCAAGGTTCCGGAATCGGTGATCAAGCGCCGGTTTGCGACCGAGATTCGCAAGGATGTGATTGACGGATTGCTGCCGCAGCGGTTCAACAAGGCGGTTGCCGAGTTAGGCGTGAAGCCAGTAGGCCAGCCGCAGGTGACTGAGCTGACCGTGGAAGACGGCGCGCCGCTGCATGTTAAGGCGGTGTTCGAGTACGTGCCGGCGTTTTCAATCGAAGGCTACAAGGACGTGACGGTGCCCAAGCCTCCGGTCGACATTACGGACGAGGAGTTCAAGGCCGAGCTGGCGCAGTTGCGCGAGTCGCGTGCCACGGTTGAGCCGGTGGAGGAAGACCGTCCGCTGGTCGACGGCGACTGGGCGCAGATTACCTACAAGGGACAGGTCGAAGGCGACGAGACGGCGGCTCCGATCAGCGGGGAAGACACGCTGGTGGAAATTGGCGGCAAGGATACGGTGGAGGCTTTTTCGGCAGCTCTGCGCGGCGCCAAGCCTGGCCAGGAGCTGAAGGCCGAAGTCATCTATCCCGCGGATTATTCCGAAGCCAGACTGGCCGGCAAGACCGTTGCCTACGAAGTGGAAGTGAAGGCCATCAAGAAGCGGACGCTGCCGGAGCTGGACGACGATTTTGCCAAGGAACTGGGTGCTTACGAGAGCCTGGCGGACCTGGAAGAACGTGTGCGCGAACATCTGGCCAGCCGCAAGCGGCGCAGTGTGGAAGGCGAGACCAAGGACCGGCTGTTTGCCGCGCTGACTCAGAAGTATCCCTTCCCGATTCCCGAGTCGATGGTGCAGGAGCAGATTGACGCGCGCCTCGAGCGCGGCCTGCGCGCGCTGGCAGCACAGGGGATGGACACCGAGCAGATGCGCAAGCTGGACTTTCAACGGCTGCGTGCCGCGCAACGGGACAGCGCTTCGGCCGAGGTTAAGACGTTTATCCTTTTGGATCGTATTGCACAGGAAGAAAATATTACGGTCAGCGACGAGGAAATGGACCATGAATTGCAGCTTGCTGCATTGCAGTCCCGCGAGCCGGTCGATGCCCTGAAAGTTCGATTGACGGAGGACGGCGGGCTGGCTAGAATCCGGGAACAGCTGCGAAGGGAAAAAACGGCGAGTGTACTGTACGAACGGCTGCCCGCGTAGCCGTGGGAATGAGCCAGAACGAGAGCCAGGGTTAGAGGGCGCCGCGCAGCAAAGGACTTAAGGTCGGAAACGACCCGGGCTGAGCGGACACAATCAAACGGGGACAAAGAGTTCCCAAACGGGAGAGCGAGAAGAACACTCAATGGCATTGGTTCCCATGGTGGTTGAGCAGACGAGTCGGGGCGAGCGCGCCTACGATATTTACTCCCGTCTGCTTCGCGACAACATTATCTTTCTTGGTACACCGATCGACGACCAGGTGGCCAACCTGATTGTGGCGCAGATGCTGTTTCTTTCCGGCGAAGACCCCGAAAAGGACGTTCAGCTTTACATCAATTCGCCGGGCGGTTCCATCACCGCGGGCCTGGCCATTTACGACACCATGCAGTTCATCAAGAACAATGTGGTGACCTACTGCATCGGCCAGGCGGCCTCGATGGGCGCGTTTCTGCTGCTGGCCGGGACAAAGGGCAAGCGGTTCGCGCTGCCCAACTCGCGCATCCTCATTCATCAGCCGTCGATGGGCGGATTGAGCGGGCAGGCGACAGACATCGACATTCATGCGCGCGAAATTCTGCGCATTCGCGAAATTACCAACACGCTGATGGCCAAGCACACCGGCCAGCCGCTGGACCGGATCGAGCGCGACGTAGAGCGCGACTTCATCATGAACTCGCAGCAGGCCAAGGAATACGGCATTGTCGATGAAATTATCGACCGGCCGAGAACGTAACACGCAGGCGAAGTTCGCGGCGCACGCGGAAAGGGGGCGAAGGATGGGATTCATTGAAGAAGGACGGCAACTGATCCAGGACTTCGTCACTCCCGAGATCCGCTCGCTCGATACTCGGCTCACTTCTGTCGAAAAAAGAGTCGAGGCGCTTGAAGTCAAAGTCGACAAGCTTGACGCAAAATTCGACCGGAAGTTCGAATCTCTCGAAAGCAAAATAGACCGTAATCAGGCGCAAGTCTTGGAAACGCTGCACCGGATGGAGAATTACAGCCATGTCCTGGAACGGCTGGCACGTCTGGAAAGCAAAAATGTTGCGTAATCTCAGTCGCGCAACAGAACTCAATTGGGTGGTCGCTTAAAAGGGAGCAGGAAAATGAAAACGCGCACGGGACCTGAAGAAGCACTGCGCTGCTCGTTCTGCCACAAGTCGCAGGACGCGGTTGCGAAGCTGATCTCGTCGCCCAGCGACTATCCACGCGCATACATTTGCGACGAGTGTGTTGCTGTCTGCAACTCGATTCTCGAGGACGATCGCGGCGATGCCGCTCATCCGGCGACGACCGCCGGCCACCTGCCCAAGCCGCAGGAAGTGAAGAGCTTTCTCGACGACTACGTGATCGGCCAGGACCAGACCAAGAAGAAGCTCGCCGTCGCCGTCTACAACCACTACAAGCGCATCCAGATGAACCGCATGCGCAACAACGAAGTGGAACTGGCGAAGTCAAACATCCTGCTCATCGGGCCCACGGGATCGGGCAAGACACTGCTGGCGCACACGCTGGCCAAGATGCTCGACGTTCCTTTTGCGATTGTCGACGCGACCACGTTGACCGAAGCCGGCTATGTGGGCGAGGACGTAGAGAACATCATCCTCAAGCTGCTGCAGGCCGCCGAAGGCGATGTGACGCGGGCGCAGCAGGGCATCATCTACATTGACGAGATCGACAAGATCGGGCGCAAAGACGAGAACCCCTCGATCACGCGCGATGTTTCCGGCGAAGGTGTGCAGCAGGCGCTCTTGAAGATTCTCGAAGGCACCGTAGCCAACGTGCCGCCGCAGGGCGGGCGCAAGCATCCACACCAGGAGTTCACGGCTGTCGACACCACCAACATTCTGTTCATTTGCGGCGGCGCATTTGTGGGCCTTGAGCGCGTGGTTGGACGGCGCGTAGGCAAGAAGGCGCTTGGGTTCAAGGCTACCGATACCGAAGCCGAGTCCGCGGCGCGCTCGCATCGCGACACCGAGCTGCTGCGCAAGACCGAGCCGCAGGATTTGATCAAGTATGGGCTGATTCCGGAGTTCGTAGGCCGCCTGCCCGTGATGGGCGTGCTCGACGAACTGGACGAAGTGGCACTCGTCGAGATCCTGACCAAGCCACGCAACGCCATCCTGAAGCAGTATCAGCGGCTGCTCGAATACGAGAATGTCCGCCTGCACTTTACCCAGGAAGCTACCGTCGCCGTCGCGCGTGAGGCCCTGGCCCGCAAGGTGGGCGCACGTGGACTGCGCATGATCCTGGAAGAGCTGATGCTCGACCTGATGTATCACCTGCCTTCGAACAAACGCGTGCGCGACCTCGAGATAACGCGCGAGATGGTCGAGCGAAGAGATCTTTCGCTTTGCCTGCTGGAGAAGGCCGGCTGATTTTTCCTCGGTTCAGAAGCAGAAAGCCCTCATGCCGAACGGCACGAGGGCTTTTTGTTGAGCGCCTGCGCTTCATACCAGAAATATCTACGGCACAAACACCTTCAGCCGCACATGCCATTGGGTGGTCTCGCCGGGCTTCAGCGTGACCATGCCGGTGTTCATCCCTCCCCACTCCTTGCCGAAGGGGTCGGCGAAGTTGAATTGGTGCTCGATGGCGACGAATTGCTTGTCGGGCGGCGCGTACATCTGAATGGTCTTGATCTCCGGCGACAGTCCGATTAGGTCGACGCCGAAATGCCCGGCCGGATCGATGACCTTGACCGTGGCAGCGCCCTTCTGCCAGTCGATGTGGCTCCAGTTGTCGTCGAAGAAGTTGGTTCTCAGCGCAACGCCGCCCGGTGCGCGCAGGTCATAGCGGGTTCCTTCGACGGAAACAATTTTGCCGGTCGGGAAGACGTTGTCGTAGCCGTCAACTTCGGCCAGCTTGTCGGCCGGAATGTGAATCCTGACCTGGGAGCGGTCGCCGCTGGGCAGGTTGATATACGGGTGCCAGCCGATGGCAATGGGCTCGTCTTCGCCACCGACATTCTTCGCTTCAACGGTTGCGTCCACGTTCTCCGCGGTGAGACTGATGGTAATAAACAGATCCGTCTTTGAAAGCCAATGGCCGCCAAAATCGCCGGCATGAATAACGCCTGTCACCTGGCCCCCGCCGGTGCCGTTTGAGACCTTCACGTCGTCGGTCTTCGCTTTGAGGATGAGGCCGTGCATGGCGTGGCGCTCAGCTCCAGGCAGCTTGCCGATGTTGTTGGCGGGCAAGGTGAGGGTATGGCCGTTCCACTCGGTGGTGAGGGTTTTGCCGTCGGCGGAAAGCTTGCCGCGGATGCGGTTGGGGTAGGGAACCAGGAACGCCGAACCAAGTCGATAACCTAGATCGCCATTGGCGGTGTCGTCCACGTCAAGCATCTTTTTGATTTCGGCCAGGTCCGGTGAGGCGAGCACATTGACGTCGCCCTTGCCGGGCCCCATACCGGGAAAGTGAGCGGTAATCTGCAGCACTTCCATGCCGCGCCCTGGAGCGATGGTGATGCTGGTGAATTCGGGTTTGGTGGTGCTGACCGGGGTGCGGGTGATGGTGACGATCTTCTCGCCGCCGATCTCGGTAACGTCCTGCGCGCCGGCGGCGGGGATAAGCACGCCGGCCAGCAGGGCCGGCAGAGCGACGGAAAACAAAGCAAGTGCTTGGATCATTGGCTTCATCTCATTCCATCCATGGGAGTGCAGTTGGATTTTTGGGAACAGGCCAGCGCGCGCGGAGCGACTGATTGCCGTCACGAGAAAGCGTATTCCAGCAGCGGCACCATTCTACGCCACAGGGGCGGGCACTCGACGGCGAGGGCCGGAATCGGCATGTAACAAGGCTGTCCCGGAAGAGAACGCCCACTGAAACCCCCGCGGTTTATTTTTCCTTCGCCGCAACTTCCGCGGATGGTCCGGTTTGGCACCTTTACCTATCCCACCAGCCGGCGCCATTCCGCGCCCGGAGCTGCTCGATCAACGGCTCACCCGAAGAGCCCGCCACCTTCAAGGAGGACTGCTCATGAAATGCACGCCGTTTGCTCTCCTCGCCTCCCTGCTTGCTGCCGCACCCTTGCTGCAATGCGCGGGCGAACAATTGATCCCTGCCGGTTCTCTGATTCAATGCACGATCTCGGAGCCGAAACTCTCATCGAAGACAGCCGCCATCGGCGATCCGGTTCTTTGCCAGCTGGGCCACGCGGAACGCTACGGGCGCTCCGTGCTGCCACTGAACAGCTACCTTGTCGGGCGCTTTGAAGATTACAAAGACCCCGGCCACTTTGTGGGCAAGGGCTGGATGGAGCTGCGCTTCGACCGCATGGTGATCGAGCCAAACACCGAAGTTCCGGTCGATGCGAAAGTCGTTGCCGTGCCCGGCTACAACGTGGACCGGGATGGCCGCATCCTGGGCAAGGGGCATCTGACGCGGGACATCGTGCTGTGGTCGATTCCGATCCTGTGGCCGATTGACCTGGCGATGATGCCGATGCGCGGCCCGCGTCCCACGCTGAAAGAGGAGACGCGGCTCACGCTCAAAGTCATGGATGACCTGGGAATTCCCGACACAGCGCCGCCGCAGCAGGATCCATACGGGCTCTACCAGCGCCAGCCCAGCGCCGAGGCCGCCCCGCCGCCGCAGCCCTACGCAGACGCACCGCCGGAACAGGCCGAGGCTGCTCCCATGGAAGAGCCGATGCCTGCGCCTGCACCACCTCCGGTCTATGCTTATGCCCCACCGCCGCCTCCTGTCTATGCGTATGCCGCGCCCCCTGCCCCTTACGGCTATGGCGGCGGAATTTCGATCCAGGCCTATGGTGGCTATGGCCCGCGTGGCTACGCTGCGCCGCGGCCTTCCTATGGCTATGGCGGACCTGCGCGGGCTTACGCCTATGGCGGAGTTCATGGCGGTTCTCCTTATCGGCCGGCACCGCGCAGCTATGCGTATAGCGCCGCACCGCGCAGCTATGCGTATGGCGCGGGCAGAATGGGAGCCGGATACTCGGCAGGCCGCGGCGGAGGAATGGCGCGCGGCGGCATGAGCCGCGGGGCCCGGTAGTCTGCACACCGAGGCCGCCGTTCGCAAGGCAGCAGCAGGTTTTAGAATGCGGAGATGGATTCTGCCGCCGATTCTCTAATCGTGCTCAATGCGCGCATTGTGGAGTGCGAACGATGCGCGCGGTTGCGGGCTTACGACGCTGAGGTTGCGCGTGTGAAGCGGCGCGCCTATGCCAACCAGGAATATTGGGGAAAGCCGGTGCCGTCGTTCGGCGATCCGAAGGCGCGTGTCCTGGTGCTCGGCCTGGCGCCGGGAGCGCATGGCTCCAATCGCACCGGCCGTCCATTTACCGGCGACGGTTCAGGCGACTTTCTCTATCCGGTGCTCTATGAGTCTGGCTTTGCTTCGCAGCCAAGGGCGTTCTCGCGCGACGACGGGATGAAGCTGCGCGATTTATGGATCACCGCGGTGGTGCGCTGCGCTCCGCCGGGAAACAAGCCGACTCCGCAGGAGCTGCGCAACTGCGCGCCATGGCTCGACGAAGAGTTTCGCCTGCTGAGCAAATTGCGCGTGGTAGTTTGCCTGGGCAAAATTGCGTTCGATGGTTTTCTGAATCATCAACTGCGCGCGGAGCGGATTGGGTCGCGGTCCGGGTTTCAATTTCGTCACGGGGCGGAGTATGCGCTGCCCGGCGGCTTGATTTTGGTCGCGAGTTATCATCCTTCGCTGCAGAACACCAATACCGGCAAGCTGACGAAGACGATGTTTCTGGCCGTCTTCAAGCGGGCGCGGGAAGCCGCAGGACTGGACTGAACGAAGACGCAGACTTTTGTGCGAGACGATTGGAGAGAGAGGCGATGGGCGATTATTCGAGAGAGATTCTGAGGGAGCTGTTGCCGGTAGAGAAGGAGGGGCCGCCACGGACGGCAAAGCACAAAGCGCGCAAGGATGAGCCGCTGATCGCGGAGCACTGGACGCACGCCGTTCTCCTTGAGCGAGCAGCGTATCTGCGCAAGCTGGCCAGGGCGGGGGACGGGCAGGCCAGCGAAACGCTGAAGGAATTTCCGCAGCATGCAACAATGCTCTCGTTTCGCGCCCGCGACGGAGTGGCCGAGCTGCACGAAAACTTCGCCGACCTGTTCGTCGTTCTCGACGGACGAGCCACGCTGGTGACCGGCGGAACGGTGATGGCCGCCGAGACGATCGGGCCCGGCGAGATTCGCGGCGCATCGATCGAGGGCGGGGCGCGCAAGGAGTTGCGTGCCGGCGACGTGGCGCACGTGCCCGCGGGCGTACCGCATCAAATGCTGGTCTCGGGCGACAAGACGTTCACGGCATTCGTGGTGAAGATCGAGCAGAGGCCGTAAGCAAACTTTTTAGGGCAGATGGAGCGGGAGACGGGGATCGAACCCGCAACCAACGGCTTGGGAAGCCGCTACTCTACCATTGAGCTACTCCCGCTTCGTAGAAAATTATACCGCGCAAGGCCTGAATCGCGTGTCCACGATAAGCACCGCAAGTCATCCGCGTCTTCGAGCCTTCCGCTTCACTGGTGCGCAGAGCTGCAAACCGGATAGCGACCAGCCGGCCGAACCCATGCGGCAAACCCCTCGTCCATCATCCATTCTGCAAAGGGATCATGTCTTCACACAATTCAAGCCGCCTGTGCCAGCAAAACGCGTTGCGACCGCTCTGCTTGGCCTCATAAAGGGCCTGGTCTGCCGACTTGTAGAGGTTCTCCTGCGTGTCTCCTTCGAAGGGATATCTTGCGATACCAATGCTGCATCCGACGCGAAGCCAGTGATTCTGGTAGACGATCGGATCGACGATTGCGGTCAAAATGCGTTTGCACAGAGACTCCGTCGCATGGATGTCGAGGTCTGAAAACAATAGAACGGCAAATTCATCTCCGCCCAGGCGAGCGAGACAATCGGATTGGCGCACCTCCGAACGAATCCGTCTGGCGGTCTCCACCAAAACCGCGTCTCCTGCGTCGTGACCGTACGCATCGTTCACGCTCTTGAAGAAATCGAGATCGATCAACAACAGTGTGAACGGTTCAACCGGCCCGCCTCCAGCGAGGCTCTTTCGCATCTGCTCAACAAACATGCGCCGGTTCGGCATGTTCGTAAGCATGTCGCAATAGGCGATCTCTTCGAGTTGACGATGGCTCCGGGTTAGCTCCAATGTTCGATCGGCAACTTGCTGTGCCAGAGCTCGCTTCTGGGCTTGCAAAACCCGGATGCGCACCTGGAGAAATCCGAAGACGGTCAGGAAAGCGGTGAGGATCGAGGAGCCGATGAACCACCACGTCCACCACCAGGGCGAGTTGATCGAAAAGGAGAATCGGGCCGGCGACGGATTCCATACGCCATTTGATCCCGCTGCCGTGACTTCAAACACGTAGTGGCCCGGCGGAAGGGCGGCGAAGTGGACGGAGCGGTCGGGCGTCTCGGTCCAGTTCTGATCGAAACCGGCCAGCCGATAGCGGTATCGTGTGGAGGACTGAAATTCGTAGGCGAGAGCGGCATATTGAATTGAGAGCGATCGCTGGGCATAAGGAAGCTTGGGATAATCCCCAGGCAGCCATTTCTCCGATGTCCCTGCGATTGATGTCAAAACGATTGGCGGAGGCTCATCTTTAGTAGGGAACTCGGGTTGAGCAAACTTGGACAGCCCTGCAGAGGTGCCGATCCAAACATTGTCGTCGGCGTCGACATGCAAAGCCAGCGAGTCCGTATCGTCCCAGATCAACCCATCTTCGGTTCCGTAGTGTTTCCACTTCCCAGCGTCGAGCACATCCATCCCCATGTCGGTACTTACCCAGAGCCGTCCTTTGTGATCGGATGCGATAGCGTAAATCTGATCGGAATGGAGCCCATCCTGCCGGTTAAAGTGAGTCATTCTAAGCTGAGGGCCATCGAGGCGCGTCATGCCGAGAGCGTCGCGATAGCCGATCCAGAGCGCGCCTTGCGCCTCGGCAACGACTCCGAGATCGGACGACTTGAGGCCATCCTCCGCGGTGATCACGCGCCATTGGCTTCCGTCGAACCTGGCCAATCCCCTCGATGATGCGATCCAAACCACGCCGTCATGATCGATCGATACATCCCGGTAGAAGGTGTGTGCGGGCATTCCGGGTACTTCCATTCGCTCAAACGTGAGCCGGTTGCTCGTGGCTGGCTCGCGGCTGCGAAAGCTGCCCCCGGTGCCCACCGCCCAGAGCCTCCCATTGCGGTCAAAAGCCATGGAACTTACGCGCTCTGCGAGATAACCCGACTCCGGCCCGTAGGATCGGAGCAGTTTGCCCTGCGCGCTGAAACGACTGATTCCTACAGTGTCCGTCCCGGCGAATAAGTCGCCGGCCGAGTCCACGGCAATCGAAAGCACGCGGTCGCCCGCAAGACCGTCGCGGCGCGTCCATGAGCGGACGAGCTTTCCGGATTTATCGAGAACATTCAGGCCGCCATTGCTGCCAACCCAGACATTGCCGGCGCGATCGTTTTCGATGGCCCAAACGCTGTTCCGAAGCAGTCCATCATCCTCGTTCCAGGCCAGCCAGTCTCCGTGTCCGAGGCGTCGGATCAGCCCTGCGCCGTCGGTTGCCATCCACAGCAATTCTTCCCGGTCAATCAGCATCGGGCCGGACGGGTCCGCCGGCAGACCATGACGCGCGTCGAATACAGTCCGGGCGTTTCCCGCAAGAACAATCGTTCCTGAAGAGCTCGAAACAAAAACTCTTCCATGACGATCCGCGGAGAGAGCCGGATCGGCCACATGCGGAATTCCACTGGACCTGTCAACGAAGCGGCTTTGCGTTCGCGGCAGTTCATAGA
>Ga0206836_10140_pt2 | contig 14258 bp, 12 predicted proteins | sample Alteio_BWOrgCont_28_FD_152871 | JGI IMG/M metagenome (GOLD analysis project Ga0206836, IMG submission 152871) | Enriched cells from forest soil in Barre Woods Harvard Forest LTER site, Petersham, Massachusetts, United States -... | ecosystem: Environmental > Terrestrial > Soil > Temperate forest >...
GGAAGCGCAGAGTATCAAAGCAAGTTTCTTGAAGAAACAATGAGCCAAGTCCGTCGCGGTGAGCTCGATCCGAAGGTTGCCAACACCTTGGGATATCTGTTTTCGCTGTATATCAAAATAAAATCGGATCTGGAAACAGAGCGTCGGATATCGGCGCTAGAATCTTTAACGAAGCGACAACAAGAAAACGGGAACTTCAATGCGGACGACGCCGAAGAGCGCGAATGGATTTCTTCGCCGGGAGAACAAGACAATGCGAAAAAAAACTGAAGACCGATTAGGTCAGATCGAAAACGAGTTGACCCCAAAACAAAAGTTCTTCGCCTGGCACGACAAAGAACTATACGAACCATCTATAAGATCGCCAGAAGATTACCGCAGATGGGCCATTGACAATTGGACCGTTCCCTCTGAAAACGAAAGAATGGGCTTTATCGATTTCTTTGCTGGGATTGCTGCCTCGATAAAAGAGCAGAGTGGAGCCGCGGGACAACTGATAGTTGAGAAAAATCTTCGCCTGGCATATCGAGATCTATTATTCCTTTACACTCTTGGTAAAAGCGTACGAATGCGCTTTATGTCGCAACTTGCTTTAATGGAGTACCTCGCCCAACGTCTCAATATATCAGCTAGAATCTTGAAGGACCATCTGCGGCGCGGCAAACTAAGTTGCGATGAGTCCTGGATCGCTCCTCTTTCGGACATTTTGCTAACTTTGGCCCAATTGACGCCCATAGTTTTTGATCAAAAGTCCACAGTCGATTACCTGCAAAGACAATATTTTGAAGGCCATCCGATACTGAATTCGAACGACGCCAAGTCACTTCTTCACTTTTATGAGATAGTTCGCACAAGTGAGGAGATTTTATCACTTTGCAATACGGCTGGTTTCAAGCAAGGCCAAAAAAAAGTCGATCATGGGTCGAGAGCCGATACACCAGCAGAGCACAATTCTCTATGGAACTTACTCAACTCCGAGGTCGATCCAGTGAAACATACCCAATACTTGGTCGACCTTGCGAGAGCGAAAGCGTTAAAGTGTATCGGTCAACACCAAGCTTCATATGATTTTAGGAAAACCGGGATCGAAGGTCTCCTGAAACATATGTTTCCTCAGAAGGAAATGGCGGATGAAAGGTAGTCGAATCGGCGAGGAGCAGACCGGATGGAACGAGAGTTGGTCCGTCACCGGCTATGCGAAAGCAAGGTTGATGCGATGGCACCGGTGGCCTGCACCCCAACTTAGGCACATCTAGAGTCGTTCGACCGGGTTCGCGCGGCGTAAGAGCCGCGCATGAAGCTGGGCGTGCATCGGCGGATGGTGCGCCACGCATCGGCGAAGGCGAAATTTGCGCCGCGCCAACAGAGCGAACACAGGCAGTCAGTAAAATTGGATCAAATGGTCCCGAAGGGGAAATAACGCGTGGGTCGGCCGGCAGGAACGGGTTCAGGCCTGCGTCCCAAGAGCGCGAGAGCGCTTCCGACGATCAAAGCGAGGATTATAAGCCAAAGGAGTGTTCTCGAGGGACTGGCAGCTCGTTTATTCGCGTTAACGTTGCCCTCATGCGGTTCGCTCATCCACGCGCTCCCGACACTGAGAAGACGCCAAAAGAATGAAACCTTTTGGGTTTCAGGCGTTGTTAAATCGATTCATTGTGTGAAACATCGCGTTCCACCAGTATTGCTTCGTGCGTCGTTCGTCAGGATTTGACAAGGCGCTGTTCAGCGCAGGCTAGTTTTCACGTGACAAGAGGCTAGATAGTGGCGCCATACTCCGGGGGTGAACCCGAACGAGCGCCACCACGTCTCTATCGCTAGAAAAATGGTGACATGCATATACGCTGTTCCGCGCCTGAATAGACGAATCAACGAGACCCTCAGGCGGCCGAATATCACCGGAGCGGAGAAGGCAGAGATCGATTCGATTCCGGGGCGGATTGAAGTACTCATCGCAGCTGTCCGAGAATCGTTCGATGCTGACGACGGATATATCCGATTGATCATGAACATGGACCGTCTTTGCGAGCAAATCGCGAAGGCCGACGCAACACTCGATCGGTTGCACAGACGGACGGCCTGAAGCCGAGTTAGACAGATCATCTTCAAGGTCAGTTCCTTTCTCCCTCTTCTCCTCTTTTTGGCGCTATGGACTATCGTTCGAAGGCGTCTCGGTTAGGCACGGCGACCGAAAGAGACGCGGAATCCTCGATGTGGAGCGAGTTAGCCGACGACATGCCGAGTCTGCACCACTGGAGGGCAGGTCCTTGGGACCTGTACTTCGTCAATCCTGATCGAGATCGGAGTACAGAACAAGGCGCAAGCATTCGTACCCATGTTGTGCAAAGACTCAGGCTGACATCAACTCTCCAGATTCCCTACCACTTTGCAGCGGTTTTGCATTTGTTTTTGCCTGCAACCCCAGACAGCCGCATGCTACATGCCCGGCTTCATTTTGCGACTGTTACATTGATGACAAATTGCCATTTTGCGATTTAATCCACTTCTCGATACTTGCAATAGTGAAACGCCAGTCGGAACCTACTTTGAAGCCGGGCAGCGCATTATGTCGCATCAGCCGATAAATCGTTGACGGATGCACCTTGAGATATGCGGCTACTTCGCCCACCGTCAACACTTCGCTCAATCTCTTCATGCGCTCCAACTTTTTGGAAACCTCACTTCGCGTCCGGAGCTCCGATTCCTTCGTCTACCACGATCTCGGCGGCTATCTGCCATTCGGCAATCCTCGACCGTTGGTGTCAGTGCTCTGTCTCATACAGCCTGGCTCAGTTTCTCGCCTTGGTACCGTACGAAATCCAGTCAGAAACGCAGCTCCCGCCAATTCATTTACACGCGCTTGACCACCCTGATCAGGAAGGCAAGTTCAAAGGATCCCTCCCCCTCGGTTTGAAGAGAAACGAACGGCCATACTCGGACACTCTCCTTTCACCTCAGCGATCCTGTGGAATTTAGAACGATCCGAACTCTCGGCGAAGCCACCCCCGGATCGCCGTATTCCACTCCGAAAGCGCAAATTACCTTTGGCTCGGTAATTGAAAACCAATTTCCTCTCTAAGGATCACTGTAATTCAGCCAAAAGATATGGCCGCTCTTGCTTGGCTATTTCCTCTCTTGACTAACTACCGAACGTGAGTGAATTGAACATCTGCGTTGTTAACGCATTGACGACTTCGTTAGGACAAAATTTACCCATCCGGTGCGTTCAGCCTCTCAACAATTGACACGCCTTTGCACTATCAAATAAGTGTCACCGCGACGTGCGGTGACGTGCCAGTGACGTGCGCGCTCTTTCGCGATTCAGATTCGCCCGAAGTCCAAACGCGAACTGTTGAATGAGTATCCGCGACTGATCGCTTCCCACTGGCTGGTCGATAGTCTGTCGCGACCCGTAGTGCCCGAGAGGTAACCGGTGACGCCATGTAACTTGTGTTTCGCGGTGCGATTCGCCGCTTCCATATAGGTGCCGACCGTTGCTAGCGAAGAGCGCTCGTAAAATCGCGAAAATGAGCGCGCCCCCTCTCGCGACTCGTCGACTAATCTCAAGCGCCAGGATAAGCGAAACAGGTAACAGCTAAGGAGAGATATCTGATGGTGAACCTATCGCGTGCCGTTGTGTTTGCTGCCCTTTTCTTACTCATCGCTACTTCAGTATTTGCACAAAAGGTAACCGTTGATACACAACGACATATTCATTATGGCGCGGGCCCGGCAGTATTTCCGATAGTTCTCTATGATTTCAATTCGAACCTATGCAATAACCCCGCCGACGAAATGAAATTAGTCACACAGCTATCTATCGACACTGTTATCGACGTTGTATGTGATGGTTCCTCCGTAGCGACGAATATTGCTATTGCCATGCGACCTTACGGATTGAATTTATGGTCCACGGTGGCAGGGGGTATTTCATATACCGGAACCGATCCGGCCTCAGTCAATGAATTGGCTGGTGTTGCAAATGTTACCGGATATTTTTTAACGGACGAACCTGACGTATCTGGCAACACGCCAACTGATATGACAGCGACGAATGCACTGAACACGCAGGTTAAGGCAGTTGACCCCACGGCGTTGCGGGTGACGTCGTTTAACGATGGGACCTTTGGCGGAACTTTTCCTAACTATGGCGGGGGAATCTTCGACCAGTATCAGGGTTCGGCAATTACCATGGATGTTCTGGGCAATAGCTTCTGGAACAATTCTCCACCACGTAGTACGAACGGATTATACGATGTGACGCTCGAGACAAACGTCTGGGACGGCGTCGCTAATGAAGTGTTTCCAAATGTTCCTCTGTTTACAGATATAGGATTTTATGGTCCTTCTGCGGGTGCATCTTGCTATTTGACTCAGCAGCAGTTCCTCAGTGAAGCATGGACAGCAATTATTAACAATACCAGTGGCTTAGCGATCTGGGCAATCGGACAGGGTGAGGTAAATGGCGGCCCGCTTTGCGACGGTAATCTCACCAGCGCAACCTACAATCAATTGTGGGGAGGGTTGATTGAAGACACCGCCTTAGTCAAGGCAATCGCACCCACGATTCTTAGCCCGGTCAAAATTTGGTATAGTCATGCGGAACCTGAAGCTACTGTTCAAACTACTGGACGCACAGGGTGGATTTTCGCATCCAATCTCACTCAAGTCTCTGTGCTGGATACTTTCTCAGGATTGACACCCGGTTCGACCGTGACCGCATACGCGGGGAATTCAGACGGCAGCAACAGAACAATTTGTACAAATTGTGGTAGCAGCTTTTCTGACACTCTTCCCGGATTTGTCGCGTATGCCTATCAGGTCACTAGTGGAGGCGCTACCACGCCGACACCGACAACTACGTCCACCCCCGCGCCAACGGCGTCCGCCACTCCTGGACCGAGCGTCACTCCGACGCCGACGCCGACATCTACGCCGCGGTCCAGCCCGTCGCCTTCTCCGACGCCGAACCCCAAGGGCCGGAGACATCACTTTTTCTTTTGATCAAATTGGGATTGGCTCGCGGAAACCGGCACACAGCGTTTGAGTATCGCGGAGGATCTGAGTCGGGAACAAAAGTTGACGCGCCCAAAGTCTCCTTGGTTTGGCGCAAGGCATGTTTCGCGTTGGAGATTTGTCGTCATTTCCCCAAGGGCATCGGACCTCCGTGCCGTCTCGTACGTGTGCTCGCGAGCTGGAGCAGTGGGTCATGCTGGATCGCTGGAGCTCTGTTAGGAGCATATTGGCAAGCTCGGCACGCTCGATCGTGTACCGAATGCCCTTCTCGGGCGAACTGCAGATCTTGACCGTTCCCAATCGACGAGCCGACAGCAGAATGGAATCGAGCCCCCGATCCGATTTACGACGCGCGCCGCTCAATGATCTGATGGAAATAGTCGATAATCAATTGTCATGAAAATTTGAGAAAGATTTGATCAATCGTTCTAATGTATCCGCGACAGAAACGAGGAATTTGGCGCGAACATAGGCTGCCATTGACAAGATATGCCTCGTTAGGGCTAAATTACGAGGAAATGGCGCGCCCAATTCTCAACAAGAAAGATCAGAAGGAATATTGGGAAGGCGACGAGCGACTCAAGGCAAACCTCGCAGACTGGCGGCTCCCCCCCAAAGTCGCTGCGGAACTGGTAGAACACTACACACTCGTTCGGCACGCAAAGGGTTCTACGATTTTCACCCGGGGTTCCCCGGCCGATGTCCTTTACTGGATACGAGCGGGGCTTGTCGCCCTCTATTACCCTCTGGAAGATGGCCGTCGGATCCTTGCGAGATTGTGCGGCCCCGGTGAAATCTTCGGCTATGCTGACTTCATCAGCGATACCGGCCATCGTGCTCAATCGTTCGAGGCAGTTGCCAGAACTAACTGTCAGATAGCACTCCTCACTCACGAGCGCGTTTCGAAGGTCTTACGCGAGCTCGACTCAGAGACACTGGTTTTGTTGCTGGAGCGTGTCAGCACGGCCTGGTCGATGGAACAGCAGCGATTGGTCCATTTTCTGGGAATGCACTTTCGAGAGCGCCTCGAGCTCGTTCTAGCCGACCTCGCCAAACGCTGCGGCGTCAAGGACGACCGGGGAACCCTGCTGTTGGCCGAGCTGAGCCACGAAACCCTCGCCGAGATGATCGCCAGTTCGCGCCCGATCGTCAGCAAACTGCTTGCCGATATGATGGAAGAACGAATCATTATTCGGGATGGTGGCCGCTACCTCGTGCGTAAGATTCAGAAACTTCAGACCTAGTTCCGTCGCGCTGAAGAAACCATTATTTCGATCGCTCGGCTTGATTTGTGCTGTAGCGGTTATCCTTGGAGCGCCGGGATGGAATTGCACCATCCTGGGCCGCTTGGTCGGCGGCCGCGTCGCTGGCCTACGCCTCCGGCGCGCTCTTTTCCCGGTAGTGGTTTCCAAGCCCATCAATTCAAGTTCGGGTTCAGCGGACGCCGATAGTCCGAGGAGGGGGGTGAACTCGAAACCATCGGCGCCCGCTTCTGTCCGACGTATCCGACAATACCTTCGAGGAAGATTCCTTTCGAGTAAGTTCCTAACGCATTGCCCGTTTAAAATAGGTACAAAATAGCGATTCAAGTCGAGAAATACGTTCGGCTCGCAATCACCGACCGACATTTTGGCAGCCAAATGGATCCAAGCGTCAGTCACTGCTAGGACCTCCGGTCATTCTGTTCTCAAAATTCCGCCCATAGGTTGCCAATTTTATCACTGCGCAAGACCGATCAAGTGAATATCAACAACTTTAAATAGCCCTTCATCCTGTAAAACGAGGGGCCGTAGATCAACGGAAACAGGTTGTAGGCTGGTAAAGATGGCGTCGACGAACCTCGGAAGCAAAATCGTATGGCCTGAAGGCGCGCCACCCGAGCATTCTCCTCGTGTCCTTCACTTTCTGTGTACACCACTTAGAGCAGGCGTGGGGGAGCACGCGCTCTCGCTTCTGGTCGCGCTCCGCCATCACGGCTTCGTTCCGTACATTATAGCCCCAGACCCTCTGCTTGCAGCGGCCAAAGCAGAACTCGACGAATTCGCAATCAAGAGTGTGGCGATGGACATGTCGTCCCCGCTCGATTGGCGTGAGATTATGCGACTTTCGTCCGTGTTGAGACGAGAGCGGATCGATATCGTGCACTGCCACATGGCGATCGCCAGCGCCTGCGCCTCTCCGATCGCGCGACTCAGCAGAGTTCCGGTTCTGATCGAGACCGCGCACGGTCGCGAAATCTGGCGCGAGGGAAAACGTCTCAGAGGAAGTTTCTGGGTTGATCGGCAGGTCGGCCGCCTAACCGACAGATTCATCGCTGTCTCAGAAGCGGTCGCTCGCCATCTGATCGAAAACAAGCGGATCCCGATTCACAAGATAACGGTGATTCGCAATGGACGTGATCTTTCGCAATATCAACCCGCGAATTGCGCACAAGCTCGGGAGGCCCGCGTTGAATTGCTCTTGGAACAGGATGCTCCAGTAATTTTGATGTTGGCTCGCTTCAGTATCGAGAAGGGCCACAGGTTGCTGATTGAGTCGGTGCGACAGTTAATTTCCCGCTGGCCTCAACTCATCGTCTTGCTCGCTGGAGACGGCCCTCTTGAGAACGAAATCAAAGCTCAGTGCGCGCGTTTCGGACTGGCGAACAACGTAAGATTTCTCGGCTACCGGTCGGATACTCAAAAACTTCTAGCGGCGGCCGATATCGTCGTTCTTCCTTCCCGAATCGAAGGACTGCCACTCGTCGCGGTCGAAGCGCTCGCATCTGGACGTGCGGTCGTTGGAACTGCCGTCGGAGGAACCCCCGAAGTAGTAATTAACGGCGATACGGGTTTGGTCGTTCCGCCGGAGGACCCTATTCGTTTCGGGGAAGCCCTCGAAAGCCTGCTATGCGATCCGGAGCGAAGGAAGCGAATGGGAACCAGGGGCCGCAAATTGGTTGAGGAGCGCTTCGACGTTCGAAGTCAGGTCGAGCGCACAACCGCTTTGTATTCCGAATTGCTCGGTGCGGCGCGCACATCACTCCGCCACGTCTCGCGCCTCCCCTACGATCATGAATCACTTCGGACTGTCGATGGTGGAAAATGACAATTCAGTTGATTTTTTTCGGCGCCTTCGGCCTCCTTCTATATTCGTATTGTCTGTTTCCGTTACTGCTCCTGTTTACGCCGCAAAGCTCGACCAACCGTCAGACAAAATGGAGTGCCCTGTCTCACTCCAGACAATGGCCCTCCATTTCACTGCTTCTCGCCGCGCATAACGAGGAGCGGGTGATCGTTGAAAAGGTTCGCAACTTTCTAGACTGCCCGTATTCCGGAAAACGGGAAATGATAATCGTTTCCGACGGCAGTACCGATCGAACGGAGGAGCTGGCGCGTTCGTTTGACGATCCGCACGTACGCTTGATCGTCCAGGAGACCCGAAAGGGCAAGGGTCACGCCATCAATCGCGCCGCCACTCAGGCTCACGGCGAGATTCTGGTCTTTTCCGATGCGAACGCGTTTTTTACCGGCGGCACTTTAGTGGAGCTCATCCGTCCGTTCTTTAACCCCAACATAGGCCTAGTAACGGGCTGCACACATTACACCGACGGAACTGTTGGTTCACTATACCAACAGTATGAACAGCTGCTTAAACGGCTCGAGTCGCGCGGAGGCGTGGTCGCAACCGCTGATGGGGCTGCGTATGCGATGAGACGATCGCTATGGCACGAGCACGACCCAGGGCTAATCAACGACTTTCTTCATCCAATAATGGTGAATCTGAAGGGATCGTCTGCCGTCATTGCACCCGAGGCATTCTGTACTGAAGACTTCTCGATTGATAACGAATTCGCGCGCCAGGCGCGGATGGTCGCGCAAGCGAGTTTTGTCTATTTGTCATTGTTACCGCAGCTAATGCGTGGGCGACAATGGCGATCGATCTGGGTTTTAACCTCGCACAAGCTGCTGCGATGGTTATCGGCCCCATTGCTGGTTTTAATGGCAGGCGCCAGCCTCTGGCTCGAACCGCGCGGCGTATTCTACTTATCATTTTTACTCCTCGAAGGGACCTTCGCTTTGCTCGTCGCGGCCGGTGCGCTTGCGCGTAAACTAGGTCTCAGCGAGCGACTTTCAATCGCTTATCAGTTCATCGCCCTCAACTGTGCGGCGTCGGTCGGGCTATGGCGCTGTCTCTCGGGCGCCGTCCCAGTGGTGTGGCAGCCGCGAGGGGAATGAGGAAGACAGAGATGCGGATAGTGATGTATCACGCGGATTCGAGAGGTCGATGGAACGAACTATGCGATTCCGCGGCAGATGCAACAGATGGCCACTTGTGGCAGTGGCGGGAAATAATCGCGACTAGTTACGGGTTCACCTCTTTCTACCTGGTTGCAGAGGAGCCAAATGGGTCGCCGATTGCGGCGTTGCCGTTAGTGAAAATTCGCAGTCGATTATATGGAACCGAGTTGGCCTCAATGCCCTACATCGACTACGGAGGGATTTGTCATCACGACTCCCTTACCACAAAGGAACGGGAACGATGCGATCGGTCCCTGTTCAATTACGCGCTTCAGCTTGGCAAAGCAGTCAGGGCAAAACGCTTACATGTACGCAACCTCGAACTGGCCGATCCGCGTTTTGAAGTGAGCACGGAAAAAGTCACGCAGCACCTCGGACTTGCGACCTCGGTCCAGGATCAATTCAAGCGACTGCCGGCCGAGCGCCGCAACCGCATCCGCCGCAGCGAGCGAATGGGTCTTACGCACGAGCTGCATCCGGCCGATGACGAGCGCATCTTTGACGAATTTTGCGATATCTACTCTGCGAACATGAGCGATCTGGGTTCGCCCACACACAGTCGAGAGTTCTTTCGTCAGACGACTTCCCGTTTTCGAGACAGAATTTCGTTCATCGTTATTCGCCATCGTGGTGCCGCAGTCGCGGCTGCGATCGCGTTTGAATTCCGCGGAATGCTCTCGCTGCCGTGGTCGGGCGCAACTCTTGATGCACGTCCGGTATACGGGAGCAACGCGCTCTATTGGTCAGCGATTTCTCTGGCGATTGAGCGCGGCTGCCATACGTTTGATTTCGGCCGTTCATCGATTGGATCGGGAATATTTGAATTCAAACGGCAGTGGGGGCCAGCGGCGCGACAGACTTACTGGAGTACTTACTATTACCGCGCTGGCGCCAAGGCGCCACGCCAGCGCAGAGAGTTGCAAATGGCGACTGTTCTATGGCGGCGCGTACCACTAGCCTTGGCTCGCGCTGTCGGTCCAACCCTACGCAAGGGGATTTCGAATTGAGCGCATCAACAGTCCGTTATTTTGGGGTCGAAAAGGCTGCTTCCGAACCCTCGCGTCTGCGCAGATGGGCCTACCGGCTGCTCGGTGAAATTCATATTTCCGGTCGAATCCGCCTTTACCACGTCATACGCGAGATCGGCGCGCTCGGTCTTCCTGAAGCAGGGGTCAAATTCCTGGACGCCGGCACCGCTCGAGGTGATGTCGCACTTCATTTCGCTCGCATGCGACCGCAATGGCGAGTGCGCGGGATCGACCTTGACCCGGGTAGGGTCAAACGTTGCCAGTCAGCCGCAAAAGCTTTGACGTTGACCAATGCGCGCTTTGAATGCGGCAATCTGCTCACGCTGCGAGAATCCGAAACGTATGACTTAGTCACATGCAGCGATGTCCTCGAACATATCGAAGATGACCATTGTGCGGTCGCGAATCTGGCTAGATCCCTGAATCCAGGTGGTCGATTGCTGCTGACTTTCCCCGCGGATCCAAGTCGGCGTCACCTGCGGCTCCTGCATTGGTTAGAGCGCCGGCGCGGAGGCGTCCCCAGTGGCGTAGTAGGTCACGTGCGCGAAGGCTACGATCAGGCTGGTGCTGCAGAATTAGTCGAGTCTGCCGGACTCGAGGTCGCTAAGGTTCGTTGGACCTATGGTTTCTTCGGAACACTCGCACATGATTTGTTCTTTGTCTTTGGTGATAGTGAAGTTAACCCGGTCGCTTTTGTTCTCGCGCTGCCGGCCCTTCTCACTTTGAGCTTTATCGAAGGACGCACAATCGCCAAGTCCGGGTCTGCTCTTTTGGTTGTCGCAAGGAAACCGGTATGAGTAAGGAAGCTAACATCTTTGTTTTGATTGACGCACTCGGGTGGGAATGGATTAAGAACACCAGTTTCCTCAGAGAGGTGGCCCCATACCGAGCTCGTCTCGAAAGCGTTCTCGGATACAGCACCGCCGCCATACCGTCGATTCTGACAGGTCAATATCCGCAGGAGCACGGACGCGTTGCGCTTTTCCGGCGTGCGATCGGTAAATCCCCTTTTAGACCAGTCGAATGGATTTGCAAGCTTCCCCCGTCATTGGTTGAAAACAGCTACACGCGATATGCGGTCAAGGAGTTTACACGACGCATCAATCATTTTGGTGGATGGTTTCACCTGCTCGGAGTCCCCTTGAGACTGCTTCCGATGCTCGATGTCAGCGAAAAGCTGAACATCTATGAACCCCGCGGAATCCCCGAGGTGCCTTCTATATTCGACCTGCTCAAGGATCGAAACGTTGACTATGGTGTTTACACTTATCATGATGGGCCCAATGACGAGCTGATCGCACGCATCGGACGGGATCTTCGCATTTCCGAGAAGAGTTTCTTCCTGCTTTATCTCGATGGCCTTGATGGCTTCCTTCACCAGCACGCCGACAAAGCGGGTGCGGTGGCGGAGCGCCTCAAGTTCTATTCCGATGCGCTTACCTCCGTCTATGAAGTCGCCGAGAGAAATTATGGCACTGTCCGAATGCACGTATTCGGCGACCACGGCATGGCGCCAACCAACGCAGTGATCGACGTGCATACCAGACTCGCTCGACTGAATCTCAAGGTCCCCGACGACTACTTCTGCCTGCTTGACTCGACCATGGCACGCTTCACTTTTTTTAATGATAAAGCCCGCGAACGGATCATGTCGCAAGTGTTCTCTCCCGCCGACGGCGGCCATTGGCTGGAGGATCAGGAGTTGCGCTCCTTGCGCAGTTGGTTCGATGACCGGCGCTACGGCGACGCAATATATTTGATGCCCGAAGGAACGATCATCGTGGGCAATTCCCCGGGCGAAATTGTTTCACGAGGCATGCACGGCTTTCATCCGACCGCCCCGCACTCGGCTTCAGCCTACGTATCATCTGAAGAACCGGGAAACCAACTCGGTCACATCACACAGGTTTTTTCTCTCATGGCCGCATGCATTTGAATACTGCTGAACAATCCTATGAATGCAAAAATTCAATCAATTTCATACGTGGATTCGAGCGGTATCGCTTGCTCTCGTTTGGCAACCTCCGCCGATCTTCATCATGCTCTCTCCTAAGTCGTCCTGAGCCTTTATGAAAACCGAACGTCTAGCAGCGCTGACCCGTCGCATGGTCGAGTGGAAGGGCGGCTATCGGACTTCGCAGGCCCTGATCGATCGGCACCTCCGCCGGCGTCGTTCGCCGGTCGAATACGAAGTAATGGGATTTCGTATGTTGCTCGATCCGCACGAGTGCGTGGATCAAAACCTTTTGTTTTATCCTCAGCTTTACGAGGCCGCCGAGCTGCAGTACGTCCGGCGCCATCTAATGCCCGGTGACACTTTTGTCGATATCGGTTCTCATATCGGACTATACTCACTCTCGGCGTCGGCCGCGGTGGGTCCGACCGGCCGCATCATTGCGGTGGATGCCGATACCGAGACTTTCGGGCGCCTCGAGCGGAACTTGCGGCTCAATAGCGCCGATAACGTTCGCTCCTACAATTACGGCGTGTCTGATGATCGCGTTTCACTCCCGCTTTACCGCTGGTCCGGGATTGGACCCAATGCCGGAGCCAACACCTTGATTCCACGACATGATGCAGGTGACGACTGGACAAGTGCGGGCGAAGTTCAATGCGTCACTTTACTCGATATCTTGAACCTCGCCGAGGTTCGGAGCATCAAAGGCTTAAAACTCGACATCGAACGGGCAGAATATAGGGTTTTGAGTCGCTTCTTCGCCCAAGTGCCTTCATCCCTTCTTCCGTCATTCATTCTGTTTGAAGAGTACGAATCGACTATCGAGCTGGCGGGCGGCAGCGTGGTCAAACTTCTTGAAGACGATGGTCGGTACCGGAGACTCATGCATACAAAGGCGATGAAGCGAGACCATATTTTCGAACGCGTCTTTACCTAGAAATTGCATTACCCGAACAGCCTAGATCAGTGCGGCAGTCGCTATCCTGTAATTGATGAGCCGTAAAACGACTGACAGATCGGGCTGGTGACCAGGTCGTACGAAATCAGATTGACGCGACTTTTAGGGGAGGGTATCAAATTGCTTCGATTGTCCGCCCTTCAACCGTCTGTAGTATCGTTCCTTCGACGAATGCTCTCGATTGTCGTTGCGTTTATCTGTCTCGGGCTTCCGGTTTTTGCTTTCGCGCAACCTCCCGCGGTCATAGGGTCCACCACCGCTAGTCTTGCAAACGGGTGGAGTCTTAGCTTGAACGTTCCGTCGGGAGCAGGTGTCGGCAGCTTTCTAATCGCTGTGCTGTCGATGGACAATGAGGGCAGCAACCGCGCGAACATCACGATGGGACCGACAGGCTGGACTCATTACGGCGAACTGAGTGCAGCCGATCAGGTGGTTACACTTGACGTCTGGTACAAGTTTGTCGCCGCCGGCGACCCCTCGTCATATACTTGGGCGTTCAGCCCTGATCCACAAGATGTAGCTGCTGGGATTGCTGCTTTCTCCGGCATCAACCAAACCTCTCCGATCGACACCTCCATCAGTAACACCGGATCTGCTGGCACGGTGGCGTCAGTGCCGGGAATTGTTACCGCTTACGCAAATGAAGAATTGCTGTTTCTGAGCGCCTTCAACGGCGACGCGAACCTTAGTGGAGTCACCTCGGGATTCGCACAACAATGGAACCTGCTCGCGGGCGAATACGCCAGTGGCGCGGCATTTACGAACCTTCAATCGGCAGCAGGTATATCCGGACCGGTTCAAGGCACAATAGCGCCTGGCTCAGACTGGGCCACAGCCCTAATCGGTCTGGTGCCGGCCGGCGCCAATGCTACACCCACCCCGCTACCCAGCTCGACGCCGACACCTGTTCCCAGCCCGACCGCCACACCCTCGGGTCACGCGTGGTGGGGCCATATGTATATCGTGATGTGGGAAAATGCCGACTTCAATGATCTTATCACCGGAACTTCGCCCACTAACCC
>Ga0206836_10210_pt1 | contig 14079 bp, 10 predicted proteins | sample Alteio_BWOrgCont_28_FD_152871 | JGI IMG/M metagenome (GOLD analysis project Ga0206836, IMG submission 152871) | Enriched cells from forest soil in Barre Woods Harvard Forest LTER site, Petersham, Massachusetts, United States -... | ecosystem: Environmental > Terrestrial > Soil > Temperate forest >...
GCACCGTTGCGGGCAATGGCACGGCAGGTTATTCGGGTAGCGGCACCCCGGCCACCTCGGCCGAATTATACACCCCCGATTGCGTGGCTTTCGATAAGGCCGGCAATTTTTATATAAGCGATGAGCAAAATGATGTTGTGCGGGAGGTTAGCATATCAACAGGTGATATTACTACGGTTGCAGGCACTCCCGGTTCTTCAAGTTATACCGGAAACGGTGGCCAGGCCACTAATGCTACGTTGTACTGGCCCAACGGGCTGGCTGTTGACGACTCGGGCAATATTTATATAGGCGACACAAGAAATTTTGTTATACGAAAAGTAAACGGTGTAACCGGGATTATAAATACTATCGGGGGCAATGGTACTTCAGGATTTAGTGGGGATGGTGGCCCGGCTACCGCGGCAGAAATATCGCAGATACGTTACCTGGCACTTGACGATAGCGGGAACATATACTTTGCCGATGCAAATAATAACCGCATAAGGGAAATAAGAAAATCGACCGGCATAATAACAACCTATGCTGGTAATGGTACGGCCGCTTTTAGCGGCGACGGCGGGCCGGCCACGGCAGCCGAAATAAATGCACCTTATGGCGTAACGCTTGATAAGGCCGGCAATATGTATATAGCCGACCAGGATAACAACCGCATAAGGATGATAAATGTGAGTACCCATATTATTACTACCGTAGCAGGTAATGGCACAGCGGGATATTCGGGTGACGGAGGGGCAGCCACAGCTGCCGAGGTATATAACCCTACCGATGTTTCCATAGGCCCGGGCGGAAACCTGCTTATTGCGGATACCTATAACCAGGTGGTGCGTAAGGTAACAATTTCAACGGGCGATATTTCTACTATTGCAGGTAATGGCACTGCCGGTTACAGCGGAGATGGAGGTGCAGCCACGGCGGCTGAAATGCACTATCCGAATGGTATTACCCTCGATGCTAAAGGTAACCTTTATATACCCGATTGGGGCAATAATGTAATACGTGAAGTAACAAATGCCGACCCACAGGGTATAAATGAGGTAAGCGATAATTCTACTGTGCGTGTATATCCTAACCCATCGAATGGCATTTTCATTCTGCAAGCCGATAGCCAATGGCCATTAGCTAATAGCCGAGTGGAAGTTTATAATGTTTTAGGCGAGAAAGTCTATTCGAATACATTCTCAACTTTCCATTCTCAATTCGTAATTGACATTTCAGGTCAATCATCCGGAATTTATTTCTATCGCATTATTTCTGAAAAGGGAGATGCTATTGCAAGCGGTAAGCTGATAATGGAGAGATAATATTTTAACGGATTCCATTAAAAGGAAAAGGGTAGTGAATTTTGTTTCGCTGCCCTTTTCTTTGTCTCTTAATCTTACACTGATAACTCGCCGTAAGCCGTTAGCCAGCAGTCGGTAGTGAATTGCTAATTACCGATTTGTAATTCTTAATTAGAATGCATACTTTAGTATGAATTTAAGAACCACTATAACATGAAAAAACTACTACTTACCATTTCAGTTTCACTTGTTGCAGTATGTTTTGCGTTTGGGCAGATTAGCCAGGGAGAATATCAATTAGGTGGAACGTATGCTGATCAGGGATATTCAATAATTAAAACAAATGATGGTGGTTATGCAATAGCAGGGGGTTATGGTGACGATTACTCCGACAGTGCATATTTATATGTTATAAAACTCGATTCGAATTTTAATTTTAAATGGAGTAAGACGATAGGAGGTGTAGGAACGGAGTACGGGAATAGTATTATACAAAGTAAGGACAAAGGATATATAGTTGTCGGGTATTCCAGTTCTTACGGGGCCGGGAGTAACGATGAGTATGTGGTTAAACTTGATTCGGCTGGTAATGTGAAATGGACGAGAACTTCAGGAGGAACAGGTGATGATGAAGCTACTTCAGTTGTTCAATCTGCGAACGGAGATTATGTTATCGCGGGTTATACAAATTCATTCGGTGCAGGAGGTTACGATGCGTATGTTACAGAATTGGATACAGCAGGTAATCTGGTGCTTAGCAAAACATATGGTAATGGTTTCGATGAAAAGATTAATTCAATGAGTAAAACAAAAGATAAGGGATATATCCTGGCAGGGTATACAAATTCTTCAGGCGCTGGCGGGCAAGATGTGTATCTGTTAAAATTAGATTCAGTTTTTCATGTTACATGGTCGAGTACCTTAGGTGCCTCTAATAATGAAATAGCAAATTCAGTAATACAAACAAAGAAAGGCGACTTTGCCATAGCAGGAATAAACGACTCTGCTGTTGGCATGGGTGGATATATTCAAGGATATGTTGCTTTAATTGATTCCATTGGTAACTTGAAAAAAGCAGAAGATATCAATAGTGGTATTTATAATTATAAATCTGAAATATTTAACGCAATAGCCCAAACTCTTGATGGCGGATATACAATAACGGGAATGTCATATTCTTTTTCTGTTGGTGGAACAGGTTCGTTGTATACGGTTAAAGTAGATACTGCATTGAATATAATAAAGGGAGTTGCTTTAGGCGGGTGCGAGGCTGAAGGCCAGTCTTTATTGCAAACATCAGATAAAGGCATTTTAGTTGTCGGCCAGAATTGTCCGGTTTACCCGGATTCAGGGAATATCTTCCTTGTGAAATATGACTCTACACTTAATACATGTGGAAGTTTAGCTTACGGAGGGGTAGCAATTGCATCAGGAATATTAACCAGGCCACTAGTGTTTACAGGTAGTGGCGGAACTATAACCAGTACTAATCAGGGCAAGATTTCTTCCGCTGGCGGCAGTTCAAATGTATGCAGCACTCCTACTTCAGTCAATACTATTTCCCCGCCCATAAATAGTGTGCAGGTTTATCCGAATCCGGGCAACGGGGTATTTATCATAGAGCAGAGTGCGGAGAAACAGAGCGGAGTGATTGAAGTTTATAATATTTTAGGCGAGAAAATTCATCAACACTCTTTCTCCGCTCTCCTCACTACGCTTGACCTTTCAGGTCAGCCATCGGGTATTTATTTCTATCGCATTACTTCTGAAAAGGGAGAAGCGATTAACAGCGGTAAGTTAATAATAGAGAAATAAGAAACCCGGTAATTAGGGCTGAACATTAATTCCTAATTCCCGGATTCCTGATTCATAATTGAATTTAATTACCTACCGGAATGGTGTTCACCGCCACCACCGCCGTGCATTCCGCCGCCACCACCGCCGTGCATTCCACCGCCTCCGCTATGCATGGGTGCTCCACCACCGTGCATTGGTGCTCCACCATGTTGTGGGGGTGCCTGTTGTCTTGGTTGCTGATGCATTGCCGGGGCCTGGTGCGATGGAGCCTGCCTTTGTGCCTGTTGCCTGGGTTGCTGTTGCGCTCCGCCGCTGTGTTGAGTGGCTGAATGCGAACCGTTAGCAGGCCTTGCTGTAGTATGGTGTGAAGATGCCAGGGCATGTCCGCCGCTATTATAGCGTTGGCCATGTACTGAACTCATTGCCGATACCCTGGGAGAACCGTGGTTTACTGAAGCGCGCTGGCTACTTATTCTGCTCATGGCGCTTTCATGTGAGTTTTGTGCTGCGGTAGGGTTTGTATGCTGTTCATGCATGGCTGCCTCTTCGTCGTGGTTAGGTTCTGCTACCACTCCACCAACACCGTTAAAGCCTGAGTGGCCTCCCGGGTCATGAAAGCCTCTGTCGGCATACGTATTATGGAACCCGCCGCCTACGTGCCATGCTGCAGAGTTATACATAAAGTGTCCGCCTTCCCAACGGCCGCCATAGAAACCATGCCCGTAGTAACCGAAGCCATAGTTTATGCCACCATAGAAACCGATATGCGGTCCCCAGTAGCCACCATGCCATAAATAGTGGCCGCCATAAAATCCCCAGTAGCCGGGCGTCCATAAAAAGCCTATAGTAGGCGGAGCCAACCATACGCCGGGCACCCAATAGTAGTCTCCGGCATCGGGGTCCCATGCCCAGTAGCCGGGTGTCCAGAAATATCCCTCAACAGGGCAGGGAGGTTGGGCGTAAACAGGTATTGCAGGTGGAGCAATTCCTACACTTACACCTACAGCCACTTGTGCATGGCTTTGTGCCATTATTCCTACAAGGGCCGCTATTATTAAAATTACCGCTGATTTTTTCATGACTTTTTGTTTTTATACGTACTGTTACAATAGCAAAATTACCCCTATAGGGTGAAGATTGCATGAAGGATAGTTAAACAAGGTAAATTAATGGATAAGAATACATTATGAAGGGGTGAAAATCAATGAGTTTTTAATGTGAATCGTTTTTTTTTGCGTTAGCGATTGCAGCGGAAAGCCCGGAATGAAATGAGGACTTACAGCGTAAAGCGCGACCCGAAGGGGAACGCCCAAAGTTTTGTCCTAAACAGTATCTTTAATCCGTAATTAGTAATCTTTAATCAAATAATGCAATTCCCCGCCGACCTTCACTTAGGTAGTTTCAGAGTGAGCGCCCATCTTGTGCTGGAGACACTGGCATTTTTTATAGGGTTCAGGTATTTTTTGTTTTTGCGCCGCAGAACTACCGATACCATAAGTGATAGTAACCGCATAGTTATATTAATAGGAACCACATTCGGGGCATTTTTGTTTTCCCGTTTGCTGGGCGGGCTTGAGCACCCTGAAACATTAATGGCATCGCAACACAAATTGCTGTATATGTTTGCCAACACAACCATAGTGGGTGCATTGCTGGGTGGATTGGTAGGCGCAGAGACCACCAAGTATTTTGTAAAAGAGAAAAACTCATCGGGCGACCTGATTACATATCCCTTAATACTGGCTATGATGATTGGCCGCATAGGTTGCTTTACCAGCGGGGTGTATGAAGAGACATACGGAGTAGAAACTAATTCAGTTTTCGGTATGGATTTAGGCGATGGGCTGCACCGCCACCCGGTTACATTGTACGAAATATTCTTTTTGGGCTGTATGTGGTTGTTATTGCTTGCTATTGAAAAAAAATCGCCATTAAAAAACGGTTACCGCTTTAAAATATTCATGATATCCTATTTGATTTTCCGCCTGCTGCTCGATTTTATTAAGCCCGGCAATAAATACCTGTTCGGGGTTTTGGGTACTATACAGATAAGTTGCATTTTAGGGCTTCTGTATTACAGTAAAACCATTTTAATGTTCATAATAAAACCCTCATCGGTAAAAGCACATGCCTAACACACGCGATTATATTTATTACGACCACACCATTAGTCTTTGTAACGAATGCCACAAGCGCATTGACGCCAAGGTTATTTTCCAGGATAGTAACGTATACCTTACTAAAACCTGTCGTGAACATGGTTTTCAGAAGGTACTTATAGCAACCGATATTGAATTTTATAAGCAGATACGTAACTACAATAAGGCATCGGAATACCCGCTGAAGCCGCACACGGAAACTTTGTATGGCTGCCCTTACGATTGCGGTATTTGTCCCGACCATGAACAGCATTCGTGCTTAACATTGGTAGAAGTAACCGACCGCTGCAACTTAACATGCCCCACCTGTTATGCCAGCTCGTCGCCTACACATGGGCGCCACCGCACACTGGACGAGATTGAAAAAATGTTCGACGCTATTGTGAAGAGCGAAGGCGAACCCGACGTGGTGCAGATAAGCGGGGGAGAGCCTACCATTCACCCTGACTTTTTTAAAATACTTGACATTGCCAAGACCAAGCCCATAAAGCACCTGATGCTTAACACTAATGGGTTCCGCATTGCCGATGATTTGGAGTTTACCGAAAAGCTGGCAACGTATATGCCCGACTTTGAAATTTACCTGCAGTTCGATTCATTTAAGCCCGATGCATTGGTGAAACTGCGTGGTAAAGATTTAACCAAAGTGCGCCAGAAGGCATTGGAGAACCTTAACAAGTTTAACCTGTCGACTACCTTAGTAGTTACGCTACAAAAGGGCCTTAACGACGATGAGATAGGGGAGATAATAGAATTTGCGTTGAAACAAAAATGTGTGCGTGGTGTTACCTTTCAACCTACGTCGATAAGTGGAAGGCTTAAAAATTTTAACCCGGAAACCGACAGGCTTACCAGTACCGAAATACGCACTAAAATAATAGAACAGGCAAAGATTTTCAAGCCAGCTGATTTAGTACCTGTGCCATGTAACCCCGATGCGCTGATAATGGCTTATGCACTGAAAATAGGCGACCAGGTGCAACCACTTACACATTTAATAGACCCGGAGGTGCTGCTCAATTCATCGAGAAACACTATAGTATATGAGCAGGACAAAGACCTGCACAACTATGTAATGAAGATATTCAGCACCGGCATATCGACTGATAAAGTAAGCGAGTCGTTCAATCATTTACTTTGTTGTTTGCCCGAAGTGATGGCCCCCGGCCTGGGTTACGATAACCTGTTCCGTATAATTATTATGAACTTTATGGATGCCTATGACTTTGATGTGCGTGCCATAAAAAAATCGTGTGTGCATATAGTAAACGACGATGGTAGAATTATTCCTTTCGAAACCATGAATATGTTTTATAGGAAAGAGTTTAAAGAAAAGTACCAGGAACTAATAAGTTGAGTTTATAAAGTTTGTAAAGTTCATAAAGTTGAAAGTTCAAATGGTTTATAAGGAATATTCTCATTTCCCGTTATGAAGAAGTTAGGGAAAATAGTGGGCATAAATCTAGCCGTGTTGCTGGGATACTCATTGCTAATAAGGCTTGGGGTTGGTCGCGATGGAATAACCATTATGATGTACTCTGCCTTTTTAATAATATGCCAGGTGATTTTTAATTTACTTAGTGCAGCTAACCAACGGACGAGTGGAAACAAGGATGTGGGCAATTCATATACATTAAGCGCTATTGTGGTTTTAGTAATAGGCTTCGCGGTATGTTTTGGTAATGCAGGAATTTAAATAAACATGAAAGCATTAAATAAAGTTATAGGAATTAACCTGGGCTTACTGCTGGCATATTCCATTGTTATACGAATTATAGCTAAGAGCGGTGATACAGGGGTGCCATACCATCATGCCTCGGGAGATATTCTGGGTATGTCGTTTTTTATTATTCTTATTCATGTAATTGCCCTGTTTTTAACGTCAGTTGTTCTTTACGTAGCCGGAAAAGTACAGTTAGCCAATTCATTTTTGCTTACCACATTTCTTACACTGATGGTAGGTTTTGGAGTGTGCCTGGGAAATTCGTCTATATAGTTGTCAGGCGTTAGTCATCAGTCTCAAGAGAACTATTGAGGCATAAATCTTAGTTCATAGTTACGTTGAAGGACGATTGGCTGTAACGCGGATTGACAATATCGTTGTAAATAGAGCCGAAAGTATAGGTGAACCCAACACTGAAGAAGTAGCTATAAGAGGTGGTAAGTGCCTGCACCTGCAATAATATATCTGCTGTACTGGCACCAGCGCCGGGCAGGAACACCTGGTCGTGAACAAGAGAGCCTGCGGCAAACAGGTTAATGGTAAAGCCCTGGAACACGTTAATGTTAAGCTGTGTAAACGCCGACAGGTTGTTCTTGGTTAAATCGTAAAAATAGTGCGAGCCTGTTACGGAAAAATATAAGGAGCCCCAGGGTTTTTTATAAGTAGCCGAGGCAGTGAGCGATTCCCCGAAGTAGAGGGAATTAATATTACCAAAGATTGTAGTGTCTATACATTGCGTATTTATACCGTAAATAGAGTAGAGTAGGCGTATCTGCCTGTGCGTGGCCTCGCTATAAGGGAATAAAGAATATTCAATACCGGGGCCCACATTCTCTTGCAGTTTTATGTTGGAGTAGGTTGAGGAGTTGACTGATGTATTGAGGCCTGCGGAGAAATGATTGGAAATACTGCGCACAACCAATGCGGAAGCCGATTCGCTTTTTGTAGACGTGGCTATGGTGCTGTCGCCGACAATAAAGGAGTTTTCATTCAGCGAATAGCTCAGGTTCAGTTTCACTTTCCAGTCGGCTGTTACTTTGGTGGCTGAAAAACCGGCTGAGTAGTTTGAATTGGTAACAAGCTCTTGCCCGCTAGCAAAACCGTTGGCGTTTACGGCAAACACCCACGATTTCCATGGGTCGTTTACTTGTGTGGCTGCCGGTTTGCTGTTGGTGTCGGTGGGCATGCTTATTAATAACCTATCGGCATAAGGAGTGCGTGCGACATAGCGCATAAGCCCCAATTTAATGTATTGGGTTACTTTTTTACGCAGGCCGTCATCAGTTTCATACGACTGTGCCGAAAACTTAAGTGTGTCTTTCTGCCCTGCAAACTCTTTCTGCCCAATAAATACAAGTGTATACGATGTTCCCCCGCTGCCCGTTGAAAGTGATGAACCCACAATATCGAGCTGGGCAAGGTTGCGGTCGCGCACATAGTTCACAAAGTTTATTTCCTGGCGCAGGTAGTCAAGGTCGCAAAAGCCGCAATCGACATAAATATGCAGTGCCTTGCTTGATTGGTTGGTGTCGGTGTTCTGGGCGTAGCCATGTAAAAACATGGATGCAAGGAGAATTGTGAAAACAAGATTGCTCTTCATGGAGGAGAAGTTTTTTATATAATGCAAGATGGCGAAAAAAGATACAAAGCGGTGATATTCACTATTTTATTTAACGGAAATTAACATTAGTTGGCATGTGTTATTTACAATATGGTGAACGATGCCTGCCACAAAAGCTATTTGCCGTAAGACGCAAAGGGTGGCGTATATGTTACAAGGAGAGAGAAATAAGTACGAGCAGGAGAGTATTCTCTTAAATGGAAACCGGGATAATTATATATTAATTGTCCAAAGCAGTTTACCGGTTTTCATATCAATGCAAGCCATTTGTATCTGGCCTATAAATACCAGGTTGCCGTTGGTAATGGTAAACCACTGGTATCCAAAATTTGGGTCGCCCTTAGAGAATACTGTTTCAAATGCGCCTTTTTTACTGGCCTTGTCGGGGTCGAAGCAAAAGTTGTTGAGTGTACATTTCCATTCTTCGGTAAATGTTGTGTCGGCCCCCATTTTTATTTTTGATATTATAGCGTGTGCCGTATCGGAAACATCGGATGAATAAAATACCAGGAAAGTATTGGGCTCATCGGTCAGCAAACGTTTGTCAAATGCAGTTTCAGGATACTTAAAATAGCGCAGGTCCGCATCGAGCCTGTATTGCCTCTGTTCATTAGCAAATTCAGTATTCATTTCATCGGTGGTCATGGCGCTTTTCCTGGCATCGACATGCCTGATGTCGCTGTTAAATGCAGCAATAGAATCCTGCAGGTTTTTTATTTCAATCCTCATCTTAGCGTCCTTTTCCTTTTTTATAGCGCCGGCCCTTGCCGCATCATTATCTAGTATAAGTTTTCCCGAAAGGAATGAAAGGCCTCCTTTAGCCGCAATACCGGCATACTCTATAACATTCCTGTTTTCATTTGACAAGTATATGGTCTTTCCATTGCTCATAGGCGCGCTGTTTTCCAAATAGGTTTTGGAAAAGAGGCTCATAACTGAAATTTTATCACTTGTCCTTTGCACAGAATCGTTAGCCGGGTTGTAGTAATAGGTATAGCCTTGCATATCCGACAACATAATTTTACCTTGTGCCCAGTCGAAACTGAAACAGCGTGGCAAATCGTACCATTTAGGTTTGGCAAAGCTTAACGCTTTCAGTTGAGCATTATCGCAAAGCTTTTGTTGGTTAGCAATAACATCGAGAGTTTTAGGGTCGCGGCAATGCAGCCCCAAGTCTTTGTTAAGGCTATAGAGCCATACTTTATCGCCCGTTATGCCTAGCAAAATACATTCTCCGTCATCACCGCCTTCCTTCAGATTTACTCTTGCTGACAACTTGCCGGTAGATACATCATATGATGAGATGCGGTAATCGTTATAGCCGCTTATTTTTGTTATTCCCTGCCCGGAAGATTTCGAAGTGGCCTGGAAAATTTTCTCACGACAAATAATAAATGCACCTTCTTTACCTTGGTAAAGCAGGGTGGCATCTATATCATCGGCACGGTCGTTTATTACGTCTTTATGAAAGCAAGATGTAAGTGTTAATGTTAGTAACAGTATAAACAGGTAAAGTTTCTTCATAACAGGTTGGATGAATTATGAGTGGTGAATGTATGAAAGATTTCTTCAAAAGACATTGTGATAATATACAGTTAACCATGTTGCTTTAATTATTTAATATTCATATTTCCAGGCATTTCCAGCTATGAATAACCTTTCAATATTGGGCTTAAAGACTTTTTTAGGTATTTAACCCTAGGTGTTTATACCTATTTTTTTCTTATAAAATTAGGTGTTTACACTCTTGTTTACCCCCTACCTGATGGTGTAACATTGTCGTGAAATGTTTAGCGTGCTGCCTAGGAACCATGCTATTCAAATCAGAAATGCTTTAAGTAATAACCTCTAAATCCTAATTTCATGAAACTGAAAACGCCGTTAATTGCAGCCTTGCTCGTTCTGGGAGGACGAGCCTGCATGGCGCAGGCCATTTCGCCTGACGTTATTGCCTCCTCGGGAAGTTGTTTTGTTTCACCTGAAGTGTCGCTAAGCTGGACATTGGGCGAACCACTTTCCGAAACCTATGCCTCATCAACCAATTATTTAACCCAGGGTTTCCAGCAGCCCACATCTGTTGTTATCACCAGTGTCGACAACATTAACCAGCAGGGCAATGTAAGCGCTTACCCCAATCCTTTTACCAGTTCTTTTTATGTAAAGAACAATGATGAAGGGAAAAGCCTTGAAGTTGAACTGACTGACATGGATGGTAAAACAATCTTTAAAAAGAGTATGACCGCACAAGAGCAGGAATTCGATTTAAGCCCTTATGCAAATGGTATTTACTTTTTAAAGGTTTACAATGTAAACAACCAGCTTATTCAAACCCTTAAAGTTGACAAAATCAAGTAATCACAACTATTTAACTTATTAAAACAATGAAAAAATTAACACTATTAGTTGCAACACTGCTGACACTAGGTTTGTCGCCGGCAGCATTTGCACAAACAACTACGGCAGGTGCGCCGCAGGCCATAAAATACCAGGCCGTGGCCAGAAACTCTAATGGAGATGCTATAGCTAATCAACCCGTTTCTTTCCGTATTAGTATTGTAGAAGGAAGCGCAAATGGAACAACAGTATATGAAGAAACCCAGACATCTTCAACCAACCAATTTGGACTTGCCAACCTGAACATTGGTAATGGTACAGTTGTAACAGGTACCTTTAATGGTATTGACTGGAGCAAGGGCGATTACTTTGTAAAGGTTGAGTTTGATCCCAAAGGAGGGAACAATTATGCAGTTATGGGTACTTCTCAGTTAACGTCGGTACCTTACTCATTATACGCACAGCATTCAGCTGTTTCAGACAGTGTCAGAGAATTCCCGATTAAGGCAGCCTTGCTGGGAACAAACCTGCAGGCCCCATTCGATTCACCGAAAACCGGCATGCTGGTTTATAATACTGATTCGGCCGGAACAGGTAATTACGCTGTTATTCCAGGATATTATTATAATGCCGGAACAGCAGCTACCCCTAATTGGGTTCTTTTAGAATCGTCAGATCCTTTAAAACCCAACCGTGGTTATCATGATGCGTGCCCAGGGTCACAGAATGAATTTGGTGTCTGCTCCGCTAATGCTACCGGTACCGGTGGGTACAATACGGCCTATGGTGATGCTGCATTTCATAGCTTTACCACTGGTTCAGATAATTCAGCTTATGGTTATGAAGCGCTTTACACTAATAATACAGGCGGGTACAATACCAGTGTAGGTTATGAATCAATGTATACCAACACTTCGGGAGGCTCTAACACTGCTATAGGTGAAAGTTCCTTATATACAAATGGTACCGGATCAAGTAATACAGCGGTTGGCGGAAATGCTTTATATACAAACGGAAGCGGAAGCAGTAGTACGGCGGTAGGTTTTGATGCGTTATATAAGAATACAGCTGATGCAAGCACCGCGGTAGGTGATAGCGCATTATATAAAAATAGCACTGGTCTACATAACACAGCCATGGGGTACCAGGCATTAAGCCTTAATACTACAGCAAGTGAAGGAACAGCGGTAGGATATAATGCACTGGCGGCAAATACGGCAGATGGTAATACCGCAGTGGGCGATAGCGCACTAGCGGCTAACACCAGCGGAGGGTTCAATACCTCTGTTGGTGTGGTAGCGTTATATTTGAATACTACGGGAAGCAATAACGTGGCAGTTGGTGCAGGCGCCCTGGCTACCGGAACTACAAATAATTGCACCGCTATAGGTGAACTTGCATTGGATGATGAAAGCGGAGGTATTGATAATACCGCGGTGGGTTATACAGCTCTGGGGTATTATTTAAAAGGAGATGCTAATACCGCTAGCGGAGCATTTGCCCTGGGCGGAGAGGTCTGGAATTCCAATGCCGAAGGAAGCTTTAATACAGCTGATGGAGACAGTGCATTATTTAATAATACTTCAGGGTTAAATAACACGGCCATGGGTTATGCTTCGTTACTTGCCAATGCATCAGCAAGCAGCAACACGTCTGTAGGTACCAATTCATTGTATAAGAATACCGGAAGCTGGAATACAGCGTTGGGCGACAGTGCAGGGTACTATAATACAACCGGTACAGATAATACGTATGTGGGGTATAAAGCGGGGGATAACGCTTCGCTTACTACCATTAGCAATACAACATGCGTGGGTTACAATTCCGGTGCATCGGCAACAACTATCGGAAGCAATAGTATTTACCTGGGCAATGCTTCAATAGCACACTTGTATTGCGAAGTAACTTCAATCAGTGCTTATAGCGACCGCAGGATAAAGGATAATATAAAGGCAAATGTTCCTGGTTTGGCCTTCATTACCAAATTGCGCCCTGTAACCTATAACTTGAATATTCATAAACAGAATGCAATAACCGGGGCGAAGGATGAAGACTACGCCGGTAAATATGAGATGGAGAAAATAACGCAAAGCGGTTTTATAGCACAGGAAGTTGATTCTGCTGCTCAGGCATGTGGTTACGATTTCAATGGCATAAACAGGCCCAGCAGCCCGAATGGTTTATATAGCCTGGGCTATACTGATTTTGTGGTGCCACTGGTTAAGGCTGTTCAGGAACAACAACAAATGATTGATAGCCTGAAAACCATAATCGCTACTCAAACGGCTAAAGCAAGTGCCGATGATAAAGTAATGAAAAGCCAGGACGAGCGGTTGATTAGTGATGAAAAGGAGGTAGCAGAATTGAAGAAATTAATCGAATCATCAGGCACTACGGCAAGTATAAAGCAGTAGATATGTGGATGAAAGTAATAGCATCATAAATATCTTATGAAAACAATAAAAATCATGAATAATAAATTGACTTTACTGACATTAATCCTGGTGACATTAGGTTTGTCGTCACCGGGTTTTGCACAGCAAGTTCAATCTTCATCTTCCGGTGCCCTGCAGGCCATGAAATACCAGGCAGTTGCACGTAACTCCAATGGCGATGCCATAGCCAGCCAGCCTGTTTCTTTCCGTATAAGTATAGTAGAAGGAAGCGCCAACGGAACAACGGTATATGAAGAAACCCAGACATCTACTACCAACCAGTTTGGTTTAGCCAACCTGAATATTGGTATTGGTAATGTGGTAACGGGAAACTTTAATACCATTGACTGGAGCAAGGGAGAGTACTTTCTAAAGATTGAGTTCGACCCCAAAGGTGGAGACAGTTACTCCTATATGGGTACTTCTCAGTTAATGTCAGTTCCTTACTCTTTATATGCTGAGCATTCAGCTGTTTCAGACAGTGTCAGAGAATTCCCGATTAAGGCAGCCTTATTGGGAACAAACCTGCAGGCTCCATTTGATTCACCGCAAACCGGTACGCTGGTTTATAACACTGATTCAGCCGGAACAGGCAATTATGCTGTTATTCCAGGGTATTATTATAATGCCGGAACAGCAGCTACCCCTAATTGGGTTCTTTTAGAATCCTCAGATCCTTTAAACCCCAACCGTGGTTACCATGATGCATGTACCGGTACAAATGAAT
>Ga0206836_10122_pt2 | contig 14020 bp, 11 predicted proteins | sample Alteio_BWOrgCont_28_FD_152871 | JGI IMG/M metagenome (GOLD analysis project Ga0206836, IMG submission 152871) | Enriched cells from forest soil in Barre Woods Harvard Forest LTER site, Petersham, Massachusetts, United States -... | ecosystem: Environmental > Terrestrial > Soil > Temperate forest >...
GCGGACGGAGCCGAATAGAAAATTGTGGCCGGGCTGTGAATCGATCAGAACGTTGAGGGTAGAGTTCCGTGAATGTGACGTACGGGACGCCAGCTTCGTGGCGTTTACGAGGCGTCATGACGTGGTACACGGGTCCAACCGGAACGAGGCCATCGAAGGGGGCATCGGCGGCGCTCGCAGGCCAGTTGCCGGTCAACTTCAATTGGACGACCTCGGCGGTGCCGCCCGCCGCACCGCTTTGCCCGTCCCACAAGGCGATCAGAATCTGGCAATGACGCGCCACGAATTCGCCGACGGCCAAATACTGGCGCTGGCGCCGATTGATGTCACGGACGTTTTCCCCGGTAACGCCCGGCGTCAGCGGCAACTCGAGAGTATGACTCGCCGCCGCGAGCAGGCGGGCGAACTCCGCGCGCGATTCGGCGCTCTCGAAATCGCGTTCGTAAAGGGTCCGCGGCATCGGCATCGGCACCATCAGACGCGCTCCAATCGACGGTTCCAAAGCTACTTCGGCAACCAAACGGTCTCCACCCTCGGCTAACGGCGACAATAGGAGCAGCGGGGTGTTCGGATATGCGGTTCGCAGATCGACGAGAATCGTGCGCACACACGAAGCGAGTTCGGCGTGCGCGGAGGGACGAAGGTCACGATGGCCGGTCACCCCGATTACGAGCGGCAGGCGCGCATCGGTTGAGTGATTGCCAATTGCCGGGCTGATCACCGGCGTCGCCGACGATACTGGGAGATTGTCATCAGCATGCGGTAAAGCAGCGGGCCGGACCGGGATGCGATCGCTGCGGGAAACACTCGATGGTTCGTCCATGATGGGCTGGCACGTTGCGACGGCGAACTAAAGGAAACGTTCTCCGGCGGCAAAGGCCAGTCCTAGACACTAGAGAGAGTCGCGCTCCGTGCCAAGGCCGAAATGCCTACTTTCCTAATCGTCTTGGCATCGAAAGCTGCAATTCCACCACGACACGCACAGGGATGGCCTAAGACCTTTCATAGTGACAGAATTCGCGCTTCATGGCGCACGACGTTTTCATCAGTTACTCGACCAAAGACAAGCCGGTGGCAGACGCGGTTTGCGCCAAGCTGGAGGCAAACGGGCTGCGGTGCTGGATTGCCCCGCGCGACATCCTGCCCGGTATGGATTGGGGCGGCTCGATCATCGAGGCGATCGAATCGGCGAGCGTGATGGTACTGGTGCTGTCGGCCAGTGCCGACGCTTCGCCGCAGATCCTGCGCGAAGTGGATCGTGCTGTTAATAAGTCGCTGCGCATCGTTCCGCTACGGATCGAGGACATCAAGCCGGGAAAAAACCTTGAGTACTTTCTCGGTACGCCGCACTGGCTGGACGCGATAACGCCGCCGCTCGAAGCCCATCTGCAGTACCTCGTGCAGACCATCAAATTGCTGATCGAGCATGAGCATCCGGGCAGCGAGACGCCACCACCGGCGCCTGCCCCACCGATTCCGGCGACACCGCCGCAAGCGCCGCCCAATCCAACCTTGAGCGTGTCCGGACCGATGATGGTTTTGCGAGCACCGTGGCGGATGATCATCGGCGGTATCGTCGGCGCTTTCCTATTGCTGTTAGCGATCGTCTGGTGGTCGCACCGCGGAGCTGCGGTGCCGTCGAAATTCACGGGGCGATGGGCGACGACTGGTTTTGCCGGCCCCGACCGAGTGCAATTTCTTTTGCAAATCGCTGCGAACGGGACCTATCGCTACGAAGTCGCCTATCATGAAGCCGGGCAGGTGAGGGTCCAGGATGGAGCCGCGTACCTCATCACCGCCGACGGTACTGAACGACAGGTCGGCGCCGTAACGCCCGGGAGTACCCCACCGACGCCGGTCAATTTGGTCACCGCGGTTCCTGCAGGCGCATGGTCTCTCATAGGACGATTCTCCGGCGTGACGCCACAACTCCCGGAAACCAATCCATTCAGATTAGTCCAGTCGGCGCAAGCTGCAGGATCGGGCAAAGAGCGCCCGCCCATTTGGGAATGGGTTCCTGCCTTCGGCCAGGTGGTGTGGCACGTGAGGTTCGAATTCGACCCGGGTGGCGGCTGCATCTTCAGTGCAAGCGCGACCGACCTGGGCGGCTTCACGGCGAGCGACGGGAAATGGACGGCGAGCTCGGATGTGTTGAATACGCGAAGCCAGGGAAACTATTCGTTTGTCGGTGAGAATTCACTCGTGATGACCGGGACGATTCGCGGAGCGCTGACCACGACGCTAAATGGACAGACTCTGTGGGAGCGATCAACCGCAAAGGCGGAGGCCTCACAAACAGCGCCGGTGAACATCCCGGTGGTCGCGATATCCCCCGTAGCGCCAGCGCCGACCGCTTCGCCCACGCCCGCTATTGCGGCGGCATCTCCGACGCCGTCACCGCAACCGACGGTGCGACCTATCGACCGCAGATTCATCGTGACGCACGACTCGCCGGTGTATGCGGGACCCGACGCTACGACGGCGATCGTCGCGGAGGTCCACAAGCGCAAGCGGGTGCATATCACCGGGATCACAGGCGATTGGCTACGAGTGGAGACGAGCAACGGGACGGTTGGCTTCATTCCGGATGCCGCGCTCGAGTAGCGGCCACACCAGCAGTATCCAGATAAGCGATCGGGAAGTTAACGAAGACCGCTCTGCGAAGCGTCGCGGGTCTTCTATCCGGGCGCTACGGATGATCTTCTCGAATCGTCAGGACGGGACAGGTTGCCTTGCGCACGACAGCCTCGGCGGCGCTGCCGAGAAACATGCGAGCGAGTCCCCTGCGCCCGTGGGTCGCCATCACTATAAGATCTGATCGGTGCTTTTTCTGAGCGTTCAGGATGCATTCGATCACGTCCCCGACGTACACGTGCAACTCGTGCTTCAAGCCGACGAGCTTTTGCTTGGCGATATCGGCTAATTTCGCACGCGCGTCCTTTTCCTGATCCTCATACATAGCGGCAACTGGCGGAATATCCCCAGGTAAAACGACAAGCGGCAGCACGTGAAGCAGGATGAGGTTGCTGTCGAAATGACGGGCGAGCTCGATTGCCCGATCGAGTGCGTACGCAGAGTTTTCGTCGAAATCGATCGGACAAAAAATCGTCTTGTATGGGAAAGCCATGGTCAGGGCGACCTCCCTGGTTGCGCTGACAACAGATTATACGCGTCTGCATTAATTGGAAGCGATGGAGCGGAGCTTCGTCAGAGGATCGCGATAACGCATGATCTCCGCGGGCCAACTTGAGGGTTATCACGGCGTTGGCGCAGCGGTTGACGGTCGAGCACCGCGCGGTGTTCAATCGCTAAATGGACTGTTGTGGGGTTGCGGGAATCGGAAACTCGAACGATTGAGGGCCGCGGCTGCGAGAATTGCGGCCAGATAATTAGGCAGAAGAGGGTATTCGCAATGCAGTTAGGATATTTCACGGAGCGCCCATATCGATGGCTTCCCGAAGAGGAAATCCTCAAGAACGGAGCATTCTTTGCCGTCTCGAATAAGCTCTATGATCGTGAGAAGGCAGCCGACGACTATCACTACTATCTCGACGAAAACTGCTACGCGGAGGACCTGGGTTTCGATGTCGTCGCGCTGAACGAACATCACGGTAATCCCATTTGCATGGGATCAGTAATGAACATTGAGGCGGCGGTTCTAGCCTATCGCACCAAGCGCGTGCGCCTGGTGCTCATCGGTAATCCTTTGCCAGTGATCAAACATCCACTGCGGATGGCCGAGGAACTGGCTGAGATCGATTTGATCTCGCGCGGCCGGCTGGTCACGGGCTGGGTGCGCGCGGCCGGCAGCGAACAGTTCTTCAACAACGCTAACCCCGCCTATAATCGCGAGATGTTCAACGAGGCTCACGACTTCATCGTGCAGGCGTGGACGCGGCCCGGGCCATGGCGGTACGAGGGAAAACATTTTCACTATCGCCACGTCAACCCGTGGGCGCTGCCATACCAGAAGCCACATCCACCGATGTGGATTCCCGGGACGCTCAGCCCAGAAACTGTACAATGGTGCGCCGAGCATCGTTATCCGTACATTGGGCTAGGCACTCCCTTAGGACCAACGTGCGACTTATGGGACTTCTACGCCGATGAAGCGGCGAAACATGGCTACCAGGCGGGTCCGGAAAATTTCGGCTACATGATTGCGACAGTGCTCGCGGAAACCGAGGAGAAAGCCCAGACGCTCGCGGAAGGATTTGTTTATGGCGGCGGCCAAAACGCATTCTCGGCGCCCGAATTCACAATGCCTCCCGGTTACAACTCCAAGGCCGCAATTCGGATACTTGCCAAACAGCAGACGAGTGCATGGCTCGGCATCAGCGGCGAAAAAGTGAGGGAGCAGATGCATGGCAGCGATGCAGGTGCGATCGATTTCACCGAAGTTCGCCGCAAGCTGCACGCCGCATTGCTGCGCGGCCAACAGAATATGCAAGTTCTCGCCGGCACGCCGCAGACCATCATTCCCAAGATTAAGACCATAATGAGCGTGTTGCGCACAGGCATCTTCATTATCCTGAGTATTCAAGGTCCGGTTGGCGACGACGATCGCCGCACCAGCATGCGATTATTTGCGCAGGAGGTAATACCCGAGCTCAAGGCCTATGCTAAGGAGATCGACCTGCGCGATCCTTTTGAGCGCTCACCCGGCTCGGTGAAGCTCGCAGCGGGAGCAAAGCGTGCGGCCGTGGTAGATCGTGGCCCACTCGCCGCTCTCGGATTCAAATAGAGCGCTTCCGCAGTAAATTGCGAGCCAATAAAACTACTTGCCAAGAATTGATTGAACAGGAAATGTCTAGCGGTTTGAGAGGCGTTTCCGGAGACCGTCATATGACGGCAATAACCAGGTCACGGAGGATCCAATGAAACTCTACTACTCACCAGCGGCGTGTTCACTGTCACCCCACATCGTTGCAACCGAAGCAGGAATTCCGATCGAGCTCGAAAAGGTTGATCTCGCCAGCCATAAGACGGAAGGCGGTCAAGACTACATGGCGATTAATCCCAAGGGCTACGTGCCTGCGCTGCGTCTGGATGATGGCAGCGTTCTCACGGAAGGTCCTGCTATAGTGCAGTATCTCGCGGATCAGAAGCCTGCGAGCGGACTGGCACCAGGCGCAGGCACAATAGATCGGTATCGCTTGCAGGAATGGCTCACATTCATAGGCACCGAGCTGCATAAGAACTTCGGAACACTGTTTAACAAAGCAGCGGGCGATGACGCCAAGCAGTTGGCTAAGGGCAACATCGCAAAGCGGCTCGGCTATGTGAACGATCAGCTCGCAAGTCGCCAATTTCTGCTTGGGGGCAATTTCACGGTGGCAGATGCTTACGCATTCACGATTGTAAACTGGACCAATTTCGTCGGTATTGACCTCAAGCCGTACCCCAACATCGTGGCTTACATGGCCCGGGTTGGAGCACGCCCGAAAGTGCAGGAAACACTGAAGGCCGAGGGTCTGTTAAAGTAATTAACTTCGGGGGGCTCGCTACTATCAATCACTTTTAAGGGCAGATTAAGGCCGATGACGACGCCCGTTAAAGCGTCGTCATCGGCGATTCAATCGAGAAATGTTCACGGTTCATACCGTGAACATTTTTTTGACCTTTTTACTCGCATCACCCTGTTAGGAAACAGTTAATCGAGAATCTCTATGACGCTGCGCGCGAAGACATCCTCTGACGTTGATTCGAATGCGTTCAAATAGAGTCTGGATCGAGTGCTGACAATAATCTGTTTGCAAATTTGAGCCCTATAATGAGGTCTTTCGCATTAGTGATTATTTACGGGAATCCCCGGCCCACAGCGGACGACTAAGTTCAAGTATTTGCATCGACAAATTAACTGTAGTCCACAATAGTCATTCACCAAGTTAAATCTCAGTTAGATACTGAGAGCGACTACTTGGAACTTTAGCTGACCAGCCGAGTTCCGGAGAGAGTGGTGCTTCATGACTGCGAAGGCCTCTTTCGAGCACACTTATCAATCGAGGGCATGCTCACCTCGCCACGTCAGCTTGCCCATCTCTCGTGCAACTGCTTCGCTGACGCACAGCGGAACCGTGTGTGTAGAAAGTAAAATTTCCAGAACATTATGCAGTGTACGACGTGACCGTTCATTTATCTTTTCTGGGGCTAGTGCCAGAAACGCGATGATGCCTATGAGATCCAGCCGGATGAAATCATAAAGCGTGCTTGTATTATCCCATCCAGATGGATGGGAACGGCCTTTGCTTTGTAGTATCCGCCAACGAAACTGAGAGTTAGTTCGGATGTCGCGAACGAGGTATCGAAGACAGAAAAATCCTTTGAAGAAAAAGTACGATTTAAGCGATCCACAGCAAGGCAGCAAAGCCGAACGAAACTATTAGTGAAGTGGATCGTTGGTAGGGTTACCGTCGTTGGCAACATCAAGATCCGGAACAGAGATTGGCAGCATTGAAAGGTGCACAGTGGCAACGTCGAAATGGAAAAATCGTGGCTACCTCCTATCGGTGTTGATAATGCTTCTTGTTGGATGTGGCTCCGCTAGTGAACCAGAAAGTGCTGCCGCAGTGAATAACGGTCCCTCTGCAGCGATAGCGAGTAACGCCACGCAGACAGCGCAAGTATGTCAGACCGAGGGACCGCTGAAGGAACTACGCGAAGCCCGCATGAGTAGCGGTGGTTCTTATGATTATCCACTTGGGGCGGGTGATGTTGTACATCTTAGCGCGGCTGAATTGCCCGAGTTGAACAACGTGACGGTGCGTGTTGATGGACACGGTGAGATTGACTTGCCGTTGATCGGTGATTTGGCGGTTGCGGGAATGTCGGAGGACGAAGTCCGACAGCTTATAGACACCAACGCCCGTAAGTATCAGAAGGAACCGCGAATTCATTTATTCATTCAGCATTTCGCCGGCCGGAATGTGTCCGTCATGGGAATGGTAGCGCAACCTGGATCTTACGCCCTTACCAGTTCCAATGAGTCACTCCTGAGCATTCTTGGGCGCGCGGGTGGCATTAAAGGCGTTGGGAGTGAAGATGCGGCCGACATGCTGGTCTTATTTCCTGCTCGCTCCGGAAGTAGTAGCCCATCGAGTGGCGCGCCCGGTGATGTTGATTCGACGATACCGGCTCAATGCGTGGAAGCCAATAATGCGGCGGCAGAGGGTGCGCCGCACGGATGTACAGTGGCGGCAATGCTCAACCATACGAATGGGAGCGGAACTAGTCTACGTGGACCAGGCGCGAGCGTCGAGCCGATTATATTCGACTTGAGTAAGCCGACGATGGCGAACTGTCTGGATACACCCGCGCGGCCTGGCGACGTAGTTGTCGTTCCCGCCGCTGGACAAGTCGGAGTATACGGGTGGGTCGCGAAACCGGGGTCGTTCAATATCACTCCTGGGATGACTGTGTTGGGAGCAATAACCGCAGCCGGAGGCGCTATGTTCAGTTCCAAAGCCGAGGTGAAGCGCACCGTCAACGGCTCGCGGGTATCGATACCGATAGATCTCAAGAAAGTGGAGAGCGGTGAACAACAGGACGTATCGATTCTCGCCGGGGATGTCATTTTGGTTCGATCCTCGGCGACGGGAGCCGTCCCTTACGCGGTCTACACGCTATTCACGAAATTTGGGACGGGTTTGTACATGGCACCGGCGGCATTCTGATGAAGCAATTATCACCATACATTATCGAGCGGACGGTGGACGAGCTGTCGCCGCATCGCCCATTTTCCAACCGTTCCAGTACAGACGAGATGACGGGTATTGGACTGGCAGAGTGCTGGAAAGTAGTAAGCGCTCATCGACGCCTCATCGGTGGAATAGTCGCCGCGGCCTTAGCGCTAACATTAGTGGTAGTATTTAGCATAACGCCGCGCTACGTAGCATCCGCGACTCTGCTGATCGAACCTGAACCGCCGCGTCTGATGGACGTTTCAAGCATGTTGCAGATGATGCAAAACGATCGTCCGGACACCGACGACTATACTAAGACGCAATACTCCCTGTTGCGCGACGATCAACTTGTAGCGGAAGTGATCCATGAACTTAACCTTGAGTCGAATTCCCATTTTGCGCAGCATCCGGGACCGATCAAGCGCCTCATTAGTCTGCTGCTTCCCCAAGGATCGACCCAACTGAAAGCTCGGGATAGGTTCGGAGTAAGCACGTCAGCGATAAATAATTATCTTTCGCATCTTGAAATCGCGCCGGAAAACGGAACGCGATTGGTCAAAGTCAGTTTTGACAGTCCTGATTCCGTACTCGCTGCGCAAATCGTGAATACTCACGTGTCGGACTTTTTAACAACGAGTCAGCAAATCCGAGCCCAGGCCGGCAGTGCAGCACGCGCCTTTCTTGAAAAGGAACTCGTCAGGATTAAGGCACAAGTCGAAAAATCCGAAGCCGTGCTGAATGACTACCGCGATCGAACGGGAATTTTGGCATTCGGCGAGAAGGATCAGGAAAGCAACGAAGTGGCTCGAGTTCGGATGGAAGAACTGGATAAAGCATTAACCGCCGCGCAGGACGAAAGGATCAAGGCAGAGGCGGAAATGCAACTGGTTAAGTCAGGAGCCTACGATTCATTGCCCGCAGTAGTTAGCAACCAGATGATCCAGAACTCGCGGCCAGAGGTCGATCGGTTGCAGGCTGAGTACGCTGAAATGGCCGCAAAGTACAATGAAGCCTATCCGCCGCTCCGTGAGGTGAAAGCGAAACTGGACGAGGCACAGGGGAGATTCAATAAGGAACTCGCGGCGATCGCGCATGCCACTGAGCGGAAATATGAAGCTGCCCAGCAAAGCGAGAAAGATCTTGAGGCCAAAGTCGAAGATGAGCGCCGCCGAGATTTCGCACGCAATGACGCCTCCCTTCAAGATGCGGTCCTGGCACGCGAAGTGGACGCAAACCGAGAAATTTATGAAGCGGTGCTTAAGCGGATGAACGAGATCAGCGTCAACGGTTCCGCGCCTGTTTCCAATATTGATCTTGTCGAACAGGCAGTACCGCCTCCCTTGCCATCTCTGCCCCAAAAGATGAAGGCTTTGCTAATAGTCGGTATTGGGTCGACGCTATTTGGAGTCGCGTTGGCCTTCCTCTTCGAACAGTTCGATGATCGAATCAAGAGTGCGGAAGAGCTTCAGACATACTTACGCCTGCCGGAGCTCGCCATACTACCCGACTTCGCAAAAGTGAACGGAAGATTGGCTCATCCTCTGTCTGATGGGGGCCTCGCGCTCCTGTGCCACACTGGTCCGGAAGGCGAGTTCACGGATGAGCGCCATAGACGCAACGCATTAGACACATTGGAAGCATACAAACCACTCCGAAATGCCCTCCTCTATTCACGAGCCGGAGGAGCGCCGAAAACGATTCTGTTCGTAAGTGCCGTGCCTCTTGAAGGCAAAACGATGACGGCGTCCGGAACCGCGTTGGCGTTCGCGCAGACCGGTGCGCGAACCTTGCTTATTGACGCTGATTTGCGCCGCCCCCGATGTCATCAAGTGTTTAACGCCCGTCCGGGGCCTGGACTTAGCGAGATGCTCGTTGGGAGAGTCGAGCCGTGGCAAGCATTGCGGCGGCTGGATGACTGGTCGGATCACGATTATCAGGGATTGTTCTTCGTTGGTGCCGGTAGGCCGGTACCCAATCCAGGAGAACTGTTAACCTCGATGCGGATGTTCGAGACCGTTCAACAACTTAGCGAAGATTTCGATTTTACGATTATCGATGCAGCTCCCTATGCGTCAGCCAGCGATAGTTTGGGCTTGGCTACTATGGTGGAAGGGGTGGTTGTCGTGGCGGCCGTGGATACGCCCAAGCAGACGATTCGGGATGTGTGCCAACGGCTATCAGATGCAGGGGCGAAGGTACTTGGGGTGGTACTCAATCGAGTAAATCCGCGAGACACAGCCTTCATCAATCTGGGCCATCGCTATGGTTACGGTCATTACGGTTCAGCCGTAAACGACCAACTGTACATCAGTACAGCCGCGGAGGATTGACTGAATCTTGGAGATCGAGCGATGAGTGAACCGAGCAACAACATCCTGGGTGAAGTCGCTCCGTGGCAATATAACGAATTACCACGAGAGCGATTGGGAGGCTCTGCTCCAGCGCTCAAAGTACCGTCGCGTGACATCGGTGGTTCGTCGTCAATGCGCAACTTGAAGCGAGTTGCAATGAGCGCGATCGATTGCGCACTGGCTCATTGGTACATGGTACCGGGTCTCCGATTTCAGCGGTTTCGCCTTCGATTCGAGATCGGAAGTCTGTTCCGTAAGAAACGCCTGCCCGCTTCAGTGCGTTCGTTGGTCCTGGATGGGACGCCCGACCCAGCGTCTTATCTTGGGTTTCATTTCGCTTCTCAATTTCTGAACAGCAGAACCTTAGGCAATTACCTGGACGTGTCATCTCCGTGGTTGTTTCCGTTCACTCTCCTTTCGAACTTCCAAGCAGCGAGCGTAACTCTGCTTACTGCGGAAGCGACCGGACTCAGAAGTTTGGCACATGGCTTGAGAGAACAAGTTCAAAAAACGATTAATTGCGTTGCGCCAAGTGCCTCTCTTAAGGACGAATGCTACGACACCATCACAAGCTTGTGGAATCCCAATGAAAAGCCGAGCCCGTACGTGCGTGATGTCCGAAGTCTAAAGCGAATACTCAAACCCGGGGGAACACTCCTGCTTTCGGTACCCTGCACCAGCCAATTAACTGGAGTGACATCTGTAAACGGGGAACAGGTTTATGACGCGAATGCGCTTGAACAATATGTATTCGACGTTCTGGGACAACCAAAGCGCTATGCGATCTATGGCGCGCAGGCTGGGCATTCTGGAAACAATGCCTATCGCGTCGAAAATGGTTACGCGGCGGATCGTTGGTTCGGTTCCTCAGTGGTTGGTCGTGACTGGCGTTGTTATTCCAGCCTCCAGGAATTGCCAGCCGTCGGCGTGATCGTAATGAAATTCACACGTCGTGAACGCGAAGTAGAAGCGGCTTCGCTGGAGCTGGAACCTCACCTGAACTAGAGGCGATTATCGCGATGGAAATCTGTCCTTCCTTTTCTTGATATACAAACAGGCACACAGTTGTTCAGTAGTAACAAAACTCTCGATGCGATACGGCGCTTGGTTGACTGTGGGTGTATTGCAACCGGCTACGGGATCGCGCTGTATATAGCGTTCTCTTTGAGCCGCAGGGGCCTTTTCATCTTTCCTCGGCGGTGGGATTACGAATACCAAGATTTTCTTATGCTGGCAGTAGCGGCGTGGATCGTGATCGCCGCCTACATGCGGCTCTATCGATCGCATCGTGCGGAGCGTTTGGATTTTGCCGCGAACAGGCTGTTCCGAACGCTCGCGTTATGGGCGCTATTTACGACTGCAGGTGTCTTCCTGTGGAAGCTCTCTCATGTCAGCCGACAATTTATTTTGTACGTGTTCTTTCTGTCTGGCATCCTGATTCTCGGGCGGCAAGCGTTGACCATGGTGATGCTCCGGCGCCTACGCCGTTTCGGTTATGACAGCCGCACTGCTGTGATAATTGGCGAGCGGCAGGAGTGTGAGCGCTTCGCTGACACTCTTACAAAGGCTGTGTTCAACGGTTACCAGGTCATGTTAGCGCCTACCGACTCTGGCAGCGACCGAGCATTGCTTGACGCACCCGCTGGAAGTTTCTCTGAGGTGCAAGAGGCCTTTATTCTGCCCACTGCCGTGAATCGCGAAACTCATACACTGCGATTTCTGAAGGACGGCAAGTCAGTGCATATCGTGCCAGGCCTGGTAGACGCACGTCTTTTCCGCCAAGAGCTCGGTGATGTCGGTGGCATTCCTGTGCTCTCGTTGCTTAATGGTAGCCTTAGCATCGTTCAATCGGGAATCAAACGCGCGGCGGATGTCCTTGGCGCAGTGGTGCTATTGGTGGTCGCAGCACCGTTATTCGCTGTGGTGGCGATCGTCAATAAGCTTGAATCCCGCGCGCCTGTTTTCTTTGCTCAAAAGCGTCTGGGTCGTAAGGGCAAACCGTTCATGGTGTTTAAGTTTCGTACGATGGTTGCCGACGCAGAGCAAGTACTGAAGAAAACGCCAGAACTCTACCAGAAATACCTCGAAAATAACTACAAATTGCCTGAAGGCGAGGATCCGCGCATTACGCGGATTGGGCGGTTTCTCCGTGCCACCAGTCTCGATGAATTGCCCCAGCTAATTAACGTGCTCAGAGGTGACATGAGCCTGGTCGGGCCACGGCCGGTGGTTCCTCAGGAGGTCGAGAATTACGCGGACTATGCTTCCCTGTTTCTTTCCGCCAAACCCGGTATGACCGGTCATTGGCAGGTCAGTGGGCGGAGCGAAATTAAGGAATATGCACGAAGGGTGGAACTCGATCTTGAATATATCCGCGACCAGTCGCTCAGCAAGGATCTGGAGATCCTCTTACGCACCGTGCCGGCAGTGCTGATGCGGCGCGGAGCCCACTAAGTATTTTTATGACGCTGACGCCAATTGGTCTGATACTGATACCCTTCAGCGTTGGGACTTTCCTATTTCGACCAGACTACCTCGGTCCGCTGGCGATCATTCTTTCTGCCTTCCAGGCCGCATCGGTTTTAAACATTGACGGTAGTTTTCCAATCGGCGTGACCCCATATTTTCTGGTTCTGATACTAATCGCCGTGCGGTTTGTGCCGCTTTGGCTGAGCGGTAAGTGCAGCTTCAAGCGTTCGGATGCAGCGATCGTGATAACTCAGCCACTCTGGATCTTGGCGATCTGGGCAGTGGCATCCTCTTTTCTACTGCCTTGGTTGTTTGCCGGAGTAGGAGTGGATGTCCCACGAGCGGGAATGGATTCGCCGGAAACGAGTCCGTTGAGATGGAGTATGAGCAACGCGGCTCAAGCAGGCTACGTGGCTCTGGACGCCATCTTCGTCGTTTATTTGCTTTGGTGCGGGCGAAGACGTGGATATTTTGAAGGATTGATCAAAGCTTTCGTGGCTGCTGGACTGATCGCAGCGTTAGTTGGAGCCTACCAATACGTCGCGCACTATTCGGGACTGCCCTATCCGGTAACCTTCTTCAATAGTAATCCAGGTTGGCGTCAGCTGCTTGGCGAAGAGTTCTCAGGAGTATGGAGGCTCTCGGCCACGTTTAGTGAACCATCCGCGGCGGGATCCTTCTTTGCGGTTTGGTCAACGCTGCTTTTGTTTCTTGCTGCGGGTGGTCGAGTTGGTGGATGGGCGTGGCCGCTGTTCATGCTCGGCGTTCTTATGCTCTTTTTGACCACGTCAACGACCGGCTATATCACCGGAGCGCTTGTAATCGCACTGTTTCTCCAAAGGGAATTCGGGCGTATTTTAACCAGGGGTAGAATCAGCGGTAGGAGTGTTTTCGCACTTTTCTTGATAGTCGGGGCGGCTTCCATTGCCCTCATCTATGTGCCGAATCTCCATGGTCTATTAACGAAGATTGTTTGGCATAAGACCCAGTCGCAGTCAGGTCACGACCGCACTACGACGATTTGGGAGGCACTACGAATCACTGCCGAGACCTATGGTATGGGCGCAGGCCTCGGTTCGAACCGCCCATCCGGAATGTTTTTCTACATTGCCAGTAATCTTGGAATTCCTGGATTAATGGCTTTCAGTTTCCTGATTTGGAGTATTTATCGAATTTTAGCTCTAGCATTACGCTCGAGTGTTGCTCGCAATCCGACGACGACATGCCTCCAGGCCATCGGTTGGGCTACAGCGATTGAATTGATTGCGATGGCGAGCGCGGGTGGCGACATCAGTGGCGCACTATTGTGGGTATGCATAGCTCTGACCGCAACCGGAGCTCGTGCGGTCTGGCTTCGCTCTCAAGATATGCTTGATCCAATCGAATTGCCGGAAAGCTGTCGCATCGGATCCGAAAGCACTCTGATTGTTTTACTTAAGGAGTACTCGATTTCATGAGTGCTCACAGCCGACCAAAATTGTGTGCAGATGGCAAGGCTGCGTCCAGCCCGCGCCACAA
>Ga0206836_10212_pt1 | contig 14014 bp, 16 predicted proteins | sample Alteio_BWOrgCont_28_FD_152871 | JGI IMG/M metagenome (GOLD analysis project Ga0206836, IMG submission 152871) | Enriched cells from forest soil in Barre Woods Harvard Forest LTER site, Petersham, Massachusetts, United States -... | ecosystem: Environmental > Terrestrial > Soil > Temperate forest >...
ACGTTTTCGTAATTCTGGAATCGTCGACATAAAAAATTTCCTTAAAGATTGGGGTAAGAAACACCAGTGACATTCTGCATCCAATGCACAAGCCACCGGATGTGATTTGCGGGAGTGCTTGTGTCGTTTGCAAGTTCTGAAATCGTGGACGAAAGATCACCACTTTTTTGGTATGGAATAAGAGCATTTTGTATATGTTTTTCAACCGCTATCCTGAGCTGTTGAGTACTATTCTCATTCAAAGCCACACCAAGACTCGTAATGACCCCACAAATCTCATCCTGTAAATTATTAAGCCATTTTGCTGTGACGACGGTACCGGGTGAAGTGGATGTGCCGTCGACAAAATGTCCATCAACAGCAGATGCGCCATCAATTTGATGCACTTAAAATCTCCTTGTTTTTTTGGTAGATATAAACAAAATTTACATGTGCTGGTTTTATTTTTGCGAATAAATTTTCAAGTTCAATAATTTTTTCCTCGACTGAAAATATAAATACCAATACAAAATTCTGCTCACTGATTTCTCCTAATGTTGAACCGGCAGATGATCTACCTGATATAAATTGTTTTTCAGTGCTGGGATGTGGAATTTGGCATTTAGGATCATAATGTCTTGCGATGTTTAAAAAATATTCATCCGTATTTCCTCCTGATGCTGCGAGAGTAGAGAGAACGCCTTCTCTATTTTTTACCTGACAAACTCTCATCCAATCCGTTAAAAGTGCATTCGATTTGTCCGGAAAGCACTCGATAAGAATTTTTTCTCCTTCTTGTCTGAGACGCATGAAAAAATCCTGAAACGCAAAAAAAAGATTCTTTACGTTTTTTCCATTCCACATATTTCCCTTTGGTATCAATTGTAAAATATCCATAATTTCCTAAATTTATTGGTATGATTCTAAATCGATTTTTCCTACAATACCCACACTAAACTGATCAATTGAGATATCACTTGCAGGTGTGATCAAAGTCATGCGCCCGATTTGTTTTAAACTTGATAGTGCCTCTAATATTTCGGTAAGATACACAACAGTACCAGTGTGATATGTGGGCGATGCCACATTGAAAAAAAGAAACTCCAGTTGGTCACGCACCAGTTTCACAGCCTCAGTCGAGGTGTCGGTGGATTTAATTAAAAAATCGACAATGTGCGTCCGAGGTGCAAAAATTTTAAGCGTTGCAGCGACGGGCATGACATTTCTGATGAAATTATAGACATCTAGGAGCTGTTGTTCATTGGGAATGATGTTCTCATCATTATCTCGCACAAATGTAAGACCTACATTTCCGTCCCCTTGGTACTGCGGATAACAACAAGCTCTTGTGACTCCTGGAATTTCCAGAGCCCAATTTTCATAATCTCGTTTGTTTCCCGCGCACGGCGCGTTGCGAATTCTGTCTAAAATTCGAGATCTTAAAGAATCATCCGATTCTAAATCGGCGCCGCTATAGGTGCCACCTGTATCTATTGCACAGATCGACGAGACACCAGCAATAGGAGAAATCAGAGTTAATATTGTGTTACTTGGTAAATCTCCTTCAGAACTGGCTATCATGGCTTCAATTTTTACCTTGCAAGTTCCCACAGCTCCCACCACAACATCAAATAAAGTTTGAAAGACAAATCCATCACTGGTTTGAACTTTCGTAAAAGCAGGTATTTTTGAGTCGACATTACCTGAAAAAATAATATATCCAATCGCCTTTATCGGCGGCTTTCTATTCACACCCCAGATGAGTCCGTGTCGCTCTAAATATTCCGAATCTGCGGTGTCGACCAAAATTTGTTTCATAATATATTCAACGTATCCATATACTAAATGGACGGAGCCTCCTAAAACTCGGGATAAAATTTTATTCACAGAAAAACGTGCAGGTCTTGATGTACCATGCATCCTGGAGTAAATATCATTCTCAATTTGTTTTGTAATTTCTTGTATGCTAGGCCTGATATATCCCACGCTAAACCTCGAATATTAAATTTTTTTCATCGATTTTAATATTTAAAACGACATGATTTTTATTTTTTCCATTAAATACGCAATTTACGGAAATGTTATTACAGAGTCCGTCATCTTGCATCCATTGAAGAGATTCTTCGCAGTATTCTTTATATTTTATAAGAATATCATTTGTTCTTTTGGCGCGGTTTAGAAGCCATAATTTCGAGCCCGTATTCTCATCAAATACTGCATCGCCCCAAAAACCACGACGTGATGATTCTCCCGTAGGGACTTCTTCAGCGTCGCACCTGCTGTCCGTGAATAATGAGACCAATACAGAGCTTCTTAAACTCTCATCTTTTTGGATTTCAGAGTCACGGACGACCATATCAATCTCTAATTCCTCATTTAAAAAATCGAATAATATATCGCTCATGACAAAGTTCCCACGCCGGTACCCGTTTGATTTGTGGGAGAGCCGGCCGTATTTACGACAACATTCACAACTCCGTTTTTCTGGATGTGGCTAATGATTTCTGTTGCAATTTTGAGCCATAATTCACGTGTATTTCCAGCTAGGTTCGTCGTTGCCGCATCGTGTAATTTTTGGCCAAGTTCTGCTGCGTTTAATGTCATAAAATTTCCTTTTTATGCCTTAAAAGAATCTATTTTTGATTTTATTTCTGCATATATATTAAATCCCAGAAGCGGCTGTGGGCCCAAAAGCGTATTCACTTTATCTTTTGCCAAAGTGTCACAAAGCAAAGAAAGAAGTTCGATAATTTCTGCAGTTGAGTTTTTAATAGATATTTTTTCTGTGATAATTCCCGTTTGATTTGCTTTGAATTCCATATTGCCATCTTGTTTTAAATGAACGTAATTTTCAGCGCTTGAGTACACCGCAGCGTCGCCTTCTTTTAACCCCGTCTTCCGTTTATCCTTATTTTCCGTGGCGACAAGAATAGGATTTTCACGTTCTCCCCTCATAAAAATGGCTAATCCCTCGCTTCCTTTTGGAGGTATGGATGTAAAACCATAGTTTTGCCAAATCTCCCCATCATCGTGTACTTCTCCATCAAAAAATTCTGTTTGCGCACTTTGTGTTTTTGTGGCGTCATTGACCATATTAATTGTGCATTTTGAGACGATTAAAGAAATTCTATTTGCAAGCGGTGCTGTGATTTTTTGTACAAATTCTATCATTTTATGATTCCACTCCGTCTTCTGTTTTGTTTCTATCAGGCTGTGGCTTGTAAGAATCTCTCAAAACAAGGCGAAGTCGTGTGGTCATCCCATTTTCAGAGTCCAGAGAAAATACAGTGCTTTCAATCAAAAATGTTCCATTAATTCCACAACTGGGGGCATGTAAATTTGCCATGGTGTTTATCTCCCAAAGCCTCCCCTCTGAATTTTTCCATCCCACAACCGTTACATTCGCAAAAAATGACTTTGCAACGGCCATGGCCATCTCCCAATTTGCACGTGCTTGGGCGCCATTTTTATCTGTTTTTTTAGATGTTGTGATAATCTTAGCGCGTGGTTCTTTTACAGAATTATCGACGGCCTCTGCACGTGTTGTAGTGACTTTATTATCCGAAGTTCCGGTGTGTGAAATGACGATATATTTTTGAAATTTCTTTGATGCATCTGTGCGTGTTTCAATTTCAAGGATATTTTTTGTTTCATCGAGCTTTTCAGAAACTGTCGAATCACTCGCGATATCAGAAAAAATAATGCCACCTCGTGCGTCAGGATAAGCCAGCACGCCTTGGTATATCGAAAGCCTATTGATGGTTTCCCATATGGTTTCTTGGTATTGATACGACACATTATCGATGGTTTTATCTGCTACAGAACTTGTTGATGTGACTGCAATTCCAAATGGTGCACCGAGACTTTCTGCCATTTTTTTAAGGGACTGTCCCTTAAATGTTTTTTGATGTGTGAGCGTTCCTGAATCCACCAATAATCCTGTTTTATCCCGTCCTGTGACTTTTAAATTTCTTTCTGAGCTTGTGAGATTTACGGAAACCGTATCAATAATTCCCGTAATAATAACCTCTTTTTCGATTTCAACCGTGCACACATCCCCTGCTTTAAGCATCCAAGAGTTTTCTTGACCGTTCCACACGTCCGTATAAGAGATAGAGAAATGTCCGCTAATGGCGTCTAAAGAACGCTCTATTTGCGCACTGAGCCATCCGGAAAAGACCTTGCCATTTGTTTTGAGGATGATAGTCATACGGCCACCTCAAGAAAAATTCCTTCTCCCACATGAGCTGGGTCTTTGATTGTGTTTCGTTTGATAAGGTCTTCTTCTCCTGTAATTCTTGAAAAGTGGTCATATAAAAAGCAAAGTGAGTTTGTATTTTTTCTCACTTCATACACGCGGATAATGGGCAGTTCATTTTGGGTAGACTCGAGAGCATCTGTGACGGAAATTTGTGTGTTTTGCAGAGCACGGAAAATATCGTCCGATATCAAAGGGTTTTCCATGAGATTATCTGCCATCTGCATGACTTCTAATCGTATGATTTCGATATTTCGCGCAGAGGAAAACAAAGCAGATGAGACGCAATCAGCTAAATATGCAAATCCAATCAAGCGTGCTGTGGTTTCTATCACGGCTCGATTTTTTTCTTCCGTATTGGCTTCTGTGGCTGTGGTGTCTAGAATTTGAACTTGAACGACGTTTGTCTGAGAAAGGTTTTTCCATGCCTCAATACGTTTCGCGTCGGATGAGATCGTCTGTTTTTCGGTATACGTTGTGGATGCGACAGATTGATTTGGCGATGCTAAAGTGCCGGAGACATCAGAAATCATCCCTGCAGCCATGGCGAGTCTTTTGGGATCATTTTTAGACAAAAATCCATCAATAGAAGATGATAAAGCACCATATGACGTCTCAAATAATGCGGCCACCTTATCGGGGAAGGTAATAATGGTGTCTATTCCTGCACTCACTTCCCTGATAAGTTGCGATAAATCGTTTCCTACTTGTGCGATATCTGCACACATTTTTTGAGATTTTTTAACGCCATCGACAACTTGATTTACGGCGTCTTTTGCTTTTTGGATTCCTGATTTGGCCGTGTCTGCAATGGCGTATATCTTTTCAAAATTGCTCAATGTTTTTTCTTTGAGATCCGCCGTGGACTGTGTCACCGCGGCAACTTTATCTCCTGTTTCTTTGGAAGAAAGCACATCTCCCGATTCAATAAAATCAAATGATATTTTTGCAGTTCTTCCGTTTTCTGTATCTTCAGAAATTGTAAGAGATTTGCAATTGACATGCATGCGTCCCAGATAGGGGTGCACAAGAATCCCCGATCCCCTTGTCTCTGCAGCCGCAATTATTTTATCTCGGCTTTCGAAATAATCATCTCCAACAATAAATCCAGACAGGTTAAATTCCCGTGATTTCTTTCCCAAATCCTCCGTAAATGGTTTTTCTCCGTAGGGAAAATCATGGGAGACATTCCGACGCCCCACAGAAACGGTGTGGTCTCGTACAAAAAATGGAACTTCGCGAAAGGATGCGGTTTGTAATTTGTCTTTCCAGCTCATGTGTATGAGGCTCCTAATTTACCGACACTCAGATTTACGGGGTTCATATTTTTTGTTTTTTGTATGATGGATGTTCCTTGTGGAAGATTATTAAAACTTAGAGTAATGTCCGCGCTGCCTTTATTTTCACGATTTTCTTTTGCAACTCCCGAAACACGGTCTGATATTTTGACCTCTTTTGTATCGATTTCGACTTTGTGTTTTATGGCTTCCCACGATTTTGAAACGCCGTTTTTTAGTTTATCAAACGGGTCTCCGATATTTATTTTTTCCACAAGTCCTATAAATTCTTTTAAACGCTCAATGGGTTTTGATATAAAAGAGACAAATTTTTCAAATCCGTTTTGAAAAGAGTCTTTAATTTTTTCCCAATTCTCATAAATTTTGTAGATGCCATATCCAATAGCTGCAAGTGCAACAAGAATTCCCGCAATAAGCCAAACATATGGATTTGCAGCAAAAGATAAGAGGGAAACGCTCAGTGCTCTGATTCCAAGCGTCACGGCATTGAGCCCGGCAAGAAAAGCAGAAGATGTGAAAAAAGCATACATGAGATATAAATTGAGCATGAGAGGCATTATTTTTGCGCTCAGTTCTGTCATTCCATAGCCAAGAAGTCCGAGTCCACCGATAAACGATTTTGTACTGGGACTGAGGGCATTTAAAGAAACAAGAAGCCCTTTAAATTGATCAAGCACTCCCTTGAGAAAGTCATTGAGTTCTGCATCCATCACGCTAATTTTAAAGTTCTGCCAAGCATTTTTAGACTGTTCAATCTTAGAAGCTAGAGTATTTCGTGTGGAATTTGCGAGAAGATCGGATTTCCCCGAAGACTGTGTTTTTACCTTTTCGAGAATGTTAAAATAATCATCCAAAAAGTTCTTGAGAGTCATTCCTGTTGAAATTGCTTCTTGACCAAACAATTGTTTCATAATGGTAGCTTGTTCGGAGGGAGTATATTTTTCCACACTACTTTTCATTTGAATCAATGCTTTATTGAGATCTATCTTTCCATCTTCTGACTGGATTTTATCTGGGGTGAGATGGAGCATCTTCAAAAGTTCGTTATGTCCACCGGACATGCCTTTGATGATGTCTGTGACTTCTTTTCCGTTTTCCAGTTCCATTTGGCTCAGGAATTTTTTATCTAAACTGGGCATAAGCTGTATGGGAAGTCTTCGCAGGGCCGTTCCCAGAACAGAGCCTTTGATTCCATGATTTGCAAGCACCGCATTAAGTGCCATAAATTCGTCTGTTTTTGCATTTGTGACAGAAGACACCACGGGGGCTGCGTACTTAAATCCTTCTAAAATATCGTGGTATGATGCCGTTCCTTGGTCTTTTCCGTACACAATTTTATCAGTGAGAGTTCCAAGATCATGAGCTTTTATTTTAAATGTATTTTTAAACTCATTGAGCGTTTGGAATGCTTCTACGGCGCTTAATTCATTTTTTGAGGCATCGGCAAGTTTTATACTGAGGTCTGTGAGTTTTCTCATAAAATCTTCATCGTGAACACCGGAGTTTGCAATCTCTTTTGCCACATCGGAAATTTCAGATTGAGTATATCTTGAGACCTGGGAGAGTTCTCGCCACTGCTTTTTTTGTGACTCGAAGAATTTGGTATCACCCTCTTTGTGCATCAAGATTCCCAGGCGATTGATATTATCTTCGATGTTAGACATATCTTGGATAGAGCTTGTGGCAGCCTGCCTCATGCCGCTTGTGAATTGCCGCATATTTTGAGCGATAAGAACACCAGACATCAACCTCGATTTAAAGTCGATCTTTTTTGTCGTTTGATTTAATACATCGAATTTTTTTGTCATATCGGAAATACGAAGGTTAATGCTTCCCAGAACGGGGGTTATATTGTCCACCCCTCCGAATTCAATTTTTACGGGAATGTTCTTGCTGCTCATAATATTCCTCAAGTCCTTCGATCCAGTAAATCAACTCTTCCGCTGTGAGAGCCTCAATGTCCGATGGGCTCCAGTGAAATTTCTTTGCTAATATAACGGCAATTTCTCTTGAATTTTTGGGGAATTCTGCAAAAAACCGGTCACCTGACCCACAAGCTCAATGACGTCGCTAGCGTCCATGGCGTCAAAGATACTCAGGGGTTTTCCACTCAATTTTGCCGCAATTTCCACAATGGTGGAAAAACTATCTAAATCTGATATTTTTATTTTTTTTATATCTTTAAATGTCGGACGCTTCAGTTCAAGTTCAAATATTGTTTCTTCGCCGTGGTAAATGGGGTAATTTAATGCGAATTTTGTTGCTGCTGTTGTACTCATAATGCGAGGACTTCCTCCATAGATGCGCCTTCAAATTTTACAGATATTTTTCCGTCTGTGTCGACTTCGAGGCCGTTTTCGTTTGTCGAATATGCACCGCGCAAAACGACTTGTTTTCCATTTGCCAGATCGAGTGTGATCGTGGAATTTTCCATGGAATTAATATCCGCAAGAGAAAAACTGCCATCATCAAGGAGTTCTCCGCTGATATAGGGGACTTGTGGGGATGTTTTCCATCCCACATTTTTCCCATGGGAACCCATCATGGCCTCACGTTTGTCAAATCCCATGGAATATTTAAATGTTCCTTGGCCATAATATGCGGTGCCATCGCACGAGATTGTGAATTTTCCCCCTATAGTTCTCACGTTTTCTATCTCCTAAATTGTATTGTGGCATCAACGTTAAAGAGCTGGGCCATCACGGTGGGAGGTAACAGCATGTTCATTTTTGATTTGTTTTTCTTATCGATTTCAACAGATACATTTTGAATAAAGGAGGCCGTATCTTGCACAAGACCTATATCCTCCAGGTCTCGATAAATTGCGATAAGTTCCGCTTTGGCTTTTTTAGGGGTGATAATTTTCTGACCTGCGCTTATGTTGATTCCATCTTCTGCAAGCTTAAATCGGTTAAATTTGGACCAAAATTTTTCTCGGAAGTAATCTCGAATTTTGCTTAAAGTGAGCACTGTTTCGGCGTTGAGGTAGCTTTCGTCCGCCACTCCGGAGCTATTTTTTTTATATGTGGTCACAATGCGCTCAATGCAAACCGTATCTCCCACGACGTTAAATGTGGATACGCCCGCATTTAATAAGGACGTGCGTTCACTAAAGGAAAATTGTGCAAATTGTGGGGGAGCCATAATGCTTGCAATAGGTAATGTGGACAGAGGCATGGCAGGATCTATTGCAGCGGAGGCGCAACATTGTGCAGCAATACCAGAAATCACAGCATAACCAGGCGTGGGAATTCCGTATGTATTCACGACACACATATTTTGAGAATTCAGTGTATTTCCAAATTCTACGGCGTCTTGCACCGTTTTAGAAATGCTGCAGAATGCGAATCCGTCGTTTTGGAGTGTTGGTTCCCAGCGGGATTGTAGTTGTCCTGCAAGGGATTTTAAATTTATTGCATCGGAAAAAGGATTTACAAATCCTTGAAATCTGGTGTCTTTGATTGCATTAAATACGGCATTGATGTCCGGGTTTCCTGCACCACCTGCAAAATCTTCAGCCGTAAAACTCAAACCCGCCGGGAACGTCTCTGAGCCTAAATTAAATGATACGTCTATTCCATTACACACGGCTCCTTTGTGCTTTGCGGTGAGAGTGACAGTTCCGCTCGAGGTATCCACGGTTGCCGTGCAAGGGACGTATAAATTTTTGTTGATGGCAGATGAGATTGCGGCTCCGACTTCTTCAGGTTTTGTGGTGGCGGTAATTCCTACCTGAATGCCAATTCCTGCAATGTACAGAGCGATAGTGCCACTTACACTCATTGGGAGTACACCATCGCTTCCTGCAGCGATTTTGGGCGTGATTTTTGAAGTGGCCGCTGTACTGCCATTTCCTTCTGTAAGAGCAATGGCCCAGGTCTCGACGTTCTGGTCATTGTTTTTATAGGATTTGATTTGCTCGGCAAGAATGCTTCCGGCACCAAACAAGGATTCAGCCTGGTCTGCTGTGGAAATGAGATATGGGGTATTGAGTCCTGCGGGCGATCCGGTAAGTGCATGTCCTATGATTAATGTTTTCCATATGCCAGAGGAACCTCCCGCCATGGAATTGTCAAACATAAGGGACATATAAGGAACGCGTGTTTGTGGAAAGGCATTAGCCATGAGGCACCTCGAGAGATAATATTTCCAAATTTTCTCCACAAGCGTTTTTTGTTTCGTCTGTGTAATACGTGCAAATATAATTTAAAGTTGTAATGACAGATGCTGGAGTCACGGAAACAGAAACGTCGGACTCTGTGGATTCATATTCAAAAGTGAAATTGGTATGATTGATATTATTAATGATGTTTTCAATTTGAAACAATATTTTATCCGTATTTTCAAATCCGCCTTCACTTTGCTTTGTCATCACGGCGATGGTGAGATGTGCTCGTCTTTTGATAAGACAAGGATTATAGGATTCGTTTTGCCCTATTTCTTTTTGAGTGATAATGGATATGCAGGGAAAATACTTGTCATGCTGAAATGGTGTAAAACGAGAATCATACACCCGCTCTTTTGCATCGGTTTTATCAATCAAAACATCTATAATATATTTTCTGATTTCATCTCTTCTATGGGACATTTTTATAGGACTCCGACAAAAAGAATAGATGGTATCCGTCATGAAGGGTTTCAAATCTTAAAATGTCGTATGATTTTCCTCTATAATTTATAAGGTTCACGCTTTGTGGGTCTTTTACATCTTCTTTTGAAATACTGGCGACTTTGACGAAGCCATCTACTTCTAGATGAAATTTATTTTGTGCTTCAAAGTCATCATAAATAATGGATTGTGTAGAAATTGTTTGTCCATTTTCAAGGATAATCTCTACTTTTTTACCGAATATTTTAAGCTGGCTTTTCACCGCAAAAGAAGTCATTTCTTCCCAGCCCATTATTTTGTTTCTTTACTTTCAAGGGTAATGGTACGGCTTAAAAGGCAGCGCACAGCGGAACCAACAAGGCCGCCGTCCAGTGCAAAACCAAGAGGGATTCCATTGGTCGAAGTTTTATCAATGAGGGATGTTGCCGTATGAAAATAGAGAACGTCTCCCGCGTTCACATTGGCGTTTGGAAATACATTCACAGCGCCTTCTGTTAAAACCGATACTAAATCGCCTGTATTGGCATCGGTGTAGGGAAATGCAACAAGGCTTCCGAGCACAAACGGTTCACCGCTTTTAAGGTCCTTTGGTGCAAGAATAGTCACAGGATTAGAATCAGATACAAAATTTTTCACGCGAGTTCCTTTTTGTTTTTAGGTTTATTTTCCTTCGTTTTTATAAAAACCACGCCAGTCAATGGCTTTTGCTCCTACGTCCATGCGACACTTGAGACGCACGCCGTCAGTGCTAAAGTCGACGTCTGATTCCAAATAGAGCCCTCGTTGTCCTTTGAGATAAGCCATTTCTATCAAATCAATCATCCCGATGTCGGTTGCGAGATACCATCCCGTTGTGGATATATCGTCTAGCCTCGGCTCAACGATCAGTGTGAGGGAAGATTTATACGGATTGACGTCGCTGTCTTTTGCTGGTGTTGTTGTTGTTAAAAATTTAAGGGCTTCGGCTTCCAGTGCAGCTGGTATAATGAGGTATTTTGGTGTAAGATTGATGCGTCCACCATCAAGTCCTTTTTGTGTGCGCATGGCTTTTTTTGCCGCCGCGATTGTGTTCACATCAAAAATTCCACCCGATCCTGTTTTTGTATAATTTCCATGTTCTGCACAGAATAGATTTTTTCCATCACCCATTAACGGGTTTTTAAGTATGGCGTCCCAAGCAACATCACTCTCTAATTCAGCCGCTCGTCTGCCAAACATTGCAGGAAGGCGCATTAAGGCGCTCATATCGTCGTTGATAAGCATTTTTCGCGTGATATCGATCATACGTCCGAATTCTTCCACAAAATATTCTTCTTTTTGTTCGGAAAAGTGGCCGGATTGATATGAACCATGCTCTGGTTTTTTAAGAAGGACTGGTGCATCACCCATTTGCACAATGGTGACTGGTTTAAAGTCGTTGACCTCCGTAACGCGTACGATGGGATCGTATGTCCTTGCCGCAGTTTCGTATTCCCTGCGCAGTTTTTTACCCACAATATTTGCGAGTAAAATGGGAAAATCTGATGTGGATAAGGCGCGGGCCATGAGCTCGTACGTTGGAAGCGGATCGGAATAGAAGGATTGAGACGAGGATTGTGTAATGATGCTTCGCGCCATATCGTGGATGGAATAGTGTGCAAATCTTCTAGAGGATTCGGTAAGTTCTATTTTTTTATTTTGCTCAAATCGATGTAAAATAGCTTCTGCCATAGCATCGTTTCGTTGCATCGCTGATTCCACGGGATTCACGCTTACGGCATATGGTTTGTGGGGGATTTGATTGGAGCGCTCCGCCAATTTTTCAAAGAGTTCTGCACGGACTTGGTCCATGTTTTTATCAGTTTCAATCAGGCTTTCTGCAAATGAATTGTCCAGATTTGCTCTTTTGACGAGCTCTTGGATTTCTTTCATGCGTCTGATCATTTTTTTAGACTCATCTTTTCGAATGAGATCTTCATCTAGGTGCGATCTCTTTTCCAGAACAGGTGTTTCGTTTTGCGCAGTAGATTCGTGTGTCAAATTAAATATCTCCTTATAATCTTGTGTGTTTTCAGAGCGTATTCCTGCCTTTGAGTCTGCGGGAAATACGACCAGTGAGAGTTCGTGTGGCTTCCATTTGCGGGCAATAATCGTGTTGTATTCGGAGTCTTTGCTTGGTATTTTTTCGTACCTTAAAACGCGGTATCCAATGGAAACTTTATTCACAATGCGGTCTTGAACTTTTTGTCTGATGAGATCGGATTCTGAATCGGTTCCAAAACGTCCCACGCACCAGCCATCATTTCCATCTAAAAAAGCAGATTCTTTCTCAATAACTCCCACAATATTTTTTACACTGCGGGTATCATGGTCGAGCACAATAGGAGCACTTCCCGAGTTAAAGTCGGAAAGGTCTATGGCGTCTCGTGACATATCCAGTTCTTCGTGCACAAAAGAGTCTCCCCATTTTCGGAGGACTTTTTCTCCTGTGCTAAAAAGAATCTTGAATTTTTTGTTATCTTCTCCCGCTTCAGTTTGTACTTGAAGTGGCATTGACCTTTGGACGAGAGTCATCTTTCTCCTTTGTTTCAAAGTTTTGGGCTTGCCCTTGTTGGGAAAGAAGCCGCGGATCGCAATCCAGAATAATTTTTGATTTATCCAATAGTTTATTTGATTCTTCTATTTCTGAAATAACTTCTTCGGGGTTATATCCAAGCTCACGAAGGGCTTCTGGATAGGATTTTAAACCGCTCCGAATAGCATCGCGCATGGCTGCGATTTCTTTTTGAGGATCAATCATTTCACGGCGGGGAGCTGTATAGGAAATAGTCGATTTTTTTGTATTGTAGCCACAAAACGAGGCGGCCTCTAAAAACCAGTCTGAAATTTTCTCGCAAAACAAAGGAATAAACATATTCCAGCGCCATACATCAATATTGCGACTGAACTCGGTAAATCCCATTTTTCCACTAGAAAAATTCACATTGGAGAGATTCCCAGACAAAATTTCATACGTAAGTCCCATGCCAACGGAAATTTTACGCAGCACGCTTGAGATATACGGGTCGTAATTTCCGTCTGAGGATGGCTGTGAAAACGTGATGTCTTTTCCAAATGGCAATTTGACGATCATTCCCGGCTTGATTTTTTGAGACTCAAAACCATCGTTATCGTCATCACGACGAGGAAAAACGCCTTCGGGCTCATAGTTTAAATCCTTGAGAAATCCTGCAAAACATGCCGAAACTTCCCGACGTTTGAGCTCCGAGGCCTGGTAATTATCCAGATTTCGAAATTCCATCATCACGGGGGAGAACCAAGTAACCCCACGAGATTGGCCTGCACGATCAGCACGAAATACATGAATAATTTCTTCTGCTGGAACGCGGTTTGATACGAGTTGCCAGCCAAGATCATTTTCGGGGTGGGAGGGAAAAATCCAATATGCAACACGTTGTCCATTGGGTGCGAATTCTATCCCTTGCGAGATATAATTGTTCCCATTGTACATGGCGTCTTTTGTAATATCTAAATATTCAGATTCGAGGACTCGAACTTTTAAGGGAACATTTCGGCCATTATAGGGAACGTATATTCTACGAACCAGGCATTCTCCTGCTTCGGCGATTTCTCGCATCACAAGATTTTGAAGGCCTGCGTACGTGTGAATACCATCAGCATCACATTTCGTACTATTCGCCCAATTTTCCCAAATAATTTGATCGAAATTTTTATACTGGTGCAAAATTCCAGTACCAATTGTATTCGATGTGATTGCAGAAAGTGCTCTATTTGCGTAGGCATTGTTTCGCACAAGATCTCGGGCGCGACCGCGAAGAATTGTGAGCTGTCCACATATTTCTGCATTGGCGGAATTTTGAGCTGTGTTCC
>Ga0206836_10213_pt1 | contig 14012 bp, 16 predicted proteins | sample Alteio_BWOrgCont_28_FD_152871 | JGI IMG/M metagenome (GOLD analysis project Ga0206836, IMG submission 152871) | Enriched cells from forest soil in Barre Woods Harvard Forest LTER site, Petersham, Massachusetts, United States -... | ecosystem: Environmental > Terrestrial > Soil > Temperate forest >...
ACTAGCGTTTCAAGATGCGCGTCGAGCATTCAGGTGCGCTTCAAGAATCGGGGACCTGAGCAGCGCTTGATCTCAGGTGGCAATTGCCGCCTTCTCCTGACCAAAGACGATGCGATGTCCGTCAATAGTCGTAACGACGATTTCGCGCATGCCGTACGGCTGTTCTTTCGGTTTTGAACACTGCGCGCCGCGCCCCACGAATTCTGTACGCAGCGCATCCACATCTTCGGTTTCCAGATAACCAAACCAATCGTGCGGGAAAATCTCCGTCGCGGGCTTTTCGTTCGGGCAATGCCCGAGCATCAGGCGGACGCCATCACGCTCGGCGAGCCTCCAATCGGTCCCGTCCTCCCAGGATATACGAAAACCCAACACGTCGCGGTAGTAGGCAGCACTGCGGTCGAGATCGGTCACCGCGAGAACGAATGCGTACGCGCGAAGCACGGCCCTACCCTCCTGAGCATTGTCAAACCGAGCGTAGCAAATAGTCCAAACTGGCGTCTCGCTCGGTCGTTTGCTCTATTCGGAAGATAACCGCTTTCGGCGCATCTGACCCGTTGTCGAGCCTCACAGAAGCGTCGGCTTACCTAGCGAGAGCCGACGCTCGATCTCGGCGACAGGGACTACTCTTCGTGCCCCAAAGTGGTCAGTCGGCCGCTTCTCGATCGGTCATCGTCCGGAGCGCCCGGCTTGTAGCCGATTGTTTTCCCTACAAAATGACAGCGTGTCGGCGACACACAAACCACGGTAGGCACCAAAGTGGAGTTGTGCCAGAGTAAAACTGCAGGCTAAGTTCCGCCTCTCCGAGAGCGGCATGACCGGCAGCTTTTAGTCGCTCAGTGGACGTGAAATAATGAGTGCAAGCGACGCTTGGATTACCGAAGATACCAGAGTGGGACGCGTGATCGCCATTTCGGCGGGCGAAATAATCGTGCTTTTGGAAAGCGTCGCGGGTCCCTGTTTCCCGCCCGAAGCCATCGAAATGGGCGGACTTGTCAAGTTGCAAACTCGCGCCTCGACAGTGTTCGGCATGGTGCGAGCGCTGCGCGCACCACTTCCCTCGTTCACGCCGTCCGAGGAAGACTTAAATATCGCAGAGGTCGAATTGCTGGGTGAGGTCCTGCATGTCGAAGCCGGCGGATATGGTGAGTTCCGTCGAGGGGTATCGACGTTCCCCAGAATGCAGGCGCCAGTCTATCTAACAACCGCGGAAGAGGTGGCCCAGGTTTACGCGCCCAAAAACGCCAGCGCAAAGATCGGCTCGATTTATCAGGCCAGCAGCGTTCCCGCATACGTGCGGATCAATGATCTGATGGCCAAGCATTTCGGCATTGTCGGCACAACTGGTTCCGGCAAATCTTGCGCCGTAGCGACTATATTTCGCGCAGTCATCGATCATAACCCAAGCGCGCATATTATCGTGCTTGACCCGCATAACGAGTATTCGCAAGCTTTTGTGGGCCGAGCCGTCGTGCTGAGTCCTGATAGCGGTTTGCGTCTTCCAGCCTGGATACTGAATTTCGAAGAGCTTACAGAACTGGTGCTCGGCCCAGAGCAAGCCGATGCAGAGAAACGTAAGGTTCTTTCCGATGCCGTACTCGCAGCGAAGAAGCCGGTGTTTCAGCGGCTCGGTCTCGAAAAGGAGGGTAGTGTCGATACACCAGTGCCGTACAGCATGGCGGACGCACTCAGCCATCTCGACCGAGCTATGGGAGCACTTAACCGGCCGGAAAGCATCTATGCCTTTCAGACCGTCAAAAGCCGCATTCTCGCGCTGCAAAACGATGCTCGATACGGCTTCATATTCGCCACCAGCCTGGCCATACGCGACGAGATGGCGGAAATTCTCGCGCACTTATTCCGTATTCCAGTGGATGGCAGACCCGTCACCATACTCGATCTCTCAGCAGTCCCGTCAGAGGTCCTGAACGTTATCGTGTCTCTGATATGCCGGCTGGCGTTCGATTTCGCGAGTTGGAGCGAGGTGACTATTCCCGTGGCAATCGTTTGTGAGGAGGCGCACCGCTATGCGCCGAGGGACAACGAGGCCGGGTTTGAACCCGCGAAGCGCGCCTTATCACGCATCGCCAAGGAAGGTCGGAAATACGGTGTATCCCTCTGCGTAGTTAGTCAGCGTCCGTCCGACTTAGCACCCAATCTTTTGTCCGAGTGCAACACAGTGTTCGCCCTACGCATGACCAATAATGAGGATCAAGACATTTTGCGCGATACCGTGTCAGAAGCCTCGCACGGTCTCATGAATTTTCTCCCGGCGCTGCGTAATGGCGAAGCTGTCGTGGTTGGTGAAGGTGTGTCGATGCCGATGCGCATTTCCTTCGCCGAGCTGCCGTCGGAAAACCGGCCGAGGAGTTCGACTGCCTCGTTCACCGAGGGTTGGTCGCAAGATATAAATTCTCGCACGGCGGTGAAGGATACCGTCGAGCGCTGGCGCCGCGGCAGGCGTAATCTCGTATAGAAACGAGTGTATAGCGCCCGCGGCTGCTTGCGGCGCATCTGACCCATTGTCGAGCGTACGTGTCGGAGCAGGAGTATAGAGGATGCAAGCGCTGCGCGTTCTCTTGGTCGAAGATGACCCTGATGTCGGCGAAATGCTACTCTTCGCTTTGGAGTCAGCAGACTATGCGACCGAGCTTGTCGGGACCGCCACGGAAGCACGCTGGCGAGTCGAATTCATCAAACCGGATTTAGTCATAGCAGATTGGCGCCTCTTAGAAGGCGGGGACGGAGTGGTCGTGGCGAATGAAGCTGCTGACCTTGGGATTAAAACCGTAGTCATGTCTGGGTATCTAACTGAGCTGAAAAATGCCGATCCGCGCCATAAATAAATGACGAAGCCAGTACTGCCAAGCTCAATACTCCAGCTTGTCGAGCAACTCATCGGGCCAGCAGCTTTAAGCTGATTAATACTCACATTATCTGTTTCGCTGCACCTTAATTATCAGGGAGCCCATTGGAGATGGACACTTAGAGCCTAGAACCGGGAGTCCATTGCAGTGCATAAAGCTTACCTCAATATGCGTAAATTGCCACGTCGGCCGAAAAACCCCTGATTTTTTCGTGACCGATTAATGCCAGATGGTTGGTATCGTCAGTCAGCGCCGTTGCGACATCGGCTGATACCACGCATCGGACATTGTGGGCTTTAGCCGCTTCTTCCATTCGCGCGGCGATGTTGATCGTGCTGCCATAAACACCGATGGCTCGCTTGGTGTCGCCCTGCTCACTCACCACCACTTCGCCGCCGTGGACACCTATCCGAAAACTTGGCACGACGCCGAATTCCTTGCGAAACGTCGCGCTCTCTCTATCAATCGTCGCGAATATGGCGTCGATCGCGTTCAGGATTTGATTATCGCGGATTGCATCGTCCCACGCCCAGAGCGCAATTAGGCCATCGCCCTTATAGAGATAGATTTCGCCACCGTGATCTGTGATCGGTTTGGATATATCGAAGAGGAATTTTCCCACCATCGACTTTGTCTGCACCGCGCCAAGCCGCTCGGACAGACCCATTGAATCGTTGATGTCTAGGAATACAATGACCTTCTGCTCCACAACCGGACGGTGATAGGTACCTACCATCAGATGAAACAAAGTCTCGATACCGATGAAATGCGCCATCCGCATTACGACAATGCCGATCACAGAGAGAATTATGAATATGGGAAGGACATATGGTAGGCGCTGATACGGTACCGGCGAATTGTAAAATGGGTATAATAGAAGATGCGTTAAATTGGTTGCAATAACGAAGACAACGGCAACGACTACGACATAGATCATGATAGATAGGATTGGATGAATACTCCGCAGCCAGCGGCCTCGTAGAGTTTGCACATAGAATTCTTCAAAGAGGCCGACGCCCGTTCCGACCAATACAGCGGTAAGTATGCCAAATACGACAGAACGACCCCGCGCGAGATTTGTCAGCCCAGCGAGCACTGCGAAGATCATTACTGCCAGCAAGATGGAGGACAATTTTCGGCGCGTTGAAATTGACATCGGTAGTGACGCAAACCCCATGGGATGATTATTGCCCACCAGAGCGCCCCCAACGCGACTGGTGTAATTTGCGAGGGATGGTCCGAGCCCGCGCTCGCGTCAAGGCTTAAGAGGCAAGCGCGGGGTCAAATAGCAGCATGAATGGTAGCCCGGCGGCGGAGCGCGCGCTCAGGTGGCGACGATGCGGTTGCGCCTATGAACAACAACAATCGTCCAATCGTCCGCGCATCGATCACATCGGGCCGCTATGTGCGGCCCGACTGCGCACGATGGCCGATACAAGCCCGAACCGAGACATGGCCACTCAGCTGTTCGATGTGGCGCATCAATACGAGCGCTTGGCCGAGCAAGTCGAGCGACCGAAATAACAGGGTATATCACCACGAAAGCCCCCAGCCGTCGCCGTCATTGCCACGGCTCGGTGCCGCTTTGGCGGCAAGGGGGATGCCGTCACTATGCCCCGAGGTAGATGCTGAAGGCGTTAGCCTGATCCCACCGCTCTATAGGTCAGTGGCGACCGTATTGAAGATGCTGCTGAGGTTGGTGCCGACCAACTGGAACGCAGCAATCGCGGCTACCGCAATCAGTGCGGCGATGAGACCGTACTCGATTGCGATCGCGCCATCCTCGTTCTTGATCAGTGCTTTCAATGTACTGAGCATTTCCATCCCCGGTGAGTGTTTTCCGCAACCAAGGTTATGGAGGTGCGCTTAATTAAGTGTAACCGAAAGCATTTGTTATTTCGAAATTGAGATGGTTTGGTCCCGGTCTTTCTTTGCCGCCGGCAAAAGACAGCGTTCAACGTCCTTTCAGAGCCTCAATGGCTGATTCATTGTCCGGCCTGATGCTGAATATCTTGTCGAAGCCGCTGATCATGAAAATCTCACTGATCTCGGGCAAGATACCAAATAGAACGAGCTTGCCGTTCGATTGCCGAACTTTTCTCGCTAGGCCCAACAGCACTTGCAGACCGGCACTGCTGATATATCGTACCAGTGACAGGTCGACGGCTATGCGGGGGACGAGAGCAGTGACCAACTGGGCGAGTCGCTCTCTGGCTCGCTGAGCGGTCTGGGTATCGAGCCGCCCTTGAAGACGGACGATAGTCACGTCACCAACCTGTTCCTCTGCAAATTCCATCGTATATCCCGCGTTGTAGGCAGCCGTTAAGCGACTGACCTGTGCTGAGCGCGTCGGCTTAGATGCCCGTCTTCAACGATTGTGACGATGATCGTTAGTGCGCCAGGGAAAGCGCGCAGCATCTCGTCCGGGATCCGCGCCATGCCGTCGGTCCAGCGATGCGCGCGCTCCGCCGCATGGAAGCCCTGGCGCAGCAGGGGGTTCCAGTGACGCACCTTGAGGGATTGATCGCCGCTGGCGAGCACGATCTCCGCAACCGGAACCCCGAGCCGGCGGGTGTCGAGCGATGCCGGCTCGCGCTCCGCCGGGATATGCGCCGGCGAGCGCAGCCACACCGAACCATGTTGCGACGGCACCTCGAACCGATAAGAAGTGCCGCTCGCCTCGATCGGGGCGATGGCGATGCCGTCCACCAACAGATGCAGCTCAGGGTCGTCGGCGAAACCGGCGAAAGACTGCGCTCGGGCAAACATCCATTGGCGGATTTCGACGAGCTGCGGCGAACCCCATTCGAGCCGCGGCGCGCAAAAGCACCAGCGCGGCCGCTCGTCGTCCGGATAAAGTGTTCCGTACTCGGCACCATTGGAGAAGATTAGCCGGTTGTCGCAATCGACAAATGTCTCGGCCGGCATGCCATCGGCATAGATCACGTTATGGCTGTCGAGTTCTATGTGGAAATATTCGACCTCACTGACGGTTGTCGCCTGCACAACCGTGACGCCGTTAATCAGGTGTTTGGCTTGCACCAGTACGTCATCGATAGAGAGCGAGTGCTCGGGTGAAATCCACAGCTCGCGGGCCGGCACCCCCGTCATGATCGCGTCAGGCTTGATACAGATCGGCAGTATATCGCGATTGCCGGCGACAAAGCGGCCATTATAGCCGCGCCGTCCGATCCAACGAACCGGCCGCAATGCTCCCGACAGGGTCACGACAAGGTCGCCGATCGCCAGATCCTCGACCGCGACTTCGCCGCTCGCGGTCAGGATCCGGGTGCCGCGGCAATAGCAGGCTGCCTCGATTTCCTCGATCAAAAGCGAGTAGGCATCAACCTTGGTGGCGAGCGTGGCGGCATCGGCGCCCCCGGCGCTTGCCGCTATCTGGAGCGCGACGCTCCCCGGCGATACTCCGCTAGTGAGGAGGGCGTTGATCCAGAACATCAGCCCCGCGTCGCTCGACGGGCGACTGAAGCCGTTTTCAAATATCGCGTTGACAAAAGACTGAGCACTGGACTCGGTAGTTACTTCTCCATAGAGGGCGATCGATGCCGCACTGGTGCCGAAACTGTCGATCAGCGTCGCGATTGCTGTATTTGCTGAACACGCCGCTTGGAGTCCATCGAGTGTGGTCGCCGTGCCTGTAGTATCGGCCGCCGCCAGAGCATTCTCAAAATTTATTAATCCACTAATGTCATGCGGTGCGCCGAAATACGCAACATAAAGGGACTCGGCAACATCCGCATAATCACTCGCTGTAGCCATTGAATATTCCTCCTCTTGTCAGCAAGAATGCAAAACTTCTGATTATAACAGACGGTAACGATTGCCGATTGCGATCCGGGCCGTCGGGTTGCACGGCTGTCACCGAAACATCTCTGATAGCAAAAAATCTGCGCTGAGAAACCCGGCGGTTCGCGCCGGCACCGTATTTCCCTGCCGTTTTTGTCCGGATAATGCCGAATCTGCCTGTCGCAGCCCAACTCCGGCGACTTCCAAACCAACCTCATCGCCTGGCTCGGCAACGCCGACAACGGTATCCAGGACCTGTTCGCCACTAACATCTACGCGACCAACGGCGTCTTCGAAAAGGTCACGACCCAGCAGCTCTGCATTGGCGCCAGCGCCAATGACCCGGACCCCGTATGCCTCACAAAAAGCCAACTCGCCGCCGTGCTGGCGAGCCAATCCGGCACGCAACCATCAGGGCAGGGGAGCGACACTTCCGGCGACGGGGCAACATCCTCGCCGGATACACCGCCAGTGATCCAAATCAGCGGCGCCGACCCCGCGACAGTGACCGTCAGTGCCACCTACAACGACTTAGGCGCCACCATCACCGGACCCACAGCCGACCTCAATCTCGGCATCCAGACCTTCGTCGACGGCGCCCCCATGTCGCCCGTCCAAATCGACACGAGCGCGCCCGCCACGGACACCATTCAATACGTCGTAACCGACCCCCAAGGCCTCGCAGCCACCAGCACCCGAACCGTCATCGTCGAGCCCGCGGCAGCCGACCAGACTGTTGCCACCAGCAGCGGCCAATAAGCTAGCGTCGGGGGATCGTCCTGGCACTGTCGACCCTCACGAAGCCCTGCCGCCGCTCTACGGGATGATCCGGTTTATCGCGTGTTCTCTTGAGTACTATGTTTTGTCGTTATAGGGGAGGAGCCGAATGTCTATCCGAAAGCTAGCCTTTGCCACAGCAGCTTGCTTCCTGATGTTCCCGAATGCGCAAGCGCAGCAGGCTCCACCTGATGTGGCAGTCCGAGCAAAAACCATGCTCGAACGGGCCGTTTCCGCCGTGAAAACCGACAAAACGAAGGCTCTTGATACGTTTAACAAGGGCGAGGGTGGTTTCTATGTAAAGGAGGGCGATCTTTTTCCGTTCTGCTTCAATATAGCGGACGGAAAAATTGTGGCTACCCAAACCAAGCAAGCGATGGGTAAGGATGTAAGAACTTTCAAAGACAAGGCTGGTACCGCCTTCGGTAAAGAACTCTACGACGCCAAAGAGGGCCAGATTTCAGAAGTCCACTATCAATTCGCACGGCCAGGAGCCGACGAAACTCCAGTGCCCAAGGTGAGTTTTGTAACGAGGATCGCGGATTTAGGTTGTGGCGTAGGGTATTACCCCTAGGCGCACCACGATCAAATCGCGATCCGCTCCACGCATGGAGGCTAAACTCGTCGCGCCCATCCGCGATCGACAGCACGCCGATCGCGCCGCCGGGCGCGAAATTACCCCGGCGCAGCCATCCAAGCTACTAACGGCCACAGCGCGGCTTAACCGAGCCGCCGCCATGGTCCTGATGTCCAAAATCCGTGACCCTCTCCGGTCCATAATCCGGCAGCAACCGTCCATTTTTTCATGACCTCAGCGGCTGCTCCCGGGCGGCGACAGTGCTTACCTCTAACGGCCACTTCCCGCCGCTCGCATCTTCACAATACTGTGTGCGAGTATTCGATATGGTGAGCTTCTTGTCGAAGGTTACGCCAGAATATGTTGCCTAGTCACCGCTATCAGCTGGATCGCCGTTTAGCTAGAATCTATTTCGATTTGCCTCTTTTGGACTCTTGCCAGTCCTCATTAAATTGGAATGTTCTATCAGAGGTTGCGCGAAGACGGCCCCCAGTCGCCGGCGAGCGCCGGCACATCCCGTGACGGACTTGTTTCTCCCCAGTCGCAAACCCGCGCGTGACGTGCGCATACGACAACTTCGTCCGTCTTTCTGAATTCTTTTTGCCGCGTGCTTGCGTAACCCAGAGAATGGTGTGTACGTCTAACTCGCTGTCTTTGTTCAATTTTCGGAAATGATTTTCTAGAAAATACATACAGATTGCATTTGATGCAGTTTGGCGGATATGGTTAAATATCTGGGTTGCAATCCTTTTATTTTATCCAATATTTGAATTTGCGAATTTTGCTTCCTGAGGCTCGGCCTCGCTCTGCCTAGTATCGACGAGTTCACCAATGCACCTGGCGGCTCTGGTGCGTCATGGGTCGCTTTTTGCCGCACAAGGCGTTGCACTTTATAGGGTCTCCTATGTCTAGTGAACTCTTTGGCAACCGACTACTCGTCATCGACGATGAGCCAGCATTTGGTGCCCTCATCAGAAAAGTTGGGGAGAGTTGCGGGTTTGAGGTGCTGGTCACCGATGATCCCATCAGCTTTTCAAAAACAGTTCAGTCATTTGGGCCGACGGTGATCACTCTTGATTTAAATATGCCGGGCACTGACGGCGTCCAGCTGTTGCGCTCGCTTGCTGCGGACCGATGCGCCGCGCATTTGATCTTGAGCAGTGGCGCCGGCGGCAAGGTCCTGGAAGCAGTTATGCGGTTGGGCCATGAGCGTGGCTTAAAGATGAGCGGCGTACTTCCGAAGCCCTTCCGACTTGAGACATTGCGGGAAATGCTGACTCAATTCAGTAGAATTTCCAAAAAAGCATCCGCGATCGACCTGGCGGACGGCATTACGAATGGGCAACTCTTTCTTGAATATCAGCTGAAGCTTGATTGCGTGCTCGGACTGTTTACCGGAGTTGAGGCGCTCGCGCGCTGGCGCCACCCGATTCATGGACTAATCCGCCCCGACGAATTCATCCCTCTCGCGGAGGAGACGGATTTAATCCATCGGATTACCGATTGGGCGGTCTCCGCCGCCGCTGAACAGTCGGCCGTTTGGCAGGCTAGGAACCTGGACCTGAGCGTCGCGGTCAACATCTCTGCCAAAGATATCGAGGACCTCGATCTGCCGGAACGGTTGCACGGGCATTGTAAGGAAGCGAAAATCGACACCACTTCGATAATACTGGAGGTCACAGAAACCGACGCCATGCGCGAACCGGTTCAAATGATGGATGTCCTGACCCGGCTTCGCCTCAAGGACTTTCGGCTCTCCATCGATGATTTCGGGACTGGGTACTCCTCGCTCACTCAGCTGCAGCGGCTGCCGTTTTCGGAAATCAAAATCGACCAATCTTTTGTCATGCAAATGACCACTGACTTGGGCTGTCAAACCATTGTCGAAATCATCATCAATCTGGCAAGTAAACTCGGCTTGAAAAGCGTGGCCGAGGGTGTCGAGGACGGGGTCACCCTCAACGCGTTGATCGATATGGGTTGCGATTTGGCTCAGGGCTATCACCTGAGCCGGCCCGTTGCTCCCGACCGCATCCCAGAACTGATTGCCAGCTACCAGAGCCCAAAAATGGGGGGCGCAGCGTGACGTTCATTTCTACTATCGACACCGGCTTGCACCGCCTATCACAAACGACGGTTGCCCAGGCATTCCGTCATCCCTTTGCTTGGCGATACCGGTTGCCGCAATCCGCGCTTCTGCCGGTCCTAGCGATTGCACTACTCGGATCGGTGATATCAGTGACGGCCTTTGAGATCGTCAGGCGCGCCGACGATGCACGCGTTTCTGCGATCCTAGAGTTTCGGGCGCAATGGCGCGCCCGAGACTTCGAGAGCAAGCTGGCCGAAACCCAAACCCCGGTGGCAGGTTTGGCAGCGTTCGTTACGTCGCAAAAACAGATCGACGCTGAGGAGTTCCGCGATTTCACTCGGGCAAACCACTCCTCTGATCTGCCCGGCGTCGCCATGTCTTGGCTTCCGCTCGTCAAAGCCTCGGAGCGAGATGCCTTTGTTGCAAGTGCACGTCAAACCGTTGCGACTAACTTTGATATCTTCGAAAGCACGTCACACGACAGCGTCACGGTTGAACCACCGCGCGATGAATATCTACCTGTATTGTTTCGTGAGAGCTTCAATAACAGCATTTCGATACCGGGCCTCGATGTCTGGGCATTGCCAGGGCGTCGCGCCTTACTCGACCGGGCGCGAGATGAAGGGCACCCTGTCGCAATGTTTCCCATCCGGCTCTTCGCCGACTCAAAGGAAAAGGAAAATTTGCAATCGGTTCTATATTGGCCGATTTAATCGGCCAATGGTGCTCATAGAACGGTTGAAGACAGACGTCAGAATTTTCGTGGCATGGTAGCCGGCCGGATCGATCTGACCACCCTGCTGTCCAATGCCATTGCGAATACTCCTCCTATTATGGAGTCGATTGAGTTCCTAATCAATCGTCAGCCGATCGCGATTTACGATCCGACCGTCGCGAACTTTGACTTTAAAATCGACGAAGTGCTCGCTGCGCATGCTAACTCCAATGCGATATTTACTCGTGAGTTCGACGTTCTTGGTCAGCACTGGACATTGATTTCACATTTTCCTCCCGAGCTAGTTGACTCATATCAGTCACCCTGGCGCGTCGCCTGGCTCCTGGTTGGTTTGATGCTAACCGGCATACTTGTCTTTTACACCAACCGGGAACGCGGGCGACGGTGGGGTATTGAGGCTATTATTGTAGCAAGAACATCGGAGTTGAGCGAAAGTGAGCGCCGGTTTCGCCAAATTTTTGATGACAATCCCGTCGGTCTGGCACTCAAGTCTGCTGATAATCATCGCTTCGAGCAGGTGAACTCCGCCTACTGTCGAATGCTCGGCTACCCGCGCGAGGAGTTGCTTAAGCAATCGCCCGAGGAGCTTACGGTCGTCGAAGATCGTGGCACCATCAAGCCAGCCGCAGCGGGAACCTCTCCGGCATGGCACCCGCGCGACAAGCGCTACATCACTAAATCGGGTGAGACCGTTTATGCGCAGGTCCAAAACCTGAGCCTTGGCGCTTTTCCATCCGGCGACAATCTCGTGCTCAGCATCGCCAACGATGTCACAGATCAGCGGAAGACTGAGGCCGCGCTGCACCAAGCGCAAAAGATGGAGACTATCGGCAATTTAACCGGCGGCATGGCGCACGATTTCAATAATCTACTGGGGATTGTTATCGGCAATCTCGATCTGCTGCGCGATTTGCGCAAGAACGATGCCGAGGCTGACGAGCTGGCCCGCGACGCACTGGATGCCTCTCTGCGCGGCGCCGATCTTACGAAGCGACTGCTGGCTTTTGCGCGGCGTCAGGCGCTCCAGCCCAAAGAGGTAGTTGTCAATCAACTGGTCGCCGAAATTACCAAATTGTTGGCCCGAACCTTGGGAGAGCAAATTGAGATTTCACTCAAACTGTCGGCCGACGTCTGGCCGGTCTTCGTCGACCCGGCACAGCTCGACGCGAGCCTGACCAACCTTGCCACCAACGCTCGCGACGCCATGCCCCGGGGTGGGAAATTAATCATCGCCACGGCCAATCGAACCCTCGACGCCGATTACGCCCTATCACACTCCGAGGTGACGCCTGGAGATTATGTGTTGATCGAGGTCAGCGACACCGGAATTGGAATGACGCAGACGGTCGCCGACCGCATCTTCGAACCGTTTTACACCACCAAGGAGCCGGGCAAGGGCACCGGTCTTGGCCTCAGCATGGCGTTTGGCTTCGTCAAACAATCTGGCGGCCACATAAATGTTTACAGCGAGCCCGATGTCGGTACGACCTTCGGCCTGTATCTGCCACGAAGCTTCAGACCGTAACGAGCATCAGTCCGCACCGCTTCTTGTGAAAGGCGGGAGCGAAACGGTGCTGGCGGTTGAAGACGATGCGCCCCTGCGCCGCGTCGTGGTGCGCCAGTTGACTGAGCTGGGCTATCGCGTGTTGGAGGCCTCAAACGCCGCCGCCGCAATCGATGTGATGGAGCACGAAAACATTGATTTGTTATTCAGCGACATTGTGATGCCCGGCGGGATCAACGGTGTAGAACTGGCCGGCCAAGTACAACAACGGTGGCCGAAGATCAGGACCGTTTTGACCTCAGGTTTTCCGGAAACGTCCCTGGACGCTAGCAATCGCTCGCTTGCGCCGGGCACGCGCCTGCTAACAAAACCTTATCGAAAGGTAGATCTCGCCGCCGCAGTGCGCGCCGCGTTGGATGCCTAATGCCTGGCTTCATTGCAAGTACAGCCCCTCTCGGCTTCTACACATACGAAAAGCGACTGGGATCCGGCGGAGCACGTCCCGCTCGCCTGGTTTCGTCCGTCCGAAGCTATTGACGTGGTTGGAGAGCCAGGACTAGTTCCGCTGTTACATCGGGTTCTTGAGCTTGGCTCGGATTTAGTAGGCGCGGCCATCGCCGGCACCACTCCATAATCGCGCTCAGTACGGCGCCTCAACCCGGCCGCATGCGATCGACCAGACCTCCGATATCCGTCACCGCACGCCGACTGTCTTGCGGCGCCATATAGCGGCTGTCGCCGGCGGATTATCGAGCATTGTCCGCACTTTGTTTTCCACGTCGTCGCCGGGTGGCAAGGGCTGCGGGGTATCGAAGACCGATGCGGCACATGCGCGTCGCAAGAGTTGCTCGCGCACCACCATGTGCGGCTCCAGGTCACGATAGATACCGACGATCGCGAACACTGCCTCTTGCGGATCGGCGAAGAGCCCATCTTCGATCTGATCAAACGACCAATCCGCTAGTCCTGGCGGCAGGTAGGCGACAAAGCGCAACCCGCCGACCTTAGCTTTTTCTCGGAGCTCAGCAAGTTGAACGAGAGCGCCCGGTTCTACTGAACCTCCCCAATCCTCGCACCCATCAGTCTCCACGGTAATCATTCCATCCGGCATAGCCTTCTCCGTTCATAGTCCGCCGTTTTTTCTTGCTTACGTTCCGTTAAATCTCGGCATCTCCGCGATCCCGCTATCGCTGATATCGTCACCGAACCACTTCGCCCTCAAATTTTTGAGCGACGGCTACCGCGTCCGCTTCAGCGGCGAACACCATTCCGATCCGGATACCGGCCGGGGAAAAATCGTACTCAGTTCTGGAGGCCTTTATACCGTGTTGTTTTAACCAGCCACACAACTGAAGTAATCGACGAATAAACGCTATCTCAGCATCAATGAACGTCTTTACCGAATACACGGTATTCTCCCTGTTCATCTCACACCTTTTGGTGTGATCCCATTGGTTCATTGGCGGGCACGAGCTGACAGCACCGCGGCGCAAAGCGCGCCGCACTTTAGCCAGCCCATCGTAAAACGCAACCTTTAGGTTAAAAAGATAACGCTAAAGGTCGCCCGTACCGCCATCATCCAACCGGCATCCACCGACCGGCGGCAGCGACCAGCAGTAGCAAATAACAGACCCCGCGCCACCGGCGCTGACCAAGCT
>Ga0206836_10214_pt1 | contig 14008 bp, 15 predicted proteins | sample Alteio_BWOrgCont_28_FD_152871 | JGI IMG/M metagenome (GOLD analysis project Ga0206836, IMG submission 152871) | Enriched cells from forest soil in Barre Woods Harvard Forest LTER site, Petersham, Massachusetts, United States -... | ecosystem: Environmental > Terrestrial > Soil > Temperate forest >...
GCCGTTTGAAGAAAGGTCCTGTGGCGTTCCGGCTTCTCTTGCAAGTGGCTGGCGAAGGCGATCCTACAGACGACGCCACCGCCTTGTGGCCGGCAGACCGGCCCTTGGTTGAGCTGGGACGGCTGGAGGTGACCAGCATCTCCGCGACCAGCGCGGCCGATGAGCGCGGTCTCGTGTTCGACCCGAGCAAAGTGACGGATGGTATCGATCTCTCTGCCGATCCGATCCTGCTGGCACGGTCAGCCGCTTACTCCATCTCGTACGATCAGCGCAGCAAGTGAGCGCCCAGCGTCAGCGAATCATGCGATCTGGATAGATCCAATCTCACCGCTGGACCTTCGGTTCGCCGGTTTGACGCGAACCTGGCAAACTCTCGCGCCTCTACGTCAAGAGCGCTATATCATCGACAGGGTTTCAGCGAGATGCATCCATCGGAAGCTCAGCTCCGGATCATGATCGATACGATCCCTGCGCTGGCATGGTCCTGTGTGCCCGATGGCGCCAATGAATTTACTAATAAGCGATGGCGCGATTACACGGGGCTGTCACAGGCCGAGGCTATCGGGTCGGGATGGCAACGTACATTTCATCCGGACGATTGGGGAAAGGTCATGGAGAGTTGGCGCACCGGTCAGGCTTCCGGAGAACCGAGCGGTGCGGAAGCGCGCGTGCGGCGGGCAGACGGGGAGTACCGATGGATGTTGCACCAGAAAGTAGCTGTGCGCGACCAGTCGGGCCACATCGTCAAATGGTACGGCACCAGCACCGATATCGAGGATCGTAAGGAGGCGGAACAGAAGCTGCGGCAAGTGCTCGAAGAAATCCGCGGGTCAGAGGCTAATCTTCGTCGGACCCTCGACACGATCCCGGCGCTTGTTTCGAGCTTTTTGCCGGACGGTTCGAACGAATGCGTGAACCAGCGATGGCATGACTATACCGGTCTATCCGCTGCACAATCCCAAGCTGACTGATGGCAAAAACCTGTCCATCCCGATGATCTGGCGCCCTTAATGAATAGTTGGCACGAGGCGCAGGTGTCAGGAGAGCCGGGGGAAATCGAGGCGCGCTTTCGGCGTCATGATGAGGTGTTTCGCTGGTTTCTGATACGCGCCTCGCCGCTACGCGACGAGACCGGCAAAATTGTCAGATGGTATGACATCAGCACGGACATCGAAGACCGTAAGCAAGCAGAGGAGAAGCTGCGTCAGGACGAGTGCGAGCTACGCCAGATCACGGATGCAATAGCCCAGACCATCATTGTTCAGGACGCCGACGGAATACCGATCTATGCCAACAAGGCGATGCTCGACTATGCGGGGCTGACAATCGAGGACGTGAGTCGCCCGGACTTTCGTGCGCTGATCGCTCATCCGGAGGATTTCGAGCGGCTTCGCGATAAACGGCGAGCCGCGCTGTTGAGTGGCCTTCCATTCGAAAATGAAGTACGTGGGCGCAGTAAGGATGGCCAATATCGCTGGTTCTTGGCTCATTAGAGTCCGGTCCGCGACGAACAGGGGCGCTTGGTTCGTTGGTATGTAACGGGAACCGATATCGAAGACCGTAAACAGGCTGAGGGAAGCTCTGCACAGGTCGTAAGTCGACGACCTCTAAATAGAAGGTAAGCAAAGTCGGGAAAAGGAGCCGTGGTTTTCGCAGCAGCCACCCGCCGCGAAGGGGGGCGATGGTGCTTCTTTGAACCTTTGCCGATCACAACTCAGATCTCTATGCCCGCCGGGAGCAGTTGGCGGCGCATCTGGTAGAGACTGGCCAATGCGAACATGGTCTGCGCCCGTGCCAGATTCTTGGCCAGGCCGCGATATCGGACCTTGGTGAAGCCCCACAACTGCTTGATCACGCGAAAGGCGTGCTCGCCGCGCGCGCGAGTGCGCGAACGCGCCCGATTAATCATCCGCCAGCGCTCACTTAAGGGGCGGCTGGCAGTCGGGCGTCGATTGATGCGATAGCGTATGCCCCACGACTGGAGGAACTCGCGATCGTCCTCTTTCCAATAAGCCTGGTCGCCGAAAAGTTCGCGCTCCTGCCAATGCAACAGCTCGGGCAGCTGAGTGATATCGGCCACCGCTGCATCGGTCGCTCTGAAGGTGTCCACGATGCCGTGCTGATCGGTGCCGATGTGCAGCTTCATCCCGAAGTTCCAGTTCTTGCCCTTCCTGGTCTGCTTCATCTCGGGTCGCGGGTCGCAGTGGCGTTTTTGGTCGAGCTCGGCGCGGCGATGATCGTCGCATCGACGATGGTCCCCGCGCGCAGCAACAAGCCCTTGGCTTCGAGCAAGCCGCCGATCGCCTCAAAGATCGCGCCAGTAAGGTTGTGCTTCTCCAGCAAGTGGCGGAAGCGCAGGATCGTGGTCTCGTCCGGCACTACATCGTCGCCCAACTCCACCCGGGCGAAGCGCCGCATCGACTCGCTGTCATAGATCGCGTCTCCGGCTTGCGGGTCCGAAAGGTTGAACCACTGCTGCAGGAAGTAGATCCGCAGCATCTTCTCCAATCCCAGCGGCTGGCGGCCATGGCCGGCCTTGGGATAGTGCGGCTCAATCAATTGCTGCAGACGTGGCCACGGAATCACCGCGTCCATCTCGGCCAGAAAGCGCTCGCGCCGAGTCATTTTGCCCTTCGCGCTCCAGGCCATTGAAGCAAACGTGCGCTGATCACCCATCACCCCCACCTCCGCATTCGCCGATCGGCCGCGCTCAACTGTACACGAGTCGATCAACTTGTGCAGAGCTTCCCTAGCGGCAGATGAGGTTTTGCAGCTGACGCAGCAGAAAATAGCGGGGCTGGGGATGGCAATGGTTTATCGCACGATAAAGGCATTGACCGACGAAGGAAGGCTCGTTCCGGTAGAAGTGCCAGGGGCGCCGCCGCGTTACGAGGTTCGTGGTAAGGCCCATCACCACCACTTTCACTGCCTTAAGTGCGGGAAGCTATTCGAACTCGAGGGATGTCTTGAACGTTTGGGGAAACTGATTCCGCCGTCCTTCAGGGTGGTCGACCACGTTGTGCTCATCTACGGCTATTGCGCCGGTTGCGATCGCGGTTCCAAAGCTCAGCCGAAGATCGCGGGACGAAGATCTGCTTCAAGTGCGTGATACCGTCCGTTTTGAAAGCGGGTTTCCAATTCACGTTCCAGTCGTACCAAGTCGCAGCGAATTGTTTAACTGACACAATTTCGATGTTGTCGCACTTTCAAGCCGTGGTTCTAGGCGCCCTGCAGGGCATCTCCGAGCTGTTTCCAATTTCAAGCCTGGGCCATAGCGTGATTCTGCCCGGTCTTTTGGGTTGGCCGATTGATCAAAACGCTAATTCCTTTCTGACTTTTGTTGTCGCAACGCATTTCGCGACGGCTCTGGTGCTCTTCGTTGTCTACCGAAAAGACTGGGCTCGGATTATATTCGGGCTGCTAGGCTGCATACGGGCGCGCGAGTTAAATCCCACAAGGGCCGACACGAAACTAGGTGTACTATTGATCATAGACACTCTTCCGGCGGGCGTGATCGGATTTATCCTTCAAGAGCAGTTGCAGAAGCTGTTTATCTCGCCAGCAATTGCGGCACTTTTTCTTATGCTGAATGGCGGTCTGCTCTACATGGCGGAACATCTGAGAAGAGCCCCCGAGGTGAACCGAGGCGCGGAAAGTATAGATCAGCGAATCGCCGCCAAAATGTCGTGGTGGCAATCCGCGAAGGTCGGAATAGTGCAGGTTCTCGCTCTATTGCCGGGATTTTCGAGAACTGGATCGGCGATTGCGGGTAGCCTTGTGGTTGGGCTTTCTCATGAAGAAGCGCTCAGATTCTCGTTCCTTTTAGCCACGCCAATAATCGGCGCGGCGGCCCTCCTGAAGCTACGGGGCTCTTCCGTTCAGGCAGCGTTGTAGCGCTTGAGAATGCCCTGCTCGGGGCGGTCTGTGCAGCAATGATGGCCGGCATTTCCGTCAGGGTTCTGACGAAATATTTCGAGACTAAGACCCTGACCCCGTTTGCGATCTATTGTGCTGTCATGGGCGGGCTTAGCCTTATCCTATTAAGCCAATAGCCGCGTGGTCATCGCGACTGGCGAGTCGAGCTCGAGAGGGCCTCCGCGAACTGATTCTGTGGTCCTTTATAGAGTCAATCGGTGTCAAGCAGGCTTTTGCCTATTCCCATCGCGTAGTCGCAAGGTTGCACTACGCGCGACGTACGACAATTCGGCGGTGCGATTGCCGTCCATGGTGAAACCACCACAGGCGGCTTTACGTCTGACAAATAACAAAAACCACGAGGAGCCGAAGCATGGTAGTGTCGCGAAGTTGGTAGAAAAGTAAAAAGGCGTCAAGATCCGGCGAGTTGAGCCACAACTCGCACCCGCTTGGCGGCGGTGCCGGAGGATGACGCCATGGAAAGCGATAGCAGGTGTGGGGGGCCAGGAAAAGGTCCGCTCGAAGAGGTGATGCGGGAGCGGATTCGGGTAACTATCGAGAACATCGTCGATGAGGAACTGGAGGCGGCGCTGGGTGCGGCACCATCGCGGCGGGTCGGTCTAGTTCGAGCTGGCTACCGGCACGGCAAGCGCCTGCGCACGCTGACGACTAGCCTTGGGGCGACGACGATCGCGATGCCGCGGGCGAGAATCGAGGACGACGATGGGCGTCGGCGCGAGTGGCGTAGCTAGATGATCCCGCGCTGCCAGCGCCGCACCGAGCGGGTGGACGAGGCGATTTTAGGCGTGTACCTGAGCGGGACCAACACGCGCCGGCTGCGCGGAGCCCTCGCTCCGCTGTTGCGTGGCGCGCCGCTATCGAAGGATGCGGTGTCGCGCCTGGTCGGGCGGCTGCGCGAAGACTTCGAAACGCAATCTGGGCGAGCTGAAGATTCGTTACCTGTTTCTGGACGGCTGGTATCCGCGCGTGCGGATCGGCAAAAAGCGCGTGCGGGTGCCGGTCCTGGTCACGCTGGGTGTGTGCGCCAACGGCCAGCGCATGGTGCTCGAACTGCGGCTGGCCGGGGGCGAGAGCGAGCAAGCCTGGCTCGACGCGGTGCGCTCCATGGCCGCACGCAATCTCGTCGCTCCGATACTCGCGGTGATCGATGGCAATCCGGGGCTGACCGCGGCGCTTAAGGTGCAATGGCCCAAGCTCGCGGTCCAACGCTGTACCAACCATAAGTTGTGGAACCTGCTGGCCAAGGTGCCGGCCTATCTGCGCTAGGGACTGGCGGAGGATTATCGGCGCATGATCTACGCCCCAAGCCGCGAGGTGGTAGAGCAGGCGCGCGTTGGCTTCCTGCGCAAGTGGAAACTGCGCTGCAAGGCGGTCAGTGCCAGCTTCGAGGAGGCCGGCGACGAGCTCTTCACCTTTACCAGTTTCCCGAGCTCACAATGGAAGGCGCTGCGCACCACCAACGCGCTGGAACGGATCAACGAGGAGTTTCGCCGGCGGACTAAAACCCAGGCTTCATTGCCCAATGAAGAGGCCGCGCTGTTCCTGCTCTTCGGACTCCTGCGCAGCGGGCAAATCACGCTGCGCCGCCTTGTCGGCTGGCAGGATCTGACTAATCCACAAATGGAGGCGGCGTAAGCGATTATATGGTCAACTGCTCGGTCGTCGATGGCTCGCGCCAACTACTTTTCCACCAATTGACCGACACCACCCCGAAGCATTTAACAGGTCCAATACCCGCGGCCTGCCGAGCTCGACGAGCAACCAAAATCGTTACGCGCCGTCGACGACTAGTCAAGATTGGTGAAACAAGACGCGAATCACTTCACGGTACGTTCACGATTAACCGCGGCTCAAGGGCCGACGAACCCAAGTTGATCAGCGAATAGCCTTCGGATATCACGGGAGGTCATGTTGAAGAAAAAGCATCCTCCGATGGTCCTATTGGCGGACCTGAAGTCGAAAGATAAAGCTCTTCGCGCGCTGAACAACGCGCTCAAGGAAGCTTGGGTCGAACTAGCGCGTCTTGATCGTCGTATTAAGCAGCTAAAGAGACGGGTAGATGGTGAGGAATGAGTCGTGTGGTTCGACTTGTTGGCGCAATGCGACGATACTCCCGCCGTAGACGAAACTTGACGGCGCCGACTGTCGATCTCGAGCGCCTCACTTCATTTTTCCGCAACCTATCCAAATCTAGATTCGCTGCCGCGATTAACTCGGTACGAGGCGCCCGATTACGACCTACGATCCAATTTCGGGAGCCCCCATCCCAAACGTGGCAATACGGGGTCGATTTAGAGCCAGCAGAACACTGCCGGCCGAGCGCTGAGCAGAGGATCGTCGGACGGTACTAGCCCAACCGAACAACACCAACGAATCGAAGTTGAAGTCGCGACAGTTTCCAGACGCCTCGGTTTCAACTTTCGCCGGCATAATCGGCCGTCGAACCGGCGTCGAGATATCGTCCGCGTTGATGAAACGGAACGCATTGAGACCGTTGAAAGTGCTGTTGGCGAAACCGGCAGACGGTGGATGACTTGAATGATTTTTATCGCCCGCACAAATTCGCGATTGCTGGCCGCGCATCGCTGCCATTTTTTCCGGATCAGGCTATGTATATTAGGGTCGGATCTCGAAGCGATCAAATTCTCGCAAAGGGTTTGCGGGGTGTTGAACGGGGGAAGTCCGCGGTCGGTGACTTCAGAGGTACGTACGCTACACGCCAAAGCCACCGCCCTCGATCGGGCTTCGATTTGTGCAGAATCTCGCGATTCGCGAAGCATTTCGCAAAGTCGCACTGAAATTTAAAATTTGATCCAAGAAACCTCGGTCGCCGAAAAAAGCGTCCTCTTTCTTCTGGAAACAGCAAAAGAACTATCGAGCAGCCTTGTTATTCTGTGTTGGGCGATGTGGTCATCGTGTCCCAGTTGGGTTAGGAGCGGCGGACTCGCCTCAGAGCACGAATGAGGCGGCATAGCACTTGCTGCATTCGATTCGGAAGTCGTTTCATCCGACCATATCAAGTAGAACGATTGGAGGTAAGCTCGATGAAGTCCCTCAAGGCTATCGCAGGAAGCGGTTTGACGTTGATGCTGACTCTTGCAGCACCGATCGCGTGGGGCCAGTCAATACCAAAAGATGTAGCCCAATCCAGCGTCAGTGGAACCCAGAACACGAGTTGGTCTGTGCAGGACAGTGCATCACTGATGGACCAGAAGGTATCGCGCGAGATCAAACAGGCCTGGTCTGATGGAAAGAACGCAACCCTCGCGATGTCGTTTCAAGAAAACGGTGAAATCGCAATGAGTGAAGGTAAAGAAAAGGAGGCCAGACAATATTTTCAGGCTGCTGAGCAGGAACTCACGACACTCCAGCCTGAGCATACCAGCGCTACCAATTATTAAGCCGTCATCATGAGATCGGCCGCCTCCGATTGGATAGGCGGCCGGCTCTGTCGGGCGGATTTTCCGCGTCGGTGGCAACAGGATTTTCGTTAAAGACGATGTCGATGGGCAGCTTGGCCAATTGACGGAGGCATATTTTACCAGGAATAGGGAGCCTCATGCGGGCGGCTGATCGAACGAAAGCCCTGGTTGCAACGCGGCCCACGGAAAGCAGATTTACGACATGCTGGCCGCTCGAAGGCTGATAGATTGCGAAGAGATTATAGAGGCTCCGATTCTCTGACAATGATGATCAGATGGCGACGTCAGAGGGATAGTCAAGGGTGCGAACGATTGAGTCGAGGACCGCGATTGTTTCGCGCCGGAGGTCGATTGTCGCCGCCTCCAGATAGCACTTCAGTCAAGAGCACAGAAGTTGGTTCTCGGATAATCTCGCTAACCCGAGAACTGCCGGCCCGGGACTTCCGTGTCAGGCTCTATGCGATTTAACCGAGGGCGGCAAAGGAGCGTTCAGATGAACCTTCTGCGGCTGATAGACGATCCACGTCTCACGGAGAAATAAGATCAATGGAAAGTCCGAGCCATGCCACGATCGAGGCAACCCGGCATCTTCACGTCCTGCGCGAAGCTATCAAGGGTCTTAATCCGAACGACGAAATGCTCGCACGTAACGCTCTGATCGATGCTCGAATGGTTAGCCAACTCGACGCCTTGCAGATCGAACGAGCCTGTTCGACGTTGAGAGAAGTCTTCAAGAAACTGGATAAGCGGGAGCACCCGACGGGCCCGATAGCAGGTCGAGATAACCCGCAATTCACCTCGAGACTCCGGACCGGCCTCACAAGCGCGTATAGGGTTGTGTAAGAAATGCAGGAAGCGGCCACCGCGCCGCCGACGCCGGCGTGGAGGTCATAATCGCACAGGGATCGGAGCCTGGTGGTCACGCCGAGGGTGATATCACCACAATGGCACTGGCACCGCGAATCGTGGATGCGGTAGCGCCACTTCCCGTCGTCGTAGCTGGCGGGATCGCGGATGCACGCGGTGTCGTCGCCGCCCTGGCACTCGGAGCGGAAGCCGTAGTGCTGGCCCGTTTCCTCGCGACACGCGAATCGAACGCGCATCAAAGATATAAGCAGCAAATACTCGAAGCTGGCGAGAAGGATACGGTTCGGACTATTCTATTCGGCCACGGATGGCCCAACGCCTAATTGCTGGGACTGCCAGTAGGCAACGAGTGCAGTGGCATCGTTGGCCCGTCCTTCCCCTTCAAGGATCACGAGGATTCGCATGGGAAGTTTCTCATCCGTCGAGCAATGGAAAGCGGTGCGACCAGTGGCGAAACAATAGCACCTAACCAAAAAACCTGCCGGCCAGCTGAAACCCAATAGCCAATGGTTTGCACCAGCAATCGCTATTGTTGTGAAAACAAAGCACCCGATGGCGCGCAGCGCGATCGGACGAAGATTGAAACGGAACTCACGCCAACTCATCGACACAATAGACCAGTGGATAATTGGCGGCAGGACAAGAATGAGGTACCAGCGCCTTGACAGCCCATCCTATCCGAGCAAACCTTATTAGACCTTATCGAAGGGATCGGCTACCAGCCTCAGTGGGAGCCGCGAAGTTATCGCGAATAAGTTAGCCGCGTGTGGATTGTAGCGCTCGCCCTCAGGCGTCCGATCACCATTGTTGCCATGGCCGCATTGATGATGCTGATCGGCCTGGTCGCATTTTTCGCGATGCCCAAGGACATCTTTCCGTCCGTTGACATTCCCGAGATCAACCTTGTCTGGTACTACCCGGGGATGTCGGCGCCTGAGATCGAGAAGCGCATTGTCAACATCACGGAACGCGCGGCCTCGCAAACCGTCAACGGCATCGACCATATCGAATCGACGTCATTCACGGGCATCGGTGTAATAAAGATCTATATGCAGGAGGGCTCGAGCACCGCGCTCGGAATCTCGCAGCTTGATTCGGTAACCTCGGCGATTCGCAACATATTGCCGCAGGGCATCGCGCCGCCGACGGTGCTGGACTTCAACGCGACCAATGTGCCGATCGCAGATCTGATTGCGACCAGCCAGTCACTTTCCGAAACTGAACTCTACGACTACATGTTCAATTTCGTCGGGCTATTTCTATTTACGCAGCCCGGACTGCAGAGTCCCGCGCCGTTTGGCGGAGCCACGCGCCAGATCATGCTCAACCTGGTGCCGGATCGCTTGTACGCGAAAGGCCTTTCGCCGCAGGACGTTCTGAACACGCTGGAATCATCAAACGTGATCCTGCCGGGCGGCACCGCCAAGCTAGGCAATTATGAATACGCGGTGATGCTGAATGGCAGCCCGGTCAGCGTTGACGAGTTTAACCGGATGCCGATCAAATATGAGAACGGCGCCACGGTTTATATGAACGATGTGGCCAAGGCGAGCGACAGTCATGCGGTCCAGACGGATATAGTCAGGATCAACGGCCGGCGCGCATCGTTCAGATACATCTTGAAGCACGCCTCCGCTTCGACCATTACCGTTATCAATGAAGTAAAAGGAGTTCTTCCAAGAATCCGCGCATTGGCGCCCAAGGGGACCGATATTTTTCTGGCGTTTGATCAGTCGCAATTCGTCAGGGAATCGCTAGTTGACGTTTTCCAAGAAATCTTTATCGCGTCGGTGCTGGTGGGTTTGATGACCGTGATCTTTCTGGGATCGTGGCGCAGCACGTTGATCGTCATCACTTCGATCCCGCTGGCAATCATGACTTCGGTGGCGGGACTTTATCTTACCGGTAATACGATCAATATCATGACGCTGGGCGGCCTCGCATTGTCGGTCGGGATGCTGGTGGATGACGCCACGGTCGAGGTCGAGAATATCCATCGCAATCACGCCGCGGGCAAGCCGCTGGCGGTGGCTATTCTCGACGGCGCCCATCAAATAGCGATGCCGTCACTGGTGGGCACGCTGAGTATCTGCATCGTGTTCTCGCCGGTGCTTATGCTGCGTGGGGTGTCCAAATTTTTGTTTATTCCGCTTGCCCTGGCGGTAGTTTTCGCGATGCTGACCTCATACCTGCTATCGCGAACGCTGGTGGCAACGATGGCGATCAACCTGCTGCCGGAGGATCCGGGCGAGCACGGAATAAGCGGAATAGTGGGTGCGTGGCTGGCGCGATTCGAGCGCGGATTCGAACGTTTTAAGGAGAGTTACCGGCGCGGACTGACGAGTGCTTTGGAGCATCGCGCGCTGGTGATGATTTGCATTGCGGTGATGATCGGCTCTTCGCTGATTCTGATGCGCGGGGTCGGCGAGGATTTTTTCCCGTACGTCGACGCCGGTCAGATTCGGCTGCATGTGCGCGTTCCGGCAGGCATCCGGCTGGAACAAACCGAGCGGTTGCTCGATGGCGTCGAAAGGATCGTGCGGGAGATTATCCCGCCAAAAGAACTCGACGTAATGACCGATCATATCGGCCTGCCGATTTACTGGGCATTGCTATTTTATCAGACCGACAGTATCGGATCGCAGGACGCCGACCTTCAGATACAGCTCAAGGAAAATCACCATCCGAGCCTCGACTACATCGACCAAATCCGCAGGGCAGTGGCGAAGCGCCTGCCGGGCGTGACAATTTATTCGCAGGCCGCGGATATCACGAGCCAGGTGCTCGATTTTGGCTTATCGGCGCCGATCGACGTTCAGATTCAAGGCCGGGACCCAGCCGCGTCCTACAAGATAGCGCAGCAACTGCAGGCCGAGATGAAGACTATTCCCGGCGCAGTGGACGTTCGAATCCCGCAGGTCTTTGACTATCCGACATTGATGGTGAAGGTCGATCGCGCTAAAGCGATCCAGCTTGGGATCAGCGAGTCGGACGCCGCGCATAGCCTGCTGGACTCGCTCGCTTCGAGCGTGGTGGTAGCGCCAAATAACTGGCTGGATTGGACGAATGGAGTGCAATACAACGTCGCGGTACAGACGCCCCAGCACGTGATCTCTTCGATTCCCGAAATATTGAAGACGCCAATCACGCCCGATTTAATCTCCGCAAATACGAACAATTCGACGAGCAGCGATCCGCAGTTCATCGCGAATCTCGCCAGTATCAAGCATTTGGTGACGCCGATCGGTATCACGCACGATAATGTTCTGAGTGCGATCGATGTTGATTGCGGCGTGGAAAACCGCGACCTCGGAGGCGTGACCGCCGAGGTGCAGCGCTTAATAGCACATCTCAAACAGATTCCGCCCGGTACCGTCATCAATATTCGCGGACAGAGCCAGGCGATGAACGAGTCGTTCAGCGATATGGCCAAGGGCCTGGTTCTCGCGATCGTGCTGGTCTATCTGCTAATGGCGACGAACTACCAGTCCTGGCTCGACCCGCTGCTCATCCTGATTGCCTTACCGGGCGCTTTTGCGGGGGTGCTATGGATGCTGGTGATTACGCACACCACATTGAATGTCGAATCCCTGATGGGTTCGATCATGGCAGTGGGGGTTGCAACCACCAACGGCAATCTGCTGATTACATTTGCCAATGAACACATGGAGCGGGAGGGATCGACACCGCTCGAAGCCGCGATCGAAGCCGGGGCGACACGCTTGCGTCCGGTCTTGATGACAGCGCTTGCGATGATTCTGGGCATGTTGCCGATGTCGCTGGCACTTGGCGCAGGAGGTTCTCAAAACGCACCACTGGGTCGCGCAGTCATCGGCGGGCTGATCGCTGCCACCTTTATGACGCTGATAGTGATTCCGATTGCCTATTCGCTATCTGGCGGGATCCGGGTCAGCAAGCTCCAGCGGGATGCGCAGATTCGGCGAATCTTGGAACAGACCGAGGCGGCCAGCGAAGCGAAATTGTAGCTGGCTGCTGCTGATTGTAGAGCGCGGATGAACCCATGAGCGAAAACGCGAAGTCGCCGCAACCAAGAACCCGATGGGTATTTTATTCCGGATGGATCGGGCTTGCACTGATAGCATTGATCGCAGCCTTAGGGGTAGTAAAGGTGCGTGGCGAGTCGGTCCACAGTCAAAGCGATAACCTCCAGCAGCAGGCCAAGCGTGGACAGGCTGTACTGGTGACGACCGTTGTGCGGACGCCCGAGAATCGGGAAATCTCACTCCCTGGTGAAGTCCACGGTTACTATGAAACCCCGATCTACGCCAAGATCGCCGGCTACGTGAAGGAGATGATCGTCGATAAGGGCTCGCGCGTACACACCGGAGAACTGGTGGCGACCATCGAATCGCCCGAGACCGATCAGCAGGAGCGCACCGCGAAGGCGAGCTACGAGATTGCCGCGATTACGGATCGCCGTTACCAGGAATTGCTACGACAGCAGGTGGTCCCGAAGCAAACCGCCGATGAGTCCCGATCGCAGAGGCTCGAAACTTACGCAACCTGGCGATCATACATCGCGACCAAGGGATACGAACACGTGCTGGCGCCCTTTGACGGCATGATCACGGCGCGTAACCTCCATCCCGGCGCGCTGGTCGGGAGTGCGACGGCGACCGGCACTTCGAGTCCGAGTGTTTATGAGATCGCCACGCTCAAACCTCTTCGGGTTTACGTTTATCTGCCCCAGCCATTATCTCCGTTAGTGCATGACGGCGATAAGGTGATCGTCACAGTCGCCGAATATCCTCGCCGCAATTTCCCTGGTGTAGTCACTCGACACCCGGCGGCACTCGACCAGTCCACGCGCACCATGGAGATAGAAGTCGATCTCGCTAATGACGATCTCTCCCTCTATCCCGGAATGTACGCGGACGTCAAAATCTCGGTGAGTGGCAACAATCAATCACCCAAGGTTCCGGATCAAGCGCTAATCTTCAATAACGAGGACGTTCTGGTTCCAATCGTTCGCAATAACCGCATCCATCTGGCCAAAGTCGAACTCGGCCTCGACGATGGCATCAACTGCGAGGTGACGCGCGGCCTCAGCGGTGACGAGACGATCGCGCTCGGCCTGGGTCAAACGGCCCTTGAAGGGGAGTTGGTCGATCCCGTCAGCCTAAAGAAAGACTGACATAAAAGAACCCTATTCAATCGCGCGGGTTTGGTGATATTCAGGACGTGAGGAAAGCAATTTCACGTGACTTTGACGCGAGACAGAGAACGCATCTCGGCGCTAACCGCCGGACTGGGCGCAGCGATCATCACATGGACCTTCGTAGCGGCCTACGCGCCGGCATCGCTGGAAGCGATGGGCAACTATTCGCCATGGCTGTACGGGCCCGCGGTGGTCGCCCAATGGGCGATATTTACAGCGATCGCCTCCCTTATACTTCGCCGGAAATCCCGCGGAGAGGCGCCGTCAAATTCGGATGAAACCTATCGTTCTGCGAGCCTTCATGTAACGTGTGCGCTGCATGGCGCTTCGGTATGCGCCAACCGCGCCGAGAAGGATCGGCTAGCCGCAGTCACGGCCGGTTTCGGGTTGACGATCACTACTTGGGTCGCGGCCCTCTCGTTCATGCCCGGCGAGTGGCTGGACGCGCTAAGTGCTGCGCCGCCGTGGCTTTACTGTCTCGCCTCGATCGTGTTATGGGCCGGCTTCACTGGCACAAGCCATGCCGTTTTCCGTGGGTTCAGTAAACGGGGAACAGATTTAGCTGGGCTTGCGTAGAGAAGTATTGCAACTTTGCCCTAATGCG
>Ga0206836_10208_pt2 | contig 13983 bp, 11 predicted proteins | sample Alteio_BWOrgCont_28_FD_152871 | JGI IMG/M metagenome (GOLD analysis project Ga0206836, IMG submission 152871) | Enriched cells from forest soil in Barre Woods Harvard Forest LTER site, Petersham, Massachusetts, United States -... | ecosystem: Environmental > Terrestrial > Soil > Temperate forest >...
GTAGAGGGCTTTCAACTCGGCCGGGTTCTGCTGGACATACTTGACGTAGCGGGGCAGGCTATCGATCTTGTGCACGATCATGCGCCGCTGGATGCGACGGCGAATGGTGGTACGGCGGTACTGGGTGAAGTCCACGCCGGTGCTCTTGCGGATGAGCTGGAAAATCGTGTTGAGGCTGGAATCCTGTTCGGGGACAAGAACGGCCCCGGCTTTGCGCGGAGCGACATAGGGATGGTGGGCGATGCGGGCCAATTCGCGGGCGATCTCCGCGGGCGGCAGGACGAAATCGACGCAGCCCAGAGCGATGGCGCTGCGCGGCATGCCGTCGTACTTCGCGGTGGTTTCATCCTGGGCGAAAGTAACGCCGCCTTGCGCCTGGATCTCGGCCAGACCGAGACTGCCGTCGCTGCCGGCGCCGGAGAGAACCACGCCGATGGATTTAGTGCCCTGAGATTCGGCGAGGGCACGCATGAAAAAATCGACCGACAGATGCTGGCCGCGCACCTCGCGCGCGGTGAGGTGCAGGGTGTGGTCCTCGATGCTCATCGTGGCATTGGGCGGAATGACGTAGACGTGATTGGCCTGGACCCGCATGCCATTCTGCACTTCGACGACAGGCATGGTTGTGGAGCGCGAGATCAGCTCCGTGAGCATGCTTTCGTGCTTGGGATCGAGATGCTGAACGAGGACGAAGCCCATTCCGGTGTCGGAAGGGAGATGAGAGAGCAGTTCCGTGAAGGCTTCAAGGCCGCCCGCCGAAGCTCCAATGGCGACAACGGGCACATCGTCCGCTTGCGCCGGCCTTTCCTCGCGGCTCGGCTTCATTGCGATCGGTTTTGAGGTTTCCTCGCGAGCTTCGTCTTGGCCCGATTTCTTTTGCTTCACGCTTACCTCCGAGAAGCACGACGGCGCCCGGAGGCCGAGGCGCGCCTAAGCTTTGGTTCTCCTGCCGCGGGATTGCCCTTTACGCCAATTCTTTCGGCGGCCACACTTTCAATACGGACGTCTGAAACTTCCCTGCGGGCCATCCGTTTCCCAGCCAGCCTCGACTTACGCTCGTCCCCCTCGCGTTTACGCCCGGCAATTTTAAGGGGAAGAACGGCGGATACGGCCGTACCCAGAGCGCTAGATTGAATTTCGAGCTGGCCGCCCAGTTCGCGCACGCGTTCGTACATTCCGCGAAGGCCGATGCCTTGGAGCGTTTTGCCCTGCTTGATGCGGTCGACGACTTCAGGAGGCACGCCCACGCCGCGATCGACGATGCGGACCTCCGCGCTCTCCTTATGCTCCGAGAGAGTGACCCAAGCCATATCGCTGCCGGAATGGCGCTGGATATTTGTGAGAGATTCCTGCACGACGCGAAACAGGGCCAGCTCCATTTCCGCAGGCAGGCGGCTGAACTCATTTGGCGTATCGAGATTGACGGCGATTCCGCTGCGCTCGGAAAATCCCGGCGTAAACCAGCGGAAAGCCGCCAAAAGACCCAGTTCATCGAGGAGCGGAGGATGAAGAAGATAAGAAACCGAGCGCACCTCCTGCACGCACTTTTCAAGGGTATCGGCGCTCTCGAGCAGCAAAGTGCGGTGCTGTTCGCCCAACGACCCGCTTTCGCGCTTCAAGATATCGAAGTTAATTTTCATACTGGTCAGATATTGGCCAAGGCTATCGTGCAGTTCGCGACTGATATGGCGGCGCTCGTCATCCTGCAAGCGCATGAGGCGGGAAGAAAGGGCGCGAACGCGTTCCTCGGCGCGCTTGAGGCTGGTAATGTCGTTCATCACGCCGCCCAGTTCGGGCTTTCGGCCGGGGTGTTCGATGAGCTCGACAGCGGCATGAAACCAGAGGACCTGGCCGTGTACGCCGATCATGCGGAACTCGAAATCCTCTCTTTTGCGCTCCCGCAGAACCCTTTGGCAGGCAGCGGCAACGAGCTCGCGGTCGTCGGGGAGAAGATGCTTCTTCCAGAAGTTTGTCTCGCCCGTCCAACGTTCGAGCCAGTATCCCAGGAGGGCTTGCGCGCGCGGACTCACGTAGGTGAACCGGAGCGTCTCCGGCTCGGCGCGCCAGAGTATGGCTCCGAGAAATTCGCAGGTGAGCGATAATTGCCGCTCCATTTCGGCACGGCCGCCCCTTCCATCGACAAAAGGGTAAGCGGCTTCAAAGAAGATGCCGACACAGCGCGGACCCACCGGGAACGCGTGCAGCACATAAAGCCGGTCCATTCCCATACGTCCGGACCCCATAACTTGAGACCTCGTATTTCGGGGCCCAGTCCCGATAACCATAGGGGAGGGAGCTGCCTCGCGGCGCTCGACCATTCCGATCATTCGGGGGCGGCGCGTGAAGAGGACCTCACGATAGAGAGCGGGCAGATCCACGACGGGAACTAAGTGCAGAAGCTCGCCGGAGAGAAACGTCTCAATCGAAGGCGGCACGAGAGTTGACGCCAAAGCATTGATCTCCAGGAGGCGCCAAGTGGAGAGATCGTTCGGATTGGCCAGCTCAAGCAGGGCGAGGCCCCGCGGAAAGGTCGCGAATACATCCTCAGGAGGCGATTTGCGATCGTGCTTGGTCATAGACATGCAGGGCGACTCGGAAATCCAAGGCCAACGCGGAAGGACCCGCAGAGAAGAGGCTAGCCGCCCATCTGGTCCCCTGACATCGGAGCTGAACTCTAGCATACGACATTTTGTGGAGCTATGCTGGCCGCCCCCACTGGCCAGCGCAGGATTGTCCCACACTGTATTGTCCGGCTGGAAGGCGCGGAGTACACTCGATGCCGCGCACTTTCCGAGAATTTTCTGCAAGTAGCTGAGCTGCCACTCATGGAAACGAAAACGGAAACGAAAACGCAAATCGACACGACCAAGAGCGAAGAGGTGGTTCGCAAACATAAGGAATACATATGGCCCGCGGTGGCTAATTTTTACGACCATCCGTTGGTAGCCGATCACGCGCGGATGCAATACGTCTGGGACCTGGAAGGGCGCAAATACCTGGACTTTTTCGGCGGCATTCTGACGATTTCCGTGGGGCACACCAACCCGAAGGTCACCTCCAAAATCAAGGCGCAGGTCGATCGGCTGCAGCACATCTCCACTCTCTATCCGACCGAGCCCATGGTGGACTTAGCGGAGAAGATTGCTCAGATCGCGCCCGGCAAGCTGCAGAAAAGCTTCTTCAGTAATTCGGGCACGGAAGCGAATGAAGCCGCGCTTCTGCTGGCGCGCATGGCCACGGGATCGTTCGACATTATTGGGCTGCGGCACGGCTATTCCGGGGCTTCGGCGCTGGCCAAATCCGTCACGGCGCAAAGTCCGTGGCGCGCGGGAGGCGTGATCAGCGTTGGCGTGGCCCATGCGATCAATCCTTATTGCTACCGCTGCCCGCTGGACCTTAAGTATCCCGATTGCGGCGTGGCTTGCGCGAAGGACGTTGAAAATTTAATTCAGACGGCGACCAGCGGGCACATCGCGGCCTTCATGGCCGAACCCATTCAGGGCGTGGGGGGATTTATCACCCCGCCACCGGAGTATTTCAAAATCGTCTTCAACACGGTGAAAAAATACGGCGGCCTGTTTATCTCGGACGAAGTGCAAACAGGCTTTGGCCGCACAGGCAAGCATTGGTTTGGCATCGAGCATTGGGAAGTGGTCCCGGACGTCATCACCTGCGCCAAGGGCATGGGCAATGGAGTGCCTGTGGGCGCTACGGTGACGACGAGCGAGCTTGCCGCTTCCTATCGCGGCATGACCATCTCTACCTTCGGCGGCAATCCCGTGACCAGCGTGGCCGCGCGCGCGACAATTGAAGTGATCGAGGAGGAAAATCTGCGCGAAAACGCCGCATCGGTGGGGGCCTATTTCCGCGAGAAGTTAGACGAGCTGCGGGAACGGCATTCTCTGATCGGCGAGGTCCGCGGCAAAGGGCTGATGCAGGGGATCGAGTTGGTGAAGGATCGAGGTACGAAAGAACCGGCGCCCGAGGCCACCACGCGGCTGCTCGAACGCACCCGCGAAAACGGCTTGCTCATTGGCAAGGGCGGACTTTACGGCAATGTCGTCCGCCTTTCGCCCATGTTGAATATTTCCAAGGCTGACGTGGACGAAGCGGTTCGCGTGCTGGACAAATCATTTTCCGAAATTCGGATGTAGGCATGCGTGGCGAGACCAATCATCTATCTTACTCAAGGGCTCCTCAAGGGCTCCTCAAGGGCGGCGCAGTGAACGCCAGTGAATGGGGAGCGCGGTTCTCACAAGGGTTGAAGAGGCGGCTCTTCGGTTCTGTCATCCTATTGGCCGTCGTTTTGGCGCTCGTGCCGCTCGCGACGCCGGCCCGCGCCGGGGATAAGGCAGTCGCGTGGAAGCCTATCGCGCAAGCCCTGCTGCGCGTGGATGACCAGCCGGTGAAGAATTGGAACGTCTACGAGGAGAGCAAGAAGGGCGATCCGTTGTTGCTGGCCGTGGGCAATCGGTTCCTGGTGATTGAAATCCACGACCACAAAATTTTTGAGCTGACGCCCGCCAAAGTGGAGCACAAGGGCTCGGATCTTCTGTGGGATCCGGCGGAACGTCCCGCCGAGCCGCTAGCCGCCACCGACTGGGTGATTCGAGACGTGGGTTTGGCTTATCGCATTGCATTTCGGCTGGAGGCGGAGAAGCACGCCTTCGACGTGCAGTTGCCACATCCGATGGATCTGCGTTACATCGTTCGGTGAGGGAAGCTCCGAGGAGCAAAAGCTAGGGCCGATAAACGGCGTAGACCCAAGGGATCCCGACAATCCCCGACTGCACTTCCACAATCACGGAATCGCCCGGCCGGAAGCGCCCATAATCGTCGCGGCTCACTTCCAGCCGTTCAATTGCCCGGCCTTCGCGCCAGGAGGTAACCACCAGCCGCTGGGTACGCGAGAAACCGGGCATGCTGAATTTTCCGACCACCGAAGCGGACTCGCGCTGCGGCGGAGCGGTATCGAATTTGCCGTTAATGAAAAGCAGCCCGGCCAGAATCCAGGGTACCGGCAGCAGGCCGAAGTACACGCGCTTGATGACCTCGATATCCTGGCTTTTTCGGGCGCGATTCACTATCCATAAGCCCAGCCCGAGGACCACGAAGAACAAAACGCCTACAAAAATCAGGATGCCGTCCTCTTCGAGCGGCGGAAACGCCTGGCTGGCCGGCACGAAAACGATCGCGCCCACCAGAAACCACGCCGTGCGGCGCACCAGCCTCTTGCGCAACATCACTTCGGCGGCCGCGGACGTTAGGCCACACGCCAAGCATTGGTCGGTATCGCGCTCGGCTCCGCAATCCAAACAACGCGCCATTGCCATCTCTGACTCGCTTTTGCCGCAAGAGCCGGCCGCGAGCAAGTACCGCGTCCGACCATCTCGGCGGCAAACCTCCTAAACTTTGATGCTATTTGCCTGGACGCGTGTCGTCAAGCGACAGCCGGGGTGGGCAGTGGTCAGTTTGAATTTTGATCTCCACGATCCAGAAAATTCAACCGGACCCACTACCCAGGGGCGAATCGGGGCTCGCGCGTTGCCCGAGTGCGCTTGTTTCTTGCCCGTTGCCGCCTAGGGGAGAGGAGTGGCGCGCCCACCAAGCCAGCATCGCGGTTTTTACATCAAAGACCTTAGGTGACTAGAGGTGCTAAGGGTATGAGAGGAGGGTCTTGCGTTAAATCACGTATTGCGAGAGGTTTTCGACGACTCGTATTGTCTTGTCAGAGGCGATGCAGAGCCAGTTAGCCAAGATTGGCCAACAGGCGAAGTGCGGCCTCGGGGTGTTGAGACCACGCGCCGCAATGCGGGCACCTATCGGACGGAGGTGATGTCATGGCGCCTTTTCGGATACTTTTAGCTGACGATCACGAAGTCGTAAGGGCAGGGCTTCGTGCGTTATTGGAAGAGCAGAGCGGATGGGAAGTGGTGGCCGAAGCTGTGGATGGACGCGATGCCGTGGAGAAGGCGAGCAAACTCAGGCCCGATGCAGTGGTTATCGACATCGCCATGCCTTCGTTGAACGGACTAGAAGCGGTGCGGCAGATCGTGAAGGCTGTGCCGAATGCGAAGGTTCTGGTTCTAACGATGTACGACTCCGATCCATTGATTCAGCAAGTTCTGCAAGCCGGAGCGCGCGGATACCTGCTGAAATCGGACGCGGGCCGCGATCTTGTTTCGGCGATCGAAGCCTTGCGCCGGAACAAGACGTTCTTCACCCCCAAGGTAAGCCAGATGGTGCTCGAGGGTTATCTCGACAAAAATCCCAAGGATAAGGAACAGGAGAGCGAAGCGGAAAGTTTGCGGCTCACCAGCAGGCAACGCGAGATCGTACAGCTACTGGCGGAGGGAAAGAGCAGCAAGGAAGTGGCCGCCGTGCTGGGTTTGAGCGTAAAGACCGCGGAGACGCACCGCGCCAACATCATGCGGAAGCTCGATTGCCACTCGGTTACGGAGTTGGTGCGTTACGCGATCCGAAATCATATCATCGCCGCCTGAGGAACGCCTGACTGTCCACTGCGGCTGCGGCCGCCGGGGGATCGTGGCGGCCGAGCCCGCGAAAACTCCAACGAACGTCGCCGACTTCCAAGCACATTAGTAGTTCTGAACTGTCCAACCCGATCGCACCGTTGTCGCCGTATAAGGGTCAACGACGTTCGTACCCGTGGAGAGGGTGGTGGACGGGAACCAAGGCGGTGAGAAAGCTCCCCCTGCGAAGCGCTGGTCAAAGTAAAGGTTTCGCGCATTGCAATAGCAGGTCTTGGCGGTATTGGCGATACGGCCGCCAACGAGAGTCACCGTATTGATATTGTTCCCGGACGTCCCGCTCCACCCTCCCGAACCGTTCTGTGAAATCATGGCGATTGAGGCGTCGAGCTCTATATTGCCATTGGACTGTTTATCGTTCATCTGTACGTCTCCCGTGGCCGTAAAGATACCGAGCACCTGACCGTTGTTATTTCCGGGGATCAGGGTATCGACGTTGGGATACGTGACGCCGTTAACGGTTTCGTTTTGCGTGGTGGTGACTGGCGGAGTCTTATAGAGCACATCACCTGTGACAACGACGTTATTCGCGGCAGTGATGGTTAACGCGGAAGTATCTTGGATCGCCGCTTGTCCTTGCCCAGGACCGGAAAGCGAGTTGATACTGCCATCGACGTAGAGCATGGCGCTTTCCGTGGGAGGAGTGGCGGCGTAATTCTGAGGCACGCCCTGGATGGTTGTGCTGGTAGGAGTACCCGAGCCAACCTGCTGCTGAACGGTGGTGGTCTGGCCGCCATTGGAAGCGGAAGCCAGGTCCAACGTCAAAGTTGTCGTGGTGGTGACGCCGCCGTTTGTTTGCTGAATTGTCATCACTTGTAAGTTGTGACCTTTTTGCGGGCCGGAACTGGGCGTCATGGCAGTCAGCACGACCGAGCTCGCATTCCCCTCGACGTAGATACCGCCTCCGGTCATCGTGTTCGTCCCGTTGGAGTTTGTTGTATAGGGGAGGTATACGCCGGGATTCGTGGTTCCGGTGGATGGATACTGCGAGCCATTAATCGTCTTGAGAACCCCACTCATATCCGCGTCTTGCTGGCTAGGCGATAAGTTTTGGGGGCCCCATGTGTTACCCATTCCGTCCACAACTGCTTCCTTCTGGTTGAAATCATTCGCTGGCAGCGCGACTTTATTTTGGCCAAGTTTGTAGCCATCCTGGAAGCTAGGGGCTATGGTCGTGCCATTTTGCTTATAGCTCGGATTGGCTGATTCCTGGCAGTTGCCGTTGCCATAGTAGTAGCCAAAAGTGGTGGAGGCACTGCCCACCGAGCCCTGGAACGTGTAGCTCCCCGGCTCAAAAGTCCAAGCGCCATTGGTGAAAAAGGGACCCGTGAGCGTTCCGGGCGCAAAAGGCGAGCTGCACTCGGCATATTGATCCAAGAAAGTACCCCAGGCGGAAAAGGACAGGTTGCTTGCACCGGGTGCGACAGGCACATTGATCTGAAGACTGCCTGAATCGACGATGGTGGTCTGCTCATTGGCCAGGGATTGCCCCACCGCTGTGAGGGTGTAAGGGACGGTGTAATAGAACTCCGTTGGATTCCCGGAAGGGGAAGAACAACTCGCGTTGTTCGTCGTGCTCCCCTTTGTATAACAGTTGTAGTAACCGTTGGCTGCTCCCGAGCCTAGGGTGACGCTGGTGACCCGGAAACTGCCTGGCCAAGAGCCGGCACCCTGCCCGCCGTTGAGGCTGCGGTTCGAGGCGGCCCCAGAAGGACCGTAAAGAGTGGTAACGCTCGACGTTATGCTCGAAAGAGCACCCGGAAGGTTCTGAAGCGGAGCGGTATTCGGGGCGATCGAGCCAGTAGCAATGTTGGCTTCGAGCTGATCCAACATGTATTGGCGCGCGACGTTGAGTCCGGAATCCGCTGCGTAAAAGGAGGCGCGGAAGTTCCGATAGTAGCGCGTGATCAAGGAATCGGAAGTGACGGCGATGACCATGGCCAGGGTCATGGCAACCATCAAGGACAGAAGCAGGAGCGTAGTCACAAGGGCCATGCCTCGCGAGTTGGCTTCGGCAACTGCGACTTTGATGGAGCGGTTTTTGGAACTGTGAATGATTGTCATAGCCATCCTCCGCTATTGGTTGTTCATGCTCAGATTGCGCGGATTCACGACCACGGAGACGCTTTCGATCTGATACGGCCCGTTGTCGAATCCATTCCGGTAGGTATAGGTAGGATCCGTAGCGGGCGTGGTTCGTCCGATCAGCGAAATTTGTATCGAGCGGATCAACCAGAACTCGTTGTTGTAACCGGAGGTGTTCGCACCCGCGTCACACAGCGGGGGGCTACCGAGCGGATTAGAGGCGTAGTAGTTGTATATCCCGCAATCGTCGGAAGTGGCCCAAAGCGCCGCGCCCACCTTGAACCCAATCACTTGCTGGGCGAGAACGGAGCATGCGGGAGCCGTGCAGGGGTTAGAGAGGGCTCCGCCTTCGGTGCGAACCAGTTGCGGATTGGAGGGATTCGATGTGTCCACCGAATAGGTGATGGGAGCAAGACGCACGACCCAGTCCGGCGAGCAAAACTGCGTGGTGCCGACGTAAGGATTGCCGTTGGCATTGGTGGTGTAGCTGGTTTGAGTGAGAAAGAGATAATCGTCAGCGGCGCTATTGGTCCCGTCGGCGTTGGTCGCGCTGAAAGAGAGTTTCACACCTGAGTTCGTGCCGCTGGTAAAAACCGACCCGTTAGAAGTCAGAAGGAGGGTAGTGTATTGGGTTCCGCCGACGTTGAGGAGCAATAGCTCGTCACCGCTATGAAAATTCGCGGCATAAGCCGTGGCGGCAACGACCGTCGTGCCCGTCGGAGGGTACAGATACATCGGCGAAGAGGTGGAAAGAACGCAATTGGTCGTCGAAGGAATGAATGAACCATTATCCGGATGCGCCGGCGCAGTATTCGGGTCAGCTGCAATGACGTTCAGCTGATCGAAGCAATTCGAGCCGTAGCTGAAAGTCGCAGCATTGTTACAGGGAGAGGTCGGTATGCTGTTGGAGACGGAAATCCCGACGGGCGCGTTGGGCATATTGGGACCCAAAAGGGTGCCGCTTCCGGCGTTGACGATGTCGAGTTGTAGCTGAGCGACGGCATTGCGCACGGCGATGTTCAGACCGGACTGGCCCTGCTGGCGATTGAAGAGTGGTTGCTGCCTCGAAAAGAGGGCCAGAGCGGCGCCGCTGATCACCACAAGCAGTACGGCGGTGATCATCAGCTCAAGCAACGTGAACCCGCGTGAGGTGTTTTTCCTCATTGGCCGGTGGTCATCAGCGCCATCAGCGCCACAGCGCAGACGCGAAACAAGGTCGTATTTCATGGCGAAGCCGTCCTTACCATGCTCATCTGATAGCTGACGGGAGGCTTTACAAACTGGTTTGTCAAGGTTACGAGAACAGTAAGCCGTTTTACGCCTGTGACCGGCTGGTCCATCTCAATGACCCAGCGGCGGTGAAACGCGATCGCGCTGGGAATTGCCGCCGGAGGGCTGGTGCTCTGAGTTTGGCTCAGCATTCCGTTAGGGTTGTGACTTAGCGTCGTGTATGTTTCCGCGCCGTTCACGAGGCCAAGCACTGTTTCGGTGATGGCGCCGGTTTGAACCGACGCGGAGGTGTTTGAGTCACTGATGTATACGTTGTCGTAGTAGTTCACTGTCTCCGTGACGCCCTGTGAGGTCACAGTCGTTTGGGCATCGGAGGTCAGGCTTCCGGCCGTGCTGCCCGAAGCGACGTAAACGTTGGGATCCCAGTAGGGCCAGCGGTTCAGATCCTCTAGTTTCTCGGAGGCCAAGTTCGCCGCGAGACCCGCAAAACGCGCGCTCTCGGTGCCGCTCAAGGTGGCCGTCGCGAGAGAACTCAGGGCGACCAGGCCCACGGTGAGGACCAAAATGGCCACCAGGACCTCGATCATGGTGAAGCCGCGCGAAGAATCCATTTCAAGGCGTTGTGATGGATACGTTTCCATAGTTCGATACCGAAATCGTGTTGGAATATCCGTGATAGCTGATTTGAAAGCTCGTGGCTGAACTGCCGTTTTGCGTGACGGTAACGGTTCCGTTGGGTTTGAATTGAACTACCGTGGGCTGATTAATGGCGGCAGCCTCGGCCAAAATGGGTATGGGACCGCCGACGTTAGCAAAGCTGCCGCTGGCTGGCGGCTCGCTGGCGATCTGATAAGTCGGATTGTTGCCGTTAGAGTCGCCCGCTATGGTCACCTGAAATGGATAGCTTTCCATCAGGGACTGGAAGCGCGTCGACTGAATCGCCCAGGTGGCGTTAGCTACGGCCGAACGCAAGCGATATTGATTGACGGCGGAGCTTACAACCGGGACGGCCATGACCGAGATGATCACGATAATCAGGAGAGCTAGGCACAACTCGATCATAGTGAAGCCGGCTGCTAAGGTTCGGGATCTGGGACTTCTGGTCTGTGTTGGGTCGACGGAGCCGACCGAGCGCATTTGCCGACGGAGCGATTTTGTATGAATTGTCATATAGTCGTCGTAAGCAGCAACAGTGAGGTGTCGTACTGCACCCCCGAAGTCTAGGGAGTGCGCCGGTCCCCCGAAAGAGTCCGCAGGGGCAATGATTCGTAAACGATAGCTGGACGACCGATCAGCTGATTAGGCCAGGGCGAGCGGTACGACCGCATGGAGCTAAGTGTATTGTTATAAGTTAGTTGAATAAGGTTGCAACGGGCGGGTAAGGCCGATTGGTCTCGCAATTCTAACTCGCTCTTGTGTGAGAACTGGCCCGACGGAGAACCCCCTCAAAGATGCTACCGCTAGAAGGCATAAAAGTCGTTTCCGTGGAGCAGGCTGTAGCGGCTCCCTTGACCTCCCGCCACTTGGCTGATTACGGCGCTCGAGTCATTAAAATCGAGCGGCGCGACGGCGGCGATTTCTCTCGGGATTACGATCAGAAAGTCCGCGGCATGGCGAGCTGGTTTGTCTGGCTAAACCGTTCAAAACAAAGCGTGACGCTCGATCTCAAGCAAGCCGAAGGGGCCGAGATCATGCGGCGTCTTATGGAGGACTGCGACGTCTTCATACAAAACATGGGCCCGGGAGCCGCCAGACGCGCAGGCCTTGAAAGCGAGTTGCTTATTGCCAATAACCCACGCCTAATCGCCTGTGAAATAAGTGGTTATGGTGCGACTGGACCTTATCGCGATAAAAAGGCTTATGACCTCCTTGTGCAGTTCGAGACGGGGCTCGTTTCCATCACCGGCACTCCCGAATCACCCTGTAAAACGGGAATCTCGGCGGCCGATATTGCCGCAGGAATGTATGCGTTCAGCGGCATTCTCATGGCGCTCTATCGACGCGAGAGAACAGGACGCGGAGGGGTGGTAAGGGTATCGCTGTTCGATGCACTGAGCGAGTGGGTATTGCCGGCTGCTTATTATGCGGTTTACGGCGGTTCGCCACCACAACGCAGCGGGGCCGAGCACGCGTCCATCGCTCCTTACGGGCCGTTCTTCACGGGGGATGGCAAGCAAGTGAATATCGGGATACAGAACGAGCGTGAGTGGAGACAATTCTGCGCTGTGGTCTTGCTCAATACGAAGATAGCGGCAGACCCGAGGTTTGAGAACAACTCGAAACGCTCGGAAAATCGGAAAATTCTGCGGACGGTAATTTCGGAGATCTTCCGGACACTCACGCTGGAGGAAACTGTGGAGCGCTTGGAACGTGCAGGCATCGCGCACTCGCGAACGAATTCGGTAGAGGACCTGCTGACGCACCCGCAACACGTAGAAAGGGGGCGCTGGCGAAATGTCGATTCGCCAGCGGGTCCTTTACAAGCCCTGGCGCCGGCAGTGCTCCTGGACGGCGTAGAGCCACGGATGGCAGCCGTACCATCGCTGGGCCAACACACAGACGCAATTCTTGCCGAACTTGGATACACACCGGAACAGATTCGTCACCTACGAGAGCAGGGCGTGGTCTGAAGACGCCGGTTTAGTCAGCGCATAAGCAAAGAAAAGCCCCACCGGCTTTAGTGGGAGAACGGTGGGGCGGGCACTGCAAGTCAGGGGTCGTCACTTAACTAGATTACTGGGCGAGCGTTTGGAGCCAGCTACGAATTCTGTAAAGGGCGGGAGGTAAAACCTGTAGTCTTTGCAGGAGGGCAGTGACAAGTCACAAGAGCCAAGAGCGATGCAAGAGCTAAGGACATGGAATTAGCAGGATTAGCCAGGCAGCGTTGTCGCGCAACCCAGGCGGTGCATGGTAGGAATGAGACGCGAGCCCATCTCTTCTTTCGGCAAGAAAGCGTTGGCTCCACATCGATCGGAGATTTGCTGATAAGAGTTGGAGGGGATCGCCGTGACGAGAATCACGATGATCCGCGGCCATCTCTCACGAATGGCTGCTGTAGCTTCCAAGCCATTCATCAACGGCATGGCGATATCCATCAGGATAAGATCGGGCTGCAGGTGGGCCGTCAAACTGATGGCCTGAAGACCATCGCAGGCCTCTCCGACCACGCGAATTTGCAAATCTCCTTCCAGGAGATCTCGAACAGCCGCGCGAAAGTCCTGATTATCGTCCACTACCAATACTCTGATCATTGCTCACTCTTACTGAGCTGGGGCCCACACTCAGGTTAAACCATAGATACGATGCTTCCTACGCCAACTACGGCTCTTGTCCGCCGGGAATTATAGACTAAGGCGCTGCATCGGCGTAGCCGGGCTTGGCCAAGAACCGCGTGCACAGGGACGCGCCATGCGCGTTTCGTCAGCTCTGTATAGTTTCTTTGTCTGGCCCAGTGGGCCTAGCCCATCCGACTTAGCCCTCTTCCGAAGTAAAACGTGGAGGGAGTCTGATCGTCCCAACCGGCATTGCAAAATGGTATCGACCACTTCTGCACTTTCGTTGGCTCGAGCACGGGTTTGCCCAGCGCTGGAGTCGAGAGGCAATACGTGCCTTCGTGCGTGCCAATCCAGATGAGGTTGCGATCCCATTCGACAAAAACATTCTCGGTGGTTCCACGCCACCAGCTTGTGTAGTTGTCCATCTCGCCGTCGCGAGGCGGGACGAACCAGGCGACTTCCCGGGGAGCGGTGGGATCGGAAATGTCGAAAATGCGGACGCCGGCGTTGAACCAAGTCATGGCCACGATGTTGGGCTTCGCAGCGCCGGGCTGCAGCCAGCAATTGGTGTTGTGGGAACCAAAGCGGCCGCGAGCAAGGCAGAAGTCGTTGTAAGGAGCGTCCGGCGGGGCCGCGGGGCGCGGGAATAGACCGATAATTTTCGGATTGCGAGGATCTTTTACGTCCACCACGTAGGGAGTGTGGTAGTTCTCGCGGCAGTCGGCTTCGAGAGCCTCGTGCGAGGCGACCACAATATTTTGCAGGCGAGGGTGGGCGCCATCCGTGGTGATTGGCAAACAGGTGTGAAAGGGGATTGTGCCGAAGGTATCAAACTCGTATTG
>Ga0206836_10216_pt1 | contig 13952 bp, 9 predicted proteins | sample Alteio_BWOrgCont_28_FD_152871 | JGI IMG/M metagenome (GOLD analysis project Ga0206836, IMG submission 152871) | Enriched cells from forest soil in Barre Woods Harvard Forest LTER site, Petersham, Massachusetts, United States -... | ecosystem: Environmental > Terrestrial > Soil > Temperate forest >...
CCTGGAGTTTTTCCTGCACAGCAAGCGGGGTTTTGCCCGGGCGCGCAGCACCGCGGAGGCTGATGAAAAAGTTGAAAGTTGAAAGTTGGACGTCGGAAGGATGGGCTGCGGCATGAAGCTGGCGATCACTTGCGGGGATCCGGCGGGCGTTGGGCCGGAGATCATTGCGGCGTGGCTCGCGGCGCATCCGGAGGAGGCGCGCGACGCCGTGGTGATCGGTCCGGAGCGCTGGCTGGCCGGGCTGCCGGCGGGGGCGGAAAAAATCGCGGTCGGTCTCGATGATTTCGAAATTGTTCCGGGCCGGCCCGGCGGCGAGGGCGCGCTGGTGGCGTGGGCGGCGCTGGAGCGCGCCGCGGGCGGCTGCCAGGCGGGGGAGTTTGGCGGCGTGGTGACCGGCCCGGTGAGCAAGGAGTGGCTCGCGCGCATCGGCTGGCAGCATCCGGGGCAGACGGAATTTTTCGCCGCCCGCTGGGGCGGCGAGCCGACGATGGCCTTCTGCGGCGGCCACCTGCGCGTGGCGCTGCTGACCTGGCACATTCCGCTGCGGACCGTGCCGGAATACCTGACGGCGGCTAATTTCGCGAGGGCGGTGCGAGCTGCCGCGCAGCTCGGATCGTTGAGGGTGGAGCGTGTTGGGGGCAACCCGCTCCACCTTGAAGGCGTTCGGATCGCCGTCTGCGGCTTGAACCCCCACGCGGGCGAAGCGGGCCTGCTTGGCACCGAGGAACGCGACATCATCGATCCGATCCTCGACGGGCTCCGGCCGCAATTTCCCGGACTTTCCCGCGCCCTGCCGGCGGACACGCTTTTCGCCCGGCAGCTCCGCGGCGAGTTCGACGTCGTCCTGGCGCTGTATCACGACCAGGGCCTCGCCCCGCTCAAGGCGGTGGACTTCGACGAGGCCGTCAATGTGACGCTCGGCCTGCCGCACGTGCGGACCAGCCCCGACCATGGGACGGCGTTTGGGATCGCGGGAAAAGGGCTCGCGAACGGGCGGAGTTTTGCGAATGCGGTTGCGGTAGCGCGGAGGTTGGTTTCCCTTGGTTAGATGACCGCCGAAGCTCCTTCTCCTGCCGCCGTTCTCCCCGAAGGGGTCCGCGAGGGCAATGAGTCGCTGGTGAGCCTCACGGAGGCCGCCGGGACCAAGGCGCGAGCCCTCATGGCCCGAGAAAAGCAGGGCGATTATCTTCGCATCGCCATCACGGGCGGCGGCTGCAACGGGCTCAGCTACAAGCTCCGGTTTGCGCCGGCGCCCAAGCGCGGCGACATCCTGGTGCGCAGCGCGGGCACCCCCGTGCTGGTGGATCCAAAGACGGCGCTTTACCTCAAGGGCTCCAATATAGACTACTCCGACAAGCTCCTCGGCGGCGGTTTCAAGTTTGCCAACCCCAACGCCAAGGCGAGCTGCTCCTGTGGGGAGAGTTTCAGCGTCTGATTTGCTCCTTGTCTTCCCGGTGGTTTCAGGCGAGCCTATCGCACCGAACCACACCCACCCGTACTTATCTAATTGATGGCCATTCCAGCTCCTTTTGCCGGCAGCAGCAGCGGCAACCGTTCCTATCAGCGTCGCGCCTACGATCCGATTGCGAGCATTCGCCGCAATCATCGCATCAAGGTCCCACAAGTCCGGGTGATCTCGCCCGAAGGAAAGCAACTCGGGATCATCGACACCCCCAAGGCCGTCAATCTGGCCCTTGAAGTGGGCCTCGATCTCGTCGAGGTGGCGCCCAACGCCCAGCCGCCGGTCTGCCGCATCATGGATTTCGGCAAGTACGTCTACGAGGAGCACAAGAAGCATTCCCACGCCAAGACGACGGCGAGCAAGATCAAGGAGATCGAGTTCACCGCGCGCATCGAGCAGCACGATTTTTTCACCAAGCTGCGGCACGCCGAGGATTTTCTCGACCACGGCAACAAGGTGAAGCTCAAGCTCAAGTTTCGCGGCCGAGAAATGGCGCACACCGAGATTGGTTTTGACGTCGTCAAGCGGGCCGTGACCGAGCTCACAGGCATGGGGCATCCCGACACCGATCCCAAGCTCATCGGGCGCAACATCCATGTGATGCTCACGCCGCTGCCCACGAACAAGCGGAAGCGGAAATTTCAGCCGGTGGACGAGGAGGGCGTGGACGGTGAGGAGGCGCCTCCGGCCGCCCCCGCGGCCCCGCCCGCCGAGGGCGGCTGACCCCTTGCCCGCCATGCGGCCGGGGTTATTTCGTGGCGCGGCCGTTGGCGTGCTGCTGTACGCCGCCGCCGGATGCGCGCCGGCCGCTCCGCCGGCGGTGCGGATCTCCGGGGCGGACTATGTCAGCCTTGACACCGCGGCGACCGAGCTCGGCCTGCGGGCGGGCTCGAACCTGCTCGGCAACAAGTTTTCGCTGGCGGATGGCTCCCACCGGGTGACGTTCCAGGCCGAGGAGCGCGAAGCCTATGTCGACGGCCTGCGGATTTTTCTCGGCGCCCCGGCCCTCATGTACGACGGGCAAGTATATCTGAGCCGGATCGATCTGGATCGCCGCCTCAAGCCGACGGTGCGGCCGGCCCTGGGCGGCCCTCCTCCGGCGCACCCGCGCATCATTGCGCTCGATCCCGGCCACGGCGGTTGGGATCCCGGCGCGCAGAACCTCCGCCTGGGGATGATGGAAAAAACGTACACCCTCGACGTGGCGCTGCGCCTGAAAAATCTGCTCGAGCTCCAGGGCGACCGGGTCGTGCTGACGCGCTCCGACGACCGCCCGCTTGGGTCCGACAAGGAGTCGGACCTGAAGGCGCGGGCCGAGGTCGCCAATCTCGCCCATGCCGACCTTTTCATCAGCATCCATTTCAACTCCCTGCCGAACGACACCCGCACCAACGGCACCGAGGTGTACACCTTCCCGCCGCAGTTTCAGCGCTCGTCCGATTCGTGGTCCCAGCGCAAGGATGACAGCGACCGCGAGACCTCCCCGGTGAACCGGCAGGATCACTGGAGCGTCGTGCTGGCCCACGCGCTGCACCGCGAGCTCATCGGCCGGCTGCACACGACGGATCGCGGCGAAAAACTTCGGCATCTGGGCGTGTTGCGCGCGCTGCGGTGTCCGGGGGTGCTGGTGGAGTCGGCCTTCATCTCGAACGACGCCGAGGCCCGGCGCGTGGCCTCTCCCGCTTTCCAGCAGCGGATCGCCGAGGCGATGCAGGCGGGCATCAACGACTACGCCGCCACGGTGGATGGCCTGCGGCCCGCGCCTGGGAAGCCGTGAGCCGTTCGGGCTTCGAGCAGGCTACGGGGCTGGCTTGCCCAGATCGATTTTTTATGGCTGCGTGATCCGATGAAGTTGCTTTTTCGGTCTGTGGTTTCTTCCGCGCTGCTGGCCGCGATGGCGCCGGCCGCCCTTCACGCCTGGGGCCAGCAGGGGCATGAGATCGTGAACCAGGTCGCCCTGGCCTCGCTGCCGGCGGACTTTCCCGCCTGGGTCCATGCGCCGGCCAATACGGACCGGATCATCTTCCTGGCCGGCGAGCCCGACCGCTGGCGCTCCTCCAAGGACGAGATCATGGAGCATGCCACGGCGCCGGATCATCATTTCGACGTGGAGGAGATCGCCGACGCGGGGATGGACCTCGCGACGATCCCGGAGTACCGCTATGAATTCGCGGTGCAATTTGCCGCGGCGCGCGCGGCGCACGAGGGCAATTTCCGGCCGATCGAACCGAAGTACAACGCCGACCACACCGCGGGTTTCCCCGGTTTCCTGCCCTGGGCGATCGTGGAGGACTATGGCAGGCTCCGGATCGGCTTCTCCATCCTCAAGACCTACGAGAAATACGGGACGGCCGGGGAGGTCGAAAACGCCCGCGCCAACGTCGTCGATATCATGGGGATCATGGGGCACTTTGTCGGCGACGGCAGCCAGCCGCTCCATGTGACCAAGTACTTTTACGGGTGGACCGGCGCCAATCCAAACGGCTTCATCAACCGCGGCGGGTGGCACGGCTGGATCGACAGCGGTTTCATCGCCAAGGCCGGGATCACCTTGGGCGAGTTGCTGCCCAAGGTTGAACCCGCGGCGCCCCTGGAGGTGGCGCCGCGGCCGGACGGGCGGGATCCGGTGTTCGCGGCGGTCATGGACTATCTGGTGGCGACGAATCAACAGGTCGTGCCGTTGTATCAAATGGAAGCGGCCGGCCCCCTGCGGATGAACGGGCCCCCAACCGCGGAGGGGCGGGCCTTCATCGACGCCGACCTCCTGCGCGCCGGCGAGATGCTGGGGTCCCTCTGGCTCACCGCCTGGCGCCAGGCCGGGCCCGATTATTACCTGAAATCAGACCTGGTCCGGCGGAACGAGGCGGCGCACCCTACGGCGCCAACGCCGTAACGATCCGCCAGTTGTTCATCGGCTGGGTGGGGATGTCATGATGCTTTTCCACCCATTCGATGATGATGTTGCGGATTTCCTCGCTTGAGCGGCTCACGACGGGAGCGCCCTTCAGCATGGCATAATTGCCTCCGCCATTGTACCGATAGTTGGTGATGGCCACCCGCAGCTTGCGCGCGGGATCCAGCGGAGTGCCCTGGAATTGCAGGCCGCGGATCCGATCGCCCAGGGGCCGGGTGAGATCGATGACGTAATCGACCCCGGCCGCGGTGTCGAAGTCGTACGGCGGCAGCCCGTGATTTTTCAATTCGGCGACGGTTTTCCCCGGTTGGTAGGGCTTGAAATACCTCGCCGAGTACTCAAGCGCGTCCTTCAACTGCCGGCCGGTCAGCTCGACGACCACCAGCGAATTGTCATAGACATAGATCCCGCAGATATCGCGCACGCTCACCGGCCCCTGGGGAATCCGGGCCGCCAAGTTGAGCGGCGAGGCCAGCGCGACGTCGGCATGGCTGGCCTCCAGATCGGCGCGCTGGACCAGGTCGATGATCGCGGTGTCGCGGGTTTCGGCGTCCTCCTCGCTCAGCGGCTGGGCGCTTTCACCAATTTTCCTGGCCAGCCAGGCTTGCGTCGCCTGGTGGCTGCTCGCGGCCAGGTGCAAAACTTCGGGATCCGCCGCCGTGTCCTTGGTGACAGGGAGGATGTCCGCCTTCTTCGCCCAGACCTGCCAGGGTTCGCCCGGCGGCCGTTTCAGATATAGGTCGGCCCGGGCCAGATAGTGGCCCCAATAGTCGGCCTGGGTCAGCAGCACCCCGTTGATCGTAAGCGACGGTACAGGCCGATGGGTGTGGCCCATGAGGATGAGATCGACTCCCGGCACTTCCTCCGCGATCGCCATGGCGGAATTTTCGTGGGGAAGCTGGATCAGCGGCTGGCCGGTGGCCGGATCCCGTTCCAGCCCCATGTGCATGGCTATGACCACGACGTCGGCGCGTTCCCGGGTCCGGAGGATGCTCACCCATTTTTTTGCCTCCGCCACGGTCGGGCGAAATTCCAATCCCGGGTAATTCGGGGTATCCTCCCAATCGGGAATGTCCGGGGTGGTCAGCCCGAGCACCCCGACGCGGACCCCGTTGACCACCTTTATAAGGTAGGGCTGATACGCGTTCAAGTCCGTGCCGGCCTTGTAGGTGTTGGCGGAGAGCCAGGGGAACGTCGCCTCCCCATGCGCCTTGTGCTGCACCGTCAGCCCGTAATTGTAGTCGTGATTGCCCACCGCCATGGCGTCATAATGGAGATAATTCATCGCCAGCATCATCGGGTCCGGGGGCGTGTTATCGATGCGGTTGTGGTAGTACTCCAGGGGGGTGCCCTGGATTGTGTCTCCGCTGTCCAGCAACAGGAGGTTGGGCGCCCCGAGGCGGGCCGTCGCGATGAGCGTCGCCACCTTCGCCAATCCCAAGTGGGCCGGCCGATTGGTGTAGTAATCGACTGGGTAGATATGCCCGTGGAGATCGGTGGTGCCGAGGACGGTGACTTGGGTGTACTCGGTCCCGGCGTCGGCGGGCGCCGCCTTTCCCGCAGCAGCGACGATCAGTCCGAGGAAAACACCGGTGAAAACGCGTGGGTAAAACATGGGTTCAACTTTGGTTAAAAATTAGGGAATGCGAGAAACATCACTGTGTTAAGTTAAGATTGGGAGACGGCGAATGAAAATTCATTATTGATGCTTGACTGAAACTCTTGGCACGTTTCAGGCTATCACCCGTAAGGATTACCCGCAGGATTACACACCCGGTCAACCGCCGGGTTTTGGATAGCACTTAACACACTATAAACTTATGCGTACGAACATGCTACGATTGCTTGCTGCTGGGGTTTTGACCCTGGTTTTGGGCTTCGCGACGACGTTGACCTATGGTCAAGGCGTCACCACTGCCGGCTTGGCCGGATTTGTTACAGATAAGGATGGCAAGCCCGTGGTGGGCGCGACGGTGACCGCGATCGCGGTTTCCAGCGGCACCCATTGGCAGGCGATCACCCGTGACAACGGCGAATACAATATCGATGGTCTGCAGCCCGGCGGTCCTTATACCGTCACGGTTGCCTCCCCCAATCTCTCGGTCGAACCCAAGACCGGTATTTATTTGGACATCGGCGCCACGGGATCCGAGAGCTTCACCGCTCAATCCCAGGTCATCCACCTGGCGGGGATCACCGTCGGCGGGACGCGGGACACGACCTTTGACGCGAGTTCGATGGGCACCTCCTCGGTTGTGAATGCGCAGGAGGTGGCAAAAATCGAGACCGTCCGCCGCGACGTGCAGGACATCGAGAATCTCGATCCCCGCACCTCCCTGATGCAGGTAGGTACCTCGGATTCCCAATACACGTTGAGCATCTCGGGCCAGAACCCCCGGGAAAACTCATTTCTCGTCGACGGCGTCTCGGCGGCCGACAACTTCGGCCTCAATTCGAACGGCTACGCCGGATTTCGCAATCCGGTCCCGCCGGATTGGATTTCCTCCCTGAGCCTGGAGCTCAATCCCTACGATCTGATTTACAGCGGTTTCGAGGGCGGCCTGCTCAATGTGACGCTCAAGTCCGGCACGAACGATTTTCACGGATCGGCCTATGAGATTTACACCGGCACGAACTTCCGCGGCCCGGATCCCGTCCCCGGTCCGCTCGGAGCGCACGAGACGATGAACGAGCATACCACGGGATTCACCTTTGGCGGCCCGATCGTGAAGAATAAGCTTTTCTTCTTCGTCGGCTACGACGCTTTCCGCGAAATCGCCACCTCGCCGGCCCAACTGTTCAACCCCGCGGACAATGCCACCGACTCGACGACCATCAACAATATCATCACCAAATCCGTGGCCGAGGGCTATGTTCCCGGGCAGCTGAGCAGCGGCGCCCATCTCTGGCAGCAGAACTTTGTGGCGAAGGTCGACTGGAATATTACGGATTCGCAAAAATTCGAGCTCACCTTCCGGCACACCGCCGGTGAAGCCCCGGTCTTCTACGACTACAACTTCACCAACGAGACCTCCCTGTCGAATTCCTTCTACAACACCTACCGCACCGACCAGTCGATCACGGCCAAGTTGAACAGCGACTGGAGTGCGGTGATCCCCAATTTCCACACCGAAATTGAGGCCACGTACAAGCGCTACAATGGGACGGCGATCCTCGGCGGCTCGGACTTTCCCGCCGTCACCATCGACAACGTGGGAGGCCTCAGCACGCCCACGCCCGGAAACTCGTCCTCGCTCACCAACGGCCAGCTTTTCCTCGGGACCTACTACGCCTACCAGCTGAACAATGTTTACACCTGGGAGCAGGAAGAGCATGCCTACGGCGAGTATTCCGTCGGGAATCACACCTTCAAGTTCGGCGGCCAGGCCGATCGCACGGGCTACACCGACACCTTCATTCCCAATTACCTGGGAAGCTACACTTTCAGCAATGTCGGCGACTTCCTGAATGGCCGGCCTACCGGTGTCACCCTGGAGACCGCCGCGCCCGGCTACACGCTCGGCGAGGATGTCTCCCATTATTACCTCCTGGATCTTGCCCCCCTGTTTCAGGACACCTGGCGCCCCACCTCCGACCTCACGCTGCTCGCGGGCGTGCGCATGGATTATCCCTACGAGCCGGCGAAACCGCAGGTCAGCCCGATCTTCGTTGCCGCCCAGGGTTTCACGAACAGCACGACGATGAACGGCAACTATACCGTCGCCCCCCGCGTCGGCTTCAATTATAACTTCCCGACGGCGCTCAAGACCCAGCTCCGCGGCGGCGCCGGCCTGTTCCTGGGTCAGAACCCGGTGGTCTGGGTGGAGAATTCGTTCAATAATGCGGGCCAGGTCACCACCTACTCGATCAGCAATACATCGACCCCGATCGCCAACTATACCTTCACCGGAAACCAGTCCACCCAGCCGCTTCCTCCGGTGGCGGCGACCAAGCCGATCCCGAGCTTCGACTATACGGATCCCAACTTCCACTGGCCGGCCAACTGGAAGGAAAATCTGGCGATCGACCACGAACTCGGGTTCTGGCACCTGGTCCTGACGGCCGAGGCCGACTTCTCGCAGGTGGAGAAGGACGTCTTCTATCAGCAGACCAATTACAAGCTGGCCACCTCCGGCCCGGCCCTCACGCCCGACGGCGCAATCCGGTACAACGGCGTCATCACCCCGAGCAATATCGGCAGCCAGTACTTCATTCCGACCTACACGACGTCGAATTACTACCAAACGGTCACGAGCTCATCGTCCACGACGCTGGAAGCCAACACGACGGAGGGGCCGGTCTATGAACTGACCAACACCAGCAAGGGCGGATCCCAGCAGTACACCCTGGAGCTCCACCGCCCGCTGCTGGACAATTGGTCCTTCTCGGCGGCCTTCACCCACACGTTTGCGACCCAGGTGGATCCCCTGCCGTCATCCGTGGCATCGTCGAATTTCGGCGACGACCCGGGTTTGAACCCGAACGACAATCACGATTATCGGTCGGAATACGAAATTCCCAACAAGGGGGTCCTCACCGGCACGCGCGAGTTTCATTTCTTCCCCTATACGAACTCGACCACGTCGATCTCGGCGCAATTCATCGCCCAGACCGGCCAGGCTTTCAGCTATGTGTTCAAAGGCAATGCCGATGGCGACGGTATCACCGGAGAGGACTTGTTCTACGTGCCGACGGGCCCGAGCGATCCCTTGGTGACCTGGGCGAGCCCGACGGAAGAGGCCGCGTTCTTCCAGTACCTGAACACCAATCCGGACCTGGCCCGCTGGGCGGGCAAGGTTGCGTCCCGCAACAGCTCCTTCTCCCAATGGCAGAGGACGCTCAACCTCCACATCGAACAGCAGATTCCGATTGCCGGATCCGCGCATTTGACGCTCTTTGCCGACTGCTTCAACTTCGCCAATCTGCTCAACAAGCAATGGGGGATTGTGACGAACTACGACAACTCGTTCGAGACGCAGACGATCGCGGGCACCGGCTACAACCCGGCGGGCAACGGTGGAAAAGGCCAGTATATCTATACGTTCAATGCGGGAACGTTCGGTGTGCCCACCACCTACTCGGATATGTCGCGCTGGAATATTCAGGTCGGAGCGAGGCTGGAGTTCTGAGCGCTCGCATCCTGGACTAATTCACACGGGCGGCCGTTCCGTTTATCGGGACGGCCGCCTTTTTTTTTACGCGCCTTGGATGGTATTTATGTTAGGGATTTTTCGTGAACGCACCCGAAGCAGACGCGGCGTCCCGCCGCGTTCCTTTTCGATCCGCGGCGGGGCGCCGCGTCTGCCTTGGCGCGGCCCTCATCGTGCTTGGGGCGCTGGTGGCGTACGCGAACAGCTTCGGCGGGCCCTTCCTCTTTGACGACATCGGCTCGATCCCGGAGAATGCGACCATCCGGCACCTCTGGCCGATCTGGGCCGCGCTGTCGCCTCCGGTGGGTGGATTCACGGTCAGTGGCCGGCCGGTGCTCAATCTTTCCCTGGCGGTCAACTATGCCTTGGGCGGGACGAACGTGTGGGGCTATCACGCCGCCAATTTGCTCATCCATATTCTGGCGGGGCTGACCTTGTTCGGGATCGTGCGGCGAACGCTGGTGATCAGACGTAGCATGGGCATCCAGCCCATGGTCGTCGTCTACCATGGGCTGGAAGCCCATGCTACATTAATTGCCTTCACCGTTGCCCTCCTCTGGACCGTCCATCCCCTCCAGACGGAGTCGGTGACCCTGGTCATCCAGCGGGCCGAGTCGCTGATGGGGTTGTTTTACCTGCTGACGCTGTACGGTTTCATCCGCTATGCGGAAACAGGCGCGGCGTGGCCGCGTGCCGATGAGGAACGCGGCCTGGAGACCGCGTCCACCTTTAAGACATTTCGAGTCGGTTGGGGCTGTCTCGCTGTCTTCAGTTGCCTGCTTGGAATGGCGACCAAGGAGGTCATGGTGACCGCGCCGGTCATCGTTTTTCTCTACGACCGCACATTCGTCAGCGGGACGTTTCGGGAGGCATGGCGGAGGGACAAGGGGCTGCACGCGGGCCTGGCTTCAACCTGGCTCGTCCTGGCCTGGTTGGTGTCCGCGTCCGGCGGCCGGGCCGGGACGGCGGGCTTTGGCGCGGGGGTTGCCTGGTGGGCCTATGCGCTGACCCAATTCCGCGCCATCGCGCATTACCTCCGTCTGTCGATCTGGCCGCATCCCCTGGTCTCCGACTACGGCCGGATGTTGGGCGGCCCGCCGCTTCAAGTGATCGGTGACGCGGTTGTCGTGATCGGGCTGGTTGGGGCGACGATTTGGGCGCTCGCGGGAAAATTTCGAAATATGCGGGCGCTCGGCTTCGCCGGCGCCTGGTTCTTTCTCATCCTGGCTCCGAGCTCGAGCGTCGTTCCGGTCGTCACCGAGATCATCGCTGAGCACCGGATGTATTTGCCCCTGGCTGCGGTTGTGGCGGCGGTGGTGGTCGGAGGGTATCAGGTTTTCGAAGAACTCCGGCGTAGCACGGGCATCTTGCCCGTGCTACGATTCGGACCGCTCTGGATCGTTGCCTGCATGTTCGCAGCGGTCGGCTTCGCCGGCATGACCTATCGACGGAACGTGGTCTACCGGAGCAATCTGGCCTTCTGGGCCGATGCGGCGCTGAAGGTCCCTGATAATCCCGGCGCGCATAATAACCTGGGGAATACCCTGGCCGAAAGAGGCTTTTTGGAGGCCGCAATGGCGGAATACCATGAGGCCTTGAGGCTGGACCCGGACTATTCCGACGCGCATACCGACCTCGGCAATGCCCTGGTGAAGCAGGGCCACTTTGCGCCGGCGATCGACAACTATCTGGTGGCGCTGCGCTTCCGTCCGGCGGACCCGGCGGTTCATTACGGTCTCGGCCTCGCACTCATGCGCTCGGGCCGGAGCAACGACGCGCTCGAGCAGTTCGAGCAGGCCGTGCGGCTGAAGCCCGACAGTGCCGACGCCTGGTCGAATCTTGCGGAGTTGCTCGTGGCCGCCGGGCGCTGGGCCGAGGCGGCGGATGCATATGCGGCCGCAACCCGCCTGCGCCCGGACAATGCGGATACGCGGGCCAATTACGGTAACGTTCTGGCCCAGCTGGGCCGCCGGCCCGAGGCGATGAGGGAGTATCGGGCGGCGCTGATCCTCCAGCCCGCCGCGCCCGATGTGCACAACAATCTCGGGAGCCTGTTGGCGGAAAGTGGCCGGTTTGACGAGGCGAAGGTCGAGTTTCAGGATGCGCTGCGGCTCAAGCCCGATTATCAGGCGGCCCGGGACAACCTGGATCGGGTGAATCTTTTGGAGAAGGGGGAGTCCGGGCAATGACGCAAAAAAAGTTGAAAGTTGAAAATCGAAAGTGGAAATTTTTTGGTGCGGTCGGGATCTTCCTGGCGACGGTTTGGGTTTACTGGCCCGCGCTCCGCGGGACCTGGCTCTGGGACGATGGCCTGGAAATCGCGGAGAACGGCCTGCTGGGCGATCCGGGCGGCTGGTGGAAGCCGTGGGTCGACCGTTCGTCCATGGATTACTTCCCGCTCAAGAGCACGCTGCAGTGGGTCCAATGGCATTTGTGGGGGGCGGACGTCCTTGGCTACCATCTGACGAATGTCGGACTGCACGCGCTGAGCGCCGTGTTGCTGTGGGCCGTGCTGCAAAAGATCTTCACCCGGCCCTTCGACTCCGCTCCCTTCGGCGCTGCTCAGGACAAGCAGGGCGAGCCATGCGGCTTCGCCGCATGGCTCGGAGGGCTGCTCTTTGCGATCCATCCCCTGGCCGTCGAATCGGTGGCGTGGATCTCGGAATTCAAGAATACGCTGTCATTGCCGCTGCTACTGCTGGCGCTCCTGTTCTGGATAAGGTGGAGCGAGTTGCCCCCAACCCGCTCGTTCGGCCCCGAAGAAGAAATAACGCGGACTACCTTCCCAATGAAGCGTATCGGGGGCAATCCGCTCCACCTCCGATCTCCAAATGCCAATGAGGCGCGGCCGGGTCGCCACGCCCCACCTTTGCTTTGCTACGGTTGCGCGCTGATTTTCTTCCTCGCCGCGATGCTCAGCAAGAGCTCGGTGGTGATGTTTCCTTTCGCGCTTCTGCTCTATGCCTGGTGGCGCCGCGGCCGGGTGGGGCGCCGGGACCTGCTCGCCACCGCGCCTTTCTTCCTGGTCTCGCTCGCGCTGGGCCTGACCACGTTCTGGTTTCAAGGGCATCGGGCGATCGGCCTCGCCGGCACGCCAGCGGGATTCGGATCGCGGCTGGCGCAGGCCGGCTGGAGCATGGTCCTTTATTTCCGGGACGCCATTTTCCCCGCATATTTGGCGCCGATCTATCCGCGCTGGCACCCGAATTGGCCCGCGCCGCTGCAGTTTCTGCCCTGGGTGGCAATCGCCGCCGTGTTCATCGGATTATATCAGTTGAGCTCCCGCAGAACTCCCGACTGGCCTGAAGGTAGACGCGATATTCTGTCGCGTCCGGACGCGGTCGCGCAAAGCGGGATTGCGTCCCCCTTTTCCCGTCACGCACTCTTTGGGCTTGGCTGGTTTTGCCTATTTTTGATTCCAATCCTCGGCCTCGTCCCGATCGCCTATCTCCGTGTCTCCCCCCGCGCGGGTCATTTGGCCTACGTATCGCTGGTGGGACTGGTCGGACTCGCGGCCGCAGGGATTGGCGCAGCGCAGGCGTCCCCGCCTGCATCCTCAGCGACGGCAGGCGAGACGCCTGCGCTACATCGGATCGGCTTCTGCTTCGTCCTGGCGCTCGTCGCCGCGCTTGCCATCGATGCCCGGCATTACGCTGCGGTTTTCCGCGACGAAAAATCGCTTTGGACCTATGCCGTCCAGCGCCATCCCGACGCTTGGCTGGCGCGCAACAATCTGGGGAAGGTATACCTGGAGGCCGGCCGCACGGCTGACGCTGTCGAACAGTTTCAACAGGCGATTCGCCTCGAGCCGGATTCTCCCGAGGCTCATGCCAATTTGGGCAATGCGCTGGAGAAGTCCGGCCTGGTCGGGGAGGCGCGGAGCCAATACGAAACGGCCCTGCGCATCGATCCGGGTTTTGCGGGCGCCCATTATAATCTCGGGCTTTCGTTGCTTCTTTCCGGCCGCCTGGCGGAAGCCGCGGATCAGTTTCGCGCCGCGCTGCGGAGCGATCCCGGGCGGGCCGAGGCCGATAACGACCTCGGGCTCTCCCTGTTCCGGATGGGCCGCCTGCCCGAGGCGATTGCCGCGTACCGGCAGGCCCTGCTGCTTTCGCCCGAATTGCCGGAGGCCCATCTGAATCTCGGCAACGCCTTCTTCCAGCTCGGGCGGCTGGACGATGCCGTCGGCCAATATCGGGAGGCGTTGCGGGAAAGGCCGCAGTATTCGTCCGCCCATCACAATCTGGGCTATGCGCTGGAGCGGCTCGGACGCTTTCAGGAGGCGAAGATCGAACTGGACGAGGCTGAGCGGCTGGAAGGCGCGGAACATGAGCGCTGAACCCCCCAAGTCGCGGTGGCTTCTCGGCAAAGTAGACGAGGCGGGGACCCGTCTCCTCCCGCCAAGGCGGGATCCGCCGCGGCAAGC
>Ga0206836_10113_pt2 | contig 13886 bp, 15 predicted proteins | sample Alteio_BWOrgCont_28_FD_152871 | JGI IMG/M metagenome (GOLD analysis project Ga0206836, IMG submission 152871) | Enriched cells from forest soil in Barre Woods Harvard Forest LTER site, Petersham, Massachusetts, United States -... | ecosystem: Environmental > Terrestrial > Soil > Temperate forest >...
GGCGTGGAACTGGTTGACGGTGATTGGAATGATTCGGCAGCCATCGAGCGGGACTGCAAAGGCTTTCACGTCGATATTCAGGACTTCACCCAATTGCTCTGCGACTTCATCCGCGGTGACCATCGAACCGAGCTCGACGGCGCGCCGCCCTGACCACGCTGGCCCGGTCAAAAGGTTTGCGATCTCAGTGCCGATGTCGTTCGTCGCGACCATGGTCGATTTCCGGTTTGTCGGATTGTAGTAGACCGGTAGCGTTCCGCCTTGGGCGACCTGCAAGCCGTAGAGGAAGTTTTCGAAGAATCCACCTGCGCGCACAAATGCGATTGGCGATATCAGGTCGCGAAAACCTCGCTCCAGAAGCGACAAGGCCGTGATCATCCCAAGCCCGCTGGTCCTGTTCGCACCCATCGACGAAAGCGCTACTACCCGCGGCGGCGCTGCCTTAGCGAGTGCCTCGACGTAGTTCGCAATCACGCCCTTGGCTTCTTTGTAATCGGGCGAAGGGGCCCAGACAGCCGGTAACATGACAAACGCACCCTCGACGCCTTTGAGCGCCCGCTCGATGGCTGCCGAATCATTCCAATCACCGTCAACCAGTTCCACGCCCTGGTTCGCCCAGCTTGACGCCTTCTCGCGATTGCGAACCAGCGCGCGTACTTCCTTGCCGTGCGTCAACAGATGTACTGCTGTTGCGCCGCCGACTTTTCCCGTGATTCCCATTACTAAAAACATGCAATTTCTCCTTATCTTGATGGACAACGCACTGTCCCTGTTGGTTCAAATGATGAGCGGCAGAATGGCCCGGATACGGGCATCGCGCGCGTAGAGGCCGGCCCACGTCATCACGCCCAGAAACAGGCAAAAGATTTCCGGCGGCGACCCCAACTCACCAATGCGGACATGGGCGCAGATGGCGCCTCCCAAAAACCCCGTCACCAGGATCGCGCCGAGGACGCGGGTGGTTGGGATGGCGTAAAGGATGGCGCAGGCGAGTATGATCGGACCCACGACACGGGTCAGGTCCATCGCGAACCCGGTTTCCTGGTACATGCTCGCCATCTGTGCCGGCGCGAGAAGCTGAATAGCGCCGTCTGCCACCAGAGCGATAACGACAAACGCGCTCATCATCCGGCCGGCCCATAGGGCGCGAGGCAAGGTCATAATTTCAGGCGCCTGATGCAGGGTCATAGTTTCGGACACTGTCATTCTCCTACGGGGTAATCCCCATATCCGGAGCTTACTGTTCCTCCTAAATGTGATAAAGACCAGAAAATTGAACGCACTGTTCTCTCATGGTAAACAATACCGGGCGCGAAATGCAGAATCTCGAACCCATCCTCATTTTCGTAACGGTTGCGGAAATGAGGAGCTTCACGCACGCAGCCGATAGCCTGGGCATCCAGAAAGGAAGGGCCTCAATGGCGGTCCGGAAGCTGGAAAAGGATGTCGGTGTCAGGCTTCTGCACCGGACGACGCGTAGCGTGCAGTTGACGGAAGACGGACGGGTATTTCATGCACGTGCTCGCGATCTGCTTGCTGACGTTGATGATCTGCACTCAATGTTCGCAAGCGATCGAGTGGCGCTCCGCGGGCGCTTACGGATTGATCTGCCGAGCGAGCTGGCGCGCACCACTTTCGTTCCGGCCTTGCCGGCCTTCATGGCGACTTATCCTGAATTGGAGCTGGAGGTGTCGAGTACGGATCGCCAAGTTGATCTGGTTCAAGAGGGGTTTGACTGCGTATTGCGACTCGGTCGCATCGGGGACGAGACGCTGATTGCCCGCCCGCTGGGCAAGTTACGCATGGTCAACGCCGCCAGTCCCGCCTACCTGGGGCGCTTGGCGTCCCACGATCTCTGGAAGATCTGCAGCGTCAAAAACATCGGGCAATTCAGTTTTCGACGACCCTGAGCGCAAGACCCTATGGATTTGAATATCCGAACGGCGACAGCTACGCGACGCTTCAGTTGCCAGGTGCGCTACATGTCAACAGCGCGCAGACCTACGAAGCCGCTGCCCTCGCCGGCCTTGGCCTGATTCAGGCGCCGCTCCTAGGGATTGGCCGATACCTGGAAAGTGGAACGCTGGTGGAGATCATACCCGATTGTCGTCGTCGGTCGCTCCCCGTGTCCCTCGTCGTAGCACATCGGAGCAATCTGTCGCGCCGCGTCCGCGCATTCATGAAATGGATCGAAGATGTGCTGAAGCCTTACCTAGAATAGCGAAACGAAATCTGGTCACCAACCTTCGAAACAGGGTGGCTAGGACGAGGTCCGATGCCCCTGCCCGCTTGCTCCTTTTTATCTCTCATAACGTCCTTTATGCTCTATAAAAGGAGGCAGCATGTGAATGATTAACTGAAAGAAGATTCTTTCGCAGTTATGCATTGGTCGATCGGATAGGAATTCCCGAGATAAAAATTCGTTGCTTCTCGGTTTCTGGAGGAACCCCTGCGTTCTTTAATGCCTCCTGGAATGCTTCGTACATAGGTCGCGAGAATTCTGAAGGGCCAATAATAAGGCGGTCAAATATGCGTGACAATTCCAAGTCAGCGAGCGCCGGAGACGCCTTTACGTCCAACGGTATTTTGTAGACCAGCTGCGGAATTCCAGCGATAACTTCGGTAGAAGATTCCATCAGTTCAGAAGGCGAACGATGAGGAGAGTATATCGCCCTCCATTCCCGTTCCTCGCGGAATCCTTCATGTTTTAAACATGTAACACCCGCTATGAGCATATTGAAAACACTGCCTACTATTGTCTGGCGGTCTACCGAACGCAGAAAATCGTGATTTTCGGCGATGTTCTCTATTACTTTGTAAATCACTGCATGGGTTTCATTTTCGGTCAAATATGCCACTGGGCTAAACATCAGATTTAATGCTTGTCCGCTGCCGGAAGACCACGGAATATTGAATACAAAGGCGACGCGCGCTGCGTTGCCGCCAAACGCTCGCCACATAGAGAGTCGTCCGTGGAAGTCTTCCTGTTTGTCATGTTCTGAAATTGAAGTGATGTATGTGTGGGATTGGATATCACTCCACCAACGATTAAAAAAATCTATTGCCTCTGCCGCTGCACCAGGAACACATACATCCAATGCCGCGATAAACTGATCGGTTTTCGCTTTATCGGAGAAGAATTTTTGAAGGATGCCAAAACCGTGCTGTACCTCACTATAATCAGACATACACATGGTGTTACGCATCCACATGCGTTTGCTATTGATGATTTTTAACGCTGCCTCCGCAGAGGTGTAGTGCACGAATCTAACCGAATTCCCGAACGCACTAGATGCTGCTTGCCCGTAACTATCGTCCCGTTGCTTTGTAGCTTGAGGCATGAAAATTCCCTCAAGCTTTGTAAAAAGTGCCATTTGCTCAACGGTCAAAGCAGAAATATCTTCATTCGCCATTTGAGTACTTCAATCGTGGCTCTTCTCGGCGGCGACAAACAAAATACAAGAGCTTATACAGCAGTAAACGCTCAGCCTGACGCCTCGCCTGTGATCAATGTCTTTGTGACGTAGTCAACATACCGCTCAGGAGCGTGGAACTGATGAATGATAACGTCCTTTATCATCCTACCTGGTGTTCCCAGTCATAGCGCGGTTTGCCGACCAGCCAGAGGATTATGTCAAAGATTCGTACGCGGTACGGATAATTGCCCAGAGGTATTTCATCAAGTGTATTTTCATACCGTTGATACAAGGCTTTCCAGATATGCACGAATTGTCGGTACTGCGGCTCAGCTCTCGGCAGGGGATCTGTATCAAGGAATTTGCAGAGCACCCACAACGCACATTGAGTAAAGCTGTCGTAGAGAGGAACGCTAGCCGGATAACATAACCACAGCGCCTTCGATGCTAGAGATGTGAAGTCTCGCCTTTTGCCCGAGGTCCCCGTATACGCCTCAATGCAAACTCCCATCAACTCCACATGTGCCTCAGTGATCGCTTCTACAGTCGTTAGGTCTCTTTCTGGGTCGCGGCGGTCGGCCCATTGCAGTATAGCGGCCACGATCGCGTCGCGCCCTGGGTTGTCAATACCTTGAAAAACATTATAGCTCAGAAGCCACTGTCGGAGGACGTTGTTACGATCTGGCGCGGTGCTATCTCGCACGGCCAAGAGTGCCGGACCGTCGAATTCAACTTGCTCCAGCTCATGCAACGCTTGCGGCCCCAACTGACTAATTATGGTTTCCATACTGATCATCGGAACAGCTGCCATGGGTTTACGTCCTCCTTTATGTCCCGACCTAACAATGGCTGCGATAGACCACCCTAATACCGTACTCGAAACGTCGGACTGTCTTCCGGTCGTGTTTTCCGCCGGTCGTACAACCGCGTTGTGGAGACGTTGGCGTGGCCGAGCCACTCTTGAACTTTCGCGATGTCCGCCTCGTGGGAGAGCGCGTTCGTGGCCGCCGTTGCGCGCAGCGAATGCACGCAGAGGCCGTTTACTTGAGCGCTGATACCGGTTTCCAGCCCATATTTCCGCACAATATTCTGATACACCGAGTTGGGATTGAGTGGCCGATCGAGCTCCTTGGTGCGATTATTGGTCACCGGACGAAACACGGGGCCGGCGGTATCGGCACCGTGGCCGGCGAGCGCCAGATATTCCTCAATCAGCCGCTGCGCGAGCACCTGGATGGGTACGAACCGGACCTTGTCGCGTTTCCCCTTGACCCGAAAATGCAGCACGCCTTGCCGGCTTTGCATGTCCTTTATGCGCAGGCCGCAGAGCTCCTCGCGACGGATGCCATGATAGAGCAGGGTGGCCAGGATGGCGCGATCGCGGACACCCTTGAGGGTATTGTCGGGCGGCGCATCGAGCAGCTTGCGGGCCTGGGCATCGCCGAGGGCCGGGGTGCTGCCTTCATTGTTGTTGGACATAGGGCGCTTGACGCCGTCGACGGGGTTGCCGGAGACCGCGTTGCGCTCGCACAGATAATCGAACAGGGCAGACAGCGCCGAGAGTTTGCGCCGGATGCTGGATGAGGCGAGTACACGCGACTCGAGGTGCTTGCGCCAGGCTATGACGTGGGCACGAGTGACGGTGCGCAACTCGGCTGGCTGACGCAGGCCGGTGAAGTCGGAGAACTCACTGACATCGTTGCGGTAGGCTCGCCGGGTTTTGGCATTGGTGATATTGGCGAGCCATTCGAGCTCGGGCGGCACCTCGGCGAGATCGTCGAACTGGGCCGGAGTGAGACCGATTTGGTGGCTAAGTGCGAGGTCTTTTGCCATGTCCGTGCCCGTGTCTCAGTGACTGCCCTACTCGGCATTCCTAACATGATAATGTATTTTATCGTGTGATAGCGTGGAATCTGCATCTGCCAAACCAACATGGAGATCCCGCTCTGAAACCCGAATAAATTGACCTGCAGATTGTGCAGAGAAATTTGCAAATCAGCGCCAATTTCATCCCAGTCATCGTCCCGCGCCCTTATAATAGCTGGCACGGAAGCTGGCATTCCTTGAAAAGAAAGCTATCCTGAGAGTCCGAGGATAACGATGCAATTCAAAGGCGGTCTTTGCAGTTAGATGAGAACATTTGGCGAAGTGATCGCGGAGGCGCGCAAAAAAGCTAATCTTACTCAACGTCAACTCGCGGCGCGGATTAGGACGGAAGAGGGAAGGGGAATTTCCGGTCCATACCTCAACGACATAGAACATAACTTGCGCCATCCGCCGCGCGGATATCTGCTTGAGCAGTTCGCGCGAGAGCTCGATCTGGATGTGGATCTGCTCTATTTTCTAGCTAAACAAATCCCCATCGACGTCGACCCGAGCAAAGTGTCCGAAGAACAGGCCGTTGCGGCATATCGGGCTTTCCGGCGAGAACTCAAAGGGAAGGGCAAGAAGCGATGATGATCTGGATTCCAGACCGAAGCGGGCGCTTTCGCAAACGTCCATACTTCCTTCTGGATGCGTTAGACCGTCGATGCGAACGAGTGATCGAGCAATTTACTGTGTCACTCTATGGTCATTTCACCACCCCGGTTCCCACCGGCGGCCTGATCAAACTGCTCGAAAAATATGCTGCTGACGTGAATTTGTATGCCGACCTGAGCCGTGAAGGGGAGGGCGTAGAAGGAGTGACAGTTTTCCTGACCGGAAAAAGACCGACGGTGCGCATTGCCAGGGAACTATACCTAGATCCGATTCGTTCACATCGCTGCAGATATGCGCTGGCGCACGAATATGGGCACGTCTATCTTCACGCTCCGGCCTGGCGGCGGCGTTGGATGAATAACGAGGAGGTTTGCCGCTGCTCGGGAAACAATGTACTAACGCTCGAGAGCGGCTTTGATTGGTTTGAATGGCAGGCCAACTATGCAGCGGGCGCATTGTTGATGCCCAGAACGCGTCTCCATCAAACAATTGCAGCATATTTCCGCGGAAGGGAAATTTATAAACTTCCGAGCGATTCGCCTGGGGCGAGTAATCTCAAACAACGCGTCGGCGAGGCTTATGATGTTTCGGCGGAAGCCGCCGGCGTGCGCCTGTCGCAACTCGGCTATTTCGCCTAGAAACAAAAACCTTGCACACCCCGCTTGCCTACCACTACGCCATTTGCTATTATACTAGCTAGCAACAGTGCAGAGCGCGGCGGTGAATGCATCTACCTGACATATTCTCGCCAGTGAGCACGTCAGGATCTTTTGCCACCGCACCATACGACTTCCGCTGTCCTTCCGAAAGGGGTGATCGACATGAAAGAAACTGAATCCGGATTTCATCCAACACTTTCCGAGCAGAGGGCAGCTGATGCCAAAAGCACGTTGGCTGCTGGTGTACTTGATCAAGTCGAAGCGGCGCGGGTTCTACATGTGAAGCCACGAACCCTGGAGAGCTGGCGGCAGCGCCGCACCGGTCCTCGCTTCATAAGATATTCACAGCGGTGCGTCCGTTATCGTCCGCGTGATCTTCAGGCGTGGATCGATGCGCGAACGGTCGAGACTTTCGGAGCGGAATAAGCAAGAAGCTGATGATCCCGAATGGAAAAATTGCGGTGGCTTTTTAAGACCGGAGCTTTCCGCGCCTTTGTCGCAGCAGCATGGTCAGACGCCCTAACGAGCAACATGCGAGTGTAGTCGCTACTACCTAATCCGACTGGATCAAAGTTAAATTGAGGAGCGCTGCAGACGTCTATTCAAATTCACGATAAGCGTTCGCCCACTCCGGCGACCAATCGCTTTGTTTGCGACTAGGATGATTTGGAGTGAGCGACGATCGAGAGATATCGGCGCGTGCTTGTAAAAGAAACATTAGATGGATTTGAGGATATCTCTATGGATCGGGAGATTGCTCCAGTTGCGGACGGAAAGTGAGGAGCGAAGAGAACTATTTGAAGGCACAGCTGTGGGCCGGGACTGCCGGTTTCCATTAGCCGTGCCTGGTCGTTCTCATGAAAGAGCGAGCGGAAATGGTGGTCGAAGGTGCAACCTGCAAAACCGCTCGCGTTGGTTCAGTCCGAAAATAAATTCCTGCGTCCAGGCTGCGGTGCAGACTCGGAACGCAGGTGGAGGAATGATGATGTCACTCAACAAAGTCATGATTATCGGCCGCTTGGGACGAGACCCAGAAATCCGCTACACCGCGATCGGACTGCCGGTCGTCAGCTTTTCGGTCGCCACTGAGGAGCCATACTTCGACAAAAATGGCGAACGTCGGAAGCGGACGGAATGGCATCGGGTTGTGGTCGTAGCAAAGCTCGCCCTCGTTTGTCAGGAACATCTAAAGAAGGGGCGGCAGATTTATGTCGAGGGGCGGCTGCACACTAGCGAATTCGAGACCAAGATCACCGGCCGCAAATTGCGGCGTACCGAGATTGCCGCCAGCCATGTGCAACTCCTGGGAACCCCGGTCGGTGAACCAACTGAGGTGCGAGGAGCGAACGAAACAATCGAATCCGCCGAAACGAATAATCCATTATGATGTTGTGGTGGGCGCCTCACAGGTGTTTGTCGTGGTGCGCCGTCAATGAATTTTTCATGGATTCGGTGAAGCGACGAGAATCCCGACATGAGCCGCGGCTTTCCCGAAGAATCGACTCCAAGGAGTAGTTCTCACGGTGCTGGTTGCCGTCCGAGAAACTCCATCAGCACCGCGTGCGAAAACATAGGCAACCAATAAGGCACCAGAGCCCGGTCAGCAATTTCGATCGTCGCACATTTACACCCGCTCTTTTCGTAATGACCGTGGATTCATGTGGAGCGCCGTTCAGTGCGCTTGATTAACTAGTCTTCGTTGATAGATTGCCCAAACATTCTCTCGGCGTTTTGCTCCAGAGCCTGGCGTACAGGGTCCAGAGCCAGATGTGCGTAGCGTTCCGTGGTGCTCGTATGTCGATGGTTCAAGGCTCGACCAATAAGAGGCAGACTAAACCCTTGAGCGACCAACCAGCTCGCCAGCGTGTGCCTGAGATCATGAATTCTGACGTCCTTAACGCCGGCGCGCTCGCGAATTCGCTGCCAAGCCTTGGCGGGTTCGACGATATGCCCTTCCTTCCGGCTGGACGGGAACGCCCATTCCGACTTGCCGCGGCTCGGCAGGGATTGGAACAGCGTCACCGCGGGTTCGGGTAGCGGAAGGAAGTGCGGCCGTCCAGCCTTTGTCTCGGGCAATCGTAGCGTGCGCTGCTTAAGGTCGACATCAGCCCAACGGACGGAAAGTAGCTCGGACCGTCTTGTCCCCAGCATCAATGCTACTGGGAAAAAGGCGCGCCAGCGCCAGTCTGGCTCATCTACGAGCGCTTGGTTTACACGTTGCAATTCTTCGGGGGACAGGAATCGCTCACGACGCTCTTCTTTAAAGAGCCGAATGCGTGAAGCTGGATTCTCTCCACCGAGCATTTTCCACTCGCGCGCGAGGTTGAACATGCATCGGAGAAACCGGATCGTGTGATTCGCGGCGTAATGTCCATGCTTGTTGCCGATCGTGGCGTGAAGGTTCTCGACCTCATCGCGACGGATGTCGGACAGGCGTCGGCCCCGCCAGGACTGCGGCACATATTTGCTAACGCACCATTCGTCATGACGGATACTTCGCTCGCGCTTGTGCTTGTTAGCGTGACGTTCGAAGTAGGTCTTGATCAGATCGGCGAATATCGGTTCCCTCCGCTCTGTTTGGTGCTCTTCACTGGGATCGCGCCCTTCAATTATGGCGGCGCGAATCTTGTGCGCGCGGATTCTCGCCGCGGCGACCGAAAGGTCCGGAAATTGTCCAATAGTAATTCGCCGTGGTCTCCCTTTTATCCGGCCCTCCCAGACAAATGACTTCGCCCCTTTCGCGGTCAGGCGAAGGGCAAACCCTTCGATCGAGTCGTCTCGAATAAAAGTCTGTCCCCGTTCTGGAAAAGTCGCGCTCTGCACTACTGCTTTCGTAATATTTGGCATGAGGGCTTCCCTCGTTGGCGTTCAAAACCAACCCGCCTCTGCATTCCTATGTAGACGCCATGTAGACGCTATGCAAGGTTTGTAGTCGGTTTCGACCGTACTTGACAGGAGAATCGCCAACAAAAACTTGAGCATATACGGGCATTATTGGAGACGCGGGTGCAGCAGCGTAGTACTGGGCATCAGACTACGGATCTGAGGGTCGGGGGTTCAAATCCCTCAGGGCGCGCCACCTTTTCCGCCAACCGACCGCGCCCGTCTAAGACAAATATTTCTGCGACAGCTTCAGCAACGGCGCGAGGTCATGATCATCTGCGGCTTTCACGGCGTCGAGGTATTCCCGACGCAGATCCCCCTCCGCCACAATTGACCCCTCAGGCCAATTCACGAGCGGCGCCTGGTGCCGCCTCAGCCATATATTCGAAAGTAATCGCGACCACCGTCCGTTGCCATTTCTGAACGGATGGATCCTGACCGCGCGATGATGCAAACGTACCGCCTGCTCAAGCACGGAGTAAGTCCTGTGCTCTGACCACGCGGCAAGATCTTCCAGGAGGTTGCTGACGTTGGGATCGATTTCATAGACCGGCGACGAGAACCCGAGGTTCAGGTCAGTGTTGCGCCGCCGGCCCGCCCATTCCCACACGTCGCCAAACATCTCTCGATGGAGTTTGTAGCTCCACTCTAACGTAAACGGCGCTTTCCGCTTCGATGGGATACCGGCGAGGTACTTCGTCATCGGGATGCTGATGTTTCTCGCCTCGGCGACATGAAGCTGTCGGATACTGCTGATACCCGACAGCTTTAATCCGTCGGAATCGAATGGCGTCGCTCCGTCAGACTCAATCGCCGCCCGCCGGCTGTCTCCTAGTCGGCCCATAGTTGACGCGGAGATCCGCTCAACAGTCTTCCTGCAATCTCGGCTTCGATTTCGCGCAGATCATTTTTTGGAATGGCTTGGGCCTCCAAAGACGAAGTTCCCTGCACCATCGACGCCAGGCGCGCGGCCTTCGCGGCGGCCGCTTTCTTGCGCACAACGCGCGCGCTGCCGGCCTCCTTCGGCCGCAGTTCAATTTTCAACGCCTCTGCGATCTGGATCACCGTAGCCAGTTTTGCACTGGGATCGCGCAACGAAAGCACGCGCTGAACCGTTCGCAGGCCGAGGCCCGAGCGTTCCGCTACCGCCCTCAAACTCATGCGAAGGGCTTTCCGTCTGGCCGCAAGATTATCCAGCAGACGTACCGCATCAGCATTCACTTTGGCGTTCAATTCGGGCTCTCCTGATGCCGAATAGTAGCACTATACGACCCTTTTTTCAATGAAATTAAAGCCATATATAGCGCTTTTTGATCTTGAATTATAAAGAAATACACCGATCCGGCTCCATCTTCACGTGGATCATTGGCAATCTTTTTGTTGTTCAGAACGTCGATATCGACCGCCCTGGCCGGCCTTTCGGCCCGGCCCGCAATTAGTTCCGCGCGCTCCTTACTTCTCGCCCATCACGCGCGTATTCTCAGAGCCCAGCCGAGCAACGAATCGGCTTCAGCCCAGCGCCCGCGCGATGCGATCGCTCGGCGACATGGAGTTAACCTGATGGCCCTGAAACTCTCCTGCGCCTTTGCAACGTCTGCCCAAAGCCACGATCACGCCCGCATCGCCGAGGACCTCGGCTATGCCCACGCATGGTTCTACGACTCGCCCGCGCTCTATCCCGACGTCTGGGTGCAGCTTGCTCGCGCCGCCGAACGAACCAGCCGCATTGGTCTCGGACCGGGTGTGCTGGTGCCCAGCCTGCGCCATCCGATGGTCAACGCGGCCGCCATCGCCACCCTCGTTTCAATCGCCGGTCCTGACCGTGTCACTATCGCGATTGGCTCGGGCTTCACCGGCCGTTTGACGATGGGACAGCGTCCCCTCAAATGGTCCTACGTCACGAAGTACGTGCAGGTCCTGCGCGCGCTCCTGCGTGGTGAGGAGGTCGAGTGGGAAGGCGGCGTCCTGCGGATGCTCCATCCCGCGGGCTACGGCGCGCCCCGTCCCATCGACGTTCCCTTCGTCATCGCCGCGGCCGGTCCCAAAGGTATTGCGGCGGCGCACGAGCTCGACACCGGCGTCTTTGCTGCTCTGATGCCCATTTCCGGTTTCAAGTCGAGCATCGTCCTGACCTTCGGCACCGTCCTCGACGAAGGTGAAGATGCGGGTGCGGCCCGCGTCCTTGCTGCTGCCGGTCATGGCGCGTCGGTCGCCTTTCACTTCGCCTTCGAGAACCGCCTACTCGGTAATATCCCTAACGGAGAGGAATGGGCCGCGGCCTACAATGCGGTCCCCGAGCGCGTCCGCCATCTCGCGCTGCATGACCAGCATCTGATCGCAATCAACGACCGCGATCGCCCGTTCGTTACCGGCAAAGTCCTGCTGCAAAATGGGCTCGCCATGTCGCGCGCCGGATGGCGCGATCGCCTCGCTATGCTCGAGGCGCAGGGCGCCACCGAAATCGCCTACCAGCCCGCGGGCCCCGACATCGCGCGCGAGCTCGAGGCCTTCGCCTCCGCCGCCCGCTGACTTACCACTTCGCCGCCCCGCGCCGCCCAGCTCTTCGCCTCTGCCGCCGCGCGAGTCGACAACGTCGCGGGGAGGCTGGCGCACGTCCCGTGCGCCAGCCTCCCCGCAACCTCTCACACGGCAAGGAGCGGACGGCTTTCGCCCTCCGCTCCCCTTCGGCTGCTTCCGCGCACCGAGGCGGGCACTTCGCGCCCGCCTCGGTGCGGAGATGTGGTTGAGGAGCGCAAAACCCTTGTTTCTTTCTGAAACCTCCACACCAGGCGAGCTTGCGAGCCGAGCTAACGAGTCTGCGAGGTGCGCAGAAACAGAGAATCTTAGGTTTCAGACTTCCCATTTGAAGAGAACCTACTTGCCCGCTCTTCGCATCACCTCTGGCCGCCTCGGTCTAACGCTCGGCATTCTTGCCTCGCTCCGGCGCTCGGCGAGCCCGCCCCGCACAGCTCTTCGCTTCTGCCGCCGCCCGTCGACGTGGGCTGGGCCCGGGCCGGACTGAACGCAGGGCGCGTTAAGCGCCGTGCGTCCGCTGTGACTGACCCAGGGCGAGAGCATCCCAATCGACGAGCTTGTTTTTAGCGAAGGGTTCTAGCTCGATCGCCTTGTGCAGAGCGCTTCGTAGGGCCTCCTCCACAGCTTCGACGAATTTCATTAAAGCTACCGTCCCGATGCTCGGGAGCTTCAGATCGCTTTCCTCGACAGATCCACCGTGGACGATGGCACTTCTAGAGTCATACGCGCTCCGCATCAGGCGAAAAGCGTCCACCCTGCTGTATCCTTCTATTTCTGCGAAGAGCCCAAAACGTAAAGACAGGCGAAATCGCATCTCACCCCTTTCTTTCGACTCACCTACATCGCTAAGGAAGAGCGATTCAGCACAGATCATGAAATCCACGAGGCGATCCTGCGGCCGAAAGCGCTCACCGGCATATCCGAAACGCCGAATCGCCGCATCTACGAAGCTAGTCTGACGAGCATTTATGAATTTAGGCCAGAATTGGGCAAACGCTTTGCCTTCTTCCGCTGAGAGAACAAATTCGCCTCTTGCAGAGGGAGGCTCGATACCAACACTGGATGTACCCCCATTCAACGGCCAATGAGTGGCAAACGACACCAGCGAAGGTATTGCAACGCGCCCTGATTTGAAGAGTCGTAGGCAATGAGCGACGTCGAGTACTCGTGAAACTATAAATTCTTGTTCTGCTTGCAGAACTCCTCGCTCTGAGGAAATGTCGCCGAAGAGCTTATTTTCGCGAAATCGATGTCGCACGCCGCATGGGTTCGTAATATGTATGATTCCACCAAGATCGATACCCGGATAAACACTCAACCGCAGACACCGTATTATCTCCTCGTCCGTCAGCCGATCGATTTCAAAGTCAGAATCTAACGATATCGGGAAAACTTCCGACTTGAATCCAACAATGGGCGCGACTGCCACATACTCCACGTCGTCTCGTCGAATATCCGCATCGAATTCCTTATATAACTGATCAAACTCATCGGGGTCGAAGTTCAACCCTCCCATTTTTTGAGCCATTGCCCAGAGAAGATGATCTGCAATATCTTCAACTCTAAATCCTCTTCCACCGCGCTTTGTCCCTACCAGAGTGCCAAAATAGCGAGCGAAAATGGGATACACCTGCATTGCTTGAACAAACAATTTGTACTCTGCCAGCGCGTGCAGCGTTTTCTCCCTAAAAATTATTGCATTGCGCCAATAAGGCAGTTCGAAGTCCCGAAGTCGGAACGTACTTTCAGAGTCTCTTTTCCACTCACCAGGACCTGTTACACGCTGGGCTTCAGACTTCTGGAATTGACCAGCCAACAATTCCATTGCCACTTGAACGTAAGCCTTAGCTCGAATGTAAATGACTGAATCGCTTTCCATGGCGCTCCAACTTCAATTTTTAGCTCTTTGCCA
>Ga0206836_10218_pt1 | contig 13819 bp, 13 predicted proteins | sample Alteio_BWOrgCont_28_FD_152871 | JGI IMG/M metagenome (GOLD analysis project Ga0206836, IMG submission 152871) | Enriched cells from forest soil in Barre Woods Harvard Forest LTER site, Petersham, Massachusetts, United States -... | ecosystem: Environmental > Terrestrial > Soil > Temperate forest >...
AGCGCCGACGCCAGCGTATCCCCCTCAAACCCCTCATACGCTCGGCCATCGAACCGGAACCGCAACGGACGCGTGCGATCGATGCGGCCACCAGAGGAAAGGCGAGACGGCTGAGTCATGCCGGCGGCGCCTCATTCGGCTTGTAGGTCGTTTCTATCCGATCCGACACGGTGTCGCGAATGCAGTTGAAAAACCGCCCGCAGCCATGGATGTGCCGCCACCGCTCCGCGTGCCGCCCTTTCGGATTATCGCGCAGGAACAAGTAGACCGCCCAGGCCTCGTCATCCACCGATGCCGGGTCCTCCGGCCGAGCCACATGCGCCTGGCCGCCGTAACGGAACTCGTTTTCCGGGCGTTTACCGCACCAGGGGCAGGGGATCAGCAGCATGACTAGTGTGCCACCGCGGCCGCCGCCGCCTCGTCGATCAGTCGGCCATCCGCGAAACGATCCAGAGAAAACGGAGCGGCGATCGGATGCGGCTGGCCCCGCACAATCGTGTCGGCGAAGATATGCCCCGATCCCGGAGTCGCCTTAAACCCACCCGTCCCCCAGCCGCAATTGACGAACAGCCCAGGCACCGGTGTCAGGCCAATGATCGGAGACCGATCCGGTGTCGTGTCCACCACACCGCCCCAGTTTCGTAACATACGCAACCGCCGGAACGACGGGAACATTTCGCAGATCGCCGCCAGCGTTTCACACGAAATATGCAGTCCGCCGATCTGACTGTAGGAAGTATAAGCATCCGTCCCAGCTCCGATCACCAGTTCCCCCTTATCGGACTGGGAAATATAGGCATGCACTGTGTTCGACATCACCACGCACGGCATCACCGGCTTTACCGGCTCGCTGACCAGAGCCTGCAGCGGGAACGACTCCAAAGGGAATCTCATGCCCGCCATCCCCATCAGCACGCTGGTATGCCCCGCCGCGACCACACCAACCCGCCGCGCATCGATCCGGCCCTTTTCCGTCTCCACCCCTGTCACCGCCCCGTCCGGCCCGCGATGGATCGCCGTCACAGCACAGTTCTGGATGATATCGATCCCCAGCGCCGAGGCCGCCCTCGCATATCCCCAGGCCACCGCGTCATGCCGAGCGACACCGCCTCGCCGCTGCAAAGCGCCTCCCAGGACGGGGTAACGGACATGCGGTCCAATCTCCAACGGCGGACAGAACGCCTTCGCCTGCTCAGCGGTCAGCCATTCATTGTCGATACCCGCCAGCCGGTTGGCATGCACATGGCGCTTGAACACTTGAACATCGTGATGGTTATGCGCCAGCATCAGCACGCCGCGTGCCGAATACATGACGTTGTAGTTCAGTGCCTGAGACAGCCCCTCCCACAGCTTCAGCGCGTGTTCATACAGCGCCACGCTCTCTGGCTGCAGGTAGTTGGACCGGATAATGGTCGTGTTCCGCCCGGTATTTCCGCCGCCCAGCCAGCCCTTGTCGATCACGGCGACGTCGCGGATGCCATGCTCGCGCGCCAGATAGTAAGCTGTGGCCAGCCCATGACCGCCCGCGCCGACGATGATCACGTCATAGGCGGATTTCGGCTGCGCATCCCGCCATTGCCGATCCCATGCCCGTCCACCGGCATGCGCCAGCAGGGAGAAAATGGAGAAGGAAGACCGCGAATCCATCAGGATAGATTGATTGCCACAGCGCCGCCGCTCAATCCAGCACCGCGTTCACGGCGGACAACGCCCAGAGTTCCGTCATACCGTTTCCTCCATCCCACGCCCGCGAACCTTTTCCGCTCGCGTTTCGGGGGGTATAGCATCCGATGCAACGGGGGATAACGACCGATGGCCGATTTTGACTACATCATCGTGGGCGCCGGCAGCGCAGGCTGCGTGCTGGCCAACCGGCTGACCGAGGACAGCCGATCCAAGGTCCTGCTACTGGAGGCTGGACCGCCCGATAAATCGATGTGGATCAACATCCCGGCCGGGTTCGTCAAGCTGCTGAACAATCCGAAGCTCAACTGGAATTTCGAATCCGAACCCGAACCCACCATGGCCGGCCGTCGCATCCCGATCCCGCGTGGCAAGACCTTGGGCGGCTCCAGCTCGATCAACGGCATGCTGTATGTCCGCGGCAATCCGCTGGACTACAACACCTGGGCGCAATACGGGAACCGAGGCTGGTCCTATGATTCCGTTCTGCCCTACTTCAAGAAGGCGGAACATTTCAACCCCGGCGGAGACGATTCGCGTGGCCGAGGCGGCCCGCTGCATGTCGACCATATGCGTGAACGGGCCGAACTTCTGGATGCCTTCATCGATGCCGCCGTCGATGAAGGTTACCCTCGGAACAAGGATTATAACAACGGCAAGCAGGAAGGCTTCGGCTATTTCCAGGTCACCCAGAAGAACGGTGAGCGCTGGTCCTGCGCCCGGGGCTACCTTGAACCCGCCCGCAGCCGCCCGAACCTGAAAGTCGAAACCGAAGCATACACGACGAAGATCATCCTGGAAGGAAAACGGGCTGTCGGCGTCGCCTACACCCAAGGCGGCCAAGCTAAGGAAGTGCGCGCGAACAAGGAGGTGATCATCTGCGGCGGATCGGTAAAATCACCGCATATCCTGGAACTTTCCGGCATCGGCAACCCCGATCTGTTGAAAAGCATCGGCGTCGATGTGGCCCATGCCCTGCCGGGTGTCGGCGAAAACTACCGCGATCATTTCGCACCACGGATGAACTGGCGGGTGAAACTGCCAGTCACTTTGAATGAGCGCAGCCGCGGCCTGCCTTTGGCCATGGAGGTCATCAAATACTACACGCAGCGGCGTGGCGTCCTGACCTTCACCGCCGGCATCGCCTACGGGTTCATCAAGACGCGGCCGGAACTGGAAGAGCCCGACGTGCAATATCATTTTGCCCATGCCAGCTACGGCAACGCGCAGACCCGCGTGCTTGACACTCAGCCCGGCATGACGCTGACCATCTATCAATGCCGTCCGGAGTCAAAGGGCTCGATCCACGCCAAATCGAACGACCCTTTTGCGAATCCGGCGATCCGTCCGAACTACCTCGCGGAGCCCTACGATCAACAGGTGCTGCTGGACGGCATGAAAATCGGCCGGCGGATCATCGATAATCGGGTTCTCGACAAATACCGCGCCTATGAAATGAACCCTGGCGGCAAGGTGCAGACCGACGAGGAATGGCTGCAATGGGCGCGCGAAACCGGCCAGACCACCTATCACGTCATCGGCACGTGCAAGATGGGTCAGGACCCGATGGCGGTGGTCGACGACCAGTTGCGCGTGCATGGCATCGCCGGGCTGCGCGTCATCGACGCGTCCATCATGCCGACAGTGCCATCAGGCAACACCAACGCCGCCGTCATCATGATCGCCGAAAAAGGTGCCGACATGATCAAGGCCGCTTCATCCGACAGTTCCCTGAAAGCCGCGGCGTAACCCCCCGACCGTCATGGCGGAGCGCAGTCCCGGCCGCCCGCTCGTCGGCGGTAAAGCGTGGGTGGCCGGGACTGCGCTCCGCTATGACAAGGGGACAGGGACGTCGTCAGCCTCCCACAGGCTCTGCCGTCTTCGACATATGCGCCGCCTTGAAATGTTTCCCCAGATAATGTTCGGCGAACACCACCGGCGGATGCTTCGCCTTCTCCCCCGCAAACGCTGGGATGCACTCGATAAACGCATCCGCATTGGGGTTATGGAAGAACGGAATGCTCATTCGCCCGACTGAGGCGTATTCCCGGGGCGGATTGGCTACGCGATGCAGGTTCGATACCCAAGCATCGTTCGTCCACCGCATCATCAGGTCTCCGATATTGCAAACAAACGCATCCGGCGCCGGATGCACATCTGCCCACTCGCCACTCCGCATCTGTACCTGCAGCCCGCCCGGAACATCCTCGCCCTTCAGGATCGTCAGCGTGCCATAATCCGAGTGCGCCCCCGCCCGCAATTGCCCCGGCTCTGGCGGTTCCGGCTGAGGCGGATACCAGATCACCCGCATCACGCACGCACTGCGGTCACACTTGGCGTCGAAGAACGACCAGTCCAAACCTAGTGCCACGGCAAACAGCCGCAGAATATGCAGCGACAGTGTATCCAGCGTCCGGAAATACGTCTCAAAGGCCGCCTTCAACGCCGGCCTGTCTTCGGGCCAGATATTCGGTGCGAAAAAGAACTCCGCCGCCGCCGTTCCTTCCAGTTGTGCCGGCGCCGGATCAAATGGCCCGCACGCAAAGCCTTCCTGCAAATCCGGCGGCGCCTCATTCCCCAGCGAGTAGCTCAATGCCCGATGCTTGGGAGGAAAATACCCCCGACTGATCTTGGAGGCCGGATGCGGCACCTTGTCTTTCTCGCCTTGCGGCAGAGCAAAGAAAGCCCGCGCCTCCGACTTCAACGTCTCGACCACCGAGTCCGGAACGCCATGCCCAACGATGGTGAAGAACCCCACCGTCTCACAAGCCGCTTTGATCTGGGCCGCCACGCCGGCCCGTCCCTCGAGCGTAAAGGATGGTCCCAGGTCGATACAGGGTATCTGTTGCTCCGCCATCGTCATGTCCTTCCGGATCAGAAATAGTGCCAGAGATCTTCCTGCCGCTGCAGGGCGCCGGTCGAGCCGTCATACGCCACGCGGCCGCCTTTCATGATGATGGCCCGTTCCGCCATGCGCAGCGCCGTCACCACGTTCTGTTCAACAATAATGATGCCCGTGCCGGTCTTCCGGTTGATATTCTGCAAACTGTTCAGCACCTCATCCGCCAGGTTGGGCGCGAGGCCCGCCGTCGGCTCATCCAGCAGCACCACCTTGGGCCGGGTCATCAGCGCCATCGCCACTGCCAGCATCTGCTGCTGGCCCCCACTCAACGACCCCGCTCGGGCGCGCCGCCGGCTGGCGATCGCGGGAAACAGATCCAGCACCGAAACATCCATCGGCTGATGGTTCATCGCCGCGATGTGCAGGCACTCGTTCACTGACAGGTTGGGAAACACATTGTGGCTCTGCGGTACAAACCCGATCCCCAGCATCACGTTGCGATGCACCTTGTCGGGGACAACCGGGTGGCTATCGAAACGAAGATCGCCTGACATCTCACTGATCCGACCGATCATGCATTTCAGCAGCGTTGATTTGCCCGACCCATTATGCCCGAACACACCAACGAAACGATCCGACGGGACCTCCAGACACACGTCGTGGATGACCGTGTTTCCACCATAGGCTGCGCTGACATGGTCGATAACGAAGCTCATGCCGCCGCCCCGAAATACAGCGCCGTCAGATCCTTCATCTTCATCAGCTCATCGACCGGCCCATCCGCCAGCACCTTCCCCGCCGCCATGAACACACCGCGCGAGCACAGGTCCCGGATGAAACCAACATTGTGCTCAACGATGCAGACCGCCTGGCCACGATGCGCCTCCTGCTCGATGACCTCACGCATGATCGCATAGGTGCGGCCCTCCACGGCCGCCATCGGCTCATCCAGCAGCAGGCAGGCTCCTTCACTCATCAGCGCCCGCGCCATGCCCAGCAGCTTCTGCTGACCATAGGACAGATCCGATGCCAGATCGTGAGCCTTGTGAGCCAGCCGCACACGTTCCAGCAACTGCATGGCGCGCTGCTCCGCCTCCGCCTCCATCCGCCGGGAAATGCCCGGCTGCAGCAGCGTCCGCAGCAGCGAATCCCCCGGATAATCACGTGCCCCCAGCAGCAGATTGTCCAACAGCGTCAGTGACGGGAAAGACCGAGCATGCTGCCAGGTGCGGGCGATACCCATCTGAGCGCGTTCGGAGAGGCGTAGGGTATCGATGCGCACACCATCCATCATAATGGTGCCGGAATCCGGCCTGATCACCCCGGTAATCAGGTTGAACAGCGACGTCTTCCCCGCCCCGTTCGGCCCGATCAGCCCAACCACCTCACCCGGCCGCAGCCCCAGAGTGATATCGTCCGCGACCACAATGCCACCGAACCGCTTGCGCAGGCCGATCACCTGCAGGATCGCGCTCACGACCCCACCTCTTCGGCCAGTCGCTCGACAATAACGTCCGGCCGCCGGCTACTCCTTCCTGGCCGCCGCCCGCTCCAGGCATCCAGCCCGCCACCACCCCGGCTGCCGCCCATCAACCCCTGAGGCCGCAGAAACAAGAAAATCAGCACCAGCACAGAGAAGATCATCCCCTGGATCGGCCCGCCAATCGCCTGCGGCAGATCCAGGAACTGGATAGCCTGGGGCACGCAGGTCATCAGCAGCGCACCAACCAGAGGCCCCCAGATCGTCGCCGTGCCACCCACCACCACCATCGTCAGCAACGCCGTCGACGTCTCGATCCCAAACTGGCTCGGTGTCAGGAACTGGAAAATATGGGCGTAGAGCCCACCGGCGAACCCAGCGATCCCCGCGCTGAGGGCAAAGATCGAAATCTTCATCCGCACCGGATCGCGCCCCAGGGCACTCAGCGCCTCTTCATCGTTGCGCATCGCGGTCAGAGCACGCCCAAACGGGCTCTGCACCAAGGTGCGCACCAGCACCAGCGTCGCGGCGACGGCCACCAACAGCACGCCCAGGCAGATCAGGTTGCGGTCCGATCCATGCGCAAAGGTCGGGATCCGGCTCAACCCACCCGACGCGCCTGTGATCTCCAGATTGTTGATGATTTGCAGCACAGCGAGTTGAAACCCCAGGCTGACGATGACGAAGTAATCCCCCGATACCCGCAAAGAGCACAGCGCCAGAGGCACCGAAGCCGCCGCACACCCGAGCGCCGCAAGCACGATGGCCAGCGGAATAGGCACATTCGCCTGCATCGTCAGCAAAGCCGATGCATACGCACCCAGACCGTAAAAGATGGGATGCGCCACACTCAGCAGCCCGCCATAGCCCAGCACCAGATTCAGCCCGATCGCCAGAACGGCGGACAGAGCAGCCAGAATAGCCAGCGTCAGCAGATATTCCATCGCTCAGCCCGCCCCCAGCACCACGCCGCGCCAGCGGATGCGCGGCAATTTCACCCCGCGAGGAAACACCACAATCGCGACAGCCATCAGCGCGTAGACCAGCATGGGCGTCCACTGCGCTGGCATGAACAGCACCGCGAATCCCTGCCCAATCCCCACCAGCAGCGCCGCCAGACCAGCCGCAAACACGTTACCGACACCAGCCAGGATCGTCGCCAGCAGCGCCAATAATAGAAACTCCTGCAGCGGCGAGGATGGCACCGTCGGTGCCTTCGTTCCCAACAACACCATCCCGGCCGTGGTCAGGATCGCCGCCAGCACCATGGTAATCCCATAGGCCGTATCCCGGCTGGTGCCATACAACTCTGCCAGATCGGGACTGTCAGCGACGGCAATCAGCCGCTGCCCCCATCGCGTCAGCTTCAGGAACACCGCGAGAGCCAACAACAGCACCAACATCGTGCTCGTCGCCCAAATATCCCAATCACTGACCGCGACGTCACCAATCAGCCGAACCGGAGTCACGACGTTATCAATCAGCGTGGTCGATTCCGTACCGATAATCAGCTCCGCCAGATAAGTGCAAAGCTGGGAAACCACCAACGTGAAAATGAAAAACGTCAGGCTGGATGACCCGCGCCGCCGGAGCGGCCGGAAACCGAAACGTTCCAACGCCAGCCCGAGAGCCGCCGTACTGACCAATCCAATCGGCAGTGCCGCCAGCACATCCAACCCCAACCAGCGCGTTCCGGCATACATGAAACCATAGGCACAGACCATCATCCCAGCCTGAGCAAAGTTCCAGATGCGATTGACCTTCAGCACCAGCGACAGAGCAACCGCGAACAGACAGGTGAAACTGGCGTTGGCAAATCCCGTCCAAGCCAGCTGCAGCAGGATGGACGGATCAAGCATCGGCGTTCATTCGCCGATTTTCGTCACATATTGGAAACGGCCATCCTTCACATGCCAGACGTAGACCGGCTTGTTGACCGTATGGTCGTCATTGAATGTCGTCGGCCCCGTCATCGGCCCCTGGAACGTCTTCACCGCCAGCAGAGCCGTGCGCAAATTCTCGCCCGTAACCGGCAGGTTCTTCTCGTGCAGGTAATGCACCATATCGCGAATGATATAGGGCACGTCATAGAAATACTGCGTATACGGCAGCCCGTTCGCCGTCCGCCCGAATTCCTTTTGCCACCGCTCAAGAAACGCCTTCACATTCGGATTCTGATCCGCCGACGGCGCCAGGGAGGTCACCGTCATCCCCTCCGCCGCTGCACCCAACTGTTTCGCGTAGGCATCACTGAATGCCCCCTGGTAGGATGTCAGTTGTGTTTGTATCCCAAGCTGCCGAACCTGAGACATCACCGTCACGATGTCGGTGTTCACCCCATGCACGTGGATCACGTCCGGGTTCGCCGCCCGCACCTTTAGGATCAGCCCGGTAAAATCCGACTGCGCCGGATCATACGCCTCGTCCATCACGACCTGACCGCCGGCCTTCTTGAAGTTTTCGATCAGCACACGCGAGCCGGGAATGCCAGTCTCGTTATTGGCGTACAGCACAGCCATCCGCTGCTTGTGCATATCGTCATGCACATATTTCCCAAATGCCGTCATGTCGACTTCGGCCAGAGGGTAACTGGTGTAAGTATAGTCCCCCAACTTGGCAATCGAAGGCGCATTGGCGCCAACGCTGAACATCAGCGTCTTGCCACGCTCCGCCACCGGCGCCATCGCCTTCACGACAGCGCTGAAACCGCCATAGAATAGAGGAATATGGTCGACATCGATGAACCGATTGGCCACCGCAATCCCGGTTTCCGGCTTGCCCTGATGATCCTCGGCGATGATCTCCAGCTTGCAGCCGTCCACGCCGCCCGCCGCGTTGATGTCGTTCACAGCCCAGATCGACGCCTGTAACTGGTCCTTGCCGAAATTGGCAAACGGCCCGGTCAGAGGATCGGTCACCCCGAACTTGATCGGCGCGCAATCGGCGAAGGCGGCGACAGGCGGCAACAACACGGACGCGGCGGCGAGTAACAGAAAACGGCTCAGGCGCATGAAAGTCTCCATAACCAGCGCAGCAAAAAGCGCTTGGAAGCACAGTCCGGGGCCTCGTTCTTGCCGTTGATGTTTTCGCTAAAAACGCCCCGGAACCAGTTATTCACTATGCGGTATGACGTAACAGAATCAGGTCCTTGTCCAGAGCGCAATCACCGGGAGCACCAAGAATCACGCGATAAAACAAACCGCTAGAGCATGACCAGCCAGCTCACACCAACCAAGCACACTCCGCGGCCTGACCCAACGGTCAGCAAACGTCATGCCACCCGGAGACAGGCGCGCCCGCCGCCGCTTCCAAAACGGAACGATGCCCCACCGCGAGCAGTTGCCCGCCGATCAGGCACTACCGAGGCAGCCGTCCTTCAATTGGATAGGATGGATCGTTATATCCCGGTGTCGAAGGATGCCCCGGCGACACCAGCCGGTCGACCAACGCCTCATCCTCCGCATCCAGCCGATGCTCCAGCGCCCCGACATAATCCGCCCATTGCGCTTCCGTCCGAGGCCCACCGATCGCCGCCGTCACCAAACGGTTGTTCAACACCCAGGCAAACGCAAACTGTCCCGGCGTCATGCCGCGGGCCGTCGCACGCGCCGCGATCTCCTGAGCAGCGTGCAAACTCTCGACCCGCCACTCGGATTCCAGCATGCGCCGATCCTGCCGCCCCGCCCGCGTCCCCGCTTCCGGCGGCACATCCGGTTTATATTTCCCCGTCAGAACCCCACGCGCCAGAGGGCTGTACGGCACCACCCCCAACCCATAAAATCCGCAGGCCGGCAAATGCTCCGTCTCCACCTCGCGGTTCAGCGCGTTATACAGAGGCTGACTGGCCACCGGCCGATCAATGCCGGCCTCATCGCAAAGCCGGCAGATCTCCGCCACCCGCCAGCTCCGATAATTCGACACCCCAAAATACCGAATCTTCCCCGCTCGGATGAGATCCGCCAGCCCATGCACCGTCTCCGACAACGGGGTCGAGTGATCCTCCTTGTGCAGATACAGGATATCGATCTCCTCCACCCCCAACCGCCGCAAGCTTCCATCGACGGCATGATGCAAATGCCGCCGGGACACGCCACGGGCATTCGGGCCCTTCCCGGTCGGATTGGCGCATTTCGTCGCCAGCACCCACCATGACCGGTGTTCTCGGATCGCCCGCCCCGTCACTTCCTCGGATTTTCCGCCTGTATACCCGTCGGCGGTATCGATGAAGTTCACCCCCTGCTCGCGCGCCTGATCCGTGATGCGCGTTGCCGTCGGCTCATCCGTCGGGCCACCGAACATCATCGTGCCGAGGCACAAAGGCGAAACTTTCAGCCCGCTTTTCCCTAGAGACCGGTATTCCATGCTCTCCCCCTCCCGTTGTCATCGACGCCGGAATTGCGTTACGCCAATCACTGCCCTTGCCGCCGGCCAACCATCTGGGCACCTTGCGATAGAGGGATTGAATAGCCCAATGGGGAATCGAGCAACCGGACAGGCCTCTCTGTGGTCGCTGTTCACCAGCTTCGTGCGCATCGGGATGGCCGCATTCGGTGGTGGCCTCGCGGCCTGGACAAGGCGGGAGATCGTGGAAGAACGCGGCTGGCTGGACGACCGTCAGTTCCTGTCCGGCTACGCCCTGTCGCAGCTCATCCCAGGCGCGACCAACGTGAACCTGGCGGTCTTCATCGGCGCCCAGATGCGCGGTCTCGCCGGCGCCGTCGCCTGCTTCCTCGGTCTGACCGCCCCGCCAGTCCTGCTCACACTGGTCATCGGCTATTTCTACCTGCACAGCCAGAGCCACGCGACCGGCGCCTGGGTCAGTCCCGTCCTTGCCGGCATGGGCGCGGTCGCCATCGGCCTCAGCCTGGGCACCGGAGTCCGGCTCGGCCGCCACATCCGAGGCATGATCCCCATCGCCGTCACCACCATCGTGTCCCTGTCGATCGGCGTTTTCGACTATTCCCTCGTGCATGTCCTGCTGGTGATGATGCCACTCAGCCTGGTGCTCGCCTGGGCGACCCGCTCTCGATGACCACGGTCCTCATCCGTCTCATGCTGCTGTTCGGAGGCCTGTCCATGCTGGCCTTCGGCGGCGGTTCCGGCGTGCTGCCCGACATGCAGCGGGCATCAGTCGATCACTACCATTGGCTGACCAACAAGGAATTCCTCGACATGTTCGCGATTTCCCGAGCGCAGCCGGGCCCGGGATCGCTGATCGTCGTGTTGATCGGCTTGAAAGCGGCCGGCCTGACCGGGGCGATGCTGTCGTTCGCAGCCATGTTCGCCCCTCCATCCGTCCTTGTCTTCGCCGTCGCCCGGTTCTGGCATCGCGCCGCCGCCACCGCCTGGCGGCAGGTCGTGGAGCGTGCGCTGGCACCCGTGGCCGTGGGCCTGACATTCGCCAGCGGCCTGGCCCTGATGCGCCAAACAGAGCATGGCCTGGTGCCCTGGGGAGTCAGCGCCATCAGCGCCGCCTTGTTCAGCTTCACCAACATCAATCCACTCCTTCTCTTGGCAGGTGGAGCGGCTGTATTGTTGCTTGCTGGCACGTAATACGGCGGCGTATAACAACCGCCGTTCAGTGTCCGGAACATGCATGCATATTTCAGCTAGAATCAACGATCGTGCATACGATGCAAAAATTAAGACCCCGGTGACCACCAACGCGTCACATAGTGCCTAGGCGATGCAGCAAGACGGACCCGTTTCGGAAGAAGACCAGGCCCTCCTACGCCTTGTGACCAGCGTCTTCGACGCGGATTGGTACCGGAAGCGCCACCTCGACGTAGGGTCCTCCGGCTTCCAGGGGCTGGAGCATTTCATGAAATGGGGCCTGCTCGAAAAGCGCGACCCCAACGCCTTCTTCGACAGTGCCTGGTACTCCGAACACTATCCCGATGTCCGTGACGGCAAAGCCGTGCCACTGATCCACTACCTGCGAAACGGCGCGGCCGAGTTGCGCAACCCGCACCCCCAATTCGATGCCGCCTGGTACGTCGAACAGCATCCGGAGGCGGCCAGCAACCCGTTACTGTATCATATCAAGATTGGCGTCACCCGCAAATACCCGACGATCCGCCCGATCAACATAGACGATTATTTCCCGGCTACGCCCCAGACTTATGCCTATCCCAACCGCCTGCGCGTCGACGTCATCATCCCGGTGTATCGTGGCCTGGAAGAAACCCAAGCCTGTATCGAATCGGTCCTCGCCAACACCGCTGAGCCACTCGGACGGATCATCGTCGTCGAGGACTGCTCTCCGGAGCCTGCACTGGTAGACTGGCTCCAGACCGCGGCTGCCACCGGCCGCATCCACCTGATTCGTAACGCCCGCAACCTTGGCTTCGTTCGATCCGTCAATATCGGCATGCGGGAAGCTGGAAAAAACGACGTCGTTCTGCTCAACAGCGACACCGAGGTCCCCCCACACTGGCTGCAACGCCTCGCTCGGCAGGCGTACGCCAGTCGCAAGATCGCCTCGGTCTCGCCCTTCTCGAATAACGCAACGATCTGCAGCTATCCCGCTCTCGCAGGTGGCCCTCTCGCGTTCGGCCGTTCCGTTTCCGACATCGATACGGCCTGCCAGTCGGTCAACGCCGGACGCTGGGTCGACGTCCCGACAACCGTCGGCTTCTGCATGTATATCCGGCGCGCAGCACTCGATCGGGTCGGCCTGTTCGACGCCGAACGCTTCAAGATGGGCTACGGCGAGGAAAACGATTTCTGCCTGCGCGCCTCAGCCCTCGGCTGGAGCCATCGTCTCGCCTGCGACACATTCGTCTACCACAAGGGATCAGTCAGCTTCCTCGATCGCACCACCAAACTGTCCAAACGTGCCGCCCAATTGATTGAGGAGCGTTTCCCCACTTACCACCGTGACATTGCCAACCACATCGCCCTGGCAAAAGCCGACCCATTCCGCTTCGCCGTCACCGCCGACCTGCTGCGCTCTGCCGTACTCCCTGTCATCCTGATGGTGATGCACGATCTGGGCGGCGGCATCCTGCGTCACATGGATATCGTCACGGAACGATGCGTCGACCGCGCCAATGTCGTCTATTTCCTGTCCACCGATCGCGGCGCGGAGCTTTCCGTGCCCACACTCCCTGGCCATCCGAAAGTGGCCCTGCCGGCCGGCCGGATGGACGATCTGATCCGCCTGCTGCGGTCTATGGCGATATCACGCGTGCACGTCCATCACCTGCTGGGCATGGACTTCGATATCCGCAGCCTGATCCACCGGCTGGGCGTGCCGTTCGACGTCACGGTGCACGACTATCAGGCGCTGTGCCCACACATCAATCTCACGCCCTGGCGCCACAGCCTGTATTGCGGCGAACCCGAAGCTGGCGCCTGCAACACCTGCATCGTACGCCGCTACGCCTATGCCAACGCCGACATCATCACCTGGCGCATGGCTGTTCCGCGACGCGGAACGTGTGCTGTGCCCCAGCCAGGATGTCATCGACCGTCTACGCCGCCACGGCTTCGCCGACCGGGCGGCGTTCGCCCCGCACGAGCCCGTCACCGCCGCGCCCTGGCCGAGGCTCAACCGCCCGCCGGCAAACGGCGAACGCCTGCGTATCGCGGTTCTCGGCACACTCGTCGACCACAAGGGCGCACGCAGCGTCGCCGCCGTCGCCGAACTTGCGGGCAGCAAAGGCCCGGAGATCCACCTGATCGGCGATACCGACGGTCCATTCCCCCCCACCGCTCGCAAGCGGATGAAGATCACCGGCGGTTACAACGATGCCGACCTCGCCAAACTGATCGAAACCGTTGATCCTCACATCATCTGGTTTCCGATGACA